>Ga0134126_10009935_pt1 | contig 11995 bp, 9 predicted proteins | sample KB31752_FD_96881 | JGI IMG/M metagenome (GOLD analysis project Ga0134126, IMG submission 96881) | Terrestrial soil microbial communities with excess Nitrogen fertilizer from Kellogg Biological Station, Michigan, USA - KB3-175-2 | ecosystem: Environmental > Terrestrial > Soil > Unclassified ...
CAAGCGTTGGTACACTGCCCACCGCGAGCACCTGTACCAGTGGATGGTGCGCGCAGGGTTCAGTCACGCGCGAACGGATGCCATGTACCTAGCCTGGAACCTGATCATCGCGGCGCCAGCGGCCTGGGCGACCACGCGCTGGCCCTCGCTCGGCGTTGCCATTTGCGCCGCGGTATACGCCGGCGCGTGCATAGTCTGGTGCAGTGGCAAGCGCGCGTGCCTGACGTCCGCGCGGCAGAGGTTTTCGCATGACGCCGCGTAGCCTGATCAGCAAACTGCATCCGCGCGCGGCGGTGGTCGTGCACGATCTGCTGATGGTCGCGATCGCCTGGACCCTCGCCGACGCGCTGCGTTACGCGTTGCTGCCGCAGCCAATGCCGATCAACATCTTCTCGCCGGAATTGGCGATCGTGCTGATCGTGCAAGGCGCGATTTTCTACTGGACGGGGTTGTACAAGGGTCTGTGGCGGTTCGCCAGCTTGCCGGATCTATGGAACATCCTGCGCGCCAGCGTGGTGGGAGCGCTGGCAATCGGTCTCGCCTTGTTTCTGTACAGCCGCTTGCAAGGCATTCCGCGTTCCGTGCTGCTGATCTATCCGGCGCTGCTGTGCGTGCTGCTGGGTTTGCCGCGTCTGGCTTATCGCTACTGGAAAGACAGCCGCATCGATCTGTTTTCCACCAGGCGCAGCAAGCGCGTGCTGGTGATCGGCGCGGGACGCGCGGGGGAAGCTTTGATCCGCGATCTGCGCCACGACCAGGACCATCACGCGGTGGGCTTCATCGACGACAGCGAATCCTTGCGCGGCGCCCGCGTGCACGGCATTCCGGTCCTCGGGCGCATTGATCGCCTGCCGGAACTCGCCCGCGAATCGGGCGCGGAAATGCTGTTGATCGCGATGCCTTCGGCGGACAAGGCGCAGATGCGACGGGTGGTGGAATTATGCGAGGAAACCGGCCTGCCGTTCCGCACCGTGCCACGGCTGGAAGACGTGGTCGCCGGGCGCGCGCAGTTCAACGAATTGAAGGAAGTGGCGATCGAGGATCTGCTCGGCCGCGAACAGGTGAAACTGGATTGGAGCGCGATCCGGCAAAGCCTTACCGAACGCCACGTGCTGATCACCGGCGGCGGCGGTTCCATCGGCGCGGAGTTGTGCCGGCAGGTCGCCCGCCTTGGCGCAGCCTCGCTCACCGTAATCGAACTTTCCGAATACAACCTTTATCGGATCGAGCAGGAACTGCGCGCGAACTATCCGGAGTTGCTGTTCCGCGGCCTGATCGGCAACTGCGGAGATCCGGCCACCTGCGAGCGCGCGTTCGCGCTCGCGCGCCCGAATGCCGTATTTCATGCTGCCGCCTACAAGCACGTGCCGTTGCTGCAAGAGCAACTGCGCGAGGCGTTCCGCAACAACGTGCTGGCCACGCGCGTGGCGGCCGAAGCAGCCGCGCGGCATGGCGTGGAAAGCTTCGTGCTGATTTCCACCGACAAGGCGGTCAACCCGACCAGCGTGATGGGCGCCTGCAAGCGGATAGCCGAGATCGTCTGCCAGGCGGTTGCCAAGGAATCGCGCACGCGGTTCATCACGGTGCGATTCGGCAACGTGCTGGATTCGGCGGGCTCGGTGGTGCCGCTGTTCCGCGAGCAGATTCGCGCCGGCGGCCCGGTGACGGTGACGCATCCGGAAATCTCGCGCTACTTCATGACCATTCCGGAAGCCTGCCAGTTGATCCTGCAGGCGACCGCAATGGGGCAGGGCGGTGAGACCTACGCGCTTGACATGGGCGAGCCGGTGCGCATCCGTGATCTCGCCGAACAGATGATCCGGCTTGCCGGCAAGCAAGCCGGTCGCGACGTGGCGATCGTCTACACCGGCTTGCGCCCTGGCGAAAAATTGTTCGAGGAACTGTTTCACCCGCTGGAGAATTACACCGGCACGGCGCACCCGAAGATATTCCGCGCCGCACAGCGCGAATTCGCCAGTGCGCTGGTGCTGGCGCAGATCGATCGCGCGGCAATGGCCACTTCGCAGTTCGATGAGGATGCACTGCAAGCCTGCGTAGCCGGGTTGCTGCCGGGCTATCGCTGGCAGGCCGGCGAACCCCATGAAACCGACAACGTGCGGCCACTGCACGGCGAACAATCCGCCTGAAGTGAACCGCATGAGAGTGCAGCACCTTTGCAAGAGCAACCCGTCCGCCAATGAGCGCAGGGATACACGGAGCCGATCCGGCGCCTGATCCCGACTTGTTCGCGTTTACTGGCGATTCGCGGATCGTTATCCCTGTTTGATGCGAGGAGAGGAAATGAACGAAGCACGGACGCCCCAACGCATCCGCAAGGTGGTCTTCCCGGTTGCAGGGTTGGGCACGCGCTTCTTGCCCGCGACGAAGGTTGTCGCCAAGGAGATGCTGCCGGTGCTGGATCGTCCGCTGATCCAGTATGCAGTGGACGAGGCGGTGAATGCCGGCGCCGATACGCTGGTGTTCGTCACCAACCGCTACAAACATGCGATCGCCGACTACTTCGATTCCGCCTACGAGCTGGAGGAAACGCTCGATCGCGCCGGCAAGCACGAATTGCTTTCGCTGGTGCAGGGCTTGCTGCCGCCGCACGTGCGTTGCGTGTATGTAACCCAGGAGCAGGCGCTTGGCCTGGGGCATGCCGTGCTGTGCGCCAGGCCGGTGATCGGCGATGAGCCCTTCGGCGTGATCCTGCCCGATGACCTGATCGTCACCGAAGGTGCGAGCGCCTTGAAACAGATGGCCGAACTCGCCGCGACCGAGCACGCCTCGGTATTGGCGGTGGAGGAAGTACCGCGCAACGAGACGAACAAGTACGGCATCGTGGATGTCGGCGGGGCGAACGAACCCGCCGCGCGCATTCGTCACGTAGTCGAAAAGCCGAACCCGGAGAACGCGCCCTCCAACCTCGCCATTGTCGGTCGCTATGTATTGCCCGCGCGCATTTTTTCGTTGCTTGAAAATACCAGGCCCGGTGCCGGCGGCGAGATCCAATTGACCGATGCAGTTGCTGCACTGTTGGCGGAGTCGCCCGTGCTGGCCTGCCGGTTCCAGGGCACGCGCTTTGATTGCGGCAGCAAGCCGGGTCTGGTGCGCGCCACGCTGCACTTCGCCCTGCGCGATCCCGCGCTGGCCGGCATTGTGCGGGAATTTACGCATCAATCAGAATAGAGCATTTCTTCCGCGAAGGACGCAAAGAGCGCAAAGATATCAACAACGATTCGATCAGAACCTCGCGCCGTTCTTTGCTGTTTTCGACATGCTTTTCTTCGCGTTCTTTGTGTTCTTTGCGGATAGCCCGCGTTTACTTGTGCTCTCGACGCCAACGACATGGACATCGACTGGATCCTGACCCACCTCGGCGAGGAGCGCGAGCGCTATTTCGGCGCCGTCGCGCCGCCGGTCCTCCAGACTTCCATCTTCTGTTTCGAATCGGTCGCCGACATGCGCACGCGCATGCGTGATGAATATGGCGAGCACTGCTATACACGCGGCAACAACCCTACCGTCGAAATCCTGCGCAAAAAAATCGCCGCGCTGGAAGGCGCCGAGGATTGTCTGGTATTTTCATCGGGCGCCGCGGCAATTTCCGCCGCGATTGTGGCAAGCGTATCCGCGGGCGATCACGTGATATGCGTGCACAAGCCCTATAGCTGGACACACAAGCTGCTGACGCAACTGCTGCCGCGCTTCGGCGTGCGCTGTGCATTCGTGGACGGTACCGATACTGCGAACATCGAGGCCGCGCTGGAACCCGCAACCAGGCTGATCGTGCTGGAATCGCCAAACTCGCTGACTTTCGAATTGCAGGATCTGGGGGCGATCGCAAAGCTGGCGCGCGCACGCGGCATCCGCACATTGTGCGACAACAGCTACGCGAGCCCGCTGAACCAGTCGCCGATCACGCTCGGCGTCGATCTGGTCGCGCACTCGGCCACCAAATATCTCAATGGACACAGCGATGTCGTTGCCGGTGCGCTGTGCGGACCGCGCGCGGTCCTGGAGGATGTCTTCAAGGGGCCGTTCATGACCTTCGGTGCGTCGCCGTCGCCGCATGATGCCTGGCTGATGCTGCGCGGTCTGCGCACCTTGCGCCTGCGCGTGGAGCGTAGCGGCACCAGCGCTTTGAAGATCGCGCAATGGCTGGAGGCCCATCCGAAAGTCGAGCATGTGTGGTATCCGCATCTGCGTTCGCACCCGCAGCACGAACTGGCGAGGCGGCAGATGTGCATGTCAGGCGGCCTGCTGTCGTTCGCGCCACGCTGCGCAGACACCAGCGCGGTGGAACGGTTTTGCGATGCGCTGCAGCGGTTCCTGCTCAGCGTTTCCTGGGGCGGCTATGAATCGCTGGTGTGTCCGACCGCGGCGTTTTTCCCGCCCGCGACCAAGGCGATCGGCGCACCCGGGGATGCGCCGCCGCATCTGATCCGGCTTTCGATCGGTCTGGAGGATCCGGATGTGCTGATCGCCGATTTGGAGCAAGCCCTGGCAAGGATTTAATTCGCGATAAGCGCGAATGCGCAAATCAGAAGCAGAGAAATCGCTTTATTCCATTTGTTTTCATTACGTTCGTTCGCTGGCTGTTTTCTCTCCACCCTTCGATCGACTCGGGATTCAGGCATCGGCGCACTGCCGGCGAGAAACGTCCATGCAGACAGCGGGCGAAACTTATTACCGCGCCACCGCGAATCCCGGCGAAGCGTTCCCGCCGCTGAGCGGCACGCACGAAGCGCGCGTGGCCATAGTGGGCGGAGGTTATGCCGGCGTGAATCTCGCGCTGGGTCTGGCCGAGCGCGGCGTGCGCGACGTCGTGTTGCTGGAAAGCGAATCCATGGGGCATGGCGCCTCCGGCCGCAACGGAGGCTTCGTATTCGCCGGCTATTCGCTCGGTGAACAGTCGCTGCTGGATCGACTGGGCGAGCAGGGCGCGCGGGACTTGTACGCACGTACCGTGGCTGCGGTCAACCTGATCCGCGGGCGCATCGCACGTTACGCGATTCAATGCGACGTGACGGATGCTGGCGTGATCTGGGCGAACTGGTTTCGCGACCCGGATATCCTGCGCGAGCGCCAGCGGTTGCTGGCCGAACATTATGGTGTCAACTGGGAGTGGTGGCCGCGCGAGCGTGTGCGCGAAGCGATTCAGAGCGAACGTTATTCGGATGCCTTGTTCGAACGCAACGCATTGCACTTGCATCCATTGAACTATGTCAACGGACTCGCACGCGCAGCCGCAGGCCAGGGTGTCTCTCTGCACGAACACAGCCGCGCCCTGCGTGTTCGGCGCGAGGGGGCGGATTGGTGCATCCACACCGATGCAGGAGCAGTGCGCGCACCGGTGATCGTGCTTGCGTGCGGCGGATATCTGGCAAATTTGAAACGCGAAGTGGATCGCGCGGTGCTGCCGATCGCCACTTACGTGATGACAACCGAATCGCTTGGCGAGCGCATGCGTGAGTGCCTGCGCACGCAGGCGGCAATCTACGACACGCGTTTCGCGTTCGACTATTACCGTGCATTGAACGACACGAGGTTGCTGTGGGGCGGGCGCATTTCCGTGCGCGATCGTTCGCCCCGCGCGGTGCAGAAATTGCTGATGCGCGATCTGCTGCGGGTTTTTCCGCAACTCAACGGCGTGCGCATCGAGTACGCCTGGTCCGGGTTGATGAGCTACGCGCGCCATCAGATGCCGCAACTCGGCACATGTGGCGACGGACTGTGGTGGATGCAGGCTTTCGGCGGCCACGGCGCCGCGCCCACTGCGGCGGCCGGGGAGTTGCTTGCGGATGCGATTGCACATCACGATGAAAGCTGGCGCGCGTTTTCAGGTTTCGGTTTGAGCCGCAGCCACAAACCCTTCGGTTATCTCGCCGCGCAGGCAAATTACTGGTGGCTGCAGTCGAGGGACTGGTTGAAGGAAAGCCTGCGGGGGTGAGGCGGAGCGCTTCAACATGAGTCGCTTGTGAATGCGGTCGCGTACAGAGCCGGCAATCGTGATCGGTTTCACCCCGGCACGACAAATCTGCGTGCTACCTTCATCGTTCCACAAAGGAGACCGCACGCATGGACGCTCGCAGGTTGGTATTGATATTGGCACTGTCGGCGGGCTTTCCCGCATCTCTCTGGGCCGCAACACCGGCCGCCGGCACGCTCAACGCACCCGCTTCAGGGCAGACGTCCATCCTCACATGGAGCGGCGGCCCATACACCGGGGCGACGGCCGACCCGGCCGCGTGCACCACGCTGACCTGCGACACCTACACGCTGACCGTAAATGTGCCGAGCACCTTTTACGCGGCGAACCCGGGCTACGCGGTGAAGGTGGGCATCACCTGGGCCAGCAGCACCAACGATTTCGATCTCAACGTCAACGACGCCAACGGCAACACGGTTTGCTCGTCCGGCAACAGCAACGCCACCACGGGTCAGGCTTCCGAACTTGCCGATTGCGGCCAACTCGCGGCCGGCACCTACACGGTGCAAGTGGTTGCCTTCGCGGTGGCGAATTCGACTTACTCAGGCACGGCGACCGTGGCGCCCGAGCCGATTTCACCGACCGGCACCGCGCGCTACAAATCCGGCAAGTTCGCCTTCAGTGCGCCGCTCACCTTGCCCGGACCCGCGGATCTTGCTTTCAGCGTGCAAGGCATCGAACCGCGGGTGAAAGCCGACTCGCTTGGCAACATCTACGCGGCGGCGATCCAGGGCATCCCCGCCGGCACCGATGCGTGGAAATCCATGGATGGCGGCAAGACCTTCACCTATCTCGGCCAGCCCGATGGTGCGCAGGCCGCATCGGCTGTTGCGCGCGGCGGTGGCCTGGGTGGCGGTGACGAGGATCTCGCAATCGGAACCTCTGGCAACGTATACGTGACCTCGTTGTGGCTGGGTTCGGCCACGCAAAGCAATTCCTTCAACGGCGGCAGCACCTGGGTCGTGAATCCGCTGTCGACCGATGAGCCCATCGTGGATCGCCAGTGGATCGCGAGCTACGGCAACAACGTGGTCTATCTCACCACCAAGCAACTCGGCGCCGCGCTGAACGGAACGGTCAGCCTGTTTGTCGTGAAGTCGTTTGACGGCGGCATTACCTTCCCGCAAGTCACCGAAGTGACCACGCCGAGCGTTGGCGTGCAGCCCGGCGATCAGGGCAACATCGAAGTGGATCCGAACAATGGTTACGTCTACACGGTGTTCTTCGATGACACCGGCAACAACCTCTATATCGCGCGTTCCACCAATGGCGGGCTCAACTTCGATGTGAAGCTGGTTCACGCCAACACCGTTTCGATGGTGAACGTATTCCCCTCGCTGGCGATCGATCAGGCGGGCAATCTGTACATTGCTTATTCCGACAGCCACGCCGCGTATCTCACCTCATCGCGGGATCATGGGGCGACCTGGAGCACTCCGGTACGCGTGTCCAATGGCTCGGGTACCAAGAGCGTGATCGGCCCCTGGGTAACCGCAGGCCCATCGGGTGCGGTGGATATCACCTGGTGGGGCACTCCGGCGCTCAGCAATAACGACGCCACGGCGCAATGGAAGGTGTACTTCGCGCAATCGCAAAATGCGCTCGCGTCCATTCCAACCTTCGCGCAAACCGCCGCGACCGGCGTGATGCACCAGGGCGCGATCTGCACCAACGGCACCGGCTGCGCCAGCGGAACCCGCAACCTCGCCGAATATTTCGCACCGGGCCTGTATCTGGACGGCAGCGAGATGGTGGTCTACTCGGACGATTACAACAACGCCGCGCCGGTAGCCACGTTCATCCGGCAAACCGGCGGCACGAAGCTGGCTTCCAAGTCCGGCCAGTGATCTGCCAGGGCCGCCCGCGAGCGCAATCATGCTCGCGGGCGGCATGTCGCAATTCGCCCGTATCCGGTGTTCTCCTGCATTACCCCACCTCCGAAAAAAAAGCGGCGCACACTGTGCGCAGCGGCCCCGGCAAAGGAGAACGGTCATGCGCGGTGTCCTGGTGTTCCTGTACGGCGTGATTTGCTATCTGGTGTTCTTCCTGACGTTCCTGTACGCGATCGCCTTCGTGGCGGATATCGGCGTGCCACACACGGTAGATCGCGGCTACGCGACGGGAACCCTCGCGATGGCGGTCGTGATTGACGCGGTGTTGCTGGGCATCTTCGCGGTCCAGCACAGCGGCATGGCGCGACGCGGCTTCAAGCGCTGGCTCACTTCATGGCTGCCGGAATCCGCCGAGCGCAGCACGTTCGTGCTGCTGTCCAGCGCGGCGCTGATCCTGCTGTACTGGCAATGGCGGCCGCTGCCCGGCGTGATCTGGACCGTGCAGCCGGACTGGGCTGTGTACCTGCTGTACGCGCTATGCGCCTTCGGCTGGCTGCTGGTGCTGAGCGGCACCTTCGTGATCAATCACTTCGACCTGTTCGGCCTTCGCCAGGCCTGGCTTGCCGTGCGCGGCAAGGCCTACACGCCACTCGTGTTCAAGAAGCATTTTTATTATCAGATGGTGCGGCATCCCTTGATGCTCGGCTTCGTGATCGCGTTCTGGGCAACGCCGCGGATGACGACGAGTCACCTGTTGTTCGCGATCGCGACCACGGGTTACATCCTGATCGCGGTGAAATTCTTTGAGGAGCGCGATCTGGTCGTGGCGCACGGCGAGGATTACCGGCGCTACCAGCACGAAGTGCCGATGATCTGCCCGTGGCCGCGGCCCAGGCGGGCAGTCAAACCCGCGGCACCGGTTCAACCACAGGGGTAATCCGTCGGCGGGAACGCGGCGGCTGGCAGGCGTCGCGTTCCCCGCCGCTTCATTGCCGGGCGATCTGCTCGCGCAGGCGCTGCTCCTGTTCGCGCAGCTCCGGCGTGAGCTCCTCGCCGAAATCCTCGGCCTCGAACACCTGCCGGATCTCGATTTCAGTGCCGCCATCGAAGGGCGCACGCTTCAGCCACTCGATGGCTTCCTCCCTGGATTTGCACTGCCACAGCCAGAACCCGGCGATCAGTTCCTTGGTTTCGGCGAACGGGCCATCGGTGACGGTGCGCTTGCTGCCTTCGAACTTGACGCGCACGCCTTTAGAGCTAGGCGCCAGACCTTCGCCGGCCAGCATCACGCCGGCCTTGACCAGCTCCTCGTTGTATTTGCCCATCGCCGCGAGCAGGTCTGTACTTGGCATCACGCCGGCTTCGCTGTCCTTGCCGGCCTTGACGATCACCATGAATCGCATTTCGTTCTCCTTGATGAGGCGCGGACTACGCGCTCTTGTCTGGACGACGAACGGAGAGGGTCGGATTCGACAAGGCGGGTCGTCGTATCCGCCATTATGCTGCCGCGCATGGAGCTCACCATCCTCTGGTACGTCATCGCCGGCGTCCTGATCGCGGCGGGCCTCGTCGGGACCGTACTGCCAATCCTGCCCGGGGTGCCGATCATGTTCGGCGGCATGTGGCTGGCCGCCTGGGCCGGACATTACGAGCGGGTTGGCTTCGCCATGCTGATCCTGCTCGGCATTCTCGCCGCGATCTCGATCGCGCTGGATTTCATCGCGGGCGCGCTCGGCGCAAGGCGCGTGGGCGCCAGCGCACGCGCGCAGTGGGGCGCGTTCTTCGGCGCGGTCGTGGGAATCTTCTTCGGCATCCCGGGCCTGATCCTGGGACCTTTCATCGGGGCGGTGATCGGTCAGCTCACCAGCGGCTCACGGCTGGAGCATTCGACGCGCGTGGGCGTCGCGACGTGGATCGGGCTGCTGTTCGGCACGATCGCCAAGCTGGCGCTGTCCTTCACCATGCTCGGCGTGTTCGTGTTCGCGTTGATTATTTAAAGCGCTTCGAAGATGCCGGCAGCACCCATGCCCGTGCCGATGCACATCGTAACCATGCCGTACTTCTGCTTGTGCCGGCGCAGGCCATGCACCAGCGTGGCGACGCGGATCGCACCGGTCGCGCCGAGCGGATGGCCGAGCGCGATCGCGCCGCCCAGCGGGTTGACCTTGGCCGGATCGAGCTGCAGATCCTTGATCACCGCCAGCGACTGCGCGGCGAAGGCCTCGTTCAATTCGATCCAGTCGAGTTGATCCTGTTTAATACCGCTGGCCTTCAGCGCCTTCGGGATCGCTTCCTTCGGGCCAATGCCCATGATCCGCGGCGGCACGCCGGCGACGGAGTAGCCAACGAAGCGCGCGAGCGGCGTCAGGCCGTAATCCTTGATCGCCTGCTCGCTGGCGAGCAATACGGCCGCCGAGCCGTCGGACATCTGCGAGGAATTGCCGGCGGTGACACTGCCGCCCAGCTTGAACACGGGCTTCAGTTTCGCCAGTGCCTCCACGCTGGTATCGCGGCGCGGACCTTCGTCCATGCTGATCACGCGCTTGTCCTCACGCACCATGCGCGCGGCCAGATCGGGATAGCGGTCGTCCAGCGGGTAGGGCGCGATCTCGTCCTTGAACTCGCCGCGCTCCTGCGCCGCGAGCGCACGCTGATGACTCTGCAGTGCGAAAGCGTCCTGTTCCTCGCGACTGATTTTCCATTCGGAGGCAACGTTCTCGGCGGTGATGCCCATGCCGTAGGCGATGCCGATGTTCTCGTCGGTGAAGATCGCCGGATTCATCGCGACCTTGTGGCCCATCATCGGCACCATGCTCATGCTCTCGGTACCACCGGCGAGCATCAGGTCGGCCTCGCCGAGGCGAATGCGTTCGGCGGCCAGCGCCACGGCCTGCACGCCTGAGGAGCAGAACCGGTTCACCGTCATTGCCGGCACGCTGTCGGGCACCCCCGCCAGCAGTGAGCCGATGCGCGCCACGTTCATGCCTTGCTCGGCTTCGGGCATCGCGCAGCCGATGATCACGTCGCTGATGTGCGCGGGATCGATACCCGCGCATTGCTCCAGCGCCTCGCGCAGCACGAAGGCAAGCATGTCGTCCGGACGGGTGTTGCGGAACACGCCGCGCGGCGCCTTGCCCACCGGCGTGCGCACCACGGCGACGATATAGGCGTCCTGGATTTGTTTGGGCATGGTCTTCTTCTCTCAATGGCAAAGCGGGATGCGGGAGGAGGGAGGCGAGAAAGCCGGCGCTTTTGCGCCTCCGGCATTACTCCTCCCACCTCACTCAGTTTCTGAGCGGTTTCCCGGTGGTCATGGTGTGCGCGATGCGTTCCTGGGTCTTCGGCATCTGCGCCAGTTCGATGAAATGGCGGCGCTCCAAATCCAGCAGCCATTGCGCATCCACCTTCGAGCCGCGCTCGATCTGGCCGCCGCACAACGTGTCGGCGATGCGGGTGGCGATCTCCATGTCGTGTTCGGAGATGAAGCGTCCGGCCAGCATGTTGACGAGTTGCGCCTTGATCGTGGCGGTGCCGACGTCGCCGGCAATCGTGATATCGCGCGCGGGCAGCGGCGGGCGCCAGCTGGATTCCGCCAGCGAATTCGCCACGTTCTTCGCCACGTACAACAGTTCGTGCGCGTTGAACACGACGATGTCCGATTCGCGCAGCAGCCCCAGTTCCTTCGCCTCCAGCGCGCTGGTCGATGTCTTCGCCATCGCGACCACTTCGAAGTACTTCTTCACCTGATCGAACGGATCGTCGGTCAGCGACGCACGCGCGCAGCGTTCGGCGATTTCCTTCAAGCCGCCCCCGGCCGGCAGCAGGCCAACGCCTGCCTCGACCAGGCCGATGTAGCTCTCCAGCGCCGCGACCGTGCGCGCCGAATGCATCTGGAATTCGCAGCCGCCACCCAGCGCCAGGCCGCGGATCGCTGCGACCACCGGCACCAGCGAATGTTTCATGCGCATGCTGGTGCGCTGGAAGTTGGCGATCATCGCCTCCAGTTGCGCGACCTTGCCGTCCTTAAGCAGGCCCAGCGCGCCCTTCAGATCGGCGCCGGCCGAGAATGCCTTGTCGCTGGCTTGCCAGATCACCATCGCCTTGAGCTGCTTTTCGCTTTCCTCGACGGCGCGCTGCAGGCCGTCCAGCACGGCGTCATTGACCGTGTTCA
>Ga0134126_10009936_pt1 | contig 11994 bp, 7 predicted proteins | sample KB31752_FD_96881 | JGI IMG/M metagenome (GOLD analysis project Ga0134126, IMG submission 96881) | Terrestrial soil microbial communities with excess Nitrogen fertilizer from Kellogg Biological Station, Michigan, USA - KB3-175-2 | ecosystem: Environmental > Terrestrial > Soil > Unclassified ...
CCTTCGACATGAATTACATGCCGGTAACCGTGCACGATCTCCGGCGCGAGGAATACGCTCCGCTCCCTTGGACGCAGCCACAGATCAGGTTCGCCGCAGCCCGGCAGCCCGTGCGGCTTCTGAAGGGGCACCCGGGATCAGGAAAGACAACTGCGCTATTGCACGCCGCGGATTCATCCGCCGCCGAACGGACGCTGTACATCACCTATTCGCGAAATTTGGCTGCGCTCGCCCGGGACTACTTCGATCGTTTTTGCTCGTCTCAAAAACGGTTTCATGTCATCACGTTCCCGGAGTTGGTCCGGCAAGTGCTTGGGTTGGATGCCCCGGTAGTGCCCGAAAGTGAAACCAGGCAGCGCTTTTTGCGCGATCTGTCGCCATTTTCGAGGTCTTTGGGAGCTTGGGCCAACAGCCAGCGGGCTCTCTATGACGAACTCTACGCCCATCTGGCCGGCGATGCCCTTCCAATCTCCATCGGCCGGTTCACCGCTTCGAAGCAGCCCCGAGTGTCCGAAAAAGCGTATCGGGAGCGGCGGACACGATATCTGGGCCAGGGACCTACTGCCTCCGCACTTGAAGCAGCAGTTCGCCTGGAAAAGCTCGATTCAAAGTCGCTCGCCGAGCGCTATTTCCCGGAACTGGCGCTCGCCTGGCGCGCGGTAGAGCGGTTGCATGCCCCGGGCGATGCCGGCACAAAGCCGAATTTCGACCCGGCGTTGCTTGATTTTGATTGCATCGCGGTGGATGAATGTCAGGATCTTACACCCCTTGAGGCATTCTTTATCGTCGAGCTGGCATCGTCCATCAATCACCGCCGCCGGATGGCCGTACCGCTGCTGTTGTCGGGCGATGAAGCACAGACGGTGCGCCCCACCGACTTTGAATGGGGCTGGTTGAACGACCTGCTGCATTCGCAAATAGGCACACCCTCTGAGCACAAGCTTACGTCCAATTTGCGCAGCCCTCACCGTATCGCGGAACTTGTGAACCGTGTGTGGGATCTCTACTCACATATTCAAAAGCAGGATCGCCCCAGCGGAACCGGGTATGCCGAAATCGAAGACGACGCAACCGACCAGATTTTATATTGCAGCGCCAATCCCGGACCGGAATTAGACCAGCTTCTGATTTCGCTCGCGGGCCGGGAGGGTCTGGCCCTCATCACGCTCGAAGATGCGGTTCCCGCCTATGTTCCGGAGGCGGCCCGGAGCGGAGTGTTCACCGTGTCCGAAGCCAAGGGACTCGACTTCAACTCCGTATGCGTGCTCGACGCGGGCCGGAACCTGGAGCGGATTGTTCATGACGATGGCCGCCTGCGTGCCGACCACGACATCGAGGGCTTAAGGAGACGGCTGGCGATCGATCAGCTTCGCGTCGCCCTGAGCCGTCCGACCGAACGCCTGTTCTGGCTAGACGTTAATCCGACTGATCAAATGATTCGTCAGAGCATCGGATTTCTAAACGGCAGAGATGCCGTAGCAGGAGTGGCTGCATGCGTGCCCGCGGCATTGCTGACAACGCTCGATGAGGACGATCTCGATCCGGAAGAGCGCGTTCAGCGCTGCCGTGCCGATGCATTGCAATTCCTAGACATTAAACCGGAAATCGCGTGGTCGCGGGCGCAGCAGGCGATCACGCTCTTGGGCCGCCCCGGGTCACTAGCCGCTGTGACAGATGAAGCGGCCCGGAATGCTGCCTATCTGACCCTGGCCCAGGTGTGTTTCATGCTGGGGCTGCGTAATGCGCGCCTGACAGCCGAACTGGGCAGACCCGATCTGTTTCACGAGGCATATCGCGCAGCACTAAACGCCAGCCGTTACGGATTGGCCGCCATACTCGAGGCCGTCGGGCGGGTTCACCGCGCGACTATCCAAAACCGGCTCCAGGCATTGGTCGAACTAACCCAAATTCTTCCGTCGCGCAAAGCCGAACTCGAACCGTGGCTGCTGGTCGAGTTCGGAGCAAAGTCGAAATTCTGGGTTGAAGAGTTGGAGGCGGCCTTTTTCAACAGTCACAACGCGGGCGTCTTAATCAAACTGCTGCCCCCGTTTTACGAAGCGCTCGACATTCCGGATCGGCAGGCGCGCATTCAGAGGCTGCAACAAAAAGCCATTCAGTTGCTCATGAAGGATAAGCAGTTTGCGCCTGCCCTGGCAACTTTGATTGAACTTCCGGAGCGCCAACCAAAGCTCGAAGCAGTGTGCCACGAAGGACTGGGCGATTTTCGCAGCGCCGCGGAATGTCACAGGCTCAGCGGAAACTTGAAAGAGGCTCTAAACTGCTATCGCTCTATTCCCGATCTCCAGTCGGCACTGAAACTGGTGGGCGAAATGGGCGACCACCCCGCCGCCGACTCCCTGGCGTGGATTTCGGAAATGCAGAAGTTAGTGGATAAGCGGCCCGAGAAGTTCACCAAGACCGTATTGCCGGCAGAAAAGAAGTTGCTCGAAGAGATCCTGGAGCGATCGTTGGGTGTCACGCGCCGCAAACCTGCTCCTCGAAAGGCGGCCGCAAAGAAAAAGACAGCCGCTCCTCGAAAGCGGGCACCAAAGCCAATTCCACGCGATAAACCCTATTTCTAACCCGCATCCAATGTGGTGCGACGGTTCTCATGGCGCACGAATACGACATGGTTGTTATCGGAGCAGGCGCGGCTGGCCTGACCGCGGCTGGCACATCAGCTCTCCTGGGCGCGAAAACCGCGCTCGTTGAACAACATCGCCTAGGAGGCGATTGCACCTGGATCGGCTGTGTGCCGAGTAAAACTCTGCTGAACGCCGCGAACGTTGCACACCTAATCCGAACTGCAAATCGATTTGGCATCGCCGCACAAGCACCCGATATTTCTTTTCGCGCGGTTATGGAGCGTGTGCGGCAGGTACGCCGGAGCATTTACGATGACGCCGATGCGCCTCCAAACATGGAGAAACTGGGTGTGGAAGTGATCATTGGCAGCGCGCGTTTCCTGAATGCTCATGCGATTGATGTCCGTAACGCATCGGGTGCTACCCAACGGCTCACATCCAAATACTTCATCATTGCTAGCGGCAGCAGGCCGAAAATTCCTGATTTTCACGCCCGCTGTCTCACAAACGAGACTCTCTTCGAACTTGAATGCCAGCCGGAGCGACTGCTGGTACTCGGCGCAGGCCCGGTTGGGATCGAAATGGCGCAGGCCCTTCAGCGGCTCGGAAGTGCGGTTACCGTCGTTTCGGAGAGTGAACGGATTCTTCCACGAGATGAGCCGGAGCATACGGCCACCCTGCAGGAATCTCTGGCGCGCGAAGGTGTTTCGTTTCGCCTCGGCCGGAGGACTGTTTCCCTGGAGGGGCAACCTGGGGAACTTGTTGCGATACTCGCCGATGGTCGTGCAGTTAAGTGCGACGCAGTTCTGGCTGCAATAGGCCGCAAACCGAACGTCGAAGCTCTGGGACTCGAAAACGCCGGTGTTGCGGCAACCCGGAAAGGAATCGAAACAGACCGGCATTGCCGGACCTCGCAGCGGCACATTTACGCCGCTGGAGACGTCACCGGCAGGTATCAATTCACCCACATGGCCGAGCACATGAGCAAAGTTGCCGTCATGAACGCGATCTTGCACTGGCCGAAGAAGCTGGATGACGAGCACATCGTCTGGTGCACCTTCACGGAACCGGAGCTCGCGAAAGTGGGTGAATCGGAAGCGGATCTCCATCGGCGCGAAGCTAAGTACGGCGTCTATCGGTTTCCGTTTTCGAAGCTGGATCGAGCCATTACGGACGATTCGATGCTGGGCGAAGTGAAACTGCTCGGAACTCGCTCCGGCCGCATCTTGGGAGCTTCCATCCTAGGCGTCCACGCCGGCGAAATGATAACCGAATTTGCTCTCGCTATGCGAAACGGCATCCGCGTCCAGGAACTTGCGGACACCATTCATCCCTATCCGACGTATATGCTTGGAGACAGGCGGGCCGCCGATCGATTCATTCAGAAGCGGCTTGATTCACCGCTGTTAGGCCTACTCGGGAAGATATTCGGTTATCGTGGCATCCGGAAGGGATCGGGCGCTCTGTGAACACCGTAGCTAGCTTTGCAATCAAACTCCGCCAAGCCGGGCTTCCTGTCCTCCAGCGCAGCCTGGTTACCACGATTCAAATAAATGTGGGAAAGGTCTGCAACCAGGCTTGCCGGCACTGCCACGTCGATGCCGGTCCAAAGCGGACAGAAAGTATGTCGGGCGAAGTTGCGGAACGGGTTCTTCTGCTAATCAGACAAACACCCGGAGCAGCAACGGTCGATATCACCGGCGGAGCACCTGAGCTCAATCCCAACTTCCGGTGGTTGGTGGAAGAGAGCCGGGCAGAAAACAGGCACGTTATCGATCGCTGCAATTTGACCATTCTGATGGAGCCGGAGTTCGAAGACTTGCCGGAATTCCTGGCTCGCAATCAAGTCGAGATAACGGCCAGTCTGCCCTGTTACACGCGTGAGAACGTTGACACCCAGCGCGGCCGCGGAGTATTCGACAAAAGCATACAGGCCCTGCAAGCGCTCAACGGAATCGGCTACGGGCTTACGACGGATTTGCCCCTGAATCTGGTGTATAACCCCCTGGGCCCTTCCCTGCCCTCTCCCCAGTTAGCACTCGAAGCAGATTACAAGCGTCGATTGCTGGAAGATTTCGGTATTCGCTTCAACCGGCTATTCACGATCACCAACATGCCAATCAGCAGGTTCGCGGATTTTCTCGAAAGGACCGGCTCGTTTGACAGCTACTCAAAGCTGCTCTACGACAGCTTTAATGCCGCAACGGTTGAGCAACTCATGTGTCGGTCGCTCGTCAGTATCTCCTGGGATGGCTACTTATACGATTGCGATTTCAACCAGATGCTGGACATATCCGCACCGGGGCGTCCGACCGTTTGGGATATCGAGTCGTTCGATGCACTCGAGTTCAGGCGTATAGCAACCGCGGGGCATTGCTTCGGTTGTACTGCTGGCGCGGGCTCCAGTTGCGGCGGCACGCTGGCTTAGCCGCGTTTGTTTTCAGGCAATCTGAAATACTGAGGTTTTATGAGAACTTATGCTTTCGCGGTGTGCTCGATCGCCGCGCTCGCCTTGGTTGCCACGGCGCAGGCTGCCCAGCAGCACCAACCTACCCCGGCCTCTCGCGCTGAGAAAGCGCCGCAAGATCCGGCAGCCGTAGAGCGCGGCCAAGCACTCTTCCGTTCCACCTGCGGATTCTGTCACGGTGAAGATGCAACCGGCGCGCGCGCTCCAGATCTGGTTCGTTCCGCCATTCTGAGCCATGATGATCACGGAAATCTGGTCGGGCCCGTGATCCGCAATGGACGCCCGGATAAAGGCATGCCCAGTTTTGCAACTCTGACCGATGATCAGGTAAGCGATATCGTGGCGTTCCTGCACCATCAGGCCTATGCGGCTCTTCACAGCGGCCATGTATCGGGCGATTATCCGGTGGCAAAACTGCTGACCGGAAATGCACAAGCTGGGAAAGAATTCTTCTACGGCGCGGGCGATTGTTCTCATTGCCATTCGGTTACGGGAGATCTGGCCGGTATCGCCAGCAAGCTCAAGCCGATCGACTTGCAGCAGCGCATGATTTACCCGAGCAAAAAAATTCCGAAGACGGCGATCGTTACGCTCAGTAATGGGACTCGTTATGAGGGCACAGTCGCTCATGAGGACGAGTTCAACATTGCCCTTGTTTGCAAGGATGGATGGTATCGATCGTGGCCTCTCAGCGAGGTCAAAGCACAGATCCACGATCCGCTTGCCGCTCATCGGGAATTAACGGACAAGTATACCGACGCCGACATGCACAATCTATTTGCCTACCTGGAGACCCTGAAGTAGTTATGAGGAGATTTCTTTCCGCCACCCTATTGCTCTGCGGGATCGCCCTGACCTGCCTGGCCGCGGACGAGGGGCTGAATCCGCAAAAACTTTTGAAGCCGCTCTCGACTGACTGGCCCACCTTTAACGGAGATTATTCGGGGAAACGATTCAGCAGTCTCTCGCAGATCAATCAAAGCAACGTTCAAAAGCTCACTCTGGCTTGGGTGCTGCAGCCCCAATCGGTCGGGATCAAATCGACTCCCCTGATGGTGAACGGAATCCTGTACTTCACCACACCGGACAATGTCTGGGCGGCGGACGCGCGAACGGGCCGCGTCGTCTGGCACTATTTTCGCGAATCGACCGGAGATCACATTGGACAGCGTGGCGTCGGCATGTATAAGGATTGGCTCTATTTTGAAACGCCCGATTGTCACTTGGTTTCGCTCAATGCCAAAGATGGCTCCGTGCGCTGGGATGTCGAACTAGCCGACCCGAAACTCGGCTACTTCGCAACTATGGCCCCGCTCGTCATTCGCAATCACGTGGTGGTCGGAGTATCGGGCGATGTCACTGATATCCCCGGCTTTCTGGAATCTATTGAGCCTGAAACGGGCAAAGTCGAATGGCGATGGAACACAGAGCCGAAACCCGGCGAGCCCGGTTCCGAAACTTGGCCGAAAGGGACCGACGCCATCAGCCATGGCGGAGGCATGACCTGGGTTACCGGCACCTACGATCCCGAACTCAACCAGCTTTACTGGGGTACCGGCAATCCAAACCCGGTACTGAACGGCGATATCAGGAAAGGTGCGAACCTGTACACCTGCACGATTGTTTCTCTGAATCCGGATACGGGCAAACTACTCTGGCATTTTCAACCCTCGCCTCACGATACGCATGACTGGGACGCTGTGCAGACGCCTGTTCTGTTTGATGACGAATACCATGGAGTGCATCGCAAGCTGCTTGCGCAAGCCAGCCGGAACGGATATTTTTTCGTGCTCGATCGCACCACCGGCGAGCACGTTCTGACCGCGCCGTTCATTGCCACCAACTGGGCGAAGGGAGTTAATTCGCGCGGCGAGCCCATACCGAATCCGGAAAAAGAGCCAAAGCCCGACGGCACGCTGGTGTCGCCCGCATCGGATGGAGCCACCAACTGGCTCGCTCCTAGCTTCAGCCCCGATGCCGGATTATTTTACGTGAGTGCCCGGCGCGTTTGGAGCATCTTCTACATGACCGCGGAAGGTAAGCCGGAAGGCTGGGCCGGACGCGACCGGGGGCTCTGGGCACGTTCTGTAATTGAGGCGATCGACTACAAAACCGGCAAGGTCGCCTGGAAGCACGAGATCGGCGATGGCGACGGAAGCGCCGGCATATTGACGACAGCCGGAAACCTCCTCTTCACAGGCGATAACGCCGACAACCTGATCGCGCTGGATCCAAAAACGGGAAACGCCCTGTGGCACGTGAATCTCGGCGCAAGCATGGAAACGGGGCCGAGCACGTATGAGCTGGATGGAAAGCAATATTTGCTGACGCCGGCCGGCAGTATGATTTTTGCCTGGGTGCTGCCAAAGTAGCTACCGGGTAACCGGCCCACGCGAAACAGCCGTTGGTGAACCATCGGGCTCTTTCACATCAATAATGCGATTCACTTGTAAGTGATTGAGCTTTTGGATGCGGCCGCTCGGCCAGCGGATCTCGACATCGTTCAGTTCCCGCGCGTTTCCCACCCCAAAGTGAACGGGAATCAGGCTTGCCGAGGCATAACTGACCGCACTCGTCATTTGATTCCATTGCTTGCCAACTCGAATGCGCGCGCCGATCCCGTCGCGGTTGCTCTTCGTTCCGGTTAGCCGAAACTCGATCCAATTACCTGCTTCCGGAGTGGTATTCTGCCAAAGCTCAGCCGGGCTGCCCAGGGCCGAGACAATAACGTCCAGGCGTCCATCGCGATTGAAGTCTCCGAAAGCCGCGCCGCGATGTGCTTTTACCTCGGACTTCATTGCGGCGGGCGTGCAGTCGCTGAATTTGCCTGCTACGTTCCGAAATACCATGTTCGGCTCTTTGTATGCGTGCGATTCGAAGGCCTCCACCCGGTCGTTCACGTGCGAGTTGGAAGTAAAGAGATCCTTCCAGCCGTCGTTATCAACATCTACAAAACCGGCTCCCCATCCGCTGTGTTCGGTGCTCAGGCGCCCAATGTGGCTGGCATACGTCACGTCGTCAAACATGCCTTTGCCAATATTGCGGAACAAAGGGAAAGTTTCGCCCGCCAGCGCCGTTACCGTAATATCGGGCAGACCGTCGTTATCGTAGTCCCGGAAGTCCGTACCCATGCTGGCGACCGGTTGCCCGCGGTCGCTGAGCGCAACCCCGGCAGTCAGCCCAACTTCCTCGAAGGTCCCGTTTCCGCGATTGTGGAACAGAAAATTAGGCATGTTGTCGTTGGTAACAAAGGCGTCCTGATAGCCATCTCCGTCGTAATCGGCAAAGGCGACACTCATTCCCCGCCCCGCGTATCGCCCGATTCCAGATTTTGCGGAAACATCCTCAAACGTCCCGTCCCCGCGATTGCGGTAGAGCGTTGCGGCCAAAGGTTGGAAATATTTAGGGTGGCAATAGACGCGAATGTTCCGGTCGCGGTCCCCGCAGTAACGGTCCTGGAGCGGTGTATCGGAATAATGCACCACCAGCAAGTCCAACTTGCCGTCATTATCGTAATCGAACCACCCTGCGGCTACGGCCCACTCCCCGCTCTTAACTCCCGCCTTTTCCGTAACATCCTCGAATGTGCCATCGCCCCGGTTGTGGTACAGAATATTGCGATTCACTCCGGCAACGAAGAGATCGGGATATCCATCGTTGTCGTAATCGCCGGCGGAAACTCCCATGGAGTAGCCTTTTCCAGCAACGCCAGCCTGTTCCGTAACATCGGTGAAATGGAAATTGCCATCATTGCGGTAGAGCCGGTTCCAGAACTTGGAGGATGTTTTGTCCAGCGAAGGAACAGCCGCGCCATTTGTGAAATAAATATCGGGCAAGCCATCGCCGTTGTAGTCAAAAACGGCGATGCCGCCCGGCATCGTTTCAATCATGTATTTCTGGGGCGTGGGGCTGTTTTCGAGCACGAAATGCACTCCCGCCTTATCGGCAACGTTCGCAAACTGAATCGCGCCTGCCGCTTCGGCAAGGAGGAGGCCAGCGAGGGGAAGGCAGGCCGCCGCGGTGAGGAGAAGGATGGATTGCTTCCGCACTGGGCGCGATTTTAGCAGGAGTGTGAACGGCTATACTGACCCCTGAGCCATGAGCCAACTGCTAAGGACAAAAAGCATCGACGCGCTGGTGGAACAGACGCACGTCGAGGGCAAGCGGCTAAAGCGCTCGCTGGGGCCCTGGAGCCTGATTGCGTTCGGCATCGGCGCCGTGATTGGCGGCGGCATTTTCACGGTGACCGGCACGGCCGCCGCGGGCCAGCACTTTAACGTACCCTCCGTTTTCAACGCGCCGCTGCTCGATCTGCTGATTCACGGAGGTTCAGCGGCATCCGTGATCGGGCGTCCGGGCGCCGGTCCCGGACTGACTCTCTCGTTCATTCTGGTCGCGATCACGTGCGGGTTCGCGGCGCTGTGTTACGCCGAACTGGCATCTATGATTCCGATTGCCGGCAGCGCGTACACGTACGCTTATACAACTCTTGGCGAAATATTCGCGTGGATCATCGGCTGGGATTTGATCTTAGAATACGCGGTTTCAAACATGTCCGTCGCAGTCGGCTTCTCGGCATATTTCAACGTGATGTGTGACTACCTTTTCGGTGTTCATCTCCCGAAATATTTGTCGGAGCCCGCCATCATGGAGGGGCGGTTCACGGGCAGCTTCTTTAACGTTCCGGCACTGCTTATCGTGATGTTGTTGAGCTGGATCCTGGTGCGCGGGGTAAGGGAAAGCGCGGGCGCAAACAATGTGATGGTTGTGATTAAGTTGGGCGCAGTTTTGCTTTTCGTATTCGGCGCGGCCCGCGCGGTTCAGGGGTCCCATCTGCATCCGTTCATGCCGAACGGGTGGCCAGGCGTCATGAGCGGCGCGGCGATTGTATTTTTCACCTTTATCGGTTTCGATTCGGTGTCAACCGCTGCGGAAGAGTGCAGGAACCCGCAGCGGAACATGCCCATAGGAATCATTGGAACGCTGGTCGTTTGCGGCATTCTTTACACCTCAGTAGCATTTGTACTGACTGGCATTGTCAATTGGAAAACGCTCGACAATGCCTCACCCGTGGCAAACGCGCTGAAAGCAATTGGCATGGACAAGCTGCGCTTCACGGTTACGGTGGGAGCGCTGCTGGGAATGCTTTCATCGCTGCTGGTTTACCAATACGGCCAAGCGCGGATCTGGTTCGCAATGTCGCGCGACCGCCTCCTGCCGGATGTTTTTTCGCGGGTTCACAAGCGATTTCAGACCCCGCACGTTAGCACCTGGGTGGCGGGTCTCGCGGTTGGGATACCGGCAGGCATTTGGGACATCGGAACGTTTGCGGACCTCTCCAATATCGGAACCTTATTTGCTTTCATCATTGTGTCTTTCGGCGTGGTGATCCTACGTTACAAACAGCCCGGTCGGCCGCGCGCTTTCCGCGTACCATTTTCTCCGGTAACGCCGTTCATTTCCGTTGTCTGCTGCTTGGGTCTGATGCTCGGCTTGCCACTTGAGACCTGGGTTCGATTTATTGCCTGGCTGGTGATCGGGCTGGCAATTTATGCCGTCTACAGCCGGAAGCGGAGCCCGCTTCGGGACGAGCTGCCGGCACAGGAGCATCTGGCTCCGCCCGCACGCTGATGTATTCAGGACTCAAAAACCATCCCACACCAGAGCCGGGAAAGTGGCCTGCGTTCGGAACCCGACAGATTCGTACAGCCGGATCGCATCCACGTTTGTGCAAGTGACCGTAAGGCTGACCGATGTGCAACCGGCTTGTATGAGGAGCAACAAGCATTGGCGCAGAAGTTCGTAACCCAGCCGGGCCTTTCGAGCGGAAGGTAGGATGCAGAGTTGAGTCACGTGCCCTGAGGTTGGCGACACCATGCTTGCCAGACAGACGCCACAGACTCGTCCGCTGCTGTCATCGATGGCTACCACCGAACCCGCCGGAAAGAAATTGCCACAGCCTGGAAATTTGATGATGTTCATCAGGAAATGACGCGCGCCGGGGATGGTGCGGTACTGGTCGTTGATATCGCTATCGACATGCCCGCGGTAAGCGGCTGTAACCAGGTGCGCAATCTCCTCCTGGTAGCGTTCCGCCCAGGATACGAAGCTGACACGAAACTCGGGCGCAACCGTAGCCAAGCGGCCGGCTGCATTCGCGCCAATTTCCATAAAGTAGCGGTCGTGACGAGTCAAATACTGGCCGAAAGGTAGCGGCTGGGCAATCGGCATATGCAACATCATTAGTTGTGATTCGATGCGCCGTATCCCGGGCGTCCGCATCAGGCCTTCCACAATGGAGCCCAACAGCAGCATTTCGTACGGCGGGCGGGCAAACTCGCGCTGCAAATAAAAATCTCCAATGAGACCCTTGCGGCCTTCGCAGACCTGATAAGCGTAGCCGACGATCCTGCTGCCCGAAGCAAGTGCGCACCCGTAAAGCGAATGAATTTGTAGGAAGCGGCGAAGAAGCTCGGCGGAGGGACGGAAATCCCACGCGAAGCGATGCTGCCAAACCCCGATTTCTTCCGCGAGCAGCGGATCGAGATCGCTCACCGCCACCCTTTGCAGCTCGATCAACTCCGGCAGTGAGGCTTCAAAGCGCGCCGCCATTCCCTGAATTATACGTGTACGGTGGCTGCCGGAGGCCCGGCTAAAATTTCCTGTCTGTGCAGGAAATGGCTAATGCTTCGGGTTGCCTGGCGGATACGCGCGTTGTTCTCGATCAGGCTGAAACGAACAAAGCCCTCGCCCATCGGTCCGAATCCAATACCCGGTGAAACCGCCACCTGCGCTTCCTTCATCAGTAGCTTGGCAAAGTCCAGCGAGGGCATACCTGTAAGCGGTTCCGGAAGAGGCGCCCACAAGAACATGGAGCCTTTAGGAGGTTCCACGCGCCAGCCTGCGCGGTTTAATCCATCCGCCAGCACATCCCTGCGCTCC
>Ga0134126_10009937_pt1 | contig 11993 bp, 16 predicted proteins | sample KB31752_FD_96881 | JGI IMG/M metagenome (GOLD analysis project Ga0134126, IMG submission 96881) | Terrestrial soil microbial communities with excess Nitrogen fertilizer from Kellogg Biological Station, Michigan, USA - KB3-175-2 | ecosystem: Environmental > Terrestrial > Soil > Unclassified ...
CTGGAGTACCGGCCAGAGTTTTCGCTTGCCCGACACGCCCGAAGAGCGGAAACGTCTGCTCGAATTTCTCTGCCGAAAGACCGGCAAGCCTCTGACACAAGCCAAGCTCATCGACAATGTACCGGGGTGGTAAGGGGATGCTCGTCCGGGTGAGATGCTGAGACGAAAGAGAAGATCATGCTATTTCGATTCGCAAACCTGCTCGTCCTTATCATCCTTCTGACTGCCGATTCCGTATCCGCGAAGGCCATCGTACTCGATGCACACCTACATCATCTGCGTGCAGGTAAGCAGCGTGAGTGGAGTGATTTTCCCGTGCAGGCCGAAGGGCCGAGCCTTTCGGTTCGCTTCAAGTCGAAACGCAATGACGCCGATTGGACGCTGCGATTGCGACAACAGGACGTCAAGCAGACCTGGAAAGTGCTGCTCAACGGCAAGGAACTCGGCAAGCTGGTGAGCGACGAGAACGACCAGCTCCTTTATCTTCCCATTCCGGCACAACAGATAATGACGGGAGAAAATCTACTCATTATCGAACAGGTTGGGCGCATCCCCGATGACATTCGTGTCGGCGAGATTAGCCTCGATGATCGGCCGAGGGAGCGTGTGCTTTCGGAAGCGGCCGTGATGGTTTCCGTCATGGAAGCGAGGCCGTCCGGCGATCCGACTCCCACGCCGTGCCGTATCACCATTCTAAACGCGCAGGGGGCGCTGGCGGCGGTGCGAGCGACTTCCGATAGGCCTCTCGCGGTGCGATCCGGTGTCGTGTACACGGGTGATGGCAAGGCGCGGTTTGAATTGCCGGCCGGCGACTACACGATCCACGCCGGACGCGGCTTCGAGTACAGCGTCGATACCGTCCGCGTCTCGGTGAAAGCCGGGGAGGTCATCCGTAAAACATTAACGCTCCGTCGCGAAGTACCGACGGACGGTTATATTAGTTGCGATACACATGTGCATACGCTTACCTACTCTGGCCACGGCGATGCCAGCGTGGCCGAGCGCGTGCTGACGCTCGCGGGTGAGGGCATCGAACTGCCGATCGCCACCGACCACAATCGGCAAGTCGATTACCGCGCCGCGGCGATCAAACAAGGCGTCGGCAAATACTTCACGCTTGTCACCGGCAATGAAGTGACAACCGCCGTGGGGCATTTCAATATCTGGCCGGTGCGTGCCGGCGGGCCATTGCCCGACGCCGGGGCAAAGGATTGGAAGTCGGTCTTCGCCAGCATCGCCGAGCGGACGGGGGCGAAGGTGGTCATTTTGAACCATCCGCGCGACCTGCACAGCGGCTTTCGCCCCTTTGGGCCGAAACATCATCTAGCCGCGAATGGAGAGAACCTCGACCGCTGGGAACTGCGGGCGAACGGGATGGAAGTGGTCAATTCCGGTGCGCAGCAAACGGACGTGATGCGGCCCTACCACGATTGGTTCGCCGCGCTCAATCGCGGTATTTTTCTGACACCGGCCGGCGCAAGCGATTCGCACGATGTCAGCCGATTCATCGTCGGCCAGGCACGGACATACATTCGCGTCAAGGATGCTCGACCTGCTGACATCGACGTGTCAGCGGCAGCGGCGAGCTTCGCCAACGGGCGTGTCCTGGTCAGTTGCGGCTTGCTGGCCGACATCGCCGTCAACGATAAATACGGACCCGGCGATCTCGTGCCGGCCACAGGCGAAGTCAAGGTCGCGGTGCGTGTGTTGGGGCCGAGTTGGGCGACCGCCGATAAAGTGGAACTATTTGCTAACGGTCACAAGATCCGTGAGACACGCATCGCCGACGGCAAAAAGGCCGGCATCAAATGGAAGGGCGAATGGACGTTGCCGCGTTTCCGGCACGATGTGCATCTGGTAGCGATCGCTTCGGGTCCGGGAGTGCGCGAGTTGTACTGGCCGATTGCCCGGCCGTATCAGCCGACCTCGCCGGTGGTTGATCGGCGTGTCCTCGGTTCGACCGGGGCGGTATGGCTCGACGCCGACGGCGACGGCCGGCGGACGAGTGCCTTCGCTATCGCTCAACGCCTGCTGCGCGAAGCGAAGGGCGAATGGTCCAGGGTGTTGCCGGCGTTGAAGGATTACGATGAGGCGGTCGCCGTGCAAGCGGCAGGGTTGTTGCAGGCGCGCGGCGTCTCGGTGAACGCGGTGGAGATTCGCACGGCGGCTCGCAAGGCGGGAACGCCGGTCGAACGTGGGTTTCAGGCATACATTGAGGCATGGCGGGCGAGTCAAATTGCGCGGGGCGAATCGCGTTGACCCTGCGAGAGATGAGCCTCAAACATCGGTCGTTTAACACGAAAGGATCTGGCTGACATGACGAATTTTGCCTTGCTCACCCTTGGACTAGCCTTGTGTGCTGCCGATGGGCCGAAGGTCGAATTGCTTTGGCCCAAGGGCGCTCCTGGTGCCGTGGGCACTGAGGAGCGCGACAAACCGTCGCTGACTATCCATCTTCCGCCGGCTGACAAGGCGACGGGCACGGCTGTCGTCGTCTGTCCCGGTGGCGGCTACGGCGGGCTGGCCACTGGTCACGAGGGCAAAGATCCGGCCGAGTGGTTGAACCGCCACGGCATCGCCGCGTTTGTGCTGCGCTATCGGTTGGGGCCGCGTTATCACCATCCGGCTCCCTTGCAAGATGCCCAGCGCGCGGTGCGGATCGTTCGCAGTCGGGCGAAGGAATGGCATGTCGATCCGCAGCGCATCGGCATTTGGGGCTTCTCGGCGGGTGGCCATCTCGCTTCGACGGCCGCCACGCACTTCGACGACGGCAAGCGCGACGCCGACGACCCCATCGAGCGTGTCAGCTGCCGGCCCGATTTCGCCATCCTTTGCTATCCCGTCATCACGCTGCGTCCGCCCTACGCCCACATGGGATCGCGGCGCAATCTGCTCGGCGATAAGGCCGATGATAAGCTGGTCGAGAGCTTGTGCAACGAGAAGCAGGTCACGAACAAAACGCCGTCAACGTTTCTTTTCCATACCAGCGCGGATACGGCCGTGCCTCCGGAGAATAGCATCTTGTTTTACCAGGCTCTGCGTAAGCACAAGGTGCCGGCCGAACTGCACATTTACGAGGAAGGTCCTCATGGGGTCGGCTTGGCCGTCGGTCGGGGGGCGGCGTCCGCCTGGCCGGATCAGTTGGCCGCCTGGCTGAAGACACGCAAGTTGATTCCTGCCACCGCGCCCCGATGATCCTCCTGCTCCGCGTCGTGTGGGAGCCAGGCAACGCCCTCTTGACGGAGGTGGCGAGCGCTCTCTAAGATACTCCACATAATCGCTGCTCTGCCTGCTGAGTTGGCGCTGCCGAAGTGGCGGAACTGGCAGACGCGCCAGGTTCAGGACCTGGTTCCCTTAACGGGAGTGGAGGTTCGAGTCCTCTCTTCGGCACTCAAGACAGGGCAAGGGGTTACGTCAAGGCCGGACCTCTTGCCCTGTTCGCTTTACCAGACGCTTGGTAAAATATTGGTAAAGGGGTTTATGTGATGTTGGCGTGATGCTGCGGAGGTCCGAATCATGGCATCTCTGCAAGAGCGAAAAGGCAGCTACCGAATTCTTTTCTGCCACCACGGCAAACTGCACACCTTTACCATTGGTAAAGTCGAGAAGGGCGAAGCCGAGAACAAAGCCCGGCAGGTCGATTACCTGCTCATGCGCCTGAAGCAACGGCTGATCGTGCTGCCCGAGGGCACCGACATTGTTACCTTCATCGAGCATGACGGCAAGCCGCCCGACGGGCCAACGCTCGTCGATGCCCCGCGTCAGGCCGTCACCATCGGCCACCTGAAAGACCGCTATCTCTCCACCCACGCCAACGGCACCATCGAGGCCAACAGCCTCGACACCTGCAAGCTGCATCTCGGCCATTTCTGCCGTCTGCTTGGCGATGGTTCCCCTCTGGGCGAATTGTCGCTCAGCAGGCTCCAGGAGTACGTCAATACGCGGGCCGAGGCGAAGTTGTCGCCTGTCACTATCCGCAAGGAGATCGCCACGCTACGGGCGGCGTGGAACTGGGGCGAGCCGATGGGACTGACCTCCGGCAAGTTCCCGAACCGGGGCCTGCGATACCCCAAGGCCGACGAGAAGCCGCCGTTCATGACGATGGCGGAGATAAAGAGGCAGATCGCCGCCGGCGGCAACCCGGACATGCTATGGGAGGCACTATACCTGCAAGCCTCTGAACTGGCCGGGCTGCTCGCCAAGGTGAAGGAGAAAGCCCCGCATCCGTGGATTTACCCGCTGTTCTGCTTCGCCGCCCATACCGGAGCCAGGCGGTCGGAGATATTGAGGGCGCTGGTCACGGACGTGGATTTCACCGGCAATACGGTGCTGGTGCGCGAGAAGAAGCGAACCCGAGGGCAGCGGACCACCCGCCGCGTGCCGCTGACCCCGTTCCTCAAGGAAGTGCTGAGGGAATGGCTGGTGATCCACGCCGGCGGTTCGGCCCTGTTCTGCCATGCCGCCACCGTCGCCCGCAGTAAGAATCGCAGCCGCACGACCGGCCACCGGAACGCAAAGAAACGCCCATCCTCGCTGAAAGGCAGGATGGCGACGGTGAAGAAGCGGGAACAGGCCGTCCAGGCGGCACTGACCCGCAACGAGGTGCATGACCATTTCAAGCGCGTGCTGGCAGGAACGAAGTGGGAACGGATGCGTGGCCTTCACACGCTACGGCACAGCTTCATTTCAGCGTGTGCCAGCAAAGGTGTGGATCAGCGGCTGGTGCAGGAATGGGCCGGCCACATGAACGAAGCCACGTCGAAGCGATACCGGCACCTGTACCCCTCGACGCAGCAGGAGGCGATTACGCGGGTCTTTGAATAGGAAGCAACCTCCCGCTGGAGCCAAAGCCCACGGCTCCAGCGGAAGTGCTCGGCCCGCCTAATCCTTGGGCGGGGCTTCGCCGGACGGCGACGGTGAGTTGCCCCAGACCGATTTCACGATGCCGGCCGAAGCCGCCAATCCCAGAAATATCCCCACCGGACCCAACAGCATCGCGCCGGCGATGGAAGGCCCCCAGACAACAGCCTTGCCAACCAACTCCTTGCTCAACGCACTGCCGAATTCCGCTGCAAAACTTTTCTCAGCCATACCAGTTCTCCTCCTTGCGACCGGGATGTCGTTATGCCGGCCATTGCCACATTGACAGTTTGACACGATTGGGAATTGTCACGGCATCTCCGCCAGACGCCGGTGGGGCAACAGCCCCTCCCGCTGATACCGCAACAACTCGGCGTGGGGCACGACCCAGCGGGCATAGGCCCCACGCCCAGACAGCTTTTTCTCGGCCCGGATACGACCGAGGCGGCACCATTCGCGGCAGGTGAAGCATGACTTGCCGACGAGTCTGGCGAACTCCTCGATTTCGTAGAAGTCCTTGACCGTCTGCCGCTCAACGAGTACCAGAAGCATGGCCTCGATCTTGTCCAGCCTTTCTTCCAAAGTCACGATTCACCTACCTTTCCATGCCTCTATCCTTGCCCTTCTCAGCCGTTGGCGATTTCGCCTACTCGTTGAGCCGTTCCTGTTCACAGAAGGGGCTGGGCGCGCCCCTGCCTTCCTGGCTACTTTTTGAACAGCCGACCGATCAGCCCAACCACTTGGTTCTGAGCGGCCTTCTTGATCTCGCCCTTATCATCGAAGCTCCGCGCCATCTTGCGAAAGCCGTGCATGGCGAAGGGAATGATGATAAGCCACACCAACAGCACATCGTCACTACTCGCAAACAACATTGCGATCCTCTTTCGTTACGGGCGACGTTGTGAAAACGGGCATCCATGTCCCGTGGAATCATCCTCTACATTTCCCGGCCGTCGCGGCCCTGCTCCTGCTGTTGCTCCTGCTGCGTCAGCCCGTGGTCAGGCTCCTCGGCCTGATTGGTGCGCGGGTACATGACGAACGCATCGCCACGAAACAGGGCGGAGGCCATCTCGTGGGCGCCAGCCACCGCCTGCTGCGTCAGCTCCTCGCCGATGTCGCCGAGGATTTTGCTGAGACTGAGGCCGGGGGCGATGGCCTGGATCGTCTCCACCAGGCTCGGCTCCTGCCCAGCCTTGAGTTGCTCGAAGAAGTCTTTGCTCGACATGGATCACCTGTAGGTTTGTTGGGTCAATAACGCCGTGAACAACACGGCGAGAAACAAGGCCGTAAGGAAGAGACACGCTGTATCAACAACCGACTTTAGCAGCCCGATCCCGCGCTTCGTTTTGAAGCTGTCCTCGTAGTATCGGATCAGCCGCGTCCATATCGGCGGCGCACCCGGAGTGAAGGTAATGGCGATACGTTCGGAAAGTCCGGTCACTTCTTCCGGTCTGAGTAGCTTGCGCCCTGCCTGCTGCCAGTTGTCATTCGAGTTCCATGACCGGGTATGAGAGCTGCCGGATTGACCAGATGACTCCTGCGACGAACCGCCATAGCTGCTGCCGCCGCTGGTGACGACCTGCGTAAACTCGCCCAGGCGATTGCTGACATACTCCGCCGTCTGCTGATCGTTGACGCCAAAGAAAACCTGGGTGCAATTGGCGAGCAAGGTCTGGTCGGCTCCGTCCGGCCAGCATTTGCGCAACTGACCACAATCCTGATAGAGCATCAGCAAGCAAATGCCGTAAGACCGGCCGTAAGTGAGAACATCGGCTATCTGGTCCATTTTGCCGAGCGTATAGGCTTCATCACAGATATAGTATATCTTATTAGTATTATTTAAGCCTCCACGCAGACATGCCCGCAGCATCGAGCCAAGCCACATGCGCAGCATCGGTGATTGCGTGCGGGTATGATCCAGGGGCAGAACGAGGTAGATCGTCATCTTCCCCTTCTTCAGCTCGGCGGGATCGAAGCTGCTCGACCGTGTGTTGTCCGAAATCGCTATGGTGTCAAGGAAGCGCATGAATCGGTTGGTGGTGGTCAAGGTCGAGGAAAGCTCCTTGTCCTTGAAGTGGGCAAGCTGGTGGCCGAGCCGGGACAGCATCCCCTGCCACAGGCCGGATTCGCACATCAGCTTGATCGCCGCCTGCATCTTTTCGGGATTGGTGAGCAGCGCCCGCACCGATTGCAGGGATTTGTCGCTGTCTTCGGCATAGCAAACAACGGTTGAAATCATCGCCGCAATCCACACCTCGGCTGAATCCGCCCAGTGCGGTTCCTTCTCCTGCCCGGTACGCAACACCAGCGCCTCGGCCAGGTCGCGGCATTCATCGATGGCGGTATGCGATTCCTTGTCGATAAAATCGAGCGCGTTGAAAGTGTCCTTTCCACCGACCAGGCCGAACGGATCAAGCACCACCACACGCTGCCCCATCTTGCGGCGGGCGTCCGCCGTGATGGTGACCAGCTCGCCCTTGAAGTCCACCACGACCATGCTGTCCGGGCAGGTGAGCAGATGCGGAACGACGATGGACACGCCCTTGCCCAGACCCGTGGGAGCGAACACCGCCGTGTGGACGGCATGAGTGAGGCGAACGAGCTGCTTGGGCTGCTTCCTCTGGCATGTCGTCAGAAACTTCTGGCAGGCATCCTTGGCGCTCATTCGCGGATTGAACAGCGCCTTGACGCCATCAACCCTGCTGATCTTCCCGTCGATATGCCCGACAATCAGACCATTGCCTTCAAGCATGTGGGGAATATCCGACACGTCCGCGAAACGAGCCGTTCCGTAGGCCGTGTATCGGTAGCCCTTCTTGCACATGGCGACGATGACAAGGGCGGCAGCCACGACCCAGGCGTAGGGGATGATGATAATTGTTAACACGGTGACATAGCCGATGAGGAGAAGGGTCGATCTCAGGATGAATCGCATGAGACGGTACATGGTTACCCCCGAAAAAATGGGTGGGGGCAAGGATGCCCCCACCCCCGTGGGTCACTTGCGGAATAGACTCTGGAAGATGCCCTTGGCGACCGCGCCAGAGGCTCGCGGATGCTTGCTCACAATCCGTCCGACAACAAAGATTCCCAGCAGCATCAAAATGACAAAGCTGTCCATTGCAAATCCCTCCAACCAGAAAGAAACACGAACCACGTTTGTTAGCCCTTGCGGGCTTTGTCCTTCATCGCGGCGGCAAAGGTCTTGGCCGTGTAGCCAAGTTCCCGCGCCCGCTTCATTTCCTTGATGGCCTCGTTCAATGCCTCGATGCTTTCATCCAGGGAGACGCCATTGCCAGAGACCACGACCTGCACCCCGGATGGCAAGAGGCATTTCACCTTGCTGACCTTGACGGAAGGGGTGCCCGCCCGCTTCTTCCTTCCCGCCTGCTCGATGGCATCCCGGCTGGCACCCGACAGCTTGAGGGCAAGCAACTCGGCTTGGGCTTCAAGTTCGAGCTTCGATGCGGCATAGCAGTCGCTGATCCCGACCTTCCCTTCCTTCAGCGCTTGCTGCCAGGACGGTGAACACCGCGACGGACTCAAAATCCGTGTCGCCATCGAGGGGTCGATGGAAAGGTGATGTGCGAGGTCTTTCATCTGCCATGCCGGGTTCATGCTCAGAAGTTCAGAGCACGCCAGCCACTTTTCGTAGCCGGACAGGTCGGCCCGGTGTATGTTCTCGGTCAGCTGGATCAGCCGTATCTCGCTGTCCGACATCTGGCGGTCGGTGATGATGACCTGGAGCGTGGCGAGGCCGACCAGCCTGGCGGCCAGGAGGCGGCGGTGCCCCCACAGCACCGTGCCGTCCGCCTTCGCCCCCACGGGCTGGAGCTGGCCCAGGGACTTCATGGACTCTCCCAGCCGATTCAGTTCGTCCTGGTCGTAGTCCTTGCGGACCTGCGGCGCCAGGATGAACCAGGACAGCGGCCTGGTGGCGATCTGAGACACGCTGGGCGCGGCCGAAGCAGTGGCCATGCCAAGGAAGAGAAACCACGGCAGAGTGAGGCTCATCAGGAGCCAGAAAGCGGATAGGGACATAGATACTAGCTCTCTTTCGTGCGCGGAACCTCATCGCGGGGGCGCGATATGCGCCCCTTGGCGGAGAAGTTCGGGTATCAAATTGCGGAGGGCGACAGAGGTCTGGGCGATCAGGCGGCGTGAGTGGTGATGCGGAGATAACAATCACGTCGCGTCGTATTCATCACAACCCTCGTTTTCTCTGGAATTAAGACGCACTGGGCTTGATTTTGCGCCATTCCGCGCCACATTTTTTTCCCAGAATGCCCTGGAAAGCTGTGCCACGATGTCCCGCAGCAGGCGGATCGCGTGGGCGTGCTGGCGGCGGACAATGTCGTAGCGGATACCCAGCTTCCTGCCGGCAGCTCGGACGCCCAGCCGATCGAAGTACGCTGCCTCGATCACATCCCGGAGGTGAGAAGGCAGCTGCCGCACCGCCTCCAGAACTATCTCCCGCTCATGCAGGTCCATCCATGTCAGGGAGGCCGGCGGCCGCAGCATCTCATCGGACAGGGGGAGAATTCGCTTCCGGCGCAGGATGGTCAGGGCTTCATTCCGGGCGGCGGTGATGAGCCATGCCCGCCAGCGAGCCGATGTCATTTGCTCGGGTTTCATCTTCTCGTGGAGGTCGCCATAGATCGCTCTGAGGCCGACGGCCAGGGCCTTGTCCAAGGCGTCCAGCACGACGTACTCGGGGAACTGCCGCGTAAGGTAGACCTCCAGAGTCGGCAGCCACGCCAGCAGACATTTGCGCAGTTCTTCCTTGGTGGGCGGCGGCTGGGAAGCATCGCCGGGCCGGTCGGGATGGTATCGTGGGTCGAGCGGCGAAGGCGGCATCTTCGCCGGGTTGGCGGGTTGCCCCTTCCTGGCCGGCCAGTAATTTCGGGGTGTTCTCTCGTCCGGGTGGGAAAAATTGTCCTTCACGGGTGTCCCTACCTCATTTTGTGATGGACAAAGCATGGCCCCGCGCGCACGCCGGAAGCGTGGCCGAAATGCCGTAAAGCTTTGCCGATCAGGTATCTGTCAACAACCAAGATGCCCGTCACCGGATGGGCATCGGCTCATCCAAATTAGGACACCGACGCCCGGCATCGTGACAAGATGCCGATCCGGAAACAACGCGCCGACCGAAACCGAGGTGCGGGGGGCGTGCAGGCAACACCGTCTCGGTGAGCCGGCGGAGTTCGTGACTGCGTGTCGCCATGAGCATGGCATACCGTCCTTGCGCGCATCGCCGACCGCGACGCATTGTGGTGTAGCGTTTCAGAACGGTTTCCGTTTTTACGCTTGCGTCGGTGCCGCAACACTGTGCGAAGGCGCGGCGCGGCCACGTAGCTGCGGCTGGAGAACTCCTCTGTCCTCGGCCAACGATCGAAGCGACCGCTGACCCGGCTCGGTCAGGAACGGCGTGGCAGCCCAAGCCCTCTTGCTTTCCTGGCCGCCAGTTCCTTTCCTAACTTTCGACGTGGCGATAATACCCGTAGAATTTTTTGCGTCAAGCCGGTTGGTTTTTTTACGGCCGCGGATGGGCTGTAAAACCCGGAGCGAAAACGCCTATCCCTTCACATGGCCTTGCGTTGCGTCAATTCGGCTCAGTGAAGAGGATCGGAAAGGTCTTGCGAGGTGTGAAATACACGAAGGATTTCCACCACGTCTCCACTGACGCGGTAAAGCACGATGTATGGAAGATTGGTAACGATCAGCTCGCGCGTCCCCGGAACCTGCCCAACGCGACCGGACTCGGGAAAATCAAGCAGGCGCAGCACTGCGCTTCCGATTCTGCGCCGCACTCGAACCGCGGCGCTGGGATTCTCGGCTGCGATGAATTTCACATGGTGTCGCAGCGACACCGACCCGGAGCGGAGCCACCGCAGCTTCACTTGCCTAACTCGTCCATGAATGCGGCGGTCTCTTCATCGGAGAGGAACAGCCCGGTGTCAGCCTCTTTCATAGCCTTCTCGATTTCCTCGATCTGCCACCGATGAAGCCGGACGAAGTTGGCGACGGCCTGTTTTATCAGGTAGCTCCTATCACGATCTTCCACCTCGGCAAGCTGATCCAGAAACGCGACAGTGTCTTGGTCCAGCCTGATGGTGATACTTACTTTCTCGGCGGTCATATGTCCTCCAATGTCGTAACCTAAACTACAATGACATACATTAGAATCTTGCGCAAGCGGAAAGCATACGTGAGAATCACAGCCTCCATTTAACGCTAAATAACATCCTTTATTTAGCTCTGTAAGAAGTTGTTGACGACAGATCCAAAACGGGCTAGACTAAGTCCTATATGCAGCTCGTAAACGTCCACCAAGCCAAGACCCAATTCTCCAAACTGCTCGACCAGGTCGCGGCCGGTGAGGAAGTCGTCATCTCCCGTCACGGCAAGCCCGTTGCAAAATTGTCGCCCGTCGAAGGAGAGTTGCCGCCCCGCCAGCCAGGTGCCCTCAAGGGCAAAATCTGGATCGCTGACAACTTCGACGAGTTCGATGAAGAGTTGGAAGAAATGTTCTTCGGCAGCAAGGAATGAAGCTGCTCCTGGACACGCACGTCCTGCTCTGGTGGCTCGATGACCACCCCAAGCTCGGGGCAAACGCACGCCGCTTCATCGCTGACCGGGAACACTATGTGTATTTCAGTGCGGCCAGCGTGTGGGAAGCCAGCATCAAGCAAGCGAAGGGACTGCTGCGTCTGAGCGAGGACTTCGATGCCAAGCTCGCCTCCGAGCCATTCCTTCCGTTGGCCGTCACACACCACCACGGGAGAAAAGGCGCCAGGCTTCCGCCCATTCACAAAGACCCCTTCGACCGCCTGCTGGTTGCTCAGTGCGAGCTTGAAAGCATGACCCTGGTGACACAAGACAAGATACTGGCTGACTACGGCATCTCCGTGATCGAGTCCTGACCACCATGACTGAAACCAGCACAACCGCCTTGATCCCAACTCCAGCAGCCAAGCTACTCCCTACTTCGGGCAGCCAAACCTTGCCCGCTCTGATGGACGACAACTGTATATCCCGCCCGACGACAACTGGATTTCCCGATCCGGTCTGACTCGTTCGCAGGTCAACGACAATTAGATTTCCCGATCCCACAACGGCCCTACGCTATCCAG
>Ga0134126_10009938_pt1 | contig 11991 bp, 10 predicted proteins | sample KB31752_FD_96881 | JGI IMG/M metagenome (GOLD analysis project Ga0134126, IMG submission 96881) | Terrestrial soil microbial communities with excess Nitrogen fertilizer from Kellogg Biological Station, Michigan, USA - KB3-175-2 | ecosystem: Environmental > Terrestrial > Soil > Unclassified ...
ATCATCAGCATGCACGAGATCTTCAGTTTCCAGAGGAAGGGCATCGGGCCGGACGGCAAGGTTATCGGCGCGTTTCAGCCCAGCCGCATCCGCCCGAAGTTTCTCGAGCGGCTTCGCGTATCCGGCATCATGCTGCCCGCCAGCATGTTTGAGAACATAACGGAAGTCAACTAGCAGGAGGGAGCCAGTACGTCATGTCATTACTGATCATCCTCGTATTCCTGGGGGTCTTCGCCATCGTGGCGCTCCTGCTGGTGGCCAGCGGAACCGGCGCTTCGCAGCAGACCAAACGCACCCTCATCGTGCTCGACGCCGCCTTGAGTGCGGAAAAGCAGAAGTCCGCCGACCCCATCGTCGATGTGCGCAAGGAGGAGTTGCTCAGCGCGGTGCCCCTGCTGAACCGGCTGCTGCTCAAAATCGAGCTGGCTCCCCGGTTGCGCCATCTACTCTACCAGGCCAATTTGAAGTGGACCGCGGGCGGGTTGATCCTGATGTCGGTCGCGCTCTTCCTCGTCCCGTCCTATCTGGTTCACTTCGAGACGGGCACCTATCTGCTCGCTTTCATTATCGGAATGTTTGCCGGCCTCTGCCCGCTTGGATTTGTCCTGTTCAAGCGCCGGGCGCGCTTCAATAAATTCGAGAAAGAGTTGCCCGAGGCTCTGGACCTGATGGTGAGCGCGATGCGCGCCGGCCACAGCCTCAATTCCTCACTCGACCTGGTGGCTCACGAAGTCGCCGACCCCATCGGGACCGAGTTCCGCATCTGTTTTGAAGAACAAAATTACGGCCTGGAACTGCCCACGGCCATGCACAACCTGATTTCCCGCGTCCCCCTGCATGACGTGAAAATGGTGGTCACCGCGATCCTGATTCAAAAGGAAAGCGGCGGCAACCTGGCTGAAGTGCTGGACAAGGTGGCCTACGTCATCCGCGAGCGCTTCCGGCTCAAGCGCCAGGTGCGCACCCACACCGCTCAGGGACGTATGACCGGATGGGTGCTCACGTGTCTGCCCATCGTGCTTGGGTTTCTGCTATATCTTCTCAATCCCAAGGACATGAGCTTGCTTTGGAAGACCTCCATCGGCGTCCACCTGCTTTATACTGCCGCCGGCATGACTATCGTCGGCGGATTGATTATCCGCAAAATTGTGAACATGGAAGTTTAGGTGAGATATGGGAATTGCGGTCTTCGCCTTCATCGTGTTTTTCCTGCTGATCGCCAGCGGCGGCGTCATCCTGTTCTATCGCGAAGCCATGCTGCAGCGAATCGCCGCCGTGACTTCGCAGCGCGGCAAACCGCGCAGCTTCGCCGGTGCCATTCAACAGACGGGCCTTTCGCTTTCGACCATGGTCGAGCAGTTCGACCGGGTCATGCCGAAGAACGAGAAAGACCTCAACACCGCCCGCCAGCGGCTGGTACGCGCCGGCTACCGCAATGACTCCACGCTAAGGCTTTTCCAGGGCTCGAAGCTTTTCATCCCCCTGGTGCTGTGCACCTTTCTGCTGGTCACCGGGATCGGCCGCTACAGCCCGTTTTTCCTCTATGCGGTCGCTCTGGGCCTGGGCTATCTGTCGCCCGACCTGTGGCTGGGACGCATGATCGCCCGGCGCCAGAAGCGCATTCGCCGCGGCCTGCCCGACGTTCTCGATCTGTTGATCATCTGCATCGAAGCCGGCCTCAGCCTCGACCAGGCCACCGTCCGCACCGCGCAGGAACTGAAAGCCGCGCAGCCGGACTTGAGCGATGAGCTCGGCGTGGTGGTCCTTGAACAGTCCGCCGGCCGCCCCCGGGCCGATGCGTGGAAGGCTCTCGGCGATAGAACCGATGTCCAGAGCGTGCGCAGCCTGGTTTCTGTGCTCACCCAGTCGGAAAAATTCGGGACCAGCGTTGCCCGCACCCTGCGCATTCACTCCGACACGCTCAGGACCGAACGCCGTCAGAAGGTGGAAGAACAGGCCGCCAAAACCACCGTGAAGCTGGTCTTCCCCCTGGTTCTCTTCATCTTTCCCTCTATCTTCCTGGTCACTCTGGGACCGGCGATGATCAAGATGTCAGAATTTTTCAAGCAGTTTAAATAAGCAGGAAAGGAGAGCTGACGTGGACAATACAACAATTATCCGGGTTGTTGCGGCCGTCGTTGCCGTGGTTTTGCTGGTCATTCTCATTCAGCGCCGCCGCAAAAGAGCAAATTAATAAAGCAGCATCACAGCCGCTTCGATTCGCCGCGCGTGCATAGACTCGGAGATCGCGAACCGCCGCCTGAAACGTTCCGTGGCGGGATAACCTGGGCAAGTTGGCTCTCGGGAGCTCTGTTCCGGACGAGAAAGGCAGAATTGCTTTCCTCCCCTGCGGAACAGAGCCCCCTTTGACTCATCATCCCAGACTAGAAAGGAACTGCGGAAAAAGGTCGTACCTTAGGGACCCGGGTGCTTGGGAAGCTTACGCCCGCGAATGCAGAGACTAATGGAGAAACCAACGTACTGCGTCTATAACCAGACCCGCGAGTGCTTCCTCTGCCTCGGCGTCACGCCGGCGGACACCACCTTCTCGCGCCTCAAAGGGCTCATCGGCAAGCTTAAGCTCAAGCTCGACGAAGGTCTGTGGGTCGTCCCCTCCCAGGGCGTCCATACCTTTGGAGTCCTCTTCCCGCTCGACCTGATTTACCTCGACGAGCAGCACAAAGTCCTGCACGCCATTGAGCATTTTCCCCGCTTCCGTATCGCCCCCCTGAGGATTCAGGCCTCCAGCGTGCTCGAGCTGCCCACCCACACCATCTACTCTTCGCAAACCCAGCCGGGCGATCAGTTGATCATCTGCCCGGTCGATGAAATCGAAGGCCGCCTCCAGCGCGCAGCCGTTCCGCAGTTGGAGAACCTGGCAAGATAATCCCTCCGCCCATTCCCCAGGCGCGACGACAGACCCATGAAATGAGACAATCACCGCAGCCAGGGTTCCAGGCCGGGCAACTTGCCTCGAACCGCTGTCCATGATCAAATGTCTGCTCTCGCGGATTCGCCCGTAAGCCGATAGAGGAACTGCATGGCCTCGATGAAGACGTGGTTGAAAAAGCTACTGGATCAGAGGAGGGCCCCGCGCGATATCACACCGCCGCTCGCCGCCTACTTCTGGGATGGCGGCCGCCCCGTGGCCCACATCGTGAAAGACATCAGCCCCACCGGCTTTTTTCTCGCCACCACCGAGCGCTGGCTGCTCGGCACTCTGGTGATGGTCACGCTCCAGAGAACCAGAACCGAATCCAGCCGCCCCGACGCCTCCCTCATCGTCATGTCCAAGGTTGTCCACCACGGCGACGACGGCGTCGGCTTTTCTTTCATCCCGGTGGAGGGCTCGGTTTCCGACCAGCGCTCTCGCCCCGGCTCCCACGCCGCCGATCGCCGGACCCTTGATCGCTTTCTCCGCAGCCTCGCCTCAGACCGCTACTAGGGCAAAACCACCGTTCGTGCGACCAGGACAAAGCTTGCCATCGATAGGCTAGTGGATCAGCTTGAAACGATTCCGTATCAGGGCACGCCTTCACAGCTCGCTGAAAAGTCCGGCTTCGTATCAGGGCATGGCTTCAGCCATGCCGCAAGGCCTTCAGAATGAGCGTGGGCTTCAGCCCCTGTGCGATGCTGGCGCTTTTTCCAGCGACCTGTTCACCCCTGTCGTAAATGACTAAAAATATGTGGGGGCTTTAGCTCCTGAGGAAGGCTTTCTCCACCCGCCGCCGCCGCCCGCCAGCCCGATTGCCACCCAGATTCCCCGCCCTAATAAAAGTACAAAAATGACTTGTATTCGGACAATTCTTAGAGGATACTCAGAACCGGTCTCCAGGTAATAGCAGCATCGGTCCCTTTGGTAATGCTCAGAAGTCCATTTCGGTAACGGAGAGATGCCAATGAAACGCCTTACTCATGACAGCGGTCAAACCCTGATTTTTGTCGCCCTCGGAATGTCCGTTCTGCTCGGCTTCGCAGCCTTTGCCACCGATATCGGCGTCATGCTCCACGAGAGGGACAAGGCCCAGACCGCGGCCGACAGTGCCGCCATCGCCGGCGCCAAATCGCTGCATTACGGCGCCGCCTCGGTGCAGGCCGCCGCCATTCGTGACGCGTCCCTGAACGGTTTCACCGACGGCTCCAACGGCGTCACCGTCACGGTCAGCAACCCGCCCACCACCGACCAGGTCGGAAACGCCATCTTCGCCGCCAAAGGCTACGTTAAAGTCTCGATTCTCGAGAACACCCCCGGCTTTTTCATGAGGGTCTTTGGCATCAACGCCATGCCCGTCGCCGCCAGCGCCACCGCCACCAATGGAGCCCCCAGCCAGAACTGTTTCTACATCGTCAACCCCAGTGCGCCGGATGCCATGAATCTGCAAGGCTCATTTGACGTGTCCGTGCCCGACTGCGGCATTGTGATTGACTCCACCAGCAGCGACGCCCTCCATTTCCAGGGCGCAGCCGGCCACCTCACCGCCGGGTCCGTTGAGGTTGTGGGCGGAGACAGCGGCCAGACCGGCGACAGCACGCCCGCGCCGGTCCTGGGCGTCGCCTCCCAAGCCGATCCACTCTCCTGGGAACCCACGCAGACGGTTCCAAACACCGGTTGCACCGGCTCCGGCAATTACACCCTCACCGGCACCGCCACCGCGGGTTGCTATGGTGACGGCACCGGAACCATCACTCTCAGCAATGTCCAGTTGGGCGCGGGACTCTACATCTTCAACGGCCCCGTTTCGCTCAGCGGCTCCGTCACCGGAACCGGCGTCACCTTATACCTCGCCAATGGCGGCCTCAGCGCCACCACCAACTCAACCCTCGATCTCGTCGCCCCCACCTCCGCAACCCCAACCAACCCTTACAACGGGATCCTGATTGACGATCAGGGCACAAACACCATTGAACTTGAAATGGGCAACGCCACCGGAACTCTTACCGGAGTCATGTATGCCCCCAACGCCCAGCTCTATGTCCATGACAGCGGCGGCGATTCGAGCGGAGGCACCGGCGTGACCGGGACCAATGCTCTGGACCTCAATGTTGACCTTGTAGTGAACACCTTCAACGATCAGACCGGCGATCTGACGATCAACCCTTACTCAAAAACCTTTGGCGCCGGGACTTCTCCCCTCACCAAGGTAACGCTGGTCGAGTAACCAAATACCCACCCGAATTACCCTGAATTCTGTTGACTCCCCCCTGAGGATTTCTTATCTTTAGGGTTCTGCTGGCGCGCGTTTTGCCCTATCCAATGGGCAAAGCGCAAACCGAAAATGGCGGACGGAAGAATGCGGAGGCCGCGACTGCGTGCCCGCAATTCCCGCTCCCGGCAGACGAAGGAGCTTTCAGCTTCAACAGGTTCTCCTCCCCCTCGGCAGTGTGAAGAATTAGAGCGAGCTTAGGTGCGCCCATTTGTTTGGCCCTTCGCTTGCGGGAGACGACACAATGAAGAAACTCGGCAATGAGAGTGGACAAACGCTGGTCATGGTGGCCTTGAGTATGGCCATCCTCCTCGGTTTCGGCATTCGCCACCGATATTGGTGTCATGCTCCACGAAAAAAGAACCGCGCAGTCGGCTGCGGACAGCGCGGCCATCGCCGCCGCGATCTCGGCCAGCCAGGGCAACACTCTGGCCAGCGCGACCTACGCCGGACAAACGGCGGCTACCTCCAATGGCTACACCGACGGCAAAACCGACGCCAACGGGGATACGACCTCGGTCGTCATCTCCTGGCCTCCGGTGGACGGCCACTTCACCGGCCAGGCCGGTTATGTGGAAGCCACCGTCACTCAGCAGACCCCGACCTACTTCATGCGAGTCTTCGGGCAAAATTCCTTGACCGTCGCCACGCGCGCCGTCGCCACCTATAAGGGCAGCGCCAGCGGCTGCCTCTATATCCTCAACTCCACAGATGCGCCTTTGGCCGCCAACCCATGGGGCAACTCGACCATCTCCGCGCCGGACTGCGGCATCCTCGCCAACGGGAACATGAAGCTTGGAGCCAGCGACTCCGTCGTGGCCGCATCTGTCAGCGCATCCGGCACGATCACCGGCCCGCAGCACATTACCGGCACCTATTCCGAGAACGGGGCGGCATTTCAAGACCCCATGGCCCAGTTGAGCGGCACCCTGCCAAAGGATAACGGAGATGGCACCTGCACCTCTCCGCCGACCGCCGCGATCCCGCCGGCCACCACGCCCACGCCGGGTCCGGCCTGCTTTCTCAACCAGCCTCTGAATGCCGCCAACGGCAACCTTCTTCCTGGCGTTTATTACTACACCGACCCCACAAAGGCCACGTACACCGGTAATGTCACCGGAACCGACGTCACCATCGTCCTTACCAACAATTCGCTTCTCAGCGCCGCCGGCAGCAGCGGCACGGGCAATGCGACGCTCACCCTGGGCAAGCTGAACGACGGCAGTTTTTACAGCGGAGTCGTAGTCGATGCTCCTACCTATACCGGCGAGCTCAACCTCGATTTCGGGGCCACCGTGGCGATCTTCAATGGAACCATTTATGCCCCACTGGCGGACCTCTCCCTGCAGGATCAGGGCGGCAGCGGCCCCGGCAACGCTGGCGCCGGAGTCACCGTCAATGGCAACCTCATCATCGGCACTCTCGACGTCAATGACAAGAACGCCGGCAATCTCACCATCAATAGCACGTCAGGTTCCGGTAACTCGCCGATCCCAAAAATAGCTCTGGTGGAGTAGCAGGGCAGGGGCTATAATCCGGGTGATCTCGCGAAAGGAGGGCCCCGCATGAGAATACAAACGATTCGCAATGACCGCGGCAGCGCCTTCGTCGAACTCGCTCTCGTCTTGCCGCTCTTGATCCTGCTCTTAATCGGAACCGTCGAACTCGGGCGCATTGCCTACGCGGCCATTGAAGTCACAAACGCGGCGCGGGCCGCCGTCGCTTACGGCTCCCAGAACCTGTCCACTGCTCAGGATACCGCGGGCAATATGCCTATCGTGGCTGCCGCGGATGCCGCCGACCTTACCGCCATGGGCGCCACGCTGGCCACCACCACCAGCATGGCCTGCGTTTGCGACACCGGTTCCTCCACCCCGTCGGTCTCCTGCTCCGCCGCGCAGACCCAGTGCTGCCCGCCCACGGAGACCTCCTTTTGCGTAAGCAGCCCCTCTTATACGGGCAACCTTGTGCATTATGTCCAGGCAAACACCACAGCCACTGTCAGTACCATGTTCAACTATCCCGGGCTTCCCAATTCTTATACGCTGCATGGCTTCGCCCAGATGAGAGTGGTCCAGGACTAATGCCGCACATGGCACAAATACGGCGAGGGTTGCCACTGAGCCGGTCGTGGTTTGCCCGCCTGCGCTCGGACATGGGGGGTACCCTTGTCGAATCCGCCTTCTCCATCGGGATCCTGCTGACTCTGCTGATCGGCATTATTGAAGGCTGCCTGATGGTCTACAGCTACCACTTCATCTCCAACGCTGCCCGCGAAGGCACCCGCTACGCCATGGTGCGCGGCTCCACCTGGTCACAAGCGCCCTGGAGCGCCGGCGCCTGCGCCTCCTACTCCAGCTCCGGATGCATCGCCAGCGGCCCGAATATTCAGGACTACGTAAAGAGCCTGGCGTTTCCCGGTATCGACGCCAGCAACATCCAGGTGACGCCCACGTGGTACAACGTCACCGGGGGCTCACAAGGTGCGGCCTATAACGCGGCGGGCGACGTGATTCAGGTCAAGGTCACCTACCAGTTCCCAGTCTCCATCCCGGGACTGCCCCAAAGCACCCTCTCCATGAGCAGCACCTCGCAAATGGTCATCGCCCAGTAGCACCGCACCCACCGCAGCACCGCACCCCCACCACCACACGATGTCATCCCGAACGAAGTGAGGGACCTGCGGTTCGTTCGCTTCGGGCGGGCACAACCTCACATCTCGCAGAAGAAGTCAGGCTTCGTATCAGGGGACGGCTTCAGCCGTCCCGCAAAGCGATCAGAGTGAATCTGGGCTTTAGGCCCTGAGGGATGCGGCTTGCTGGAAAAACCTTTGGGAAGGGCACGACTTCAGTCGTGCCGTAAGTGAAGTAGAATCAGCGCGGCTCAGCCGCTGAGGGATGGGTTCCCGCCTCAAATCGATTTCGAGGCAAGCTGTTCAGCCGTGCCATAAATCGCTCAAAATATGTTGGGCTTCAGCCTTTGCACGATGCAAGCTATGAAGCCAAGCTCCGAAACACCCCTCACTCAGTCCTGCTCCACCCCCGGAATGATCAGCAGCACCTCAACCCGTGCCGTCTGCCCGTTCAGCGACGCCGGACGGAACGCCCACTGCTTCAGCGACCGCAGCAGCAGCGGAGCCTCCGCCAATCCCGGCGGAAAGGCAATCGACAGCTTCTCAAACCGCCCCTCCGCATTCACAAAACCATGCACCAGAATCACATCCTGGTATTTCAGAGCAGGACGCATCATGTCATACGGCCAGGGAGCGTTCAGCGCGCCGTCGCTCGGAGGATCGTTCGGCACCCGCGGCAGCGAATACTGCAAAATCCAGTTCTGCGCCGTGTTGGTCTGGAGATAGACCGAGTAAACCAGCCGCCCCTCCCAGAGATCCGCGACCTCCGGATATTCCTCCTGCGGCGATGCTCCCACCACCACCATCCCGTACTGCCCGCCTTTCGGCAACTGGATATGCTGAGGCTGCGATTCTCCTGAATTCGGGCTGCCTCCGCCGGTATCGACGGTGAATCCCGCGTCCGGCGTCGCGGTCGTCTGCGGACCCGATCCGGTATCCACCGAGACTCCGCCCGCGTGGTTGCCAGATTGACCCGCGCCATGGCCCGCTCCCGATCCATTCTCCTGGCTGTCGCTCGTGTCGTTCCCCGACGAGAACTGTCGTCCCAGCCCGCCCAGCAGCGGCGAACCGGAAGAGTCCGCCTGCGCCACCTCATTGATCACCGGCAGGGCCGCCGTCCCATCCTGTAGCTTCGTGTCGGAAAGCGAAATGACCCGCGCCGCCGAAAGCACCGCGCTGGCTTTAGAAGCCGTGACAGGAAGCTGCGCCCCCGGTTGGGCTCCATTCACCTGCACCGGCACCGTCGTGCCCGGAGCCGGCATCAGCGCCTGCGTCTGAAACGGAGTCGAGGTCAGCGGCATATCCGACGGGTTCAACTCGTGGTTGGGCGGGGTCAGCACCGGCTTCACATGGAGATCGCTGGGCGGCTTCGGCGGCGGAGTCACAATCTTCGGCTTGGTCACCGCGCCCTCTGTCCACACCATCGCGTGAGGAACCGGAATGTTCGGCAGCGTGCGCTGCTCCGGTGGAACCTGCGGCTGGATGATGGTCTGGGGCGCTGGTTTCGGCGTCTCAAAGTTGCGCGACACCCGCTCCACCCGCACCCTGGGAGCCTGTCCTCGACGGCCTCCCGCGGAAAGCGACCGCGCCGCCGCATGGGCGCTACGCCGCGTGGGCGTCGGATACCAGTGTAGGCTGGCCTCCATCTTGCGCATATCCATCAACCGAACCTCGTATTTCCGGTCCGGCATTCGCAGCGGCACCACGCGCGCCTGTTTCACCGCAATCAGCATCAGCGAAAGCAGAACACCGTGCAACACAATCGACACCGCGAAGGCGGACGGCCCTCCCTCTTTTCGAGGAGGCCGGGAAAACAGCGAAATCGGGTCGGAAGATCGCATCATCGGGCTTGAGTGTCCTCGTCGCGCTGCGGCCCTATGTTCCGTGGCCAGTTTAAGATACAGGCAGCTTGCGGAAACACCGAGTCCCCAAACTACCCACGCCGGCCCGGAAGGGCCTGAAAGTGACTATCGACAACCCGCGATGATTACTGTTGGTGTACTCATGTTTACACTTATCCTAATTTTTGCCTACTTATTTCTTTGCTACCGGGACCTATTTAGCCTATATTCCTTTGGCAGAGTATCCACAAAATAACGGGAGCGGTCTGTTGGTATTGCCCGCCCCAATGGGACTGAGGAATGAATCGCAGATTACTCACTATTCTCCTGAGCGCCTTCGCCATTGCGGCGGTATGTAGCTTCGCAGTCTACCGCATCGTCAGCCACCACATCACGGCGTCCCCCTCGGCGAAGACCACCACCGTGGTCGCCGCCTCCCAGGACCTCAAGGTGGGCACCCTGGTCAAGGCGAGCGATCTGACCACGATCTCGCTGCAAGGCGACCTGCCGGTGGGTGTCGTCGTCAAGCCCGAGGATGCCGTCGGACGTGGAGTGCTGTCCGAGATCTACGCCGGTGAGCCGATCATGAACAGCCGACTTGCCGTGCTGGGCGCCGGCGCCGGCCTGGCCGCCACAATCCCCCACGGCATGAGAGCCGCCGCCGTCCGGGTCAATGAGGTGGTCGGTGTCTCCGGATTCGCCACCCCCGGCATGAAAGTCGACGTCCTCATCTCCGGCAATCCTCCCGGAGTCCCCAACAACAGCCAGGGAACCCTGACCAAGACCCTCCTGCAAAACATCACAGTGCTCTCCGCCGGCACCGACATTACCAAGGACGCGGAAGGCAAGCCTCACCAGGTGCAGGTCGTCAATCTTCTCGTGAATCCAGAGCAGGCCCAGAAGCTCAGCCTCGCCAGCAATGAGACCCATATCCAACTCGTTCTCCGCAACCCACTCGACACCGTGATCGCGAAGCCCCCGGAAACATCCATGGCCGGGCTTTTTTCCGATCCCAACGCCCCGCCCGAACCCCGCCGCATCAGTTACGGCCCAAGGGCCAGGCGCGCGCCCGTATACACGGTCCAGGTGTTGAATGGATCGAAGAAAAGTGAATCCAAATTTCCCGCCGGCGAGGAAAAACAGTGAAAGTACGAAGCTCGATTCCTGTAATTTCTTTATGCGCTCTCTCGATCGCGGTTTTCTCGGCAACTGCCCTCCGCGCTCAAATGGACACAACCGCTCCCGCTTCCCGCCAGGACTCCTCACGCGAGCTCTCTATCTCCGTCGGTAAAACCGCCGTCATCGACTTCGCTCAACCTGTCAAGCGGGTCTCGGTCGGACTCGGCGACATCGCCGAAGCCAACGCCGTCAGCCCCAACGAAATCATTGTCAACGGCAAAACCCCCGGCGTCACCAGCCTCATTGTCTGGGAGCAGGGCGGCGAACGCCAGTTCTTCAACGTCACCGTTCATGAAAGCCGCTACGCTTCGCTGGACAAGATGTCTGAGCTGCGCCGCGAGCTGCACCTTCAGCTTCCCGGCCAGGAGGTCAGCGCCACCACCGCCAACGGCCTCATCTTTCTCCGCGGTACCGTAAAGAACCTCAACAGCTCCGAGCGCGCCGTCCAGATCGCCTCCACCATGGGCAAGGTCGTCAACCTGCTCTATGTCAATGTGCCGCCCTCCCCGCCCCAGATTCTCCTCAAGGTGCGTTTTTGCAGCGTGGACCGCAGCCGCGAGAAGGACCTCGGCCTGAACATCTACAGCCTGGGAGCCGCGAACAGCATCGGCGTCTCCTCGACCGGCCAGTTCGCTCCTCCATCAGTGAGCGGTCAGGGCACTGGAAGCAGCGTCTCATCCGTAGCCGCCACCATCACAGACGCGCTCAACCTGTCCATCTTCCGGCCTGACCTGAACCTCGGAGCCACGCTCAAAGCTCTCGAGAAGAAGGGCGTAGTCGAAATCCTTGCCCAGCCCAATGTCCTCGCGCAGGACGGCAAACAGGCCAGCTTCCTCGCCGGCGGCGAGTATCCCTTCCCCGTCGTGCAGGGCACCCAGGCCGGCGGCGCTGGATCCGTCACCATCGAGTTCAAAGAGTATGGCGTCCGCCTGAACTTTATCCCCACCGTCACACCGCGGGGCACCATCCGCCTCCAGGTGGCGCCAGAAGTCAGCTCGCTCGACTTCACCAACGCCGTCGAAATTTCCGGATTTAACGTTCCGGCCATCGCCGTCCGCAACGTCAACACCGAGGTCGAAGAGCATCTGACGCCGCTGCAGAAAGTCGCCGACTGGATCGCCTGGTTCAGCGGCAG
>Ga0134126_10009941_pt1 | contig 11989 bp, 15 predicted proteins | sample KB31752_FD_96881 | JGI IMG/M metagenome (GOLD analysis project Ga0134126, IMG submission 96881) | Terrestrial soil microbial communities with excess Nitrogen fertilizer from Kellogg Biological Station, Michigan, USA - KB3-175-2 | ecosystem: Environmental > Terrestrial > Soil > Unclassified ...
AGAATGGCGTTCCGCTTATCGAGGCTGGCAGTGCATCCGCCGGTGGGTCGATCCCGGGCTCCCTGGTGAGGCAGTGGGGCGCCGGCAACTGGTCCGGTTCGGCCGATGAGCGCTTGCGGACACTGCGGGCCGGACTGTGTCTGCAACAGACCGCCACGCGCCGATTCCTGGTGTATGGATATTTCTCGACAGCCACGCCTTCGGCCATGGTGCGCGTGTTTCAGGCGTACGGGTGCCGGTACGCGCTGCATCTGGACATGAATGCTCTTGAGCACACGTATCTCGCCCTGTACACGCATACCGCCGGCCAGGTCGTCGTTCAGCACCTTATCCAGGGAATGGCAGAGGTCGATCGCAAGGGTGGAAGCGGAGTGGCTCCACGGTTTCTCGCTTTCCCAGATGACCGGGATTTCTTCTACCTGACTCGCCGAGGTCCCGGGCCGTGAGCAAGCTTCAACGCATGTGTGCTGCCGCGCTGCTGCTGGCGCTCTCGATCGCGTGCCCTGTGCCGGCAGGTCCGCCCACAGTGCTCGAGAAGCAGAATCGCGCGATGTTCCAGCAGTTGCAGGCTGTCCATCATCTCAACGACACGCAGATGCACCAGGTCGAGGGCATCTTCGCCCGCTCCGGATATGCCGGGCAGGGCAACCCCGCAATCTCCGAGCATCCGCAGACACCCCAGCAGTGCCGAGCGAAGCTCGATGAGCAGGGGGTCAGTTACGAGAACCCGGAATTCGAGAAGATCTGCCATGCGAAGTACATGGCGCCGCTGTATGACCCCGCGCACGAGCGCCCTGAGGACGCGCGCGCTTGCATCGATCAGTTCGAGTTTCCCGACATTCCCTGCTCCTATCCGGTCGTCTGGGTTCGTGCGCGGGAAGCGGCTCAGATCTGCGCGGCCGAAGGCAAGCGCATGTGCGATGCGCACGAATGGGAGGGAGCCTGCGCCGGGAAGCTGGAGCCGCCGGATTACCGATTCGATCTGGCACAGGGCGTCAGCCCGGAGGTTGCAATCGGGCGCATGCGCGCAGCTCACAACCGCGCACATGAGGGCGAGAAGACCTGGAGCTACGGCGCCACGTACCAGCGGGGCATCTGTGCGACCGGGAGCCACAAGAGGCCCGGATGTCCGGGCGGCGGTTGGGGCCTGTGCGGCTCGAACACCTACCCGACGGGCGACTTCCCGGCCTGCAAGAGCCCGCTACAGGTGTATGACCTCAACGGCAACGCCGCCGAGCACATGAACCTGCCGCTGAACGAGAGTCAGATGTCGAGCAAGGGGAGCCAGGAGCTGGGGTACACGGAGATGAAGGGGAGCTGGTTCATCTTCGACACGTACCGGGCGCACGAGGACTGGTGCAGGTGGCGCGCTCCCTTCTGGCACGGTACTCGCGTGATGGCAGCGGACAGTCACGCCAACTATCATCTCGGCTTTCGATGTTGCAATACCGTCGCTCATTGAGCGACTGGACGGGTGCGTGCCGGCGATCGTGCCCGCAGAATCTCCACAAGATCACTCACATTGCGGATCCTGCCCTCGTCGCTGAAGGCCCCGGCCAGTCCCGGGTCCTGCAGCAGGCTCAGCAGCGGAAGGGCTTTCCCATCGATGTAGGCGGTTGCGCTCACGAGGCGGACTCCATGACTGTAATCCGCATAACGCGCTCCATGAAAGGTGCTCAGCGGCTGAATGGCTCTGCCGTTCGCCTCATGCCAGCCGTAGATCGCAACGCTGGACAAATGATCCCAGAGGCGGTTCGTCAGAACCAGATCCTTCTTGTCGCCTGCGGTGAGAGTGCCCAGGGGGAGTGGGACGTCCGTGCGCTGCGCAAGCACGAGCTCGTTGTGATGCCAGTAGTAGGCTGTGGAGCGCATCGCCGCGCTCGCGGGCAGCGGTTGCGGCTGCAGATGAATCGGAGCTTGAGCATAGATGGCGTCGACCATCCGCCGCGTGGGCAGTGAGAAGCGGAATCTTCCGGCCACTGTCAGCGCAGTGCGCAGCCGCATCGGAGCCAGAAAGAAATCGTGGTCCGACCCGATAGCCAGGTAGTCCGGCAGCACGCAGACGACGGCGTGTGAGGTGCGGCCCGGAAGCTTACGTCCGCCGTCCAGAGAGACCGGGGTCAGCTCGCGCAGGAACTGCGGAATGTTGCCGGCAAGCAATTGATCGAGGATCGCGGACTCGCGCCCGTCATCGTCGAGCGAGGCGAGATGCTCTACGAATTCTTGCCCACCAGGGGCCGCAGGACTGCGCGGAGGAATCCGGTCGGACAGCGAGCCTCCGCAGGGCGCCTCGGCGGAATGTGCAGGTGGGCCGACCAGAGCCAGTGATAGCGCAACCAAGCAGAGAATCGATGAGAGTCTGGTGAGGACCGGCACAGTCGACCCGACTTGAGACGTGGGCGGCAGAGTATCGCTGCCCTGAATCGGCATGCGCAACCCCCTTTTCCGTGCGGCACGTCCCGTACGCACTAACCACGATCCAAGGATCGCTGGCGGTGTCCTACAGTCAACTCATGAAGTCCTATCCGCACATCTATACCGCCGAAGCCAATGGGAGCGTTGCAGGGACGGTGACCGTCAGCTCGCCGCAGCTCCCGCCACTGCAAACGGCGCCGCCCCCGGAGTTCGATGGCCCCGGCGGTGTGTGGTCTCCTGAGACGCTGCTGTGCGCCTCGCTGGTAGACTGTTTCATTCTCACCTTTCGTGCCGTTGCCCGCGCGGGCCGGCTCGAGTGGACGAAGCTGGATTGCCGCGTGGAGGGTGTGTTGGAGCGCGTGGAGGGTGTGTCGAGATTCACGCGCTTCACGACGTTTGCGAATCTGACCCTGCCCCAGGGGGCAGACGTACACAAGGCCGAGGAGGCGCTCGAGCGGGCCGAGCGGGGCTGCCTGATCGCCAATTCTCTGACTGCTGCGCGTGCGCTGGACCGGCGCGTTCGATCCCAGTAGGAACCGGCCCACCACGGAGGCAGGCCGGATCCCTCGCGAGCCACAAGCAAACCGGTCAGGTTCTGACCCGCAGCTCGTCGATCACCTTGGTGACACCTGGGGCCGACCATGCGCTGTGCTCGGCTTCATCGCGCTCCGCCCAAGAGCGGACCTCGCCGCTGAGGGTGACCTCGGAGCCGCTCACCCGCACGGCCACATGATCGGCGTCGACCTGCGCATTTCTCTTGAAGGAGGCCTCGATCCTGGACTGGATGTCCTGGACTGCGATCTTCGGTTGCACACGGATGGAGTTGCGCACTTCCGTGACTCCATGCACCCGCCGGATCGCCGTCTCCGCCCGCTCCTTGACGAACTGCCACTCGACGGTCCCTTCCAGAGTCACCTGACCGCCGCTGCGCACCATCGGCTTGATCTGCTCCCAAGTATAGGGCAGCTCCAGCTTGAGTGCGGCGACCGCCTCGCGTGCGATCTCGGGGTCCGTGGCCCGGTTGGCGTCGAGCGGTCGAACCTGCAGATCGTTCGCTATAGCCGCCACGCCCGTCACACGTTTCACGCTCACCTCAGCCTGATGCCTTTCGTAGAGGTTGCGTGCGAAACCGGAGAGTGTGACTGTGCCGTCCTTCACCTTCGTGGCGATGTCGGTCTCATCGACCTCCGGATTCCATTTCAACTCAGCTTCCACGTCTCGTTTGATATCTGTGTCTGATCTCATATAAGCACCTCAGTAGCGTACCTGGCTGTCTCATCGTGCGCCTGGCGCGCCACGACGAGGATCCGCTGTTGTACGTATTCAGCGGGCAGGTCTGCCGCCGTCGCTGGCATCGGCGCAGGCCGCGCCAAGGAGCGCGGCATCCGGATTGCACACCAGGCGAGTTGGAATCGCTCGGACGAAGGGCGCGAGACGTCCTTTGTCCTCGAACCTGGCGCGGAACGCGCCCCCGGCAAGTTGGGCCTCGATCTTAGGCGCTATTCCTCCCGCGATCAGCACGCCGCCGAGCGCACCGTGCGCGAGCGCGATATCCCCTGCTACGGAGCCGTAGATTGAGCAGAAGACCCTCACGGTCTCGCGGCAATCACTGTCTCCATGCCTCGCGTTCTCGACGACCTGCTCAGCGGTGAGAGGCTCTGGCGCGCGGCCCGCTGCGTGTTGCAGAGCGGTAAAGAGGTTCTCCAGTCCCGGTCCGGAAAGGATCCTCTCCACCGAGACGCGGCCGAAACGCCTTTGCAGGTCCCGTAGCACCGCGATCTCGCACTCGTCCGAAGGCGCGAAAGCGATGTGTCCCCCCTCCGTGCCCAAGGCTACGGTGCGTCCATTCGGACCGGAGCGTGCAAGGCAGGAGACTCCGAATCCGGTGCCGGCACCGACTATCGATACCGTGCCACCCTCCAGGCCGGGGACCTCCGGCCCTATCGCTCGCAGGTCGCAGGCACCCAACCTCTCTGCGGCCCAGGCGAGGGCAACGAAGTCGTTGATCAAGCGGACCGTGGTCAGTCCAAAGCCCTGCAGCTGTGTTTCGCGGAGCAGCCAGTTTCGATTCGTAAAGCGCACTTCTCCGGCGATCACGGGCCCCGCAACGGCGATCACCGCGCGCTCCGGCAGACGCGCCAGCCCGGTGAGCTCGAGGTATCTCTCCAACACGGCCCTGAAATCCGGGAACTCCCCTGTCAGATCGATACGGTGATCGAGCGGGCCACTGGGGTCAGCGCTGAGAGCAAGGCGGGCATGCGTACCGCCGACGTCGCCGACCAGAATCGGCCTCGGTTCCGGTGGCATCGCGATGCGCGCCGCTTCTATCCGAGGAAGCCTGCGGGAATCTCGATCGCCATCAGCCGATCGATCTCCGCTTCGGCGGCCAGCCAGTCCTCCCGCTCGTGGCCTGGAGCGAACCCACGCTGCTCGGCGAGCAGATAGGCCGCGATACGTATGCGCTGCTCGCGCGCAGGCAGCTCAGCGGCCTGCGGATGAGGATGGATGTCGGCGCTTACGAGCTTTCCGTCAGGCTGCTCAACGCCTGCGCCCTGCTTTGGCTGCCTCGGGACATTCCGGCGAGGCGTCTTGGCGCGCGCGCTACGATGTTTTGTGGAAATGCTGTCAGGCTTCGCACTCATGGCAGTCTCGCCTCCAGCTGCACTTCACGGATCCTAAGGCGGATAGGGTGGCAGCCTCGATCCGCGAATGTACGTATGCTCGGTTGGCCACAACGTGCAACCATGGGCGCAGTGGGGAAAGAAAGTCGAGGCCGTCCAATGATGACTGACTCGCGAACCGCGCTGTTGAGGGATCTGTGCCAAGTCAGGATCGCCCAGAGGTGCTGTCAGCTCGGCATGGACATGCCATGACGCCGCGACTGAGCTTTCTCGGCGCGGCCGGCAGCGTGACCGGCTCGCGCTATCTGCTGGAGACCGCTGGCGGAAAAGCGCTGATCGATTGCGGCCTGTTTCAAGGCTACAAGCAGCTGCGCCTGCGTAACTGGGCGCCTCCACCGTACGACCCGGCGGCCATCGCCGCGGTTGACCAGACGCACGCGCACAGCGATCACAGCGGCGCCCTTCCGCTCCTGGTTCGGGAAGGATTCCAGGGGCCGATCTACTGTTCGATGGGAACCCTCGAGCTGTGCCGGATTCTGCTTCCGGATAGTGCTCACCAGCAGGAAGAGGAGGCCGCGTTCGCCAACCGGCATGGCTTCTCGAAGCACAAGCCTGCGCTGCCCCTCTATACCCGTGCCGACGCAGATGCATGTCTGGCCAGGCTGCAGCCGGTTGCCATGGATACGTCTTTCGAGCCGGTACCTGGCCTACGAGCCCGTCTGCGGCCGGCCGGGCACATTCTGGGCGCCGCATCCGTGCGCGTGGAGCACGAAGGGATATCACTGACGTTCTCGGGGGATGTCGGGCGCCCGGACGATCCGCTGATGAAGCCGCCCGATGCGCTTCTCCCGACCGACTACCTCGTCGTCGAGTCGACGTATGGGGACCGGCGTCATCCCGATGCGGATCCGGACGCGGAGCTCGCCCGATGGGTTTCTGCGGCGTGCTCCCGCGAGGGGGTCACGGTCATACCTGCCTTCGCCGTCGGCCGCACTCAGGCTTTGTTGCTGGGCATCGCACGCCTGAAGGCGAGGAAGCAACTCCCCGACGTGCCCGTTTATCTGGACAGTCCCATGGCGACGGATGTCACGACGCTCTACCTGCGGCTCGGTAGCGAGCACAGGCTCTCCCACGAAGAGTGCATCGCCATGTGCAAGGGCGTGACGCTGGTCAACACCACGCAACAGTCCAAGGATCTCGATCAACGTCACGGCCCCATGATTATTCTCTCGGCGAGCGGCATGGCCACGGGCGGTAGAGTCGTCCATCACCTCAAAGCCTTCGCAGGGGACGCGCGCAACCTCATTCTGCTCTCAGGCTTCCAGGCGTCGGGTACCCGTGGGGCCGCCTTGGCAGCCGGAGCGCAAAGGATTCGCATTCATGGCGAGGAGGTCGCTGTTCGTGCGCAGGTGGGCCAGCTCGAGTCTTTCTCCGCGCACGCCGACGCCGAGCAGCTGCTGGCGTGGATGAGGGGGCTCAAAGTCCCACCGCGCCGAACGTTCGTGACGCATGGCGAGCCTCTGGCGAGCGATGTCCTGAGGTATCGGATTCAACATGATCTGGGCTGGGACGTGGAGGTCCCGAGCTACCGCGACACCATCGACTTGAGCGATGTCGTGACTCCGCGGGAGTCGGAATTCCGCTAGGTGAATCTACGGATGCGCTGCTGGCTCTGCCGTGCGAGCCTCATTTGAACCAACGCGCGCCGCCGTGAGCTTCCATTCGGTTGAGGAGTTATTCCCCGTGCAAAATCATGCCACGCTAGCTCTCGCCGAGAATACAAGTCGCCCACGACGTTCCAGCGCTTGCCGGTCACTGGCGGTCTGCGCCTTGACGTATGCGGGCATGGCCTGTGCACTTGCACACGCCGGGCCTCTCGAGGATCTTGCGAATTACACCGGGGTGGAGCTGTATCAAGAGCACTGCGCAAGCTGCCACGGTGAACAGGGGCACGGAGACGGGCCGGTCGCTCTGAGTCTCAAGGTAGGCGTGCCGGACCTTACTCGAATAGCCGCCAGACAAGCAGGCAAGTTTCCGGCGGACCGCGTACGTTCCGTAATCGACGGGCGTACGCCCTTAGCGCCGCATGGCACGCGCAACATGCCCGTGTGGGGATGGGCGTTTCGGGCTTCGACCACGAGCACGGATCCGCAAGCCGAGTACCGCACACAAGCTTTGATCGGGCTTCTGGTGGACTATCTTCGCTCGATCCAAGAGAAGTGAGCTCGCCTCGACAACGCGCTACCGATCGAGGGTGGGATAGTCCGTATAGCCAGGGGCGCCGCCTCCGAAGAACGTCTGCCGATCGGGCTCATTCAGTGGTGCACCCCGGCGCAGGCGCTCCACGAGATCGGGGTTTGCGATGAAGGCTCGACCGAATGCGATCAGGTCGGCCCAGCCCCGACGTCGGGCTTCCAGCGCCAGGTTGAGATCGTATCCGTTGTTGGCCATGTAGCAGCCGAGGAAGGATCGTCGCAGGCGCTGCAGATCGAATCCTCCGGGAACCTGGCGCGGCCCCTGGGTGACTCCCTCGATCAAGTGGAGGTAAGCCAACTGCAGCTCGCTGAGGCGGGCGGCAACATACTCGTACGTCGCGGCCGGATCGCTGTCCAGGGCCGCATCGTTTACCGGGCTCAGGGGCGAGAGCCTGACTCCGACTCTGTCGGCGTCACAGACTCGTGCCACTGCCGCGGCCACTTCGAGCACCAATCGCGCTCGATTGTGGAGTGAACCTCCGTACTCGTCCGTTCGCTTGTTCGTACTGTCACGCAGGAACTGTTCGAGCAGGTAGCCATTGGCGGCATGTATCTCCACGCCGTCGAAGCCGGCGTCCAGAGCGTTTCGGGCCGCTTCGCAGTACTGCTCGATGATCTCGGGGATCTCCTCCGTACGCAGCTCTCGTGGGGTGAGGCATGGCTGGAAGCCCTTGTCTGTAAACGACGTCGCACAGGGGCAGATCGCCGAAGGGGCCACGGGCAACACGCCACCTGGCTGGAGAGACGGGTGTGAGATACGCCCCACATGCCATAGCTGAGGAAAGATGCGGCCGCCGCGCGCGTGCACCGCGGCTGTAACGGGGCGCCACGCATCGACCTGTGCGCGCGTGTACAGGCCCGGGGTGAAAGCGTAACCGCGCGCTTGCGGCGAGATGTTGGTCCCCTCGGCTATGATCAATCCAGCCGTTGCGCGCTGCGCGTAGTACTCTGCCATAAGCGGAACCGGAACGCCGTCGGCACGAGCCCGACTGCGCGTCAGCGGTGCCATCACGATGCGATTCGCGAGGCGCAGCGGCCCCAATTGTACCGGCTCGAACAGATCGCTGTGCATGTCAGGTCTACCTTACGGAGTAACCCCGGGCTTCGAGACATGCGACCTGGGCGCGGAAGTATTCATTGCGCTTCTCGACCAGGTTCTCGGACGAGTGGGGAGCGAAGCCGGTCTGTGCCGCGGCCCATTGTTGGCAATCGCCCCCATCCTTTCGCTGCTGCTCCTCGGACTGTCCGTTGCGGGGATACGCGAACAACTCATCGCTGGGTGGGGCCGAACGGATCCACGCTTGCCCTTTGAACTTGTGCTCCTCCGGAGGCGCGGTTACCGCAGCCGGCGCGGGTTCGACTAGCCGATCCATCGGGTCTCCGGTTCCTTTCTCTCCACGGGTGGCGGTGTTGCTGCGGGCCGGCCGATGATGATCGGCGCTACGGGAAGATAGTGCGCAGGCAGTCCCATTAACTGCTTCCCCGCACGTGTTTCGAGCCACGCCTGCGCAAGGCCGATCCAGCACGTACCAAGGCCTTCGGCATGTGCAGCGAGCATCAGGTTCTGGGCCGCCAGCGAGCAGTTCACCACCGCCCAAGGGCTGTCAGATCTGCTGCTGATGAGGATCAGGGCAGGTGCGTTATAGAAGATGTTTGAGTTGGGATCGTGCAAGCGCTCGAGAATGCGTTGCGGAACTCCCGTGGCCGGCGCCCTCAGCCCGTGCGCCTTTGCCTCGCTCGAGATGCGCTCCAGCAGTTTTCGGTCCTGCACGACCGCGAATGACCAGGGTTGCTCGTTGACTGCGCTGGGTGCCTGTATCGCGGCGTGGATCAGACGTGTCAGCACCTCCTTCCCGAGCGGCTCGGTGGTGTAGTCGCGGACGGCGCGGCGCGAATAGATGGCCTGACGAAGATCCATGGAAGCCTCCTGAAACGCAAGGGGTCCGCGGCACAAAGGCAAAGCGGATCCCGACAGGAAGGCTAAGGCGGACGTCGCACCTGGAGAAGCGTGAGAACTACTTATCGCTCGTGAGCGCGCACACGAGCGCCTCTGCCTTGATAGGCTTGCTCCAGCGAATGTCCGCGCCGCTGGCGACCTCCTTCATGGCGTTCGAGGCATCACCCGTGATCGAAATCGCCTGCAGATGCCGTCCCGTACTGCGCGTCAGGCGTGCCGAGCGGCAGCACGGATGGCCGCGACGGTGAGTGTTTGGAGACCGTGCGGAAGGCAATTGAGACTGATCGCTACGCTCAACTCGGAGCCATCTTTGCATCTCGCGAACAGCCCATGTCCCGCTCCCATCGGCCGCCTGCGGCGATCATCGGTAAAGAGGATACGATGGCCGATATGCGCCAGGCGAAATCGCTCAGGCACGAGCAGCTCGACGCTCTGTCCCTGCAGCTCGCTCGCCGCATATCCAAGCAGCTCGCACGTTTGCCGGTTGGCGACCACGATGGCGCCCGACTCGTCGACGATCACCATTGCATCCGGCACGCAATCGAGAACGCGTTGCAGAAGCTCTGTAGGCAGCATGTGGCTGGGTCCCCCTTCAATGGGAGACTGTGTCTGGGGTGGATCGGGGACTGAATACGTATAAGCCACTACGCGGCAAGAAAGACAGCTATGGTACGGGCAATCCTGCTGCAGCCCGCCAGGGCGCCACCGGGGCCGGTGGCGCACAGGGTTCAGGAGATAGGCCTGCCAATGTGAATCCGGTCGGGAAAGAGCGGCCCATTTCATATATTCTTCGAACCACTATGCTGACCGCCCGTCGTAGCCCGCTTTCAAGTGCCGCTAGTGCAGCCGCCGCCGAGGGCGAGGGGCTCGGCCGCCGCACGTTCCTGCGCGCTGCAGCTGGTGCCGCCGCCTTCCTGGTCCCTGTGGCATCAGCATGCGCGCGCGCCATGGAAACGCGCTCGCTTTCTTTCGTGCACACGCATACGGGCGAGAGTCTCTCGGCCGTCTACTTCCGGTCCGGAGATTACCAGTCCGGCGGTCTCCAGCAGATCAACCGTCTGCTGCGCGACTTCCGTACCGACGAGGTTCACACGATCGATCCGGGCGTGCTCGACATTCTCTTCGATCTACAGGTTCTGATGAGCAGGGAAGAACCCTACCAAGTCATCTCCGGGTATCGCTCTCCGAAAACGAACGCGGCCTTGCGCAGCCGCTCAAATGGCGTTGCCGAGCACAGCCTTCACATGCAGGGGAAGGCACTCGACGTGCGGGTGGGTGGGTTCTCCACCCGAAGACTGCACGAGCTCGCGCTGCAGATGGGCCGGGGGGGCGTCGGTTTCTATCCCGCGTCGGATTTTGTGCATCTGGACTGCGGCCGAGTGCGTTTCTGGTAAGCCGCGGACGGCGCTGACACCGTTACCCGCCTGGCCCGGGCAAATCCCGCAGACATTCGACAACCGGGCAGTATTCGTAGAACCACGTATCTGTCGACGGCCAGCACGGATGGTGCTCGACATCGCGCCGGTGCGACGCTTCGGCGCACAGAGGAGATACGCCCATGAATGTCGGTGAAGTGTGCAAGCCGAATGTGGTCACGATTCGGGAGTTCGATGAGTTGAGCGTCGCAGCCAAGCTGATGCGCGAACGCCATGTCGGGTACCTGATCGTCGTCGATCCTCAACCGCTGGACGCGAAGCTGAAACCGATTGGTGTGCTGACCGATCGCGACATCGTCGTCGGCGTGCTGGCGCGCGATGCGGACATCCGTGCCTTGCGCGTAGGGGACGTCATGACCCGCGAGCCGGTCGTAGTCGATGAGGACAAGTCTATCGGCTTCGCGCTGAAGGAGATGCGTCGCATCGGCGTGCGGCGCCTTCCGATCGTAGGGCGCGCAGGCTGTCTGGTAGGGGTCCTCTCACTCGACGATGTCATCGAGGTGCTCGCGAAGGAGCTTCTCGGTGTGTCGTCGTCGATCGGCAGCGAGCTACGAATGGAGACCGAGCTGCGCCCCTGAAGATCTGGCTGGGGCGCCGGGGCGTTCCCGGCCGCTGAGCCACACCGCCTGGCTGAGCGCCGACGGCGCTTCGGCTGCTAAGCCACGCTGTGCTTCTGTGTTTACTTCTAGACGGTGATGTGTTCTTGCCGACGCGCCGGTTTCAGGCTGGGCCGCAAGTCCAGAAGGTCGGCCAGAGACTGTAGCTCGTCGGCGACGGCGGGTACCAGATCGTCCAGGCTGATCACACCCACGAGCGATCCGGCGGCGTCGATGATGGGGGCTCGTCGCACGGCGCGAGAATTCAAAGCCTCGATCGCTTCGAAGAGCTCCATGCTGCCTGCCAGCGCGAGCGGGTTCATCGTCATGACATCACGCACGAGCAGGCAGTGCAGGTCCGCAGCCTTCAGAAGTTGCCCACGCACGACGTCGCGGTCGGTGAGCATGCCGATGGGGCGCTTCTTTGCATCCGTCGGCTCGACGATCACCAGGGCGCCCACCGACTCTGTGCACATCGTGCGGGCGGCCTGCGCGAGAGGCTGATCGGGGTGACCTACGAGAACCTTTACCGTGGCGATGTCTGCGATCTTCATGAAGCTTCTCCTGCACTGACTGCAACAGATACCTCGAGGGAGAGCCAGCGGACATCCGCATTCATACGCATTGGCGGCCACCGCTCGATATGGCGCAATACGCAGCGTACTCGCAGTGAGGAATAGCGTATGAATGTCTGGGAAATATGCAGCCA
>Ga0134126_10009942_pt1 | contig 11989 bp, 10 predicted proteins | sample KB31752_FD_96881 | JGI IMG/M metagenome (GOLD analysis project Ga0134126, IMG submission 96881) | Terrestrial soil microbial communities with excess Nitrogen fertilizer from Kellogg Biological Station, Michigan, USA - KB3-175-2 | ecosystem: Environmental > Terrestrial > Soil > Unclassified ...
CGGCTTTTTCCCCAGGCGATCGCGGGCGAGCAGCAACGTCTGCCTGCGCTCGTCGTACAACGCAATCGCGAACATGCCGCGCAATTTTGCGATACAGTCGGCGCCGAGTTCTTCATACAGATGAACGATGACTTCTGTATCGCTATGCGTGTGGAAGTTGTGGCCGCGCTGTACCAGGCCTTCCCGCAACTCAGGGAAGTTGTAGATTTCACCATTGAAGACGATCCAGACGCTTTTGTCTTCGTTGTGAATGGGCTGGTGGCCACCGGCGAGATCGATGATGCTGAGCCGGCGCATGCCGAGACCAACAATTCCGGCCGCACGGACACCTTCGTCATCCGGACCGCGGTGCACGATGGTGGCACACATCTGCCGCACGGTTGCGGCGTCTATGGTTTCATCTTTGCGGCCTACGAGGCCAGCTATCCCGCACACCGTTCCACCGCCTCAAGGCTCTCTTCGGACCGCGCTCTCGGCGTACGCGGCGCCGTTCCGCGAACTGAGATTTGAACGTTCGCGACGTGGAGGTCTTCCAGTCCGCAGCTTTCGAACCAGCGGAAGACTTCCTCGTACGTGTGCTTTGATTGATACCAGGGCGAGTACCAGTCGAACGTGTCAAGCACGCGCCACTCGGGATCGGGATCCTGGGCCAGCGGGAGGACCATGCGCATGGTGCCGCTGATAAAGCGTCCGATAAGCGGAACTTTTCGGATGGCATTGTCCACGGTGTAAAAGGGCACCGCGATCTTGCACAGCCGATGCAGAGTCTTCTGCGACATCTTGCGAGTGTATTTGCGATAGAAATCGCTGGCGCGATACCAAGGGTTATAGGCGCTGTACAGCCAGATCGCGATCCGACCGCCGGGCTTGAGTAGTCGTGGGAGACTCTTAAACGCCTTCTCGCAGTCGGGTGTGTGATGCAACACACCCAGGCTGTAAATCATGTCAAAACTCTCCGGCGCGAAGGGAAGCTTGAAAACATCGGCTTGGATGATGGTGGCGTCGCGATCCGCAAGATTTCTCGCGGCCGCCTCGACCGCCCGGCTGAGATCGATCCCTACGACATGCGCACCCCAGCGGGTGATCACCTCGGCGTAGCGTCCCATGCCGCAACCGACGTCCAGGACGAGTTTCCCTGCGAAGTCTTCGGGACCAAGCCCAGTCTTTTCCATGAAGTCGAGTTCCGACCTCCGGCTATTTTCGCCGTCGAGTTGAGTGCGATCATGCTTGAGCCACTGGAAGCCAAAACTTCCGGCATACTCCTGGGCATTTACAAAACGGACCACTCCATCCACCCATGGATATTCGCGTCCACAGTCCGAGCACGTCATCCCAGCATCGGTGGTTTGGAGATGTCCCTGGCAATCGATACAGCGAAAAATATCGGCGACCCGATCCGAAAAGCCTGTCCAAGCTTTCTCTTTGGTTTTGATATCCATGAAGTCCAATCCCCGTTAGCGGTTCAGTTCTAGCGTTCCTGCGGCGTGCAAAAGATGTGACTTGGGCGACGATCGCCAAGGGTCGCACGCGTCAGATAGTCCTGGTGCTCCACATCGTAGATTTTGTATCCGTGCTCCTCCAGGAAAGCGGTTACGGCCTGCGAGTTTTCGGTCTTCTCCTTGAGAGTGGCCCCGTGCATCTCGATGTAAAGCTCCGGCCGGCGCTCGCGAAGCAGTCGTTGCATCCCTTTCAGTGCGTTCAATTCCATGCCTTCAATATCGATCTTGATCATGTCAGGCAAGGGTAGCGAGTTTTCTTCCACTTCGGTGTCCAGCGGGCGCACGGCAATGGAAGTGGTTTGCGCCGACTTCACTGAACCGCCGATCTGATCTTTAATCGCTGCGTCTCCCGAACCCGCACCGGGCATCAGGGGATCGTAAACCAGTTCAATGCTCCCGGGGACGTCAGAGATTCCCCGCTGCAGGATAGTCACATTGTTCAGGTGATTCAGTTTGACATTCACAATCGCGCGGCCATAGTTCCGCGGATTCGGCTCCCACGAGATCACCTGCTTGGCTTTGCTCGCGAAAAAAAGCGTGACCAGACCTTCGAAAGCCCCGATGTCGTAAACCGTCTTGCCTTCCAGTGGCAACTGGCGCAGAAAATCTGTTTCCGCGGTGTCGCTAGCTTGTCCTGGAAGAAAACCGAGTCCCCCACGACGGCGCATTCCCGTCGCCAGCCCATGCCGGATGGTATATGTGTAATTCCCAAACAGCCTTTGACTAAGAAATGCCACCACCAAGTGCCGCAGCCTGAAATGCCCACTCCTGAAGCTCTTCATCGTCTCCCGCTCTGCTGTTACAGCCTCGGAATTGACCACGTTCTCCCCTTGACCGATCGATATGCACTACATGGCGCCCGACGCCACGCGAGCGCTGCGACTCTAGTAGGTGCGCGCCAACGAAGGCTGACGGTTCTTATATGGAAGCCCCTTGCTCGCACTTAAAGATCCATTCCCCGTTGGTTTGGATTGAACCGGTTCTGGCTCCGCAGACAAACCGATGCGGTAGAGAGCAGCTACGTATCCGACCATGAAATAAGGAAAGAGATTGTAGGTCGTCGATGCAAAGGCGGCGCCGACAATGTAGGCGAACATCCCCGCCCGTAATGCACTCGTAAATAACCGTAGTTGCGGATCAGTTTCGAACGCCGCGCTCTTGCTCACATGCTTCAAGTTCCGAAAGGTGAGCACAATAATCGTAAGGAACAGCGCAAGCGCCGGTAGACCCGCTTCAGAACTCAGCTCTGTGTAAGTATTGTGGGTGACGTGCCAAGATTCAGTAATCGCCTGAAAGTTGCCAGGGCCGACGCCAAAAATCGGATGGTGCAAGGAAACTCGAATACTTTCCATCAACAACTCGCGGCGTGCATCGAGTGACCCGTGGTCACCCGAATTCTCCACCTCACCGCCTTCCACAAGAGTCTTGATTCGAGCCGTATAGTTTGGCTTGGTGAGACCCACACCCAGTCCTAGCATTACGACGAAAATTGCGGCGGCAACGACTTGCGGTCGTTTACCTCTAATTCCGAACTCCCACACGCAAATCATGAAACAAATCACCATCGCAATTAGACCGCTGCGGGAATAGGTCGCAATTACCCCGTAGAGCAAGAACAGCAAGGCCCCGCCCCAAAGTACCTTTTTGAGGATCCCCTTCGTGGCGTAGAAAAACGCCAAGCACAACGGGAAGTTGATCGCGATGTTGATCGCGAAATCGTTGGGGTTCGAAAAAACGCCGCCCAGTCCCCACAATCGATATTGCCCGGTCAAACTTGTCTGTGGGTGGATGATGATGGAAGCAATCGTCATCACAGAGACTGAGACCGCCTGCACCCAAAGGAGGCGTCGCAGATCGTCCATCGAGCCGACGATCATGCTGATCAGCAAAGCAACGATCACCGCTTTCGAGAAGTCGTCGCGCACCACTTGGAACGCTCCCCCTCGCCAAAATGCGAAGGGCACAGTAAGACACATGTGGACAAACAGCACGAGCACAAGCTTGATCACAAGCGGCATCTTCGTCTTGAGCCGTGCCCAACTTAACAGCAACCCGGCGAGCGCCAAGCCTCCAGAGATTTTGCCAACCGGGATGATGGCCATTCCCGGGATAAAGTCTTCCGGGCGGGCATAATACAGAAAACTAAAAGTCAATAACGCGCCATAAGCAAGTGTCGCGCGCCGCTGAACGAACTTCGGCGAACTCGCAACGCTCTGCGCGGCCTTCGCTTGGACTGGTGAAGTACTCGTTGATTTCGGTGTCAACGCGGGCTTCTTCGCGATGGTTCCGTTCCCGAATTTCTGATCATAGAACGTCATCTGGTCCAAACCGGCTTTCTGCCGCTCACGAATTTTGCGAACGCAACCAACGCCGCTACATTCAAGAGCACAAATGTGAATGCCGCATCAGCCCCGCGCGCGAGCAGACCACGTCCAGCTTGTACAATCGCCAACAAACCGAGCGCGTAAAAGGCTAGCTGAAGGAGTAATAGGGTCCTGAAGAATGCCCCAGTCAGCAGCGCCGACGTCACCAGTGTCGTCGCAAGCGCAAACGGCACGATCAGCCGGCAGAGCTTGTGGCTCACAAACTCGAATCGGATCGGATTCTGTCGCGTCAGAAGCCAGGGAGCAAGTTGCAGAAGTTGATAGTTGCCGGTAAGCGTCCGCACCTTGCGAGCAAACTCCCGGCCCGTACCCTGACTAGCCAGATCCCACGCATGAGCGCGCTCATCGAACACCACTCGGAAGCCCTGGCGAACCACGTTCATCGGAATAAAGACGTCATCCAGAATCGTATCGACCGGGACTGATACAAGCAGCTTTCGGCGCACCGCATAGAACGCGCCCGTCGCGCCCACGACCGAGCCGGATGCGGATTCTGCCTGGCGAATCTGCTTCTCCATGCGCCAGTAGAGGCCGACGCCGCGCGCAGATTCGCCGGCATGCGGATCACCCAGCAACAATTCACCGCTGGCGCATCCGACAGAAGGGTCCGCGAAATTCTCCATGAGCAACTGCAACGCTCCGGACTCAATCTCCTGACGAGCGTCGGTAAACACCACCACATCATTCGTTGCTATCTTCAGCGCTTCATTTAGCCCCGCGGCCTTCCCTCGTGCTTCGGTCAGAAGTACCGACCGGATTCGGCTCGAAGCATGCTCCCGAAGCGCACGCTCTGTACCGTCCGATGATCCGTCGGAAAGAATCACGATCTCACATTTATCAGCGGGGTAGTTCAGAGATAGCAGGTTTCGCAGTTTGCGGTCGAGAATTGCCATCTCATTGCGAACAATCATCACGATCGAAATCGCCGGTAGAAATTCCCCGCGACGAACGGGAGACGATTTCCATCTCCCACGTACCCACAGCCACGCCGGATACCCGAAATAGGTGTAGGCAATGACCGCAACCGAAGACCAAAAAAACCATTTCATTGCGCGCCTCGCCCAAGCAGCACAATCTTGACGGTCTGGAACATGATCATGAGATCAAGTCCGAGCGAAGCGTTCTTGATGTAGTAGAGATCGTATTGCAGCTTCTCTTTCGAGTCCTCGACGGTGTTCCCGTACTTGTACTTAACCTGCGCCCAACCCGTGATGCCCGGTCGAACCGCGCTACGAACAGGGTAATACTGAATCACCTTGGAGAGCATTTCCACGAATTCCGGCCGCTCGGGGCGTGGTCCGACAAAGGCCATATCGCCTTTGACAACGCACCACAATTGCGGGATTTCATCGAGGCGCGACTTGCGCAGAAACTTGCCAACTCGCGTGATCCGCGGATCGTCATCACCTGCCCAGGTAGGGCCGGTGTCGGATTCCGCATCCTGTCGCATGGTGCGGAATTTGTAGCAATAAAAAACTTTGCCTCCCAGCCCGACGCGTTTCTGCCGATATAAAACCGACCCAGGCGAATCCAGCTTAATCGCGAGGATCACGAGTGGGATGATTGGCAGAACCACAAGCAACAGCACCGCGGATGCAAGAATCGCAATTAAACGCCGCACGACGAGAAACGTTGCGCTGAAGCGAAAGCCTTCGGCGAAAATGAGCCAGCTGGGATAAAGGTTATCAACTTCAATTCTTCCGGAAATTTTCTCCAGCCATGAGGTAGCCTCCTCGATTTTCACGCCGTTCAGACGGAGGTGCAGCATCTCCATGACTGGCAGCGTGCCGCGACGGTCTTCCATGGCGACGATCACGCGATGCACCCGATGCCCTCGAATCAATTCCATCAAGTGGGCGGCGATCGCTTCGCGCGTCGGAGCGCCTTCCACGTTGCCACTCCATCCGGCAACTTCAACCCCGAGTTCGGTACGAGTGCGAAGTCCGTTCACCAATCGTTGCGCCCGCTCGCCAGTCCCCAACACGTATACCCGTTCGCGAAGGTAGGGTCCCTGTGCCAGCCAGGCATACGCCAGACGCCACGTAAACAGCGTAGCGGTAACCAAAAGCAGCGCCAGAACAACGGTGTTATTGCCAATCAGGAGATTCGGGAAGATGTAGGCCAGAGCCGCGGTCAGCAGCGCCAGGATTCCAGGCACCATCAGCAAACGGAAATACAGTTCACCCCGCTCGTTCCATTGCACTGGCTCATACAGATCGAACAAATGCGAGAAGATGAGCACCGCAACGGTCGCCACTACGATCTTCAGATATCCGCCCTCGTAGTTCAGCAACACGTAGGCGCTCTCTGGGTGCTGCCAAATGGTCGCAACCAGAAACGAAATCCAAACCAGCAACGCCTCGCCGCCCAAAAGCACAAGCGTGCGGATCGGATAGTAAACATTGAACAGTCGGATCAAGGATTCCCCTAGTTCTTGCTTTCAGCCTGCCCATCGCGACCGTAAGCCGCGTAGTAGTACTGCATGTAGGGGGCGAGTTCCGGAGTAATACCATTCAGCACGACGCCGATTACGTTGCGCTCCGCGAATTCACGGCGAGCGCGGCGAGCGGCGTCGGTAGGCGTACTGTTGGAACGCACCACGAGTAAGACGCCATCGCAGTCGTTGGCCATCAATACAGCGTCGGTCACAGGAACTGCGGGCGCCGAGTCGACAATGATCCAGTCGAATGTCGCTTCGAAGCGGTTCAGCAGGTTCCGCAAGCGACCATTAGCCAGCAGTTCCGCCGGATTGGCGCTGTAGTTCCCCGCCGGGATGAAGAAGAGGTTTTCCAACGGTCCGCGCTGAAGAATCGAGAATTCGTCCGCCTCGGAGCGAAGATATTCAAACAGGCCAGGCCCGGCATCGGTGCCAAGCAATTTGTGCAATTGCGGATTGCGCAGGTCGCCATCAATCAGGAGAACGCGGCGGCCGTGCTGGCGAGCGAGCACCTGCGCAAGGTTTGCCGATGTAAAGGACTTCCCTTCCTTGGGCAGAGCACTCGTAATCAAAATTTTCGAGAGCGGCTGTTTCTCGCGCGCCTGGTATAAACGGCTGCGAAGGGTCCGGAACTCTTCCATGCCGGAGGCGTGCTCCTCGGAGTTGAAGAAGAGCATGCAGTTGGTATCAGGAGCCCAGCGAATCTGGCGAGCTTGTGACAGAACAGAGTCCGCGTTGAACGACATCCCCGGTGCCGTGCTGAGGGCAGGCATAGCGGCCGTGGCCGCCTCGGCCACCTCTACAGCAGCGGGCGTGGTCTCGACTCTCGATCCGGGCTGGGACATCGCCCTTTCCTGTTCGGCCTTCTTCAATGCTTCGTGGATGCGGCTCATAGTTTTCCTTCCTTGGGTAACTCGCGCTCGGGCTCTTTCAGTCGCTCTGCAAGATTGGAAAGCGTCTTCAATGCCTCGGTCAGGTCGAACTTATCGGGACTCGGCACGGGAGCCGGGGGCAAGCCCGCGTGGTTGTCGCCCAAATCAAAATCCCTCGCCACAGCGTCGACGATTGTCGGGCCAACCACCTTCTGCTGATCAACAAATGCGCTGACCAGGCAGTGTTCGCAAATAAGGTTCACGACTCGCGGAATCCCACTCGAATACCGATGGATTGCCGTCAAAGCATCGGCGTCGAAAATCTGCTGCCCATTCGAACCGGCGATCCGCAAACGTTGCTGGATATAGGCCCTCGTCTCATCGGCGCTGAGCGGATGAGTCTTCGCCCGCAACGTCAGCCGTTGGCGCAACTGCCGCAAGTGTGGCTGCTTGAGTTTCTGCTCCAATTCCGTCTGACCAACGAGTACGATTTGCAGCAACTTCTCGGTGAAGGTTTCCAGATTCGTTAACATTCGAATCTCTTCGAGCACTTCATCGGCGAGGTTCTGAGCTTCGTCAACGATCAGGACGGCAGTCTCACCGGCGCGATAGCGTTCCAGGAGCCAGTTATAAAGCCGCATCAGTATCTGACTCTTAGAGCGGGTTTCGCACGGAATGCCGAAGTCAGCCATCATGTAGTCGAGGAACTGCGGCACGTTCATCCTCGAGTTGAATACGAAAGCTGTCGGGACCTGCTGAGCCCGCAGCCACTCGAGTAGTTTGTTGATCAGCGTCGTTTTTCCCGTGCCGACTTCGCCGGTAAGCAACACAAAACCTTTGCGGCTCTGGATGCCGTAGGTCAGGCAGGCGAGCGCTTCCTCCGTGTGCCGCGTCAGGAACAGATAACGCGGGTCCGGATTGACATTGAACGGGTTTGCCCGAAGGCCAAAGAATTCTTTGTACATTCGCGGTTAGACCCCTACCGTTTCTTTCTTGCGAGACTTGCTGGTGCCATTGCCATTGCTCGCTTCCATCCCGACCCACGGAACTTGAGTGAGCACGGGCAGATCGAGCAGTGCCAATACATCAGCTTCGTTCCGGATTGACTGGTCGCGGAATTCGAGCCACGTCGCCAGTACTAAACCGAGAACAAGTCCAGCGCCGAATCCACCACCCGCAAAAAGCACACGATTGGGAAAACTGGGGGAATCGGGCAATCCAGCGGGCTGAAGCACGTGCATCTGCTCGCCCTGTTGCTCGCGCTCCATATCGATCTGCGTATCGGCCCTGTTTTTGTTCATGAGCAGATCGTTGTAGTTCTTCTGAGCTGTGTCGTAGTCGCGCGTCAACTCTTTGTATTGCTGGTCAATCGCGGGACTAAGAGCTACACGGCCCTCATACACTTTGATCTCGTCCTGGATCTTCTGCTGCGCACGAGTGGCTTGCGTAATCGTGTCCTGCTGTTGATGGATCTGAAAACGAAGCTGCTGAATCTCCGGCGGCTCCGCAAGATTGTTTGTATTGGAACTCACCGTCGCCGGACTCGCGGCAGCCGCGTTGGCTTCATCAATCTTTTTCTGCAGCGCCTTGACATCGTTCTTCGCCTTTACGACCTCGGGATAATCGTCGGTGTAACGGGTCTTGAGCTGCAGTAGTTGACTCTGCAAATCGGCCATCTGCTTCTGCAACGTCTTGGGATCGGTACTATCGGGTGTCGATTTCCACGCGGCCAACTGTTGCGCCAGCATCGATTCGGCGTATGCCTTGTCCTGCTGTGCCCGGTTTAGCTGTTGAGTATTTGACTCAAGTTGTGAATTCAGCGCCATCAGGTACTGCATGTTCTTGTCGGAATCCGTCGGCAGCTGCCCTGGATAACGCGCCTTGAACATGGCCATTTTGCTGTCGAGTTCGTCGAGCTTGTTTTTCGCATCCTGGACCTGCCGTCCAAGGAATTCCGCCGTTTCCTGAGCGATGTGTTCGCGATCCGCAAAATTCTCACGGATCATGATGTTGGTGATCTCGCTGCAGATCGCCTGCACCGTCTTAGGACTGTTGCCGGTGAAGTTGACGTTAAAGCCCGGCACGTCGCCTTTGTTCTGCCAGGCAGGTTGCACAACAACGGCTTGAACCGCCTGGATACTTACGCCCTTGCGAATCTGCTCCAGCGACATCCCGAGCGGGCCTTCCGAAAGCTTCAGCTTCTCGACCATGGGACGGAGCTCTTCCGTGCTCAACGCCCGCTGCTCAAGTCGCGTGATCCGCTGGCTGAGATCTTCAGTCACCACCGGTTTCACATACCCCTCTGGGACCTTTTGTTCTTCGACCAGCACGACGGCCGTCGAGGTGTACCTGGGCGTAAAGGCGTATGAAACGGCAAAGCCGATCGCAGGCGCCAACACAGTGGGCAACAAGATCACCCACAGGCGACGCCGTAACATCGCCAGATAATCGTCCAGAGTCAATTCGCGATTCATCATCGTTAATTTCCGTTCTGCCAGCATTGGGCTGGCGCAAACCTAATCGAGGCGGATCGGCCTCGGGTGCCAATTAATTCCGATCTGCCCGGTATGACGCAGCGCACTCAAACCGCAGACAGCTCCACTCCCAGCTCCGGTGCACTGCCCAACGCCCATATCGTTGAACTGATAGCTCACAAAGACGCTGAATTGCTGGCCCAACTGTCGCTGCAACGAGCTTCCCGCATACCAGAACTGATAGCTGCGGGTTTGAATCCCGGCCCCTGAAGTCGTTGTTGACGTCTGCAGGTTGGAGTTATGCGAGTAGCCGACGTCAGTGTTCGTAGTCCAATGCCGACCTAACCGATGGCCCAGGGTAAACCGCGCCGCATTGGTATTTGCGCCGGCAAAGAACCCTGAACCCGGCGTGACGAAGCGCTGATACATAACCGTCGCACTGGTCCGGGAAGAGACGGTGTAATTAAAAGTTAATGAACCATTGGCCGAGACCAAGTTTGAACTGGTCGCGGATGGGTTGCTGGCAGTCACCTGATTTTGCACTTTAACTAATTGTGGGCCGCCCGCTATGGTAAGGTTCAGCTTTCCGGTGATTCTGCGCCCATAAAGAACATTCCACACATGCGCGGTGATACTGCCGCTTCCTGCCCGCGGGAAGTGAAATTCTTGAAAGGCATACTGCACGCCCACTTGGTCCTTGCGTGTGAGCAAGTGGTTGAACCCAATTTGTCCTGTAGTCTGCTGGCTGTTGATGATCTTGAATGGCGCGGTCGAGTTGTTCACATTTAGATAATTCGTGAGGTCGTAGCCACCCGCGAGAGTGACCGTGCTGCGCGGGGACAGTCCCTGCGTGATATCGACGATCGTGTCATTGCCAATTCGCGGTTGGAACCCAAGCGAACCAAACTGGCCGCCGCCGAAAAGGCCTGCTGGACTACCGCCTGAAATACCTCCGCCCAGACCTGTGCCGGCACCGCTTCCCGAGATGCCGCCGAGCGCCGAACCGACGCTTCCGGCGCCTCCATAGGAACTGAACCCAAATGTGCCCTCGGGAAGATAGTCAAAACTGTCCCGAATGACCAACTGCCCGGTACGCCAAAGAATCCGCTGATCCGCGGCCAGCGTATGGTTTTGCGTAGCCCGACCCTGGCCTGAAAGTATGGTTGGGCCAGCGTAAAAGTCCCCACCCGCGATGTAATCCAAGCCGAACTGGTATCTCCTCCATATCTTCTGCATGTCGACAGAAGCTAGAGCGCGGGAAATTTCGGCCATATGATTCTTGCTGCCGCTCGCGCCGGCGGCATTCGAATCCACGGATTCGCTTAACTGCAAACCCGGAACCAGGTAACTCCTGCCACCGAACGCTGGTTCGGCAACCGGTTGATCCAGTCCAGAGAGAGGCGGGTTTTCAGCATTGTTCTGTTCCGCGGGCGCAGTTGCCGCAGGAACCGCTCCGGCGTCATTGGATCCGGAACCATCCTGCGCGGCCGCAATCGAGACGCAAACAGAGGCGCTCAACAGCAGGAGGAGTACACGCCGAACTGTAATCGTGATTTGGTTCATATCAATCCTACGGGACAACAATCGTGTCTCCGGGTCTAAGCGTTATGTTCTGCTCCATGGCCTCTCCCTTGATCAGCTTCTTGTAGGGCACGGGAATCTTCTTCTGGGCGCCATTCTCGTTGCGCAGTACGTAAATCCCCTTGGTATTCGCGAATTGAGTGAAGCCGCATGTTGCCAAGGCTTGAAGCACAGTCATATTGGGCAACAGGTTAAGGGATCCTTGGTGCAGCACCTCCCCCATCGCATAAATACGCTGGCTGTTCATCTGCGTCACAGTGACCGTGACGTGCGGATCAGAGAGGTACTTCTTAAGTTTCTCGGTGATATCAGCCGCCAACTGCATGGGAGTAAGACCAGCCGCCTTGACGTCGTTCAGCAGAGGCATGGAAATCATGCCGTCCGCACGTACCGGCAACGTAGTGGTCAGATCGGGCTCTTTCCACACGTGGATAGACAACATATCGTCGCCGCCGATGACGTAGGTGGCATTATTGGCTTGCGGAAGCGGCATGGCTTCCGCGGCCTTCGAGGCTGGAGGATTGTTCTGCGCTAAAGCTGGCAGCAAACCTCCTATTAACAGAACCATGAGATAAAGAGGAACAGTACGCTTCATGTCTTCTCCTGGCTACGAAGCTCCAAACTCGCTGTAGCCAATCTGCTTCAGCTTATAGAGCAGAGCCTTGTAACTGATTTGTAATTCCTGAGCCGCGCGCCGGCGATTCCAGCGCGTCCGGGTTAGTACTTTCAAAATCAATTCCCG
>Ga0134126_10009943_pt1 | contig 11988 bp, 4 predicted proteins | sample KB31752_FD_96881 | JGI IMG/M metagenome (GOLD analysis project Ga0134126, IMG submission 96881) | Terrestrial soil microbial communities with excess Nitrogen fertilizer from Kellogg Biological Station, Michigan, USA - KB3-175-2 | ecosystem: Environmental > Terrestrial > Soil > Unclassified ...
AGTACTGATACCCCGGGAGCTCCAAATCCGCCAGGGCAGTCTTCCGTGGATTCGACTTCCCAGGAAGGCAAACCGGATCAAGTCGCGGAGGTGGTCGTTACGGGTAGTCTGATACGCAATTCAGACGTTACCAACGCGCGTCCGATTACGGTCGTGAGCGAAGAAGCGATCGCTCATATCGGCGCAACGACCCTCGACCAGGTGTTGAGTCAGGTCGTTGCGATGGGCACTCAGGGCCAGAACAGTGCCGCTGCATTGGGTCAGCAGGACGGCAATACCTTCATCGATCTGCGCAATCTGGGGCCGGCGCGCACCCTCGTGCTCGTCAACGGCCGCCGCTTCGTGCCCACGGTCGGGCAGCTGTTCATAGGGACCGATCTCAACAACATTCCGGTCGCTATCATCGATCACGTCGAAGTATTGCGCGACGGCGCCTCCACGACGTATGGCGCCGATGCCGTGGGGGGCGTCGTCAACATCATCACGCGTAAAAAGTTCACCGGTTTGCAGCTCGACGGGGATGCCGGCATGGCCGGGGCGGGCGATCGGCAGTCGGAGCACGCCAGCATCACGGCGGGCTTCGCCAGGGAAGGTGACTCCGTGCTCTTCAACTTCGACTATCTGGCGCGCCGGCCGGCCGAGGCCGGAAACGATCGCGGCTACGCGCTTGCCCGTATCACGGGCGCATCCTACGACGCTGCGGGTAATCCGGTCTTCACCTCCGGGAGCCCGTACACGAGCGGCGGTGTCGTGGCAAACAGTCTCACCGGAGTGCCACAGTATACGGTGACAGGCCCAGGCCAGTTTCGGCCCTACTCGCCGGGTGACAATTCGTACGGGCGGACGGATGCCAATCTCGCAGCCGCCGAGCACCATGCGGTCATCAACATCCTCGCCAATCACGACTTTTCTCCAGCTGTGAGAGCCTATGTCGAGTTGATGTATTCGCATCGCTCCAACTCGGTGCCGGGATTCATCCCCTCGAACAGCGAGAATCTGGCCGTACCCGCCGATAACCCGGGGAACTTCTTCCAGCAGCCGCTCACCTTGCTGAGGTATCTCTCTGATCTGCCGGCTCCGGTGTTCGCATCATGGGGCGAAACGTACCGTGGTGTTCTTGGTCTGAAGGGCCAGGCCGGCGAGAGGTTCACGTGGGATCTGAGCGTCAACTACGGCAAGAGTGTCTCTACTTCGGAATACGTCAATCAGATCGATGTCGGTAGGATGAGCACCGCCCTGGACCCGACTTTGTGCGCTGCTGCGGCAGGCTGTGCCGTGCTCAATCCCTTCGGTCCCAACAGTATCTCGCGCGCCGCCGCCAACTACGTGTTGCTGAACGACACCCAGGACGTCGGTTATAGACAGACAGACTTTCTCGGCACCATCAGCGGAGAGATTCTGGACCTGCCGGCGGGAGCGCTCGCGGCAGCTCTCGGGGCGGAGCATCGGCACGAGTCTGGCTTCAACAATCCCGACGCCGCCCAGGTGGCGGGGACGAGCTCCGTCGGACTGAATGCGCCGACGGCCGGCACGCTGTCGGCCACCGAGGTGTATGGCGAATTCAACGTACCCCTGCTGAAAGATGTTCCAGGCGCTCGTAGCCTCGCTGCCGACCTGTCTGCACGGTATTCTCACTTCAGCCAGGCGGGCAGCGCTACGACATGGAAAGGCGGACTCAACTGGGCGCTCACGCAGAGCGTCCGGCTGCGATCCAGCTACTCGACGGCATTCCGTGTACCCAATCTCTACGAAGCCTTCGGCGGGCGGTTGACCACTTCTTACGGCCTGGTCGATCCTTGCTCGGGAGCAATCGATCCCGTCACGGTGTCCCGTTGCCGGGCGGCGGGCCTCGGAGCCGGATTCACCGCGACCAACACTGACATCAATGTTGTCTCGGGAGGCAACCCGGCGTTGATCCCGGAGACCTCGCGGAATATCGATGCGGGCCTGGTACTGACGCCCGTATCGCTGCCGCGTCTCGCGATTTCACTCGACTACTACAGCATCCACGTGAACAGGGCGATCAAGTCGCTCGATCCGCAGTACGTCCTCGATCAGTGCTATTCGGGAGAGTCGTCCTACTGCAGTGATGTCAGTCGCTTCTCGACCGGACAGCTGCAGCAGATCAGTGCGATCTACGGCAACATCGGGCAGATCAAGACGGACGGCTTCGAGCTGAGCCTGTCCTATGAGAAGTCGCTGGCGGAGCTCGGTCTGCCGGCCCAGGGCAGCCTGGTGGTCAATGCGACGGGCAATTATCTGATGCGCTTCGACCAGCAGAATACACCGGGCGGAGAGTTCACCAGCTACGCGGGATATCTGGCATCCAGTGGCTCCCTGGGTGGCAGCTTCCCTCGACTCAAGGCCAACTTGAGCCTCGGCTACCGGGCGCGTAACTGGCAGGTCGGCTGGACGGGGCGATTCATCAGCGGCATGAACGTCCCGGGGGTCCAGCCGTTGTCGCAGCCTCTGTCAGATGTACCGGTGGTCCTGTACCACGATCTGTTCGCCGATGTGGGCTACCGTTCGGCCACATTCACCGTCGGTGTGCAGAACCTCACGAACCAGCCGCCTCCAAGGTACTTCCCGGGAGCCTATGATCCATCGACCTATGATGTGATTGGCCGGTATTTCTTTGTAAAAGCCTCGCTGCGCCTCTAGTGCCGGAAGATAGGAACTGAGTTATGAAAAACATCAGGGGTATTTTCGGGGCGCGAGCCGCCGTGGCCACGTCCGTCGCATTTTTGTGGCTCGGGGCTGCGGTGCACTGCGCATGGGCCGACCAGCTGCCTGCCTGGCTTACCAAGTCAACACGGGAAGAGCTGACCATGTTCTCAGGGAGTGTGGCGGGCACTGATTTCACCAAGCTGCTGAGCAAGAGCGTGGCGCGGATCAAAATGCGCGATGGTGCCGAGCTGTACACGGAGATCTACGCGCCGCCTGGCCAATCGGAGGCGTTGCCGATCATCCTGGAGCGCTCGCCGTACGGATTGCATCCGGACCAACATGGCTATTCGGCCTGGCTGCGGCAATACACCTATCTGATGAAGGACGGCTATATTTTCGTCTTTCAGGACACGCGCGGCAGAGGGGCCTCGACCGGGCACTATGTGACTTTGAGTCCGCTGAGGGATAAGTCCGTCCCCAACTCCACCGACGAGTCCACCGACACGTACGACACTATCGACTGGATAGTGAAGAACGTGCCCCATAACAACGGGCGGGTCGGGATACTGGGTATTTCCTACGGGGGGTTTCTCACCACGCGGGCGCTGGTAAATCCGCATCCGGCGCTGAAGGCAGCCTCTCCCCAAGCGACGTGCGCCGACATGTTCATCGGTGATGATTGGCATCACAATGGCGCGTTCCGTTTGAGTTATGCATTCGGGTGGATCGCAGCCATGGAGGAGGGGCTTGGGCGGTCGAAGCTGCTCGGTCGCTACGACTTTTATGACCGATTCCTGGAGTTGGGGCCGCTGTCAAACATCGACAAGGAGATTCTGCACGGCAAGGCTCCCACCTGGAACGCTTTTTCCCAACATCCGGATCTGGACCACTATTGGACGCTGGAGAACTGCAGCGTGCTGCCGCATGTTCAGTCGGTGACGGTCCCGACTTTGAGCGTCGGCGGATGGTTCGATGCGGAGGACTTCTACGGCACGATCGAGACCTACAAGGCCTACGAGAAAAAAGACAGTAAGGGGCTCAACAATCTGGTCGTCGGGCCCTGGTACCACGGTGGGTGGAGTTTCAGCGACGGCCGAACGTTGGGCGCGGTTGATTTCGGCAGCGAAACCGCCAAGTGGTTCCGCGAGAACATCGAGGGTCCCTGGTTCGCCCACTGGCTGAAGGGGGCCAAACCTGTGGCGTTACCCGAGGTGTTGGCTTTCCGCACCGGCGTGAACCATTGGGAGCACTATGACTCGTGGCCGCTCAAGACAGGCATCAAGCAGACGAAGCTCTATCTACAAGCCCACGGCGGGTTGTCTTTTTCAGCTCCGGCCGGAGCTGCTGCGGCCCACGACGACTATGTCTCCGATCCGAGTAAGCCCGTTCCCTTCTACCCGCGTCCGATCACTGAAAACGGCTGGCCAGAGTGGCAGCTGGCGGACCAGCGCTTTGTCGATGGCCGGCCCGATGTGCTGACGTATCAGACAGACCCTCTGAAGCAGGATCTGACCATCACCGGTGAGCCTGTCGCGCATCTGCTCGCCGCCACGACTGGCTCCGACAGCGACTGGGTGGTGAAGCTGATCGACGTCTATCCGGACACCGCGCCTGAAAATATGGGCGGATTCGAATTCATGGTGGCCGAGGAAGTGTTCCGGGCCCGGTATCGCAACAGTTTCGCAAAACCTGAGGCGGTGGTACCGGGAGAGGTCACACCTTATACGATCGGCCTGCGGTCGCGGGACCACACGTTTAAAGCGGGGCATCGGATCATGGTGCAGATCCAGAGCAGTTGGTTCCCGGTGATTGATCGTAACCCACAGACATTCGTGTCGAATATCTACCAGGCCGTGCAGAGCGACTTCCGCACGGCGACGCAGAGCATCTATCGCTCACCCGCACATGCTTCGTACGTGAGCTTGCCCGTGAACGAGCATTCCGAGCGATGACTACGGCCGTGACGGCAGCTCAGAAGTCTGCCGCTGACCCGACAAAGCTGCCGTCGCGTGCCAACACGATGTCGTCGTGGGCAGTCTCGGTCTCGAGGTTTGGATTCGAGCGGCCATCCGGGCCTCGAGAATACAAGTCGTACTCAGAGTTGATGGGTAGGCCATCGTAGGTCCGCTGCCCGACGGTACCACTCGTGTCGAAATTTACGTATTCGTATGAATGACCCCACGGATCCAGTGGTGCGCTGGATCCGAGGTCGGTCAGCGAGCCCGGCAGCTCGTGGTGGCGCGCGCGGTAGGCCTCGATACTCCTGTGAATTTGAGTGATTTCTCGCCTGGCCTGCTCGATGCGTGCCCGCTCGAGCTGCCCGGATAGCCCGGCCATCGCTGCATCGGCACCCACTGCGAGCAGCGCAGCCGCAACCAAGGTCTCGGTTAGCGTGAAGCCCTGTTGGAAGCGCAACACGACGGCTTTATTCCTGACTATTCCAGGATTCGCTACCCATCCCCGTGGACGCGGGTGTCATGGTGCTCAGATTCCACAGGTAGCCGTTATTCCACATGTAGCCGTTGTTCCAGAGGAAACCATTATTCCACAGGTAGCCGTTATTCCACATGTAACCGTTGTTCCACATGTAGCCCTGATTCTTGGCGAATGTGTTGTTCCACATGTAGCCGTCGGCGCTCATCGGCTTGCCGGTAGCATCGACCAGATAGAACTGCCCGCTCGCGGCATCCTGGTGGGCCGGACCTCCAAAGTGCTTCGTGCCGGCGATATCCGCGGCAATGTTGAGACCCACATTCGCGCAGTTCGTGGCCTGGCTGTTGATCGCCTGGTAGGCGTTGACGAGTCCGGCCCCCTGCTGAAAGACCGAATAGGCCGCTTTGCCGCTCGAGCCGACCAGCCCCGCTGCCGAGGCGATCAACTGGCACTTGACCTGGTCCGGGGTGAGAGAAGGGTGTGCCTGGATCATGAGAGCTACGACCCCACTCACCACAGCAGCTGCTTGTGAGGTACCGGACATGACGTACCTGTCGAAAGCCGACGTCGCGAACGCTGGATAGGTTTTCGAAATGGTCATCGAACTGCTGTCCATGTCACCCAGCAGGTGACCGCCGGGCGCCACAACCTCGGGCTTCACGAACCCTTCGAAAGTAGGGCCGGCTGAGGAAAACGAGGTGACTCCATCGTCCGTAGGGTCATTGGGTGTCCAGTTGTCCGTCATGGCGCCCACGGTAATCACGTAGGGCGTGTTGCCCGGAACCGCGATGGTCTGCGCCTTGGGCCCGAAGTTGCCGGCGGAACAAACCACCACCACGCCTGCTTGCCAGAGCTTCATGACGGCCTGGTCAATGGGGTCGTTCCAATAGTACGACTGCGGTTTCGCGCCGAAGGAGAGATTCAGGACCCGGATGTTATAGAGAGCGCGATTCTGCAGAACCCAGTTGAGGCCGTTGAGGACGCTTGCATAGCTGCTGCTGCCGTTCTGGTCGAAAGCCCCGACCACGACCAGGTTCGCTGACGGGGCGATTCCCAGGGGGCGGCCGGTAACGGAGGTGTCCGAGCTGGACATGACAGTGATGATGTGAGTCCCGTGCCCGTATTGATCTGGATACCAGCTCAGAACGTTGTGCACGGCATCGAACATGTTTAGCAGGCGGTTGCCGTTTTTGGAGTTGGTCACGTTGCTGTCCATGTACCAGGCCCCGCTATCGAGGACAGCAACCGTAACACCTGTCCCGTCGAACCCCTTGGCGGCGGCATTTTCAACGCCTGCCAGGGTCCGCGCGTAGGGGTCTATCGGGGAATTGCCGACCGTATAGCCGTAGTAGCCGTTGAAGCTGTATAGGGTCTGACTCTGAGTCTGTACCGCTGCGTCGGCGAACAGCGTGATGCCCTGCTGTCGTTGCAACAGCGCGACCTGAGACTGTGTGAGGAGCGCCGACACGCCATTGACGATCGGCAGCTGGTACGTGATGTGGCCGCCGGCTTTAGCCACGGCCGTCGAAACAAATTCCGCGCCAGGTCCCTCTACGATGTAGCTCGTGCGAGGTATGCGTGCCTGTGTGGTCGACGCCGACAACAAAGACATGGATACACAACATAACGCGCCGAGTAACTGGTCCTTGCAAGTAGCCATTCGTCACACACCTTTGCAGATAGGCCGAAAGAGGCTTGTGGCAATCTTAGAGTGCGCTGCAGAACTTTTGGGCTGAGCGGGTAACCAGGACCCGGCTCGAAAATGAGACGCAAGTCAAATAATGAGACTGTCAAATCACTGGGAGTCGCCGCGGCGGCGATGCAGATACAGGGTATTGATGGTGTCTTCCGGGCGGAACCGGGGCCGGCGGACATCGAGCAACCCCTGCCGTTCGAGCGCTTCAGCATCCTGCTCGAGCATCGCAAGCAGGTCAGGCCGATCGGTTGCGGCGGCGGTTCCGGCCCAGCCGATCCAGCCGTTGCGTTCTTTCTTGGCGTGGTAGAGCGCCGCATCTGCTACCGCAAGCAACTGCTCGCACGACATCCAGTGCGGCCCCTCGAGAATGAACGGATAGCGGACAAAGCCGATCGAACAGCTCGTGCGCACACGCTTTCCGTCGGAGGTTCGAAATTCCCGTTTGGCCACGATTGAACGAATGCGCTCAGCAAGCTGCTCCGCGGCATTCATATCGGCATCGAAATAGACGATGACGAACTCATCGCCTCCCCAACGAACAATAATGTCCGAGGCACGGCAGCAACCGCGCAGCACCTCCGCCACTCCGATCAGCGCCTGGTCACCGGCCTCATGACCGTGAAGATCGTTGATGGGTTTGAGGTAATCGAGATCGATCACCATCAGCGCCATGGACGGGCTCGCTGGTGCAGGACCGGGCGAGGGGGTGGCCACGGCAGCCAGAGCCTCGTACAGGTAGCGGCGATTACCCAGCCCCGTGAGCGGATCGGTAATAGAAGCTTCCCGCAAACGTTGGTTAGCACGCTTGAGATCTTCGTTGCTCGTGGCGAGCTCCGCGGTGCGCTCCTCGACCTCGCGCTGCAATCGTTGCGCATATGAGGCCTCGCGGCGCAGCTTCTTTTGTTGGCTGTGCCAGACCGCGAAAATCAGCAAAGCGAGCAAGAGCACGTACGCGGCTCGTGCCCAGGGTGTCGCCCATGGCGGAGGCTCTACGTTTACGGATATCGCAAGACCTGCGTTGTTCCAGACTCCATCACTGTTGGCCGCACGCACACGGAAGGTGTAATGGCCACCATTCAGGTTCGTGTACGTGACACTTCGTTTGGAGCCTCCATCCACCCACACCTCATCGAAACCGTCGAGCTTGTAGCGGTAATGATTGTGGGCAGGCGAAGCGAAATCGAGTGCGGCGAACTCAAACGTTATGACCGAGTCACGGTAGCCAAGATCGAGCTGCGTCAGCCGTTCAGGGAGAATAGCCATGCGGGCGGGCTCATTGAATTTGAGCAGGCCCGTCAGCACGACTGTCGGTGGCCGCTCATTGAACTCCAGCCGTTCGGGGAAGAAGGCGTTGTACCCTCCAGGTCCGCCGAAGAACAGCTCGCCTTCGCGACTGCGATAGTGGGCTCCGAAGTTGAATTCATCGGCCTGCAGGCCGTGCAAGCGGCGGAAGTTGCGTACTTCGCCACTCTCAGGGTCGAAGCGGGCAAGTCCCCGATTGGTGCTGAGCCACAGCCGGCCACTGGCATCTTCCTCGATCCCATAGATCGTCGAGTTGGGCAGTCCCTGCGCCTCGGAGTAGTTTCGAAAGCGGATCCGCTGCGGCGCCGCTGTCGAGCCTAGTACCTCGTCGAGGCCGGCGCCGCGCGTACCCACCCAGACATGCCCATGACCGTCCACGCGGATCGCGTACACGGTATCCGCACTCAAACTTCGAGCGTCCTGCGCGTTGTGGCTGAAGCGTGTGACCCGCCCATTGGAAGGATCGAGCAGGCACAACCCTCCGCCGTCGGTGCCGACCCAGATGAGGCCGGTTTTATCCTCGGCCAGCGCGGTCGCACGGCCGCTGGAGAGCGTCGCCGCGTTCTGGGGGTCGCTCGCATAGCGAATGAACTTGTTGGTGGAGCGTTCGAGTCGGGCGAGGCCGCCACCGAAAGTGCCAGCCCACAGCCTGCCGCGGGAATCTTCGAGCAAGGACATGATCCCAGGGGCGGGCAGGGAAGTAGGGTCGCGGGCGTCGTAGCGGTACACGTGGAAGTGCCCTGTCGCTCGGTCGAGCCGCGCGAGGCCGCCGCCCATTGTGCCCGCCCAGACCGTGTTCTCGTGGTCGACCAGAAGTGACATGACCCGATCGTCGGGTAGGCTGGCGCTGTCACCGTCCTGATGCCGATAGCGAGTCACGCTCCCGTTGTGCGTGATGCCACTCAATCCGCCACCGAATGTCGCGATCCACAGCGTGCCGTCTGCATCGGTTGCGAAGGCTGAAGCGTTGGCATCCGCCGCGGATTCCAGCGGGTGGTGGCCGAACGACCAGGAGCGTGAATTCCAGTGTGCAGCTCCTCCGGTCTTGGTGCCAATCCACAGTCCGCTGCTGTCCTCGTACAGTGAAATCACTGAGTCATCGGGCAGCGAGGCCGCGTCCGCCGGGTCGTGATGATAGATCGCAAAATCGTCGCTTTGCCCTAAATAGAGCGCGAGGCCGTTGGTCGTGCCCACCCACAACCTCTGTGAGCGATCCATGAGAAGCGCCTGCACCCGGTCGCTGGGGAGTGCATGAGGATCGCCGGCCCGGCTGTGATATGTGGTGACTTGTCCGGCGGGGGATATCCGTACGAGCCCGTCATTCGTTCCGACCCAGAGCTCGCCGTGAGGATCAGCCAGGAGCGCGTCGACCTGGAAGTTTGTGCGGCTGGCCGCCTTGGACGATTGTTGTAGCGCCTGTCGCTCGATCCGGCCTGTTGCCGGATCGAGGCGATCGAGTCCAGCCTGTGTGCCGAGCCAGATGAGTCCGCGGGCGTCCTGTGTGATCGCCATGATGGAGTCGCTGCCAATCGTGGTCGGATCATTCTCGACTGTGCGGAATCGCTGTGATTTGCGCTGTATTAAGTCAACCATGATCAGGCCGTGATCGCGCGTTGCAATCCAAAGGCGCCCGTCGCGATCGATATACAACCGCCGCACGCGTTCATTCGCGGCGACTTCGGCCTCCCCGCGCGTCGTGCCCAAATGTGTGAGCGTCCCGGTGTTAGGGTTCCGACCGACTACCCCTCCACCATCTGTTCCTATCCACAACGTGCCTGTCTGATCCTCGGCCAGCGTGGAGACCCAGTTGTCGGGGAGGCTGTTCGATTGCACGCGATCATGCACGTAGTGGCGAACTTCGTAGCCATCGTACCGATTGAGCCCGTCCTCCGTTCCGAGCCAGAGGAATCCCTGGGGATCCTCGAGGATCGTCATCACAGCGCCTTGTGAGAGCCCGTCTTCGGCGCCAAGGCGGGTGAAGTGCATCGGTAGCGAGCTCCATGCGGGCAACGCCTGGCACGTGAGCAGGACCAGCGCTGCGTTCGCCAGCAGGCGTCGCCAGAAACCCTGTTTCAACTCAAGCCTGACGCGCAAGTGGCTTGCTCCTATCGAGAAGTTTCTGATGCTCGCGGCAGAAGCGCACGAACTCATCCGCGGGCAGGGCCGGCGAGTAGTAAAAGCCCTGTGCGCTGGAGCAACCGCGTTGCATGAGCGCGCGAGCCTGCGCTTCTGTCTCGACGCCCTCGGCGACCAGGTCCTTATCGAGAGCTCGTCCCATCGCGATGATGGCCTTTACGATCGCATCGCCCGTGCCGGATTCAATCTCGCTCACGAAGGCGCGGTCGATCTTCAACACATCGACCGGAAGTAATTGCAGCAGCGCGAGTGAAGAATAACCCGTGCCGAAGTCATCGATCGCAATGCGCACGCCGCTTCTGCGGATGCGCTCGAGAGCTCCGCAGAGCCGCGCGGGTTGCGCCGCGAGCATGGATTCGGTGACCTCGAGCTCCAGCGAATGGCCGTCGATGCCTCCTGCTGCGAGGTACTGGAACAGATACTCCAAAAAAGCAGCGTCTTGCAGCTGTCGCAGCGAAATGTTGACTGCGATGTGATCCAAACGGATGCCCGCCTGCCGCCACTCCAGCAGACGCCTGCAGGACTCCTCCAAAACCCATTGACCGATTGGCACGATCAGCCCGCTCGCCTCCGCTGTCGGAATGAACTCGGTGGGTTGAATCATGCCTTCGCGCGGGTGCATCCAACGCAACAGCGCCTCTGCGCCGATGACACGCCCACTGGCGAGCTCCACCTTGGGTTGGAAGTACAGCTGCAAGTCTGGCGTGCCCATGACGCCGCGCAAGCCGTGCTCGAGCCAGATCTTGCGCCTGGCATGCTCATTCATGATCTCCTCGAAGAAGGCGATGCGGCCGGCGGAGCCGTTCTTGGCACGGCGCATTGCAGTTTCGGCGCTGCCGATGAGTCCCTCGGGAGTCATCCCGTCGGCGGGCGCTACCGCAATTCCGATGGAGACCGAGATGGAGTACGAGAGACCCTCGGCGAGGAACGGTTTCTCGAAAAGCGCAACGATTCTCTGTGCGGCGGTTGCTGCGCTGGCCGGCTCATCGAGCTCCGGCACGAGCAGGACGAGCTCATTGCCCGTGATCCGCGCCAGGGTCTCTGTTTCGCGGACCACGGCCCGAATGCGGCTCGTCGCCAGGCGCAAGAGTTGATCGCCAGCGCGATGCCCCAGTGTTGCATTGATGTTCTCGAGTCCGTCAAAGCCGATGAGCATGACGGCCAGCGGTTGCCCCGCCGCACTTCTGGCCAGCGCTTGCGCCAGGTGCTCGACTAACAGCTCACGATTGGCAAGCCCCGTGAGGGAATCGAAGCGCATGGCACGTGCCAGATCGGCTTTGCGGTGCGCGTGCGAAACGGCAACGGAAAGCCGGTCCGAGAACGCCAGGCACTGACGGCCCGTATCCGCATCCGTGTCATGCGGATCGAGTAACAATAGCGCGCCCGCCAAATGTCTTTCGTCGCGGATCGGATAGGCACGGGCTGTGAGAAAGTCGCTGCGAGTCACCTGAGGTAAACTCACTGCCAGTTTAGCGAGCTCAATAGCGCCTTCGAACTCCAGCAAGGTGCGGATGGTCTGGATAGACATGTCGCAAGCAGAGGCCGATGCCGGACTTTGCGTGGTAGCCAGATAGAGCGTACCGGATGCCTCCTCAGGCGTTGCGCTGATGAGGACGGCAACTCCGCGGGCACCAACCTCAGCGGCAATCTGGGGTAACAGCCAAAGTACGGTCGTTTGCAGAGACTCGGCAACCAGCATCTTCCGATCGAGCTCCATCAGAATCTCGAGCAGGCGGCGGCTGCTTTCCCCCCGA
>Ga0134126_10009945_pt1 | contig 11987 bp, 9 predicted proteins | sample KB31752_FD_96881 | JGI IMG/M metagenome (GOLD analysis project Ga0134126, IMG submission 96881) | Terrestrial soil microbial communities with excess Nitrogen fertilizer from Kellogg Biological Station, Michigan, USA - KB3-175-2 | ecosystem: Environmental > Terrestrial > Soil > Unclassified ...
GGGGGCGGCCGCGTGGCTGCCGGCGCGGCGGGCGGCGGGGACGGATGCGGTGGCGGCGTTGAAGTAGGGGGGACAGGGAACGGTGAACAGTGGACAGGGAACGGTGAACGGTGAACGGTGAACAGTGAACAGTGAACAGTGAACAGTTAAGGCTCGGGATCGGGGGTGGTGGCAGGCTTTGTCGCGGGGCGGAGGGGGTGGGGACCGGGTCCGTGGCGCGCTGATCTTGATTATCAAGGTGTGGCTGTCATATGATGGCGGGCATGGAGCCTACTTCGACGGATGTGATTCCGGGGACGCTGGATTTGCTTATTTTGAAGACGTTGCAGCTTGATCCGCTGCATGGGTTTGGGATTGCGCGGAGGGTGGAGCAGGTTTCGCGGGGGGTGTTTAAAGTTAACCCGGGATCGCTGCTTACCGCCTTGCAGAGGTTGGAGCGGGCGGGGTGGTTGGATGCGGAGTGGCGGCAGTCGGAGAATGCGAGACGGGCCAAGTACTATCGGCTTACGAGGGCGGGGCGAAAGCAACTCGAGTTGGAGACGGAGGGGTGGGAGCGGCGGGTGGCCGCCATCGCGCGCTTGTTGAAGGCGGAGAACTGAGGTGAGCGCGTGGCGGCAGTTTTCTTTCGGTGCCCGTGCTTTGCTGCGGCGCGGCAAGGCGGCGCGCGATACCGACGACGAAGTGGCGGCGTACTTCGCCGAGGCACGCGCCTCCGGCGCAGAAGGCGGAGGCGACCCGGAGCGCACGCGGGACCAGATGCGCGCCTATGGCTGGGAGAACCTGGTCAGCAACTTTTTCGCCGATCTGCGTTTTGGCGCGCGGCAGTTGCGGCGCAACCCGGCGTTTACTCTGACCGCGGTGCTGGTGCTGGGCCTCGGCATGGGCGTGGCGGCGACGCTGTTCAGCGTGGTGCAGGCGGTGCTTTTGCGTCCGCTGCCTTATGCCCATCCCGAACAACTGGTGACCATCGCCGAGCCGCGCGGCGATGCGCCCGCGTTCTGGAGCAGCTCACATCCGGATGTGCTCGATTGGCGGAGCCAGAACCACGACCTGGCGTCTCTCGCTTTCTACGGCATGGGGGCGGCCACGCTGCGCAGTGAGAGCCGGACCATCATGGTGGGCGAATATCCGGCCAGCGCCAACCTGTTTGCGACGCTGGGCGTGCGGCTCGCGGCCGGGAGAACGTTCACGGCAGAGGAGATGACGGCGCACGCGCCGGTGGCGGTGATCTCCCACGACCTGGAGCAGAAGTGGTTCGCGGGACAGGCGGCGGTGGGAAAGACACTGCGGCTCGACGGCAAGCCGGTCACGGTAATCGGGGTTCTGCCGGGCGCGATGCGCTTCCCTTATGACCAGCCAGCGGATGTATGGACCCCCTATGCCACGCCGAACCCCGACGACCGCGGCGAGAGCGGGCTGCTGGTGATCGCCCGTCTGCGGCCGGGAGTGAGCGTGGCAGCGGCGCGCAGCGAGCTGAGCGCCATACAGGCGGGGCTGGCGCGGCGCTACGGCAACCTGCACCTGCCCGAGCGGGTGGAGATGGACAGCTACGTGGACGCGATGCGCGGGGGGGCGCGGCCGGCGCTGGGCGGGCTGGGGCTGGCGGTCGGGCTGATCTGGCTGATCGCCTGCGCCAGCGTGGCGGGGCTGCTGCTGACCCGCATGGCCGGGCGCCGGCGCGAGCTGGCGGTGCGCGCGGCGCTGGGCGCGGGCCGGGGCCGCATCCTGCGCCAACTGCTGAGTGAAAGCCTGCTGCTGGGCGTGCTGGCCGGGGGCGCCGGATGGCTGGTGGCGGCGATGTTGCTGGGCACGCTGCGCCCCTGGATCCTCAGCCATGTCGCCGCGCGCGGCGTTCCGGCGGCGGCGGTGAGCATCAATGCCGGCACGCTGGGCGCGCTCTTCGCCGCCACTTTGTTGTCGGTGATACTGATTGGCCTGACGCCGGCCTGGACCGGCGCGCGAGTGCCGGCGGCGGCGGGGCTGGGAGATCGCTCCTCGGGCGCCGGCCGCGGCCAGGCGCGGTTGCGCCAGGGACTGGTGGCCGGTGAGATCGCCCTGGCGCTGCTGCTGCTGACCGGCGCCGGGCTGCTGCTGCGCACTTTGTACGCGCTGGAGCAGGTGCCGCTGGGGTTCAGCGGCACCAACGTGGTCACCACGCGGCTGCATGTGCAGCCGGACCGTTACCGGACAGAGAGCATTTACCAGGCCTTCGAGGCGCCGCTGCTCGAGCGGTTGCGCGCCCTGCCGGGGGTGACGGCGGCGGCGATCACCTCCACCGTTCCGTTGGCGCAGGGGGTGAGCATCAAGGGCAAGTTCGGCATCGTGGGGCGGCCCAACCTGAAGGCGGCAGAGCAGCCCGAGGGCGACATGCGCTACACCAGCCCCGACTTTCCGCGGGTGTTTGGCATTCCCGTGGAGCGCGGCCGCTTCTTCGACGCCGGGCTCGATACGCCCACCTCACAGGCGGTGGCGGTGATCAACGAGGCCATGGCGGCGCGCTACTTCCCCGGACAAAACCCGGTGGGAGAGCAGATCACATTGGGCAAGAACCGGGCGGCGACCATCATCGGGGTCATCGCCGACGTGCGCGAAACCGCGGTGGACCGGCCTCCCGGGCCGGAGATTCACTTCTCCACCACGCAACTGGCGCCCCACGGCAGCGCGCCGTTTTACAACATCGGCTCGCAGTTCGCGCGGCTGGCGGTGCGCGGGTCGGGCAACCCGGCGGCGCTGATTCCGGAGATTCGCGCCGCCCTGCACGCGGTGGCACCCGAGGTTGCGCCCGATGAGTTTGACACCATGCGGCAGGTGGTGGCCGATGCGCTCGGGGACCAGACGTTCGCCGCGCGGCTGCTGGGTATCTTCGCGCTCTCGGCCCTGGCCATAGCCCTGGCCGGACTGTATGGGCTGCTGGCCTACACCGTCGCCCAGCGCCGCAGGGAATTCGGCATCCGCATGGCGCTGGGGGCAGGCCGCGCCGAGGTGGCGGGCCTGGTGTTCCGGCAGGCGGCCTGGTTGGTGGGGCTGGGCGCGGCCGTCGGGCTGGGGCTGGCGCTGGCGCTGACGCGGCTGCTGGCGGCCTGGCTGTACGGCGTGCCGGCGCGCGATCCGTACACGCTGGCGGCCGTTGCGCTGCTGCTCGCCGGATGCGGCCTGCTCGCCTCCTGGCTCCCGGCCCGCGCCGCCGCCCGCACCGAACCTGTCACCGCGCTACGGAGTGAATGAGTGGGGCGGGGTTACAGGACGCGGATGACGTCGGAGCGGGTGATGATGAAGGTCTTGTCGGTTTTGAAGTCGCGCACCAGGACGGCGGGGTTTTCGGGGGTGATCATGGTCGCCAGCAGGTCCACCGGGGTGGAGATGTCGACGAAGGGGAAGGCGGGCTGCATGATGGTGCTCAGCGGGGCGCGTTTGCTCTCCGGCTTTTCGAGCAGCATTTTGTAAAGCTGGGCTTCGTTGAGCGAGCCCACGAGACGGTGGTCGCTGGTCACCGAGATCTGGCTGAAGTCGTGCAGGCTCATCACCCGCAGGGCGTGTTCGATGGGCTCGTTGGCTTCGACCGAGAAGAGCTCGCCGCTGAGACCGGCGGCCACCAGGTCGCGGGCCGTCATGCCGCTCTTTTCCAGAAAGCCGCGCTCCCGCATCCAGTCGTCGTTGAACATCTTGCCCAAATAGCGCGAGCCGTGGTCGTGGAAGATGACCACCACGCGCTCTTGCGCCAGGAAGTGCTGGCGCAACTGCAGAATGCCCGCCATGGCCGCTCCGGCCGAGTTGCCGGCGAAGATGCCCTCTTCGCGGGCGATACGGCGGGTCATCACCGCGGCGTCCTTGTCGGTGACCTTCTCGAAGTGGTCAATCACGGAAAAATCCACGTTCTGCGGGAGGAAATCCTCACCGATGCCTTCGGTGATGTAGGGATAGATCTCGTGCTTGTCGAACTCCCCTGTCTCCTTGTACTTCTTGAAGACCGACCCGTAGGTGTCAATGCCCCACACCTTGAGCCGGGGGTTGCGCTCTTTTAAATAGCGTCCGGCGCCGCTCGCCGTGCCGCCGGTTCCCACCCCCACCACCAGATGATCGAGCTTGCCTTCCACCTGCTCCCAGATCTCGGGGCCGGTCTGCTCATAGTGCGCCGCCGAGTTGGAGAGGTTGTCGTACTGGTTGGCCTTCCAGGCATTGGGAACCTCGCTCTCCAGACGGCTGGAGACGGAGTAATAGGAACGCGGATCCTCGGGTTCGACGTTGGTGGGGCAGACGATCACCTCGGCGCCAAAGGCCTGCAGGGCGTCCACTTTTTCCTTGGACTGCTTGTCGGTGGTGGTGAAGATGCACTTGTAGCCCTTGATGACGGCGGCGATGGCCAGGCCCATGCCGGTATTGCCGCTGGTGCCCTCGATGATGGTGCCTCCCGGCTTGAGCTTCCCTGAGCGCTCGGCGTCTTCGATCATTTTCAGCGCCATGCGGTCCTTGATGGAGTTGCCGGGGTTGAAGGTCTCCAGCTTGGCAAACACCTCGGCGGGAATACCGCGCGTGATGCTGTTTATCCGCACCATGGGCGTGCCGCCGATGGCCTCGAGAATGTTGTCGCAGCGCTTCTTCACATACCAATTCTATCCTTCTATGCACTGGGCACTGGCAACCGGCAACTTCTGATGGCATACTCGCCAACATGCACCGTTTGATGCTGATCCCGCTGGCCGCGGGCGGCCTGGCGCTGGCTGCCGCCGCCCAGACCGCTCCCCGCGCCGTCACCGCCGCCGACTACGCCCACGCGGAAAAGTACCTCAGCTACAACGTGAACGACCTGGTGCTCGACGGGCCGCTGTCGGGGGCGTGGATGGCGGACGGCCGTTTCTGGTACAGCGTGAGCGGCGCGGCGGGACCGCGGTACGTGCTGGTGAATCCGGCGCGGGCAACGCGCGAGCCGGCCTTCGACGTCAACCATCTGGCGGCGGCGCTTTCCCAGGCGGCGGGCGAGACCTACAAGGCCGACGATCTGCATCTGTCCGCGCTGGCGTTCTCGGCCGACGGGCGCACGGTGTCGTTCAATGTCGGACGGCAACGCTGGTCGTGCGGACGCCAGACGGCGACGTGCGAGAAGGACACCTCTCCGGCTCCCCATGAAACCGCCATCGGCCGCGGCGGGTTTGGCGGCCTGGGGCGCGGCGCGGGTGAGCGCGGCGGCCCGCCGCTGGCGGTCGCCCCGGACGGCAAACGCGCCGTCTATATCAAGGACTGGAACCTGTGGCTGCGCGACCTCACCACCCACCAGGACACCCAGATTACCTTTGATGGCGTGGAAAACTTCGGCTACGCCACCGACAACGCCGGCTGGACGTCAAGCGATCGCGCCATCGTTCTGTGGTCGCCGGATTCGTCGAAGATCGCCACCTACCAGCAGGATCAGCGCGGGGTGGGCAAGCTCTACCTGGTGCCGGTCGAGGTCGGCCATCCGCAACTGACGACGCAGGTTTATCCGCTGCCGGGCGACAAGATCGTCACCACCATTCAGCGGGTCATCATTGACCTCAACCGGCCCGCCCATGAGCAGGTCATCCGGCTGAAGATGCCTCCCGACCAGCACCGCTCGACCACCTCCGACAACCTGGCGTGGGCGCCCAACGAAGACGTGCAATGGAGCCCCGACGGCAGCCATCTCGGCTTTGTTTCCACCTCCCGCGACCACAAACAGGAGTGGGTGCGCATCGCCGATGCCGCGAGCGGTGACGTGCGCACCATCATGGAAGACACCGTGGCCACCCAGTACCAGGGCGGACAGGGCGGCAGCACCTTCCGCTATCTGCCCGGCGAGGACGCCTTCCTGTGGTATTCGCAGAAGGTCAACGTGCCGGGGATGGCGGGCGGCACCGCGGCCGGACTCGGACAGCTCTATCTGTACGACCTCAACGGCAAGCTGCTGCGCCAGATCACCTCACCGCATGACGGAAACGTGGACAGCGTCGTCAAGGTGGATGAAAAGAACCACCAGGTCTATTACATCGCCACCGCCGTCCCTGGCAGCAACCCGTACTACCAGCACCTCTACCGGGCTTCGCTCGACGGCGGCCAGACGGAACTGCTGACGCCCGAGGATGCCAACCACACCATCTCGTTCAACCCGGACGGCGGCTATTTCGTGGATACCTACTCGACCCCCGACCAGCCGCCGGTGAGCGTCGTGCGCACCACCGCCGGCAAGCTGGTGATGCGGCTGGAGAAGGCCGATATCTCGCGCCTGCTGGCCACGGGCTGGAAGCCGCCGCTGCCGGTCAAGGTGAAGGCACGAGACGGGGTGACCGACCTCTACGGGCTGATGTTCACGCCCTTCAAGCTGACGCCGGGACGCAAGTACCCATTCATCAACCATATCTATCCCGGCCCGCAGACCGGCAGCGTGGGCACGCGCAGCTTCGCCGCCGCGCGCGGCGATGACGAGGCGCTGGCGCAGTTGGGCTTCGTGGTGGTCGAACTCGACGGCATGGGCACGCCCTGGCGCGGGCAAAAGTTCCACGACACCTACTACGGCAACATGAAGGACAACACGCTGCCCGATCAGGTCAAGGGCATGAAGGAACTGGCGGCGCGCTATCCCTTCCTGGACATCAACCGCGCCGGCATCTTCGGACATTCCGGTGGCGGCGACGCCACCGCCGATGCCATGTTCCGCTACGCCGACTTCTTCAAGGTCGGCATCTCCGAGAGCGGCAACCACGACCAACGCGAGTACGAGGACGACTGGGGAGAGCGTTACATGGGCCTCGATGTGCCCACCGGAGTGGACAGCAATACCACCTATACCGGCCAGTCGAACGAAGAGGCGGCCGCCGGCCTCAAGGGGCATTTGTTACTGGCACATGGGACCATGGACAACAACGTGCCCATGAACAACACCCTGCTTGTAGTGGAGGCGCTGATCAAGGCCAACAAGGATTTCGACTTACTGCTGCTACCGAATAAACCCCACGGCTATGGTGACGATAGTGCCTATATGATGCGAAGGAGATGGGACTACTTCGTGCGTTACCTGTTGGGTGCGACCCCGCCGCATGAGTACAAGATGCATGAACCGAAGCGATGATGGGCTAATGTGCAAGTGGCCATGGCAAGCGTGAGCAACGAGGGGCGGCTGCTGATCGTGGACGACGAGCCCATGATCCGCGATCTTCTCTGCGCCTACCTGGAGGACAACGGTTTCACCTGCGACTCCAGCGGCAGCGTGGACGAAGCCCTGCTGTTTCTGGAGCGCGGCTCGGTGGACCTGGTGATCTCGGACCTGCACATGCCGGGCCGCACCGGGCTGGAGCTGCTGGAGGCGCTGGGGCGCAAGCATCCGCAGATTGCCTTTTTGATGGCCACCGCCGCGCCCGACACCAAGACCGCGGTGCGCGCCATGCGCGAGGGGGCGGCCGACTTCCTGGTGAAGCCGCTCGATCTCAAGCAGGTGCTGGCCACGGTGCGCGGCACCCTGGCGCGGCGCCGGGAGCAGGCCGCCACGGAGACACGCCGCATGGAGATGGAGCGCCTGCTGGCGGAACGCACGCAGCAGTTGGGTTTCGCCATGCAGCAGGTGCAGCAGGCCTCCGATGAAACGCTACGCGCGCTGGCCATGGCGCTCGATGTGCGCGCCAGCGACGTCGCCGGCCATTCGCTGCGGGTCAGCCGCTACGCGGCCGAGCTGGCGAAGGGCATGGGCTACAGCGCCGAGGACTTGCAGAAGCTGGAACACGCCTCGTATCTGCATGACATCGGCAAACTGGGCATCCCCGACGCCATTCTCAACAAGCCGGGGAAGCTGAGCCCGGAAGAGACGGAGATCATGCGCACCCACGTGCAGATCGGCTTTGACCTGGTCAACCAGGTGCAGTCGCTGGCGGCGGCCGCCGATCTGGTGCTGGCGCACCAGGAACACTTTGACGGCAGCGGCTATCCGCGCAGGCTGAAGGGCGAAGCCATCCCGCGCGACGCGCGCGTGTTCGCCGTCGCCGACGCGCTCGACGCCATGACCAGCGACCGGCCGTATCGCAAGGCGATGGCCTGGGAGGCGGCGCGCGAGGAGATCGTGGCGCAGTCGGGACGGCAGTTTGATCCGGCCGTGGTCGAGGCCTTCCTGGCCATCCCCGACACGCGCTGGCGCGAGCTGCAGGCGGGCACGCTGCCGGCGGCGGCGGCAAGCGCCCAGTAATCAGAAGTCGAGATGCAGGCGGGCGCCCGGTATCCAGACCGGCCCGCGGGCGGCGTTGTATCCGGGATTCACCGCGTACTGCACGTCGGGGCCGATGTATACGCCGTGGCGGCCGACGGCCACGCCATAGAAGGCTTCGGCCACGCGCTCGTGGCCGTAGCGCAGGCCGCCGTCGCCCAACAGGAAGCCGCGACCGCCGAGCGCCAGATAGCGCCGGTGATCGCCGCTGATACCGTTGACGGTGACCGCCACGCCGGTTTGATCCAGCGGCCGGCGCCACGCCGAGCCGGTGAGCACCGCGCCCGCGGCCAGGGACTGCTCGGCCTCGGTGTAGGCGAAAGACTCATAGCGGCCGCCGGCCCAGCCGGCGCGCGCAAACCAGCTCAGCGAGGGCGACAGCGCCTGCTCCAGATTGAAACCCACGCCCGGCTTGCGGCGCAGCTGCAAGGGATGGGCGGTGATATCGGGCAGCGGGGTGGTGCCCGCCAGGTAGTTGGCCACCGCTTGTCGATAAACGCCCAAGTTGCCGCTATCGGCAAAGCCCCAGAGGCGCGCGGTGAGAGGATGACGGCCGAACCATCGCCCGGCGCTGAGTTGGGTGTCCCATTCGAGGTTCTCGGCGTGGCCGCGGCGCAAATTCCACTGCAGGGTTTCGCCGTTGGCAACGGTCGGCATCAGCGCTTCGGCAAAGCGCAGGCTGCCCAGTGGCGTGGTGTACACGGCCACGGCGCCCCATGTATAGCCGCGGGTATCGGCGGCGTAGTCGTAGGCGCCGGTGGTGCTGATGGTCCAGTTAAGAAATTGCTGGTGGCTGGAGCCGGAGACGGAGTTGGCGTCAAAAAAATCGGGGACCGACATCTTCCCCACCCACACCTCCAGACGTCGCCGCGGCAGGCGGGTAAAGCTCGATACCGGACTGGGCGCCACCGTGACTTCGGCCTTCGACAACCCGATCACAATATGGGCCAATCCCCGCGCCAGATAGGGCGCTGTGCCCAGCGCCGGATTGCGCACCGCGTCGAGGTTGGGGAAGCCGGCCATGCCCAGTACCTGACTCAGTCCCTGGCCGCCGGTTTCTTCGACATCCGCCAGCAGTTCGAAGTGCGGATCCGCCTGCCAGCCGGCGTAGAGCGTCAGCACGCGCGAGAGGGCATCCTCGGGAGTGTTCACCAGACTGTTGGGCCCGCTGTAGGGCGCCGGAAACGCCCCGTGCGCCTGGTAAATATAGTTGGCCTGCCCGGCCACGTACCAGGACTGCGCGGGATGAGGAAAGAGGGCGGGCGTGGCCGGGGGAGCGGCTTGCGCCGACGCCAAGCCGACGCAGAGAGCGAGCAAGGAGATGACACCGGGCGCGCGCATGGCTCACATTCCCGTCAGGAACGGATTGGTGGCCCGCTCGCGGGCGATGGTGGTCTCCGGGCCGTGGCCGGGGATCACGCGCGTTTCATCGGGCAGTGCCAGCACCACCTCGTGCAGCGAGCGCAGAATGGCGGGGGTTGAGCCGCCGGGCAGGTCGGTACGGCCGATGGAGCCGGCGAAGAGCGTGTCGCCGGCGAAGAGTTTGTGCTCGCCCGACAGATAGAGACAGACGCTGCCTTCGGTGTGTCCGGGCGTCTCCAAGACCTGGAGCGTTTCGCCGCCCAGCTCGAGGCGCGCGCCGGCGATCAGAGCGGCGTCGGGGGTGACCTGCGGCGGGGGCGGCACGCCGATCCACTGCGCCTGCATGTCGAGCGTGCCGGCCAGTTGGTGATCGCGGGGGTTGAGCCACACTGGCGCGCCAGTGCGGCGCTTCAGTTCCGCCGCCCCGCCGATGTGGTCAATATGGGCGTGGGTTATATAGATGGCCTCCAAGCGCCAGTGGTGTTCGGCCAACAGTTGCAGGATACCGTCCACTTCAGCGCCGGGGTCAATCACCACCGCGCGGCGGCCGGCATCGTCGCCCAGCAGGGTGCAGTTGCAGGCCAGCGGACCGACCGCAAAGGTGATCTGCCGCAGGCCCATGGGTGAGGCTCTACTTCTTGGGTTGGCTGGTGGTGCTGACCGGGGTGGCGCCGAGGATGGAGCTGGCGTTGGGTTTGCTGCTCACCGTGAGGATGGCGAGGGTGATGCTGGTCAGCATGAACAGCACGGCGCACACAATGGTGGCCTTGCCCAGCGCCGTCTGCGCGCCGCGGGGGCCAAAGGCCGTCTGGCTGCCCATGCCGCCGAAGGCGGAGGCAATGTCGCCGGCCTTGCCGCTCTGCAGCAGAATGACGGTGATCAGAAAGAAGCAGACCAGAATATGGAGCAGGGTAATGAGATAGCTCACGCGACGCCGACCTCGGTGCTGGATTCTTGCGGAACTTGGTGCGGAAGGCGGGACTCGAACCCGCATGCCTTGCGGCGCCACCCCCTCAAGATGGTGTGTCTGCCAGTTTCACCACTTCCGCTAACTGCTGGGGCGGGGCGATATGCTTCGCGGCGCTTCGTTCTCGCTCGCTCCGGCTCGTCACGTATATCTGCATACGCTCCTCGCCATCGCTCGCTCGTGCCTCGCGGCGCTCGCATCTCGCCCCTTCCACAAATTGTGCCGGGGGCGAGTTCGCTACTCCCCAATTCCTAACGGCCCATTATAGCAGGTGGCACGGCCACCGGCATTTAGGCGCTGGGGGAGGCCACCGATTTGGCGCCGGCCTGGACCAGGGAGGCGAAGGAGTCGGGTTCCAGGCTGGCGGTGCCCACCAGGCCGCCGTCCACGTCGGGATGCTCCAATAGGGCGCGGATGTTGGAGGGCTTGATGCTGCCTCCATAGAGGATGGTGAAGCCGGCGGCCGCCTCGGGGCCGAAGATACCGGCGGCGCAGCGGCGCAGGAAGCGGTGCGCGCCCTCGGCGATGTCCGGGGTGGCGGTGTTGCCGGTGCCGATGGCCCAGACCGGCTCGTAGGCCAGCACGCTGCGGCGCAGATCCTCGGCCGACATGCCCCAGAAGGCGCGCTCGAACTGATAGCGCAGAATGATCTCGGTCTCGTTGCCGCTGCGCTGTTCCTGGGTTTCACCTACGCACACGATCGGGGTCAGGCCGGCCGCCAGCGCGGCGCGTACTTTCTTGTGGATCATCTCGTCGGTTTCACCCAGGCCGTGGCGGCGCTCGGAGTGGCCGACGATGACGTAGGTGCAGCCGGCGGCGGCCAGCATCGGTCCGCTGACTTCGCCGGTGTAAGCGCCCTCGGGGGCCCAGTGGAGATTCTGGCCGGCGATGGCGATGTCGGCGCCCTTCACCGCCTCGACCGCGGCCGGGATGCTGGGGAAGGGCGGCGCCACCACCACGAAGCAGGCGCCGCCGCTGCCGTTGTGATTGCCGCCGGCTTGCAGCTTGCGCAACCTGGCCAGGAACTCGGCCGTCTGGGTCACCGTCTTGTGCATTTTCCAGTTGGCGACCATCATCGGCTGGCGAAGTTTATGGGGCATATCAGGCCTCTGTCAGTGCAGCTACGCCGGGGAGGGGGTCGCCGGAGAGAAACTCCAGCGAAGCGCCGCCGCCGGTGGAAATGTGGGAGAGCTTATCCTTCAGCCCGGCGGCGTTCAGAGCGGCGATGGAATCGCCGCCTCCGGCCACGGTGATCCCCGGGCAGGCGGCCACCGCCTGGGCCACCGCCAGCGTGCCGGCATCGAGCGGCGGCCGCTCGAACACCCCCATGGGGCCGTTCCAGAAAAGTATCCTGGCGGGGGCTATGTGACCTGCGAACAACTCACGGGTGCGGGGGCCGATGTCCATGGCCTTGCCGTGCGCGGGGATGGTGGTGACCACGGCGCCATCCTCGAGCAC
>Ga0134126_10009947_pt1 | contig 11987 bp, 9 predicted proteins | sample KB31752_FD_96881 | JGI IMG/M metagenome (GOLD analysis project Ga0134126, IMG submission 96881) | Terrestrial soil microbial communities with excess Nitrogen fertilizer from Kellogg Biological Station, Michigan, USA - KB3-175-2 | ecosystem: Environmental > Terrestrial > Soil > Unclassified ...
ATATCGGTCGCTCAAGTCCTGCTCGCGTTGTCACTGTCCGAGCCGAAGATCAATGCGCCCGGGTCCGTTTGGACACGGCCCGAGAACGAGGCGTCTTTGTCACCGGACCCCCAACCTACTCCTCGAGGCATCACGCCCTCTCCTGGGCCAAATCCAACTGATTCGCTTGTAGCCCCGCTGCGAGATGCACGGTAATATAGGTCAACTGCTCCGGCGCCGCAACTATTCTACATAATGCGGACTCGCGGCGACCATCTATGCCTATTCCAACCTATCAGCGCGAACCCACCATGCCCAGAGCAATGAGCTATGTCTTGATCTCGCCGTGCAGGAACGAAGCGGCCTTCATGCGCAGGACCCTGGACAGCGTATTAGCTCAGACTGCGCGACCGACGAAGTGGATCGTCGTGGACGACGGCTCAACGGACGAATCGCCCCAGATCCTGGAGGAATATGCGAAGAAAGTGGACTGGTTGACCGTCGTTACACGCGCCGACAGAGGTCATCGAGCCGTCGGGCCCGGTGTCATCGAGGCATTTTACGCCGGCCTACAGACGGTCAACACGGCGGACTATGAGTTTATTTGCAAGCTCGACCTTGATCTTGAATTTGGTCCGCGCTACTTCGAGATCTTGATGCAGAGATTGATCGACACTCCTCGTATCGCACCCAGAAGCGGGAAACCATACGTCTAAGAAGGCGATCGATTAGTCCCCGAGCACCAGGGCGACGAAAACTCCCATGGCGCGACCAAGCTTTATCGAATGAAGTGCTTCGAAGCGATCGGCGGATTCGTGCGGGAAGTCATGTGGGATGGCATCGACTGCCATCAGTGCCGTATGAAGGGGTGGATCGCCCGTGCATGGAACGACCCTGAGCTTCGCTTCATCCATCTGCGGCCCATGGGCTCGAGCCAAGTGAATATCTATGTAGGGCGCATGCGACACGGATACGGCCAATATTTCATGGGAACAGGATTCCTGTACCTGATGGCCAGTGCGGTGTTGCGGATACCTGAGAAGCCCTACGTACTCGGAAGTCTCGCGATCGCCTGGGGATGGCTCAGGAGCGCCATTCATCAGGTGCCACGCTATGACAACCCCGAATTTCGCCGATTCTTGCGTCGATATCAGCGACGCGCTCTGTTAGTTGGGAAACAGCGTGCGATCGCCGAGTTGGCTGCGTCAAATCGAGTTGAATCAGCCGAATTACGGAGCGAGGCGATGGGCGACAAACCCCTGGCAGGATAGAGCCCTCGTACGCCAGCTCCTGCTCCCGGAACATAAACTCTGATCGCTGTGAGCGACCTCGTGCGAGTACCGTGTTTGCTCAATGTCCCGGCGGAGGCTTCCAAATGCCTCCCAAGCCGGCGCGTGTAAGGCCGACCGTGTGCGGTATTGCTGGCATAGTCGGACGGCTTGATGAGTTCAACCGCGCCGCACTGCGTCGTATGACCGGAGCGATTCGTCTTCGCGGTCCCGACGGGGACGGATACTGGGAGTCATCGCCGGACCAATCCGATCTCGGAGTGATGTTTGGCCACCGTCGCCTGGCGATCCTAGACCTCTCTGACGCCGCAGCCCAGCCCATGACTGACCCCGCCTTTGGACACGTCTTGGCGATGAACGGTGAGATTTATAATTACGTGACGCTTCGCAATCATCTGCAGTCGCTGGGACACCGATTCGAGTCAAGCGGCGACACGGCAGTCATGCTTCGCGCCCTGTGTGAGGACGGTACCGATGCCATCCCGAGGTTTCGAGGCATGTTCGCCTTCGCATTCTGGAATCGCGATGAGCGGTCGCTTATCCTCGCCCGCGATCCGCTCGGAATCAAACCCCTTTACATCATCATTAACCGGAGTGCCGACCCTCGCTGGACGTTGGCGTTCGCCTCGGAGGTTCGCGCACTGCTGGCGAGCGGCTTCATCGGGGAACCCACGCTCAATTCGGCTTCGGTTGGCTCAATCGTCTGGAATGGCTTTGCTGTCGCTCCGAACACGGCTATCGAGCAGATTGAGACGCTGATGCCCGGCGAATGGCGCTCTTTCGATTGCCACGGCACAGAAACCGGAGGGATGGAGTACGCGCTCTTTTCCGGCCGCCCCGAGCGGCGGATCGGCGAGCCGGAACTTGAGCTGGAACTCGAACAGTCCATCCGCTTACACCTGACGAGCGACGTCCCCCTGGGTGTGTTTCTCTCCGGAGGAATCGACTCATCCGCGATTGCAAACCTGGCCCAGAAATCGCTCAACGACCGCGTCAACACCTTCACTCTTGCCTTCGATGAACCGGAGTACAACGAAGGCGGAATTGCACGACTAGTTGCGGAGGCGATCGGCACACACCATCACGAGGTTTTGCTCACCGAGAAGCACTTCGTTGAGAAACTTGACGCTGCACTCGATAGCCTCGACCAACCGACCTTCGACGGCCTGAATTCCTACTACATGTCGCATGCGGTGCGTCAAGCGGGTTTCAAAGTCGCATTGGTCGGCAGCGGCGGCGATGAGCTTTTCGGTGGTTATAGGTCCTTTCGGGACCTGCCGCGGCTTATCCGCTGGCAGCGCTCCACTCGATGGCTATCGCCGAGCATTCAGTCGGAACTCGCCCGGATCATCGGCCTCGGGATACAGGGGCGGTGGAGAAAGTTGCCGCGGCAAACCCGCTGGGCCAAGCTGCCGGACATGCTCGCCAAAGAGGGTGACCTGCTCGCAATTTACCAGTTGGCCTACGCCCTTTTTCTACCCGCTACTCAGCGCCGGATGCTTCAAGGCGGTATGACGGACTCTCTGAGAGATGGTCTGCCGGAGCGGATGCGTTCTCGACTGAGATCGGAAATACGCGACCGGACGCCGCTGAGCGCGATTGGCCTTTTGGAGAGGCGGCTGTTTCTGGGCGAACGGCTATTGAGAGACACCGACGCGGCGAGCATGTCAGCATCGATCGAGATTCGACTGCCTTTCGTGGACCAAGTACTGGCAGAGGCGGTGGATGGACTGGATGATCATACTCGCTTCTCGCCAGTGGGGCGGAAATCCCTGTTGCGCCGTCTCGGCCTGCAAGGGCTGAATCAGCAGCTGTTCGAAAGGCCGAAGATCGGCTTCGTGCTGCCGGTGGATCGATGGCTCAAGGGAACACTTGGTGAAGTCGTCCATTCGACGATGTGCGACCACGATGCAGCGCTGCGCGTAGGGCTGGAGCCGGCCGCGCTCAAGCGGTTATGGGAAGCCTACGCGCGCGGTTCACCGGGCTTGTACTGGTCCAGAATCTGGGCTCTATACGTGCTCATACGGTGGTGTCATCGCCATGGGGTGTATCTCGCCACTGAGATGGATGGTCGCAGGACAGTGGATGCTGGCTCAAGCGTCTTGAGCGTCCGTTCGTGTCTCTGATCTGCTGTTGACTATGTGCCGAACTGCGTGGCGCAATCGTCCAGCCCGCGTCGCTTGTGCAGCTGCAGTGCTGGTCGCTCTCTCTCTACTCAGCGCGTGCGACGCTGACAGTGCAGGCTCATCGAGCATCCCCCCCGGGAGTCTCTCCGCCCGCTCAGCTGTGAAAAGAATCTACGCGCTGCCGGTGTCTCGCAGTTACGATTGGGATCCTGGCCTCGTGTCGCGGGGTGGAATTCCCTCTGCGAGCTGGAAAATCTGTAATTCGACCCCCCTCGCGCCAAGCGGCGGCAATGACGATAGCACCGCGATCAACAGCCTGATCATGTCTTGCGCCCCCGGAACCGTCGTCCAGCTCGCCGCCGGGACTTTCAAAATGGGACGAGGACATCCCATCGCCATCACGAAGGGAATCGTGCTGCGCGGTGCTGGGGCGGGCAAAACGATCCTTCTCAACCCTCTCAATACCTTCACGACCACCTCCAGCGGCAACGGTAAAGCGGCCGACACCACGCCAATCATCATCGTCGGCCCCGGCCTCTGGGTGAACCCGGACGGCGATGCCCGCTGTCAAGGTCCAACCGCCTATGAGACGGCTTACATGCAGCTGCTCACAGCTGACGCCGCCAAAGGCTCGTCCTCGGTGACCGTGGCCGACGGGTCGATCTTCAAAGTGGGCGAGATGGTGCTGCTCGATGAGACATCCGGGGCCAGCTGGGAACCGGACGTCGTCAAAAATTCGACTTACGTCTGGGCGACCCCCGATTACTCCGTTCAGTGGGCGGTTCACAAGCCCGAAATTTCAGGCGACGACCCGATCGAAACCGGCGTCACCCCCTCGCGGGCAAACAACTTCTCCGGCACGGGCAGCGGGAAAGACGCGGCCTGCTGGTTCTCGCGGCAGGACCGGCCACAGAGTGAAATCAAGCAAATCGCAAGTGTGAGCAAGAACGTCGTCAGGTTTACGTCTCCGCTGACAATGGCTTACCTCAAGAACCGCCACGCCGAGCTCACCACCTATACCGCCTCCAACACGCCGGTCGACGAGGCAGGCGTCGAAGGTCTCACGGTACGAGGCGGGGGCTACGGGGCGCTGCGCTTCGAGAACACGATGTACTCCTGGGCCAAGAGCATCGAGTGCACGGAGTGGTACGGCGAATGTGTGGCGATCGACAACAGCTTTCGCGACGAACTCGTCGACTCCTACATCCATGACGCCGCTTTCGCGGAGCCGGGCGGCGGGGGCTATGCGATCAGCCTCGCGAACGGATCGTCCGGTATCCTGATCGAAAACAACATCGTCCTAAAGGCCAACAAGGTAATGGTCTCGAGGAGCGCCGGAGCCGGATCTGTCGTAGCCTACAACTACATGGATGACGGCTACATCGCAACCGTACAACGTTGGATCGAGGACGGCATCAACAACTCACACATGGTCGGCTCGCACATGATGTTGTTCGAAGGAAACGAATCCTTCAATGCCGACAGCGACGATACGCACGGCAACACCACCTACGACGTGTTCTTCCGGAACTATCTGACCACTGTACGCGGCTCGTTCAAGAGCGATTACACAGGTGACACGATAGACGATTCGGGCTCGGAGGGCGATGCGCCAAAGCGAGCCTTTGGCGCCCACAGCTACAGCTATTGGCTGAGCGCAGTGGGCAACGTTCTCGGAGTCCCGGGAGCCACGACCGCCGAAAATGGATACGTCGATGACGGGATTGCCATGCGAACCATCTGGCTGCTCGGCTGGAACGAGGCCGGTGACCACACGCCGGATCCGAATGTCGCAGAGACAATGATTCGCGACGGCAACTGGGATTCCTATCTCGGCAGGCAGACTTGGCTGACAAGTTCGCCGGCTCAGTTGCCGGATTCCATGTACCTTGCCTGCAAGCCAGCCTTTTTCGGTCCGGACAAGTGGCCATGGGTGGACCCCAGTACCGGCACCACGTACGCGCTGCCCGCGAAGCAGCGCTTTGACGCTGGGACGCCGAACACGGTCGCTGCAAGTGGGGAGGCTTGCACAAGCTAGGAAATCAGAGACACCTTTTTAGTAGCTGCATACTCGAGTTTCGACGCCAGTGTTTCCGGGCGGGGCTCGATCGGTGCAAACGTGGTCTGCAGCTGAACCGAGCCGCCCCGAGTTCCAGCCCTCTGTATCGCTATTGTAAGTTCGGTCAGGTGCAGAGTGAAATCATGCGGCGGAAACGAGGGACGGCCAGTGTTCAAGGCATCGGCGAGTTCCGCAATGCCGATGGCCTTGTCCTGCTGGCCTTTTTCGCGTCGCTGGAAGCTCCGGAGCACATCTTTCGGAGACCACCATCTGACCCGGTACAAGGTGTCGCGGCCGCCTGCCCCTGGCGGCGGGTTGCGCAGCAGCTTCACGGGTCTGCCGCCGACGCCTAATATCCTACTTAGCACAGAACTGGTTCGCACCGACATGTAATTTCTGGCATTGAGCGTCAACTGACTATACCGTTCCAAATAGACCGGGCATCGATAGTGACGATACGTGTCGGCTGTCAGCATCCCCCGATTGCCAAAAATACGCATGCGATGGTCGTACGGAGCGCCGATGCTGAACGTAACACGCGCGACCACGCCGCTACGGAAATTCAAACATGCGACTGAGAAGTCCGGCGTATCCGGCGGATCAAGCGCCTGGTCAGTCTTATCGGGCAGCGTCTGCTTTGAGAATGCGGTCACACTTTCCACAGGACCGAAGATCGCACACAACCAGGTCAGGTGGTAGCCTGCGTGCTCATAGGTGCAACCTTGCTCATATTCATGCAGGTAAGGCCAAGGCGCCCCGGTGCGGCTGCGCCAAGTTTCAGGATGCCTGCGGTACACCACGTTATCGTCAAGTTCTGCGTAGACGCAGCGCACCTGGCCCACGGCACCGGAGCGCACGGCCTTCCACATCGTCTGGGCCGTGTCGCTCATTGCGTTTGATGGCGCGCAGGACAACCGAAGGCCCCTCTCCTCCGCCAACGCGAATAGCGCACGAGCCTGGTCCATGTCCGTAACAAGTGGCTTTTCCGAATAGACGTGCTTACCGGCCAGCAGGGCCGCGCGGGTCACCTCGAAATGACTCCCGATGCTAGTGAAGTTTGCAACTATGTCGATCTCGGGGTCGGCGAGAAGCTCGTCGCTATTAGCGTACGCTTTGACGCCATACGCGCGCGCGACAGAATCGCGGCGCTTGCTGTCTTTATCCGCTACGCCTTTGAGAACCAGCGTGGGGTGCCGTGCCCATGTCGACATATAGAGGTCGAAGACGAAGCCGCAACCGATCACACCGATCTTCATGTTCATTTCCCTCACGCAGGTTTGGTCTGATCTCCCCAAGACGCTCTCGCCTGGTCCATCAACGCCGCCATTGCGACGCTCTGTGATAGCGGCATCAGATCGCTCTCCGCCAGCCCACGCCGGACACAGTGCATGACCTCGTCCGCCTCGTAGTGATACCCGTTACCGCGGTATGTGCGGGTGATGGTTTGCGTCGCTCCGCGGCACAGTAGATGGACGAAACTCCGAAGTCGCTGTTGTGCGGTTTGTGATAGCGTCCCCTCGCGAATCGCCTCAAAGCGGGGAGCGCTACTGCCCGTGCGGTTTGCCGGCTCGACCTTCGTCAGCTTCAGTTGAAATGGCCGGTAAATCGGCGCCAAGACATGAATCGCCCCGCGGGTGCCTTCGATGGTCAAGTCTGTGCCCAGCGGTGCTCGCAGGCTAGCACGCACAGTGGATAGGGCACCGTTGTCATGGCGCAGGATCAGAACGCAGTCCTCGTCCACGCCCGTTGTGCCCCGGGTTGCAGCGCTAGCCACCAATTCGGCTGGCCCTAGCAGATCAATCGCCATCGCCAAGGGATAGATCCCACGGTGCAGCAGCGCGCCGCCGCCCAAGTCGGGATTAAACAAGTTCTCCGAGGGCTCCGGCACGACGGATGCGCCGAAGCTACCGCACAGGCTGCGCGGCGAGCCAATCGCTTCGCTCCGTACTTTCGCACGAAGTTCCGCAAGAAGCGGCAGATAGCGGGTCCACATCGCCTCCATACAAAACGCCCGAGCAGATCGCGCCGCCTGCGCTATCGCCTCTGCATCCGCGCGACAGGATGCAAATGGCTTTTCCACCAGCACTGCCTTGCCCGTTGACATACACGCGATGGCATGCCCGCGGTGGGCGGACGGGGGGGTGCAGATATAGAACCCATCGACTTCGGGCGACAGCGCTGCAGCCTCAAGGTTTGCGGCAACTTTGGAAATACCAAAAGCCTTCGCAAAATTTCGGCCGTTTGCTTCGGTGCGAGAATAGACCAAAGTGGCCGTACCACCATTGGACTGCCGCAGTCCGAGAACAAATTTGCGCGCTACAAATCCGGTGCCGATTATCCCCCAACGAAACACTTCCTCACCTATCTATGGCCTCGAGCCAAAGCCCGCTGGTTTGTGACCCGCCTTCTAAATGCTTCCCGGTAGATTTCGACGTATCGCTCAATCTTCTTCGGCCACGCGTACTCGGCCAGAGCTTTCGCCCGTCCGGCGAGACCCATGCGCGCGCAACGAACTCGATCCGTGGCAAGGCTCACGATGGCTTGCTCGAGATCCGCCACGAGGCCTTCCGGATTGCGTGGCTCAATCAGTATCCCGCAACTGGCGTCAAGGTAATCTGCGGGTCCGCCCCAGTTAACAGCAATGACCGCCCTTCCTGAAGCCATCGCCTCCAGAATGACCGCTCCTCCAGGCTCCGCTACGCTCGGAAGAACCAAAACGTCTGACTGAGCCAGCAGCTCCGCGCAACGCTGTTGGGACTGCCACCCGAAGAACTCAACAAACCGCTCCATCCGAAGCTGCGTGACAATATTTGCCAGACGCTGTCTCTCACCGTGAAGATCACCGACAATCTTCAGTCTGCAGTCCACCTTCTTGCGGGCGCGAGCCACCGCATCGATGAGCCACTCGGGCCCCTTCCATCGTTCAAGTCGGCCAATGAAGATGATTTCGAAAGGGCGGTCTGCTGGGACAGATTCGGGGATTCCCTCGGTCATCCGGCTCGCCCAAAGTTCAGGGACGATACCATTCTCAACCATTCGGAAGATCTTTCCACGGATACCCGGATGGAGGCCACGCTCAGTTCGCTCATTGGCTACAATCAAGCACTCAGCCTGCCGCTTCGCATCGAATGGGCGCGGCAGCAAATTTGCTACCCGCCGCGCAAAATTCTTGAATCTCCGGATTCTTCCGGATTGCAGGAAGCGAAAGCCAGGCGGAAATTCCAGCGCTCCGTTCATCGAGCCTATGACCAGCGCGGCCGGAAGGTCGACGAAGAGACTAGGTACCCTAGGCGAAACCGGCGTTGGTTGGTGCACGATGTTTATTCCGTGGCGTTTAACGAGTTGCTTCACAGCACGTCTCTGCCGCCACTGCGTGGCAAGCACTTGAGCGTAATATAGAGGGTTCGACCCCATCCATGACGGCATGCGGGCCTGTATCCATCGAAAAGCCGAGTGCATTCGAGCATCTTCCACGTAATGAACGCGCTGCGCCTCGGGACCCAGTAGCTCATCTAACTCTGGCTTCGTCTCATTTCCAACACATAGCCACGCGTCATATCCTGCTTTACGCAGCCCTTGGAAGATATGAAGCGGAAGAATGGCCTCTCCTGCCCACTTCGTTGACGCATTCGCTGCCACAACGAGAACAGAGGGGTATTCACTCGACATGATCAGCTCCGAACGCGATCCACTACATATTCGTGTGCCGGATCAGCTGGCTCGAGCACTCCGGCATCATCTGATTGACGCGTATACAATCATCGGTGGGATCAGCTGTCGCATACAGAACCTGACGGGCAGCAGTCCGAGGCTTTGACGGGCACATGGCAATGGAAGACGTGAAATTTCGCCCGACGGTGTGTGGCAAGCCGTGACGTGACCATGACAGGAACCCCAAAATTTGACTGTGCCGCGCTTAGTGTTGTATGCCCAGCCCGCAAACCGGGCAAAGCTGGGCGAGCCCGCGCTTCCTCGTAGCCCGATCGTATCTGCAGCCCCTGAGGCTGTCCAGATCTTTTGTGATTGAGGGGCCTTCCCGAAGCACGAACGCCATGGTAGCTATTGGAACGGGTTTGTAGACGAACAATTGAAGAGACCGATCAGAAGAAAATGTTCCTCGTGGACCATCTTGGACAACTTCGCGAGCTTAGCCGAGAGATCGACAGCTACCGGTTGCTACCGAGCCGGCCCTTCACTACCGAACGTGCGACCCTCAGCGGCTCAATGCGTCGAAACAATCCGACAACAACGATGAGATATGTAAAGGCACAGAAGCTTGCGGACACAACGATGCGCACAATGGCTGGAAAGTGACCAATAACGGCCATTTGCAACCATGTGCCTCCAGCGGCGGCACCGATCGCACCGATCAGCTGTGGGCCGACAGCTCGCAGTACAATCGCCGAACCGACGCCTATCGGGTGGCCTGCATAAGCAATCGAGGGGAATGCAATAAGCACTCCCTCGATGACGCATGCAACGGCAACCCCCGTCGGACCAAAAGGCAGGCCTGCGAGGACCGCCGCGACTTGAACAGCAAGAGTGACGATTCCCCAGTTGCGCCACCGGTCTGCTCTTCCGATGGAAAGATGGAGCCATCCCTGGGAGGCCTCGATCACCTGAAATATGCCGCGTAGCGCGATGATCCTCAAGAGCAAGCCCGCAATGTGCCACTTCACCCCCAACAGAACAACCGTCACATCCTCCCCCGTCACCGACAGGATCGCTGCCAGAGGCATGACGAAGAACGCTAATGTCGATAATGCAGCTTCGTACTTTTGCCCGAGGGCAACGGGATTGGACTGAAGCTTACTGAGGGCCGTACTTCCGACTGTGTGCACTTGCGCCAGCGCTGAGAAGATGGAGTTCTCGTACAGCGTTATCGCGTTCTGATAATAGCCCACTTGGGCGGGTCGGTAGAATAAGCCCAGTAAAATCCGATCAACTGCCTTGGCCAAGGTATATGTGATCGAGAAGCCCATCACATGCAGACCGAAGCGCGCCATCGATTTCACTTCGTCATCGATGACTGGAAATCTAGGTCTCCAACGGCATCCACGCCATGCCCCGACCGCGACCCAGAGGGCGTTCGCAATCGGACGTATCACGAGCGCCCAATAGCCACATCCACCGATTGCGAGAAGGATGCCGGTAAGATTCCCTACCAGCGTACCGAGAAGCTGAATTCGCGCAATTCGGCCAAATTGCATCGTTCGGCGCATGAGCGCGAGATGCTGGTTCGAAAGACCCCACAGCACGAAGGTGATCGCGGTGCAGAGAGCGATCGGCTCCAGCCGGGGTTCGCGATAGATCGCAGCAACCAACGGACTGCACGCGGCAACCGCGACGGCCACTGCCACCCCGACCCCAGCAGTAATCCAAAAAAGGCTGCTGATCTGACCCGGCGTTATTTTGCTTCTCTGCGTCGTGGCGTCCCCGAGGCCGAAATCAATCAGCAGCGGCACGAAACTCGTCAGGACCGCGATGATCGCCACCAAACCGAAATCTGCCGGCGTTAAAAGCCGGGCGAGGATGATCGCTCCAACTATCTGGAGCGCTCCGTTGCCGTACTGCATAGCGACGGAAACGACACCGCCGCGCACAGCTTGATGCCCCAGATCACCCGATATCTGGTGTTCCTCGAAATAGGCCTCTGTGCCTTGGGACATGATCGATCAATCGGCCTCGGCCAGGGATAGGCCGATGCATGATAATGCGCGTGCGCAGAGCGTGCCGGAAATCGGTCGCGGTCCGCCTGCGAACCTTACCCACATCAAGGCTGGTCGAGACGACCGGCTGGGCACGAGCCGCTCAAAAAGGGCTTGACGTTCGCTCCCGGCTGCCACCAGTTCAGGGCGCTGTGACCCATGCACGTCCATTGGGCGGTGAGGATCTCAGAGCGCGCTAGCCGAGCTCTCCCGCGTCTTGCGAAGGGCGTCCGCGGAGCTCCGGGTCACCTCAGGTCTCCCAGCTGATTATGAATCCCGTCACATTACGTTCCGACGCAAATCCTCCTTGCGTAGCGCACTCAGTATGCGAATAGCGACATGTTGAGTATGCGATTGGCGACATGTTGTGGTAACTCCCGGGCGATGATAAAAGGTGCTGACTGTGGTCGCCTGCCCGGTCTCGCATTCCTAGGTCTGGAATCAATAGAGTTTGCCAGTACGCACTGACAACCACGGCTTTCGGTGCGCTCGCTCGGAATGAAACCCTGCACGCGAAAGCTTGCGGAGCAGCCATTATGAAATTTTTACGAACAATTACTTATACCCATTCGGCCCGCGTGACGGCGATTGTTGGAGTCCTGGCCACTGCCGCTTTGCTGAGCGCCTGCAACGGTGCTGGATCATCCAACAATCTTACGGGTTCGTCGCAGAATAGCAGTACCTCTACCGCGGGCGGCACAAGCTCATCAGGCGGCTCAGGCACTTCAGGCGGCTCAGGCACTTCAGGCGGCTCAGGCACTTCAGGCGGCTCAGGCACTTCAGGCGGCTCAGGCACTTCAGGCGGCTCAGGCACTTCAGGCGGCTC
>Ga0134126_10009948_pt1 | contig 11987 bp, 12 predicted proteins | sample KB31752_FD_96881 | JGI IMG/M metagenome (GOLD analysis project Ga0134126, IMG submission 96881) | Terrestrial soil microbial communities with excess Nitrogen fertilizer from Kellogg Biological Station, Michigan, USA - KB3-175-2 | ecosystem: Environmental > Terrestrial > Soil > Unclassified ...
AAGGAAAGTCCTCATGCGCGGATTATGTCTGGTAGCCTGCGGTCTGGTCTGTCTGATGTCGATTGGTCATGCCCAAGGCGTTGCGCCCCTGAACATCGCGGCTCCGAAAGCCCGAACTCACGTGGTGCGGAAGGTTCACCGCCTGGTGATCCAGGTTGACCAGAACGATCCCGCAGTCATGAACCTTGCCTTGAATAACGCCGCCAACGTCATCGACTACTATCGCGCCAAACGGCAAGAGGTATTTCTTGATGTCGTCACCTTTGGTCCCGGTCTGAACATGCTTCGGACCGATATCTCGCCCGTCGCGGACCGTATCAAGCGATTGAAGGATCATGCCTTCCTGGGCAAAATCCAGTTTTCCGCGTGCAACAACACCAAACAGGGCATGGAAAAGAAGGAGGGCCACCCCATCAGCCTGGTATCTGAAGCGGTCCTCGTCCCGTCAGGTGCCGTGAGGGTGACCGAGCTGCAGCAACAGGGCTGGAGCTACTTGCGCCCTTGATACCAGGCCGCCTTCAACGCTTCTCCGAGGAATATGTGCCCGACACCGATTTGCATGCCGCTTCCACCTTGCGCCGGACGGCGTCGAATCCCGTGAGCTGGAACATCGCGTCGCGGCCGGGGCCGGAGCCATCGAACACATCGACTGTCAACCGCGCACCATCCGGTAGCGATCTCAACAGCGCAGCCGCATCTTCCGGGTAGCTGGCGATTTTCCCGTCGGCGGACGCAATCCACTGCTGCTTGGTGAAGGGCTGGTCGTTGAGCCGATAGCTGACTTGAATGTCACGACCGGGTGCAACGCGGACGGGGCCGCCCATGCGAAGCAGGAGCTCGACATGGGATTGGCGGCAGCGGATGATGAGACTGTTGGGAGCGTCTTTCTCGCTCCACTGCGGCTGGATTTGTGCGGTCACCAGCGGACTGTAGTCGACCGGCGAAGTGGTTTCGCTGACGACCCAATTCTGAGCCGGTAGCTTTGCCGGTATATCAGGAGCTTCGGCAGCGCGGCTTGGGGAGGCGGGGTGACGCGGGTCGCGCGCGACAACCGGCGGCTTTTCCGGCCGACTTGTTGCAGATGGCGGTTTCGGCGATACGGTGCTGGTCGCATCATCAGGGGCGGCATTTGCGGTGGATTTTCCCGGCGCAACGGGTGCTGCCGGCGAAGCGTCGGCAGGTCCCACAGCGGGGGCAGCAGCGGTCTGCGATGGAGGCATGGCTCGGGGCATTTCCGGCTCGACGGGAGCGCGAGATTCCTGTGAGCCCTCGGGGCCGGCCGGTGGCGCTGATTGCGCCGAACTTCCGGAAGGAACATGCTGCAGGCATTCGAGCTGCGCCGCCCGCGCCTTCTCGAAGCAGTCCACCTGCTGAGCCGGGGCGTTGGACAGGTTCATGCAGATCGCATCGGAGAGGCGAGCAGCCTTGAAACAGGACTCGAGCCCCACGAGCCCACTGCTTGCAGACTGAGCCCAGGCGGCGCCGCCCACCATCGAAAGCGCAATGGCAATTGTGGAGGTTCGTATCATCCGCGTCCGCTCAGCTTGGGACCAGCCCGATCGAGCCAATCCTGGGCAGCCTGAAAACGCTCGAGGCCTGGGGCCTTTGTGGCGAGATTGACTTCCTTCCATTTTTGATCGAAGCCGGCCGCACGCAGTTTGTCGACGCCGCTGAAAAGCTCGTCCACAAACCTGGCAACGCGTTTGTAGCGTGGCGAGTCGGCATGCCAATTGTAGGAAGCGAGAATGGTGGGAACGGCAATCGTGGCGATGCGGCCATCCTTGGCAATCAGACTGGGATAGTCGGTCGGGCCAAGCGAGGCGGGCACATAGTAGTCGGCGAATTTCTGACCAAACTCGACCGGCAGGAATTTGAATCCGTCGTCCCATTTTCGCTTGATGAACGCATCCACCGGCTTTGAAGTCACGAAGACCACCGCTGCCATTTCTCCGCGCTTCAATTGCTCGAGCGCCACGGGGTGCGGGATGAACATCTTGTCGACATCCACGCCGAGGCGGCTGAAGATCAGCGGACCCGAATAGGCCGCCGCCGTGCCCTGGGTGTTGAAGTTGACTTTCTTTCCCGCCAGATCCGCCAGCGATTGAATCTCCGGCCGAACGAAGATGTGCAGTTCCGAGGGAAACAGGCTCAGGATATAGGCGATGCGCTGCAGGATCTGCGGCACCTGCGATTTGTATTCCTCCAGCGAGTCACTGTTGATGATGGCGGCGTCGACACCCCTGAGGTACAGGAGATCGTTGATATTTTCGGTGGGGCCGCGGGTAACGATGGGGAGAACCTGCACCTGGCCACCATCGCTCACGACCCGCGCGATGTCGGTGGCGAAGTGGATGGGCGCGCCTTCGAGCAGACCGCCGGCGAGACCGATCGTCCAGGCATTCAGCCGGTCCCGGATCTGGTTTTCCGCGGCTGGGGAGGGCTGCGAGCCATGTCGCGATCGATACGGCCGTGCCGAGCTGGCCCCGGCGAGTGCAAAAGTCGTCATCGCCAAAACGGCGCGTCGCGTCAAATAATCCATGGGCCGTCCTTACGCGTTAATAAACTGACCTTGGTTCCTGCCCTTTTATGACCCACCCATACCACGTTTTTTCAAACTAATTAGTTGGAACTTTTGGATAATTCGATGAACGGCTGGTTCCGCACGATGCGAACGTCACAACCTTGAGTCGTCACAGGGAAGCGGCGTGGCTTGCTGGTAGTCCGACGGCACCGGTCCGATTGAGTGGGCAAAGCGGCTTGCGACCAAGCTCCCGCGCAACTGACTCGGTCGGCTTGCGGCTATTCACACTGCTTGACCATCGACCGTTCACGCCGCATCCGGCTCGCGCGCCAAGCCTGCCGCGATTCCGGTTTTTCCAATTTCGAAGTATGGGTTGAACCCACCGCATCACGACCGTGCGGGAAGGCTAGTATCCGTCAGGCAGGATCGAGACGCTGCGCGAGACGACCATCAGAATGCTGTTGGAATTCGCCGGACCGGTACCCGGATTCAATATGGGAATCCCGCTAGTTGGATCGATCAGGCCGCTTGATGTCGAACCGGACGAAGCGAAGCGATGCAAATAGCGATAGGACAGTTGCGCGTTCCATTCCCGCGTCAGCATGTAGCTGTAGGCCACCGAGGCCGAGAAAAAGTCCGCGGTCGTGCCGGACGAGGTTTGTTCGGAAATGTTGCTCGCGAATGAAAGGCTCGAACGTGAATTGACGATATAGCTCAGCCCGGCGCCGACCGTGGTGCGCTCGACCAGGGTACCGACCACGCTCGGCGCGATCGTCTTGGTCCCGGACAACGTCAAGGTCGTGCTTTTGAGCATCTTGTAGGTGAGCAGCATGTCGGTGATGAAGCCGGTTGCTGATCCATTGGTAGTCCCGACCGAGGTCGGCAAGATCGACGCCGCGCTGCCGCCTTCGGCTTTCACATAGCTCACGCCTGCCGTTCCGCGAAACGAAAGCACGGGCGACAAGGCAAGATCGACGCCGGCGTTCTCGCGAAGAAACAGCGCTTGCGCATTCGCCGGACTGGCGAAATTGAGCCACTCGACATCGGAGGAGGCGATCAGCGTCGCGATCGAGCTGACCTTGTGCCGCCAGGTGGCATTGGCCACGGAATCGGAAAATTGCGTTCCGGCTTGAGCAGGATCATAGGTGGTGAGGGTCGATTGCGCCGACAGCGACACGAGGTCACGCGAGGTCAGCGAGCGATCGATGCCGCCGCGCAAGGTGGTCCGATCGATATCGCCGGTCACATTGGAGGTGACGCCGAGGTCCCCCAGCAGTGCAAAGGCCGTGGTCTGCCGATGCCAGCTCAGATCGAGATAGTTGCGGTCGCCTGGCGTATTGTCCTTGGTCTCGTAGTGGGCGTGCAGGCCGCCGCCCAGGTTTTCCGACGCAACGCCTTCGGAACCAGGTCCGAAATATTTTCGATAGCTGATACTGCCATCGATGTTGAATATGTAATCCGGGGTTCGCGCCTTGGCATTGGCGGTGATGGTCGAGTAGGAGCCGATCACGGAATTGGCGAAAGGTCCACCCGCCAGCATCGTGCGCAGATAGAGGTTGTCGTTGAACTCAACCGCCTCGCTCAAGGTCGCATTCGCCGACCAGTCGACGGCCCACGCCGCCGACGGCAGCATGCAGCAGCACAGCGGCACCGCCAAGATCGCGCTCTTCACGGTGTATCGCTTCTGACACACGTCAATCCGCTTTTCTACTCGAACAGTCCCCGCTCAGGGACCAGGATGACGTCGCCGGCGCGCAAGGAGATGTTGCCTTCGAGATCCTGGCCGGCCTCATAGGCGCGGTAGTCGAACATGAAGATGGTTTCGCCGGTTGCGGTCTGTCGGTGCACCTGAACGCGGCGCTTCGCCGCAAACGGGCCAAGACCACCGGCAAGCGAAATAGCCTGCATCAGGGTGGTCCGCTGTCGGACCACATATGGGCCGGGCCGGAGAACCTCACCGGTGACGAATACCTTCGGCTTGAGGTCGTCCTCGGGCGAGGTGAGGTTGGCCAGTGCCACCGTGACGTCCAGAGCCTCATCCTTGTAGTTTTTCTGCAGCCTTGATTTGAGGACGTTTTCGAGGCTCTGCGCCGACAGTCCTTCCGCCCGGATGTGGCCGGCCAGCGGGAAAGCAATTTGGCCGCCGGAATCGACGATCACGGTGCGATCGAGCTTCGGATCCTGCAGGACCGAGATCGACAGTGTATCTCCAGGCTTGAGAGTCGCCTGCGCCCACGCCCCCGACGCCGAGACGCACAGGGTGAGCAGAATGATCAGGATTCGCATGCTCTTAGCTCCAACGCTACCGGAGAATCATTCGATCGTGGGGCAAGCAATAGTTAATGGGAGATTCATATCCCGGACAGGATGATGATTTAATTGCCCTCAATGAATCCTTAAACCGTTACCTAAAATCTTACAAATAGTTAACCGGCTCCCAAGGCCGTCTTCAGCGGAAAAATGCTGTACTGTTGCTTGTCTGCAATAACGTCGCCAATGAGCTTTCCGGTAATGGTTTTTTCACCTCGAGCGAAGCCGTAGACCAGCGCGGTGTCGCAGAGGATGTTGATCATGCGCGGAATACCACCGCTCGCCGCTGCGATCTTGGCGCACGCCTCGAGGCTGAAGATCGCCCGTGGCGGCGGAGGCGCGCCGACCGACTCGAGCCGGAACGCGATGTAGTTCACCACGTCTCTTTCACCCAATCCCTTGAGATGGAAGTCGGACGAGATCCGCTGCGCAAATTGGTGCAATTCCGGGGCCTGCAGCACTTCCCTCAATTGCGGCTGGCCGACCAGGATGAGTTGCAGGATCTGGTGCTTGTCGGCGTTGATGTTGGACAGCATTCTCAAGTGTTCGAGCGCCTCGGGTTCCAGGTTTTGGGCCTCGTCGATGACCAGCATGGTCCGCCGTCCACCGGCATATTGGCCGTGCAGGAAATCCTGAAAACGCTTGAACAATTCCGGATAGTCGCCCTCAAACGGGCGTGCCAATGACATCATGATCCATTGCAGCAGTTCCTGCCGGCCCTGCGGCGAATTCGAGATCAGTCCGGTCGAAATGTTGGGAGGCAGGCTTTTGAGCAGGCGGCGGACCAGCGTGGTCTTTCCGGAGCCGATTTCGCCGGTAATCACCGTAAAGCCGGCGTTGTTGACCACGCCGAACTCGAGCATGGTAAACGCCATGCTGTGCGCCTTGCCCCAATAGATCAGGTCGGGATCCGGCAGGATGGAAAACGGTTTGCCTCGGAGCTCGTAAAACGACTCGTACATCGAAATTCCTTAAGGGAGCCGCGATACCTTACTACAACCCTGCTTCGACCGATGGCTTTTAGCCGCGGAAGGTAAAATAGCCGGTCGGTTGAACCGTTTCAGCAAGCCCTGTACCAAATCTTGCATAACACGGGGTTGAAAATGGGACGTCCGGAAAGCCACATCCCAACAAGGAATTATCTATGCGCGTGCTTTGCAACAAGTTCGATGCTAGGATTTATTGGGGTACCGGACCGGGGAACCATGCTTCCCGCCAGACGCGACAGGCCTGAGCTGGACCGAAATGCTGCAAAAGATTAATTTTGAGGCCCAGGCTCGCGACGAGGAGCTCGATTCCTACGAGGAAGAGCTCGACCGCAGCTATTTGCTTCGACCCGCCTTCTACTGGGAACTCGTCAAGCGGCGCTGGGTCCTGTTTATCATCCCGGTGGTTCCGATCCTGGTGGTCGGCCTCGCGATCGCGGCGCTGTGGCCCGCAACCTATCTTGCCGAGGGCAAGATTCTGGTTCAGTCGCAGTTGATTCCGACCGAACTCGTTCGTCCGACGGTGACCAACGCGGCCCAGGAGCGGATTCAGGTGATCGAACAGCGCGTGATGACGCGGGAGAACCTGCTTGCGATTGCCGACAAATTTCAGCTTTTCCCGACCCAACGGCCGCTGATGTCGCCGACCCAGCTCGTCGACGCGGTCAAGAAAAACGTGAAAATCGAGCCGTTTGAAGATCCCCTGGCGTTCAAGCGGGTCAGAAGCGAAAACCCCACCATCATCTTCACGGTTGGCTTCGAGTACGGCAATCCGCAGGCTGCCACGCAAGTCGCCAACGAATTGGTGACGCGAATTCTGAGCGAGGATCTGCGGGATCGAACCAGCCGGGCAACCGATACGACCCAGTTCCTGACCAAGGAAGTGCAGAGACTGCAGGCGGAAAACTCGGCGATTGAAGCCAAGGTCGCCCAGGCCAAGCTTTCACAAAACAGCTCCGCGAACGCCACGGCGGACGGACCGGCCGCACAACTCGCCGCGCTGCGGGCGGACTATGCGCAGAAGGGCGCGTTCTATTCCGACAAGCACCCGATCATGCAGGCCTTGAAGCGGCAAATTGCCGCGCTGCAAAAGGTCGTGGGAGCGCCGTCGGAGGTTGCCACGGATGCGCAACTCGAAGCACTCCAGACCCAGCTGGACAATACCCAGAAGAATTTGGAAACCGCTTCGCAGAAGCTTGCGGCCGCCCGCTTGGGCGAGACGCTCGAGCGAAATCAGCAATCGGAAAAGCTCGAGGTCATCGAACAGCCGACCACGCCGCAAGAGCCCGTCAAACCCAATCGCCCCAAGATCGCCGCCATGACCGTCGTGCTTGCGCTGGCGGCGGGTGTAGGCCTCGCCTTTCTGGTGGAAATGATCGATCAGGGGATCAGGCGCGCCAGCGAAACCTACAGCGTGGTCGACAGCCGCTTGGTCGTTTCCATTCCCTATATCACGACCATCGAAGAACTGGCGCGAGGCAAGCGACGGTTCGTGATGCTGGGCGTAGCTTCGCTGGTTATTGTCGTTGGTGGACTTGCCGCTGCCTATTTCTTCATGCCTCCTCTCGACCTGGTGATCGCAAAGGCCCAGGTCGGTCTGTTTCGTTAGTACCGGCTCGGAGTACATCGCGTGGATTCGATCAGACAGGCTATTGAGCTTGCAAGGGGCGAGGTTGCTGCGCAGCGCGCATCGTTTTCCGGAACGGGCGCAGGTGCGTTCGACGCCAATTTCGCAGACTGTCGGCTCAGTCCCGCCCACCTCGAATCGACCCGTATTGTTGCGCACAATGGCAGCAGCCCTCACGGACGCTATTTTGACATGTTGCGCACGCAGGTACTGCAGGAATTCGACAGGAACAGTTGGCAGTTCCTGGCGGTGACATCTCCGACCGCCGGTTGCGGCAAGACCGTCACGGCCTGCAACCTCGCTTTGAGTATCGCCCGCTTGCCTGAGCGGTCGGTGCTTCTCGTCGACTTCGATCTTCAGAAACCGAAAGTCTCCGAATATCTCGGGCTCGAGCGCGAGCACGGCGTCTTGAGCGTCCTGGAGGGTGCAGCGACGCTGCCGGAGACCGTCGTTCGCGTATCGATCGGGCGCAACCATGCGCTCGTGTTTCCTGGTGAGGTCTGCCAGCATGGTTCGTCCGAATGGATGGCGTCCCAGACCATGAGTACCCTGCTTCAGGCCATCAGGACGGAATTCAGATCGCGAATCGTGATCTTTGACCTGCCGCCGGTCCTGGTCGGTGATGACGTGCTTTCGATCTTGCCGCACATGGATGCGACGTTGTTTGTCGTCGCTGTCGGAAGCACCTCGGTCGCCCAAATCAAGGAATGCAAAAAGCATCTGAAGGGAACGCCGGTCGTTCGAATGGTGGTGAACAAGGCCACCGAGCCGACCGAATCCTATTACGCGTATTATTGACCGGCGCGCAGCTCCGCCGGAATAAAACCGGCAATGGTCGATGCCGGGACGAAATATTTCGCGATATCGGTCACCTCGGTTTTGCCGTTGATCGTTCGCTTTTGCGAAATCTTTCGGCTCATGATTCCAAGCAGACAACGCTTGGTGCTGTCGAAGACGCCCGAACCGGAATTGCCGGTCCCGGCAACATCCCTGATCACCGTGCTGAATTTGCGGACATCCCTCGGAAGAAGCTTTGGATCAAGTATGCGCGAGTGCGCGGTCTGTCCGGGGACTACGGTGATGACGTTTTCCCCAGGCCATGGATTCTCCCGACACAGCGGATTTCGCCGCAGGCGAAGGCGGGACGGCAGGAACTGTTCATCGACCGAAAGCAGGGTGAGATCGGTCTGCTCGAACGCACCTTCTTTCACGATCTGCGTCGGATATTCCTGTCCCTCGATCACGACCTTCGGCCGTGTGATCCAGCCAGTTCCGACGACATGGGCCGCCGTGACGAACAGACCATTCCAAAGATAGATTCCGTTGCCTGTCCAGGGTTGCACCGGGGTTCTATGGATATTGACCGCGTAGACGAGCAGCGCGTCATCCGGAATTTCGGCAAGGCTCGGCTGAACCAAGACGACGACAGCAAGCGCGATGCCGAGCAGCCAAAGGCGGCACACCGCCCGCCGGCCCAGCGAGATCCACTTCAGCGCGTGATGGCCCGGATTCAATGCCGCATCTTCAGCTTGAGACTCGAAGTCAGGATTGCCCCGTGAAGAACTTGCGATCTTGCGGTGGGACAGCCGCGAGCAATTCACGGATGAACCGATCCTGCAGCCGATAGGAAGCCTCCTTCGGGAGGCCAACGGTCGACACCCGGATCAGGGCTCCATCGGGAATAATCCCGCGCAGCCCGTATTTCAGCCGCACGAGCTGACGGTCGATGACACCTGTCGTGATGTCATTGCCGACCCTCATCCAATAACTGATCGGTTCAAACCGCGACTCCCGTTCGGCGGTCAGCCGCGCGAGCTTGATGGGCGGGGCGCCGTCACGATAGGAGACGCTCGCTGCCACTTTGCTCGAGACCCGGAATCCGGCCGCCGTATAGCACATCTCGGGTCGGTGGGCCTTCAGCCGATAGTTCTGCACCGGCCCATAGGCGACCATCAGCATGACGATGTCGCCGTTGCCGTCCGTATAGGTCCGTCCGACCTCCTGGCTGTAGATCCGCGCCGAATGTGCATCGGGTTCCACGTATCCTTCCGGATCTTGCGGTGTTACGGGCGTAACGTCGGGCACCCATCGCCATTCCCCGAACTGCTTGGGAATAACCTGCTGCAGGTCGAGCGACGCGGAGGCGCGCGCCATCAGTTCCCGTGGCGCCAGTACTTCGGCCAGCACGGCAGCAGCGAGCAGGGCAATCGAAACCAGGACGATCTGAACGCGACTTACTCTCAACATGTCACAGGCTCCATGCCCGACCTTTTGACCGGATAGCCGATTGAGCAAGCTAACATTCCGAAAGCAGACCTGCGATCACTAAATAGTGGCAGATTTTGCAGCGTTGCCGGCCCCTCGATTCGAAGTTAACACATTCGGGGAGATCACAGGTTGTTTCAGGCTGGAATTTCGACCGGCTGTCCGGGAGATCGATCGCCATGACCGCCCGCACACAGGTTTTGTTTCTGCAATCTATCGGGTAAGTACGTACGGGTTGCGGGTCGAGTGTCGACCGACGGAGGTTTGTGTGGAAAGTCCAGGGTGTGGTTTGGCAGGAATCGGCCGCACGGCAACGATTCTCGTGGTTTGCGGGATGACGTTGCTTGGGTGCAGCAAGGAAAAAGCGGAAGCCCCTACCGGACAGGTAGTTGCGCGCGTTGGCGGCGAGGACGTGACGACGCAGGAACTTCAGAATGAATTTCGGTTGGCCAACGTGCCCGCGGACAAGCAGAAGGATCCTGCCATTGTCAAGCGGCTGCTGAGCCAGCTCGTTTTGCGCAAATATCTGCTGCAGCAGGCGTTGACTGCAAAGCTCGACCGCGAGCCCAGCGTGCTTCTGGAAATCCTGCGGTCGCGCGAGCAGATTTTGGCGAGCGCCTACATCAACCGCACGGTTGCCGAAAAAACCATCACCCAGGCGGATATCGATAAATATATCGCGGCCAACCCGTTGAAATTCGCCGACCGCCAATTGGTATCGGTCGAGCAGATTGTCTTTGCGATCGGAGCGAATGCGCAGGCCGTGGTGGATGCCAGCAGGGACCTGAAAACGCTCGACGCGATCGACCAGACGTTGACGTCGATGAATGTCCCCCATACCCGTTCGATGGGGGGTCTCAACACCGCGGAAATTCCGGAGACGCTGTTCAATACCATTCAGGCAAAGAAGGCCGACGATGTCTTCTTCATCCGGTCAGGTCCGAATGGCGTGTTTTTCAAGGTGACGGGCGAACAGCCGCGGCCCCTCGAGGGAGATGCGGCGTCCAACATGGCGCGTCAGTTCATCAGGGCTGACAACGTCAATGCGGAGCTGGGTATCGCGTCCGTCGCGGCAAATCTCGAAGCGAAATACCAGGGTGAATATGCCACCATCATGGCGAAGGAACCCGAAGGAAAGAAATGATCAACCGGTGACTGAACCAGGTCTGTCTTATTCAAGGCCGGGCAGAAAACCAGGTCGGCGGCAAGCACATGGCGACAGTTTTCGATCTGGTGACGGTGACCTGCTTCGCGGCGCTTGTGATTGCCTACTTTCAATTCACCAATCACGACAAGCGGGTTCTCGTTCGCCTGCTTCCGGCCGCGATCGGATTTGCGGTGGCAAACCAGCTCGGAAACCACGACCACTACATCCTGGCAATCATTCTGATTCTGGCCGGCATCGGCTACACGGTTCTGGCACTATGGAAATAACCGTGTTGTTGATAAGCGTATGAAATGATAGGCTTTACCGCAAAACTAGTTAAAAGAGTTGGAGTGCCGCCGAGGCCTGGGTCACTATGACGTATTCGGATGCGTTGCAGGGCTTTAGATCCTCCGTTGGGCGATGGTGGCTTTGGCCGGCATTGCTCGTCGGGTCGTTTCTCGCTGCCTACGCTCCGACGTTTTATAGTCTCATCGATGGACCATGGCAGACCGAACAGGAGGGGCACGGGCCCCTCATCATTGCCGCCTCGATCTGGCTGATCTGGCAATCCCGAGAGAGGCTGAGGGCGGCGACGGTGGCTCCTGCGCCGGTCATTGGCTGGGCGACGCTTTTGTTCGGCCTGCTGCTGATGTTTCTGGCGCGAACCCAGGGCGTGCTGACATTTGAAGCGCTGTCGGCGATCCCGGTGATCATCGGCTGTGTGCTGCTGCTGGCGGGATGGCCGATCCTGCGGATCCTGGGATTTCCCATTGGCTTCCTGCTGTTTGCGGTGCCGGTGCCGGATTGGGCGGTCGATGCAGCCACCGTTCCCTTGAAGGTCTTTGTCTCCGATCTGGTGACCCGCATGCTGTACGCGGCGGGATATCCCGTGGCTCAGAACGGCGTCATGATCATGATCGGCGCCTATCAGGTCTTGGTGAAGGACGCTTGCTCCGGAATGAATTCGATCTTTGCCCTTTCGGCGATCGGCATTTTCTACGTTTATGCGTTTCGCTGGGAGACCAAGCTTCGCAGCCTTTTCCTTCTTGCCGCAATCATCCCGATTACGATCCTCGCCAATTTCATCCGGGTCATCACGCTCGTCCTGATCGCCTATTACGGCGGGGTTGA
>Ga0134126_10009949_pt1 | contig 11987 bp, 13 predicted proteins | sample KB31752_FD_96881 | JGI IMG/M metagenome (GOLD analysis project Ga0134126, IMG submission 96881) | Terrestrial soil microbial communities with excess Nitrogen fertilizer from Kellogg Biological Station, Michigan, USA - KB3-175-2 | ecosystem: Environmental > Terrestrial > Soil > Unclassified ...
CAGAAACAGGATCAGGAACAGCCATAACGACCAGTAGCCGCGCCGGTTCGCCTTGAAATTCTCCCAGCGCCGCCGATTGATCGGCGACAACATGATCCGACGCCGCTCCGGCAACACGTCGAGGCCGATCGTTCCGACCGCCGTCGTATCAGGCGACTTGATGCCGGCGCGAGTGTCCACTCAGACCTCCCGCGTCTCGAAATCGATGCGCGGGTCGACCCACGTATAGGTGAGATCGGAGATCAGATTCACCACCAGCCCGAGCAGCGAAAATATATAAAGCGTCGCGAACACCACCGGGTAATCGCGGTTGAGCACGCTCTCGAACCCGAGCAGGCCGAGACCGTCGAGCGAGAAGATGGTCTCGATCAACAGCGAGCCGGTAAAGAACGCATGCACGAAAGCGCCCGGAAAGCCGGCAATCACGATAAGCATGGCGTTGCGGAAGACGTGCCCGTAAAGAACCTGCGTGCGCGTGCAGCCTTTGGCTCGCGCGGTGAGAACGTATTGCTTGCGGATTTCGTCGAGGAACGAGTTCTTCGTCAGCAACGTCATGGTCGCGAAAGCCGACAACGCCATCGATACGATCGGCAGCACCAAATGCCAGAAATAGTCGCCGATCTTCTGCCACCAGGCGAGTTGGTCCCAGTTGTCGGAAAACAATCCGCGCAGCGGAAACCAGTCGAAGAACGAGCCGCCGGCAAACACAATGATCAGCAGGATCGCAAACAGAAAGCCGGGAATGGCATAGCCCACGATGACGACGCCCGACGTCCAGACGTCGAAGCGCGAGCCATCCTCGACCGCCTTGCGGATACCCAGCGGAATCGAAATGAGATACGTGAGCAATGTCATCCAGATGCCGAGCGAGATCGACACTGGCAGCTTTTCCTTGATGAGCTGCAATACGCTTACGTCGCGGAAATAACTTTTGCCGAAATCGAAGCGTGCGTAATTCCACAGCATCAGGAAAAAGCGCTCGTAGGCCGGCTTGTCGAAGCCGAATTGCTTTTCCAGGCTCTTGATGAATTCGGGGTCGAGGCCCTGCGCGCCGCGGTACTTCGAGTTGATGTCGCCTTGCGAGCCGCCCTGAGTCATCCCGCGCGCGCCGAAATCGCCGCCGGGCGAACCCGATATGCGTGAGGTTGCGCCGGTGTCGGCGCCACTGAGCTTGGCGATTACCTGCTCGACCGGGCCGCCCGGCGCGAACTGCACCACGACGAACGCAACAAGCAGGATGCCGAGGATCGTCGGCACCATGAGCAGCAGGCGGCGGATCAGATAAGCGGCCATGAATAACCTCTGTTAGCGCGTTATTCTTGATCCGTCACCTTGAGGCGGCGCGCGGCCCCTGAAGGGTCGACGGTCCATGGTTCAATGCCCGTCATCCTTCGTGGCTTGCCGCATGAACGGCCCGCACCTCGGGATGGCCGCGACGGGTCAGCTCTTCTGTTTCAGTTTTTCCGCCTTCGCACTGTCATACCACCAGGTTTCCGGAACGCCGCGGAAATAGCGCGGTTTCTCCGCCGGGCGATCAAAGACATCCCAATATGCGATCCAGTGTGACGCTTTGTACCACTGCGGAATCCAGTAACGGCCGGCGCGGACCACGCGGTCGAGCGCGCGGCACGCAGTCGTAAGCTCGTCGCGCGTCTTGGCGGCAATAACGGTGCTAATCAGCGAATCGACCGCCGGATCGGCGATGCCGGCGAGATTCTGCGAACCCTTCGTCGCCGCCGCCCGCGACGACAAATACGTGCGCAGTGAATCGCCCGGCGTGGACGAGAAGCTGAGACGCTCGATTGTTATGTCGAAATCGAAGCCGTCGACGCGCGCGCGGTACTGCACCGGATCGACAATGCGCAACGTGGCGTCGATGCCGAGCGTCGCGAGGTTGCGGATATAGGGAAAATGATGCGGTTGCAACGCCGGCTCGTCGACCAGAAATTCGATCGCGATCGGCTGGCCATCGGGCAGTACGCGCTTGCCGTTCTTGAGCGCGCAGCCGGCCGCGTTAAGCCGTTGCGCGCCGCGGCGCAGCCAGCGGCGATCTTGCCCGCTGCCGTCGGTCACAGGCGGCAAATACGCATCGCCGAACACTTCGTCCGGCACCTTGCCGCGGAACGGCTCGAGCAGCGCGAGTTCTTTCGGTCCCGGCTTGCCTTTTGCCATCATCGGCGAATTCTGGAAAATCGACACCGTGCGGTCATAGGAACCGTACATGATGGTCTTGTTGGTCCATTCGAAATCGAAAGCGTCGATCAGCGCTTCGCGCACGCGCGGATCCTTGAATTGCGGTCGCCGCGTGTTGATGAACCAGCCTTGCGCGCCCGAAGGTGTGTCGTCCGGCAACACCGCGCGCTTCACGCGTCCTTCCTTGAACGCAGGGAAATCGTAGCGCGTCGCCCAGGTTCGCGAGGTGAACTCTTCGCGGAATAAATAGTTGCCCGCGGTGAAACCTTCGAAGGCGACATCGCGGTCCCGGTAATATTCGAAACGCATAATGTCGAAATTGTTCTGTCCGCGCGACACCGGCAGACCGGCACCCCACCAGTCCTTGACGCGATTGAATTCGATAAAGTGGCCCGGCTCGAAATGACCGACCCGATAAGCACCGCTGCCAAGCGGAATGTCGAGCGTCGATTCATCAAATTTCTTCTTTGCGTAATACGCGCGCGAGAAGATCGGAAGCCCAGCGACGAACAGCGGCACGTCACGACCGCGCTTCTCGGCGAAATGCACGATCACGGTATGATCGTCGCTTGCCTCCGCGCCTTTGAAGTCGCGGAGAGACTGCGTGATGATCGGGTGCCCCTTCTCCTTAAGCGCCGTGATCGAAAACGCGACATCATGCGCCGTGAGCGGCGTGCCGTCGTGGAATTTTGCCTCCGGCCGCAGCAGGAAACGGTACGTGAGCCCATCATCCGAAATCAGGACCGCGCGCGCCGCAAGGCCGTACATGGCGTCCGGTTCGTCGCCCGAACGCGCCATCAACGTCGCAAAAGTATAATCCATTCCGAAGGCGCCGTCGCCTTTGAGAATGTAGGCATTGAGTGAATTGAAAGTGAGAAACGATCCATTATAGCCGCGGCTCGCAATCACTTCCGAATACCTGCCGCTCTTCGGTGCATCCGGATTGACGTATTTGAAATATGCAAAATCCGCCGGATATTTAAGATCGCCAAAAGCCGACATGCCGTGGCGCTCGGCGTCCTGCGCGGCGGCGGCCAACGAGAACTTCGCGGCTGCAATCGCGGCCGGCAGAATCAGCGCATGGCGGCGTGTGATCACGATCGCTTCTGCACCTTGGCGGCCTTTTGCGTGTCCCACCACCAGATGGATGGGAACGCCGAAAGCCCGTATTTCGGCATCGCGTCCGGGTGGCCGAACCGATCCCAGCGCGCGCTGCGCACCTTGCCATAGGTCCATTGCGGCACAACGTAGAAATTCCACAGCAGCACACGGTCGAGCGCATGGGTCGCGGCGACGAGCTCGGCGCGGTCCTTGGCGTAGATCACGCGCTCGATGAGCTTGTCGACCGCCGGATTCTTGATGCCGATCAGGTTGCGCGAACCGGGCTGGTCCGCCGCGCGCGAACCCCAGAAACCGCGCTGTTCGTTGCCGGGCGACAACGACTCGCCCCATGATGCAATGATGATATCGAAGTCCCACTGCCGCATGCGGTTTTCGTATTGCGCGCTGTCGATCGTGCGCACCGACACCGCCATGCCGAGCCGTTCGAGCGACGGCTTGTAGAACAGCATCACGCGTTCGAACGCCGGCTCCTCCACAAGCAGCTCGAGCATCATGCGTTCGCCGGTCTTGGTGTTGATGAGCTGGGTGTTCTTCACCTCGTAGCCGGCCTGGCGCAAGAGCTTGAGCGCCTCGCGCAGGTTATTGCGCACGGCCTGCTGATTGCCGCCCACCGGATTTGTATAAGGCTTGGTGAACAAATCGGCCGGCACCTGATCGCGCACGGTGTTGAGAATGTCCAGCTCCTGGCCAGCCGGAATGCCGGAGCACGCAAGCTCCGTGCCCTCGAAGTAGCTGGCGATGCGCTTGTACTGTTCGAAGAAGATCTGCTTGTTCATTTCCTCGAAGTCGAAGGCGAAATTGAACGCGCGGCGCACCAGCGGGTCCTTGAACTTGTCGCGCCGGATATTGAACGCGAACGCCTGCATTACGCCGAAATTATTGATCGGAAATTCTTCGAGGACGACGCGCTTTTCCCTCACGGCGGGAAAATCGTAAGCCGTCGCCCAACTCTTGGCGCTGTTCTCAGTGCGCCAATCGACCTGATCGGCCTTGAAGGCTTCGAGCGCAACGTTGGAGTCGCGAAAATAATCGAAGCGAAGCTCATCGAAATTGTTGGCGCCGACGTTCACATTGATCGCGGCGCCCCAGTAATCCTTGACGCGCTCATAAACGAGCGAGCGGCCGGGCATGAATTCCTTGAGCTTGTACGGTCCTGAGCCGAGCGGCGGCTCGAGCGTCGTCTGCGTGATCTCGCGCTTCTTGCCGGACTTGTCGGTGCCTTCCCACCAGTGCTTCGGCAGCACCGTGAGCTGACCGACGATGTGCGGCAGTTCGCGATTGCCGGCGCCGTCGAAGGTGAACGTGACTTCGCGTTCGCCGGTTTTCTCCGCCTTGGTGACGTGACGGTAGTAAGCGGCAAGTTGCGGGCTGTTCTTCTTGAACACATCAAGTGAATAGATGACATCTTCCGGAGTCACCGGCTTGCCGTCCTGCCAGCGCGCGGCGGCGCGCAACCGGTAAGTTACCGATGAATGATCGTCGGGATGGCTGGCAGCTTCCGCCAGCAGCCCGTATTCGGTCGATACTTCGTCGAGCGCCGGCGTCATCAGGCTTTCGTTGACGAGCTCGGTGCCGTTGGCGAGTTGTCCCTTCACGCCCGAAACAACCATGTTGAAATTGTCGAAAGTGCCAAACGCGATCTGGCGCACCGCGCCGCCCTTCGGTGCGGCCGGATTGACATAGTCGAAATGCCTGAAGTCCGCCGGGTAGCGCGTCTCGCCGAAGAGCGAGAGGCCGTGCCGCCATTTCTTGTCGTCGGCGCGCGCAACCGGCAGCGGGCAGAGAGTCCCGAGCGCCGGCGCGGCGAAAAATGCCGCGGCGCTGCGCATCAAAAAACGGCGGGAAAACCTCATGAAATAACTCCGAGTTTTCGCGAAAAATCGGCCGGTATTCACCGAAATCGGCGTCGATTATGTCGGTTTTTCGTCCCGAGTTCACCGTTCGCGGGGCCTGCGTCAATTCCGCAATTCAAATTCCTGTGGGCCGGCATTTCAGGCTTTCGCAAAACAAAACGGCCGGGCGTGTCGCCCGGCCGCGTCAAATCGTCGAAAATTCCAGCCGTTACTGCGCCTTAGGCGCCGGCTGCGGTTGCGCGGGTGGCTGCGCGCCCGGCTTCTGCTGCGCGGGCGCAGGCGCAGCGGGCTTCTGCTCCGCATTGCCGCTCGCCGGAGCGGCCTTGTTACCGCCGCTCTTATTCTCGGCCGCCTTCGGCAGCGGAACAGGATTATCCGACAGCGTATGCAGGAAAGCGATGACGTCCGCGCGCTGGTTGTCGCGCGGCAAACCCGCGAAGGTCATGTGCGTGCCGGGAATGTAGCCCTGCGGATGGACCAGGAACTTGTTAAGCTCGTCATAGGTCCACTTGCCGCCTTTTTTCTTCATGGCGTCGGAGAAGTTGAAGCCGCCGCGATCTTCCCCGCGCGGGCTGTCGACGATGTTCCAGAGATTGGGGCCGATGCGGTTCGGGCCGCCCTTTTCAAAGGTGTGGCAGGCCTGGCACTGCCGGGCGATCTGCTTGCCTTTGTCGGCCGACGCACTCGCGAGCAGGACTTCAATCGGCTCTGAAGGCTTCTGCGCCTCGCCGCTCTTGGCCCCACCGACCGTTTCTTCCTTCGCGGCAATCGCGAAACCCGGCTTTGCCGGCTTTTCCGGGGAGAAAATCGAGCCGGCGGCAATGTTGAGGGCCAGCGTAATCAGGCAACAGCCGAGGATAGCGCCAAGGACTTTGTTGAGTTCGAAGGAATTCATCGAAATTCGGCTCCCAGGGCGGGGCGAGTCGGCGGGGGACGGAACGCCGCCAAGGTCCAGGCGGCGCCGGACAGATACCGGTTTGCCTGCCCCCTTGCAACCCGTATAAGCGCGGCAACCGTGCGACATTCGTTCATGCTCGGCAGCGCCTTGGGCGAGCCAGACCGATGCCCGATGCAATCATTCTGATCCCGGCCCGCATGGCTTCGACCCGCCTGCCGGGCAAGCCGCTGATCGAAATCGCGGGATTCCCGATGATCGTCCACGTGCTGCGGCGAGCCGCCGCCGCGGGCATCGGCGAGGCGGTGGTGGCGACCGATTCCGAAGCGATCATGGCTGTGGTGGAAAAATCCGGCAGCCGCGCGCTGATGACGCGCGCCGACCATGCTTCCGGCTCTGACCGCATCTTCGAAGCCCTGCAAACGCTCGATCCCGAACGCCGCATAGATATCGTGGTCAATCTGCAAGGCGACCTTCCGACCATCGCCGCCGGCGACATCCGCGCCGCGCTCACGCCGCTGGCCGATCCCAAGGTCGATATCGCGACGCTCGCCGCCGAGATAAAGGGACCCGGCGAGCGCGCCAACCCGAACGTGGTCAAGGTGTCAGGCTCGCCGGTCTCGGCGGACCGTTTCCGCGCGCTGAAGTTCACGCGCGCCGACGCGCAAGGCCCTGGGCCGCATTATCATCACATCGGGCTTTACGCCTATCGCCGCGCCGCGCTGGAGAGCTTTGTCGCGCTGCCGCCGTCGATGAACGAGCAGCGCGAGAAGCTCGAGCAATTGAGCGCGCTCGACGCGGGCATGCGCATTGACGTTGCCGTCGTCGAAAGCGTGCCGCTCGGCGTCGATACGGCCGCCGATCTGGCCAAGGCGCGCGCGATGCTGGCCGGTTGACTCAGAGCCAACCCTCCGCGTAACGGAACGGTCCAGAGGCAATTGAAATGGCCAAAAAGAAGATCATCTTCCAGGGCGAGCCCGGAGCGAATTCGCATATCGCCTGCAAGCAAGCCTATCCGGACCATGAGGCGGTGCCCTGCCCGACCTTCGAGGATTGCTTTTCCGCGTTGACCGCCGGCGACGTCGATCTCGGCATGATCCCGATCGAGAACTCGATCGCCGGACGCGTCGCCGACATCCATCACCTGATGCCAACCTCGGGGCTGCACATCATCGCCGAGTGGTTTCTGCCGATCCGCAATCAGTTGATGGCGCCGAAGGGCGCGACGCTGAAAACGATCAAGACGGTCGAGAGCCATGTCATGGCGCTCGGTCAATGCCGCAACGTCATCCGCGAGCTCAAGCTGAAGCCCGTCGTGGCCGCCGACACCGCCGGTTCGGCGCGTGAGGTATCCGAGCGCAACGACAAAAGCCGCGCGGCGATCGCATCACGGCTTGCCGCTGAAATCTACGGCCTGCAAATCCTCAAGGAGGACGTCGAGGACGAGTCGCACTCGACCACGCGCTTCATCGTGCTGTCGCGCGAGAAGAAATGGGCCAAGCCCGGGAACGGCAAAGTCGTTACGACCTTCGTGTTCCGTGTGCGCAACCTGCCGGCCGCGCTCTACAAGGCGCTCGGCGGGTTTGCGACCAACGGCGTCAACATGACCAAGCTCGAGAGCTACATGGTCGGCGGCAATTTCTTCGCCACGCAATTCTATGCCGATGTCGAGGGTCATCCCGACGACCGCGCGCTGGTGCTCGCGCTGGAGGAGCTTGCGTTCTTTTCCAAGGAATTGACTGTGCTTGGCGTCTATCCCGCGCACGCGTTCCGCGACACGTTCAAGGAAGAGAAGGACTGAGAAGCCGCCTTAACGCGCGGGCTTGTTCTCGGGTTTCGCCGGCGCCTTCGCCTTTTTAAGCTCCGCGATCTCGGCGCGGACTTTGTCCAGCGCAACCTTAAGCGATGCGGTTTCGGCTTTGGCGGCTGAAAGCTCGCGGCTCGTGGCGGCGAGCTTTTCCTGCGTCTCGCGGGTAAATTTCGTCAGCGCCCGCTGCAAGAACTCCACATTGCTTTGCAGGCAACTGGTGCGCCGCTCCATCTGTTTTTCGGCGGTGCAGACTTCCATGCCGCGCACGTCCTGCGCGATGACCGACCCGGCGAACGATAGGCTGAATACAAACGCAATTGCCGCCACTCGCAAATGATTCACCGGATGCCCTCGCTCATGCGGCCGCATGATGCCCCGCACTCGCGGTCGCATGCAATCTCCATATCAGCGCAATCGCGCCACCAGGACTTCGAGCTTGTCGATGCTCTGCGTCCAGCCGGCTTCCATGCCGGCAAGCATTTGCGGAGCCTGCGGCACAAGGCCAACGGCACGCGCCGTCAAGGTAAGCGTGGTCTTGCCATCCTGCTCGTCGAACGTGACGGTCGTTTCGCCTTCCAGCAGATGATTGCCGTCTTTGTCGACTGCGATGTTGGTGAAAACCAGCCGCTCGTTGGCGACGACCTCGCGGAACATCCCCTTCATCGGATATTCGGCGCCATCCGGCGCGCGCATGACGATATAAAGAGCACCGCCCGGGCGCACGTCCAGTTCACATACCGGATTGGTGAAGTGCGTCGGGCCGAACCACTGCGCCATGTGCTTGGGATCAGTCCAGCATTTCCATACCAGCGCGCGCGGCGCGTCGAACGTGCGTTTGAGCGTGACGGTTCGTTCGCCGTATTGTGTGGCCGTTGTTGCATCGGGCATGAGCGGTCTCCGTTTCAGAGCGTGGCTAGATAGGCGGTCGGGCATGACTAAGCCTCTTTCGAGATCGGACCGTCAGGACGGATCGAGCTTTGCCGCCAGGGCATCAGCCCGCGCAGCCGCACGTCGCGCAGCCACAATCCGCCCCACGCGACCGCGCCCAGAACGAGAGCCGAGACGACGTGCGGCAACAGCGGCTCCGGTCGCGGCAGATGGGTGGCGATAGCACCGCCGAGGAAGCCGGTGAGCAGGATGGCGCCGAGCACCGAGGTGCGCGGCACGGCGTATAGCACTGTGCAAAGTAACGCGACGGCGCCAAGCGGACGAGCGTAATCCGGCGAAATGCCGAATTCCTTCATGCCTTTGGTGACGAAATCGAACGCAATCACCTGGATCCCGCCGTCGAAAAGCATGAACGCGACGATCAGCGCCGTCATCGCCCAACCGATCCGGTAGGCCACCTTGCCATCGAGACTCATAATTTTCTCCTGCTTGTGCTCGGCATCCGCCTCTATTGCGCGATAACCATCCACTGCACGCCGAACTTGTCCTTCAGCATGCCGAACTGCTGAGCGAAGAAAGTTTTGCTCAGCGCCATCGTCACTTCGCCCCCTTGTCCGAGCCCGTTAAAGAGTTTTTCCGCTTCCGCGCTGTCCTTGGCCTGGATCGTGAGCGCGAAGCCGTCGAATTTCGGATTGCCCTGGTTGCGGCCGTCGGAGATCAGGATCACGCTGTCGCCAATTGAAAACTGCGCGTGCATCACCTTGTTCTCGCTTCCTTTCGAGATCATCGATTGGTCGGGCGCCTCCTTGAAACGCATCATCATCGTCACTTCCGCGCCGACGGCCTTCTTGTAAAAATCGAGCGCTTCTTCGGTGCGGCCGTCTAAGAACAAATAGGCTTGGACATGCATGACTCTTTCTCCACAAGGCTAGAGTTGACAATTATGTTGATATCAACGTAATTAGACCCATGTCAACACCTGCTGAATTGCCGTTCGCAGTCACGCATCAGGTCCGTGATGCCTGCCTGTGCCTGCACGTGCAACGAGCGGCGCGCGCGCTGGGACGTCGGTTCGACGACGTGTTGCGGCCGCTGAATCTGACTCATGGCCAGTTCTCTCTGTTGATGTCGCTCAACCGCCCCGAAGCGCCGAGCATCGGCAGCGTCGCGGCTTTGCTCGCCATGGATCGCACCACACTCACAGCCAATCTCAAGCCGCTCGAACGGCGCGGCTTGCTGAAGGTCGCGGTCGACAAGGAAGATAAGCGCAGCCGCCGTCTGGTCGTCACGTCGGCTGGCCGCGCCTTGCTGAGCAAGGCCTTTCCGATATGGAAAAAGACGCACGCGGAAGCCGAGCGGCTGATCGCTCAATGCAGTCCCAGTGACCTGCGCGTGGCGCTGCGCGCGTTGTCCTGATGCAGCGTGTCGAGGCTATTTTTTTCGCCCACGCTTCGTCTCCTTCGGTTTCGGTCCCTCATTCGCTTGCAGCGTGCGCAGGTAATCGTCGAGACGGTCGAGCCGCTCTTCCCAGAGCCGGCGATATTCTTCGAGCCAGTCGTCGACGCCCTTGAGCGCGTCGAGCTCGATCTTGCAGGGACGCCATTGCGCCTCGCGGCTGCGCGCGATCAGCCCGGCCCGCTCCAGCACCTTGAGGTGCTTGGACACAGCCGGAAGGCTCATGTCGAAGGGCTCGGCCAGTTCCGATACCGAGGTCTGGCCAAGGGCGAGACGCGCCAGGATGGCCCTGCGCGTGGGGTCGGCCAAGGCTGCAAATGTCGTGCTGAGACGGTCTTGCGACATATATTTAGCCAAATAGTTAAGTAACTTCCTGGTTAAATACAGAACACAGGGGGTGCCGTCAAGCGGGAATTTGAGAATCTAAGGGACGGGCTTAGCCGCGTTCGTGCTTGTACCGCTCGACAAAGCGCGGCGACAGCTTGCGCAGCCGCTCCAGGTCGACACGGCCGGAACGCATGACATAGCTCATCGCAAAATCCATTGGCGCAAGCTTCATGTGCTCGGCAAAACGCTCGTACCAGGCCGCGCTTGCGTGCGCCCCGGCGACTATCTTCTCCACGATCGGCCGCCGCGCCGCCTCGTATGCCGGCAGCGCCGCCGCGACGTCATCGCCGTGCTCGACCAGTGCGCGGTCGAGCGCGATGGCGTCTTCCATCGCCAGCCGCGTCCCCGAGCCGATGGAAAAATGCGCGGTGTGCGCGGCATCGCCGATCAAAACATATTTGCCGTGATGCCAGTTGCGGTTCGACACCTGTGGAAAACGCCGCCAGATCGAATTGTTCGAGATCAGCCGTTGCCCGCCAAGAGCATCGGCAAAAACCTTTTCGCATAGCGTGCGCGTGTCGGCATCTTCCAGGCGTTCGAAACCGGCGCGCGCGAAAGTCTCCTCGTCCACTTCGACAATGAAAGTGCTGCGGCTCGGCGCATAGCGATAGTGATGCGCGTTGAAGTCGCCGATGGGCGTATGCCGGAATGTCTGGGTCAGCGTTTCAAAAGACTTGCTGGCGCCGAACCAGGCGAAACGGTTGGCGCGGTAGTGAACGCTGGCGCCGAACTCGTCGGCGAACTTATCCCGCACCAGCGAGTTGACGCCGTCGGCGCCGACGATGAGATCGCAGGCGCCGAATTCATCGAGCGACTTCACGGCGCGCTCGAATACCGGCGCGACGCCGACTGAGCGCAAGCGCTCCTGCAAGAGCTGAAGCAATTTCAGGCGGCCGACCGCCGCAAAACCGATGCCATCGATGGCGATGCGCTCGTTGCGGTGGAAGAGCGTAATGTCATCCCAGGTTTCCATGCGCGGCGCGATCGCCGCGTAGGTCGCCTCGTCGTCGGCGCGCAGGAATTCGAGCGCGCGGTCGGAGAACACCACGCCAAATCCGAATGTGGCATTGGCCGGATTCTGCTCGACGAGGACGATATCAGCGTCCGGCCGGCGGCGCTTGATCAGATAGGCGAGATAAAGCCCCGCGGGACCGGCACCGATGATGGCAACGCGCATCGCGATAGTCTTTCAGACTGTCATGCCCCGCGAAAGCGGGGCATCCAGTACTCGGCAGCATTAGCGACTGTCGTGAACCTCGTGTGTACTGAATCGCCCGCTTGCGCGGGCGATGACAGCAGAATCTCAAATCGTCTGATTATAAGCGCCGACTTCCGGGTGCTTACGCAGCAAGTCGTCGATGGCCTTGAACATGTCGCCCATGCG
>Ga0134126_10009951_pt1 | contig 11985 bp, 9 predicted proteins | sample KB31752_FD_96881 | JGI IMG/M metagenome (GOLD analysis project Ga0134126, IMG submission 96881) | Terrestrial soil microbial communities with excess Nitrogen fertilizer from Kellogg Biological Station, Michigan, USA - KB3-175-2 | ecosystem: Environmental > Terrestrial > Soil > Unclassified ...
AACCAGGAGCCCGTCGATCGCCTCCGGCCGCAGCTCGGCGAGGGGCAGCACCGGGCCGCCCGACAGGCGCGCCGCTTCGACGCGGGCGTTGCGCGTCGCCGCCTGAACGATCCCGCCGCTCAGATGGTCGACGACGGTTCGCTGATCGCGGTCGGGCGCGGCGCAGATGATCTTCGCCCCGGCCCGCTCGGCGACCACGATCGCCAGCATCGTCTCCGCCGCGTCGCTGCCGTCACCCCACCCGGCCCCGGAAAGCACCACGCCGATGCGTTTGCCCATCGCCCATCGTTTACCACGGCGTCGGCGGGAACGTCCCGCCGGCGATCAGCTCCCGTGCCCGGCGCCCGAGGCTCAAGTAGTGCTCGAGGTTGTGGACCGTGGCCAGCCGATAGTAGAGGAGCTCCTTGGCGTGAAAGAGATGCGCCAGGTACGCCCGGCTATAGCGCGCGCAGCAGGCGCAGTCGCACCCGGCCTCGACCGGCTGGTCCTCGTCGCGGTGGCGGGCGTTGCCGATGTTCAGCCGCCCCGCCTTGGTGAAGAGCTGGCCGTTGCGCGCGTTGCGCGTCGGCATCACGCAGTCGAACATGTCGATGCCGGCGCCGATCGCCTGCCAGATGTCCTCGGGGGTCCCCACTCCCATCAGGTAGCGCGGTTTCTCCGCGGGCATGTCGCCCGCCACCTCGGCGATCACCCCGTGCATCACCTCGGGGGCCTCGCCCACGCCCAGGCCCCCCAGCGCGAATCCGTCGAAAGCGGAGCCGTCGAACGACAGCTCGCGCAGCTCGGCCAAGTGCGCCCGCCGCAGGTCGAGGTGCACGCCCCCCTGCCCGATTCCGAACCGCAGCTGCCCGGGGGCGGGCGTCGTCGCCAGGCAACGTCGTGCCCAGCGGGTGGTGCGCGCCATCGCCGCCTCGATGATCGCCCGCTCGGAATCCGACGGGGGGCACTCGTCGAAGGCCATCGCCACGTCGCTGCCGAGCAGCGCCTGGATCTGCATCGCCCGCTCGGGCGTGAGCCGCTGCGGCGACCCGTCGAGGTGCGAGGCGAAGGTGACGCCCTCCTCGTCGATCGTCCGCCGCTCTCGCAGGCTGAAGACCTGAAAGCCGCCCGAGTCGGTGAGGATGGCCCTCGACCAGGCCATGAACTTGTGCAGCCCGCCCAGGGCGGCGATCCGCTCGGCGCCCGGCCGCAGCGCCAGGTGGTAGGTGTTCCCCAGGATGATCCGGGCCCCCAGCCGCTCGACGTCCTCGGAGGCCAGCGCCTTGACGCTCGCCTGCGTCCCCACCGGCATGAACACCGGGGTCTCGATCTCGCCGTGGGCGGTCCCGAGCACGCCCGCCCGCGCCCGCCCCGCGTGCGCCGTGAGCCGGAACGACTCGCCCCGCATCAGGCCGCCCCGTCCGTGATCAACATGGCGTCGCCGTAGCTGTAGAAGCGGTAGCCGAGCGCCACCGCCTCGGCGTACGCCCGGAGCACGTTCTCGCGCCCCGCGAACGCCGCCACCAGCATGAGCAAGGTCGAGCGCGGCAGGTGAAAGTTGGTGACCAGGTCGGTGACCACCTCGAACCGCGCGCCCGGCAAGAGGTAGAGGTCCGTCGCCCCCGTGCCCGCCACCACCGCGCCGCCGTTGGCGCCCGCCGAGGCCTCCAGCGTCCGCACGACGGTCGTGCCGACCGCCACGATCCGCCGGTTTTCTTCGCGCGCGCGCGCGATCGCCCCCGCGGCCGGCGTCGAGATCCGGAAGTGCTCGGCGTCCATCCGGTGGCCGTTCGGATCCTCGACCTCGACCGGCCGGAACGTCCCCGGCCCGACGTGCAGGGTCACGAACGCAATCTCGTGGCCGGCCGCGGTCGCGGCCGCCAAGAGCTCGGGCGTGAAGTGCAGCCCGGCGGTCGGCGCCGCGACGGCGCCCGGCTCGTCCGCGAACACCGTCTGGTAGCGCGTGCGATCGTCGACCGTCACCGCGCCCGCGCCGCGCTTGCGGGCCGCCTCGATGTACGGGGGCAGGGGCACTTCGCCGATCTCCTCCAGGAGCGCCAGCAGCGACGCCCCGGGGCCGGTGGCCCGCACGAGGGCGCGGCCGCCGTCGAGTCGGTCGACGACCTCCAGGCGCGCGCCGCCGCCGACCTCGAACGTCCGGGGCGCGTTGCCCGAGAGGCCTCGGGTCAGCCCCTCCCAGAGCTCCTCGAACATTCCCGAATCGACGGGCGCGCCGGACACGCGGCGCGTCAGCAGGATCTCGAAGGTGCCACCGGTCGGCTTGCGGCCGCGCAACCGGGCGGGAAAGACGCGCGTGTCGTTGAGGACCAGCAGCGCCTTGGGCGGCAGGAACGCCAGCAGGTCCCGGAACTGCGCGTGCTTGCGCGACCCATCCAGGCGATCCATGACCATGAGGCGGGATTCATCCCGCTTCGCCGCCGGTGTCGCCGCGACGCATTCCGGGGGCAATTCATAATTGAAATCCGACGTCTTCACCTTGTCTCTGCAAGGTACTTTACAAAACTTCTCTTCTTCGTAATACGATAGAACCTTCAGTTCCCCACATGACCATCCTCAAGGCACATTTTCCGACCGGGACGGCGTTCCTGGAGCGGTTTCTGCCCGAGTTCGAGGGTGGCGGCATTTTCTTCCCGACCCGCCGGATGCTGGCGATTGGCGAGTCCGTCGCCGTCGCCATCCGCCTGGGGCGTCGCCGCAGCCCGACGCTCATCCGCGGGCGCGTGGCCTGGCGGCGGCCGGGCAAGCACAGCACCAAGATCAAGGCCGGCGTCGGCATCGAATTCCTGGAGTCCGAGCGCCAGGCGCGGGAGTACCTGCTCGGCGTGGCGCGCGGCGACTCCGAGGAGATGGTCGCCCGCCGCCACCAGCGGCTCCCGGTCGAGCTGCCCGTGATGTGGCAGGTCCAGGGCGTGCTGCAGGACAAGTCCGGCGTCCTGCGCGACATCGGCCGCGGCGGCGCCTTCGTGAAGACCGAAGAGGCCCTCCCGACCGAGAGCGACATCGTCCTGATGGTCTCCCCACCCGGCGCCGAGGTGGCGATGCCCCTGTCCGCCCGTGTCTGCTGGAAGGGTCACCCCGGCGGCGAGAACGGCTTCGGCGTCGAATGGAAGGCCCGCGACGCCGGCGGCAGCCGCCGGATCAAGGAACTGGTCCGCCGCATCGAAGCCCAGGGCGTCCCCGCCCGCTTCGCCTAAGCGGTTCGTTCGCGTAGGCCCGCTCGCGCTCGATCGAGTTGCGAGCGCAGGGTGGCTTTGCCAGCCCGGAGCGAACCGGGGGCGCGGGGGACCAAAGGGCGCGCAGCGCCCGACGCCCCCCGACTAAGTCGACAAATCCAGGGCGTAGAAGGAGCCGCTGTTGGAGAGGACGTAGAGGCGGCCGGTCTTCTCGTCGAGCGTGGGGGCGGCGCAGACGCCGTGGCCGGGGTTGAAGACCTCGAGCAAGTTGCCGGTGGTGCGGTCGACGACGAACAGGCCGGCGCGGCTGCCGGAGAAGATCAGGTAGCGGCCGACGACGACCGGCTGGGTCAGGTCGCCGGCCTCGGTGAGGCCCTGGCGCCAGATGACGTGACCGGCCAGGTCGGCGGCGTGCACCCCCTGGCGGGGAGCCACGAAGAAGAGGCGGTTGTCGGAGACGCTGATGTCGCCGACGCCCTCGATGGGGAGGCGCCACTTGATCGCGCCGTCGTGCAGGTCGACGGCGCAGAGGCCGCCCGAGTACGACGAGACGTAGGCGAGGTCTCCGGCCAGCGTGGCGGTGGTGTCGACGTCGACGTATTGCTCGGAGGTCATCGCCAGCGAGCGCGCCCAGACGACCTCGCCGCTGCCGGCGTTGAGCGCCACCAGGTATCCGTCGGCGAAGCCGGTCAGAAGGTCGTTGCCGTGCAGGCGCGGGCCGGCGTAGCCGTGGATGGTGAACCCCTCCGGCATCTCGCGCTCGTACTGCCAGCGCCACTTCCCGGTCGCGGGGTCGAGCGCCACCACGCGGTCGACCGCGCTGGCGGCGTAGACCGCGTCGGCGCCCAGCTCGGGCGGCCGCTCGAACGCCCCCTTGCCGTGGTAGGTCCAGCGAATCGCGCCCGACCCCGGGTCCACCGCGTAGAACGACCCGTCGTCGGCGCCCACGTAGACCTGGCCGCGCTTGGCATCGAAGCGCGCGGTGCTGTCGACGCCGCCCGAGACGCCGGTGACCCAGTCGACGTGGCCCGTCTCCGGGACGACCCCGACCACGTTGGCGGCACGCGAGCCCAGGACCAGGTGGCCGCCCGCCAGCGCGGCGGTGGCGCACTCCTCGGGCGCCGGCTCGAAGAGGCCATGCTCGTGCAGCGTCGTCCGCCACACCATGTGGAGCACGCCAGCCGCGTGCGCGGGCGGCTCCGGGCCCTCGAGCGGGCGAATCGTCGCCGAGGCGCACCCCGCCATCGCGGCGGCCGCGGCCAGGGCGAACCAGCGGGCCTCGGTCACTTCATCTCGAGCGTGGCGAGGCGATTGGTGATCTCCTCGCGCAACGAGGTGGTGGGGTTCTTGTCCAGCACCTCGTGATAGATCCGCTTGGCGTCCGCCGGGTTGCTTTGCAGCTCCGCGAGGCGCGCCTGATGGTAGAGCGCACGGTCCTTGTAGAAGTTGTCCATTCCGGCCGAGTCGTCGCCCAGCTTGCTGAAGGCGTCCTTCGCCTCCGGCAGCTTTCCCAGACGTTCGTACGCATAGCCGAGCCCTTCGTGGGCCAGGAAGCGGAGCCGCTTGTCCACGTTGTCGGGCAGGAGCCCCTGGTAAACGGTGAGCGCCTCGCCGGCGCGATCGAGATCGAGCAGCAGGCTGCCCCGCACGATCATCGCCTCGGCGTGCAGCGGCCCCCGCCCGGCCGGCGGAAAGGCGGCGTCCAGATCCTTGAGAGCGGCCTCGACCTGCGCCCGCGCCGTCGGCAGGTGCGGCAGCCCGTCGTCGGGCGGCGGCGATCCCGGCAGCGGCGGCTCGACGTTGGCGATGCGCTGGGCCTTGGCCAAGGCTTCGCTGGCGGCGGCGCTCCGCCGCTCCGAGACCTGGCTGATCACTATCGAGCCCGCGATCACCGTGGCCAGCGTGGTCAGCGAGACGACGAGCGCCCGCATGTGCGAGGAGGCGTAGCTCCACACCGCATCGCCCGCCCGCGTCCAGAAGTCCAAGAACTGATCGGGCTGCTTGAGCTCTTTCTTGCTGAGTCTTCTCTTCGGCACCGCCTGGGGGAGATAACAGAGCCTTCCCGGCGGGTCAAATGGGACCGACTCCACCCCGGCGCGGCCCCCATCTGGGATCGCATGTATAGTCCCCGGGCGTGAAGCCGGCCGCTCTCCTCGTGGCGTTCGCGATCTGCCTCTTCGCCGGGGGGGGCGCGCGGGCGGCGGCGGGCGCCAACGAGCTGGAAGTGGCGGGCCGGGTCGGCATCGGCGTCATCAACCAGGGGAGCGCGCACCCCTGGGGGCCGGCCGGCGGAATCGACGTCGCCTACGGCCTCAACGACGCCTGGGCGCTCTCGGGGACCCTCCAGGGGTCGAGCGCCTCGGTCTCGGCCGACAAATCGGCCGGGATCGCCGGCGGCACCGAGCACGCCGTCGCCGCGGCGGTCGGCGTCACCTACACCGTCGACATCCTGCGGCTGGTCCCGTACGTGACCCTGCAGCTCGGGATCGCCGAGCTGGGCGGTCCCTTGGCGCCGTCGGAGACGATGTTCGCCTCGGCGCTGGCGCTGGGCGGGGATTACTTCCTGACCGTGCGGCTCAAGGCGGGCGTGATGTTCCAGTACCTTTACCGGCCGCAGGATCTCCTGTCCGACCCGCGCAACCTCGGCAGCTCGCCGTTCACCTTCTCGACGACCGTGCGGCTCGCGTGGGTCTTCTAGCCTTCTCGGCCGCCACGGCGCTGGGCGGCGCCCCCTTTTTTTGGCGGTGCGCGCGCAGCACCAGGCGGACGGGCGTCCCCCCGAAGCCGTAGGCCTCGCGCAACCGGTTGACGAGGAAGCGGCGGTACGGGTAGCCGAGCTCGGCGGGGTGGTTGGTGCTGAGATAGAACGTCGGCGGGCGGACCTGGGCCTGGGTGGCGTAGTAGAGGCGGACGTGGCGCCCGCCCCGCCCCGCCGGCGGCGGTTTGTGGGTCACGATCTGCTCGAGCAGCTTGTTCAGCTCGCCGGTGGAGATGCGGCGCGAGGCCTGGGCGAGGGCCTTGTCCGCCTCGGCGAGGATGGCGGTGACCCCGGCCCGTGTGACCGCCGAGGTGAGCAGCACCGGCGCGTAGCGCAGGAAGGTGAGCGCCTCGCGCGTCGCTTCGACCTTGGCGTCGATGGCCGCCCGGCCGACGAGGTCTCGCTTGTTGAGCACCACCAGCGCGCAGCGGCCGGAGTCCTCGATCAGGCTCGCCAGGCGGGCGTCCTCCGCCGTCGCGCCCAGGCGGGCGTCGATCACCAGCGCCGCCACGTCGCAGCGTTCGAGCTGGTCGCGCGCCATCTTGGCCGCCACGTGCTCGGTCAGCGTGTCGATGGCCCGGCGCCGCCGCATTCCGGCGGTGTCGACCAGCACGTACTCGCGGCCGCCGAAGGCGAACGGCGTGTCGATCGGATCGCGCGTCGTCCCCGGCTGATCGTGGACCAGCACGCGCTCCTCGCCGAGCAGGCAGTTGACCAGCGACGACTTGCCGACGTTCGGCTTGCCGATGAAGGCCAGGCGCAGCGGGCCGGAAGGCGTTTCGCCGGCGGCGGCCGGGGCGGAAGGAGCGGCGGGCGCCGGGCTCGAGGTCGTCTTGGGGAGCTGGGCGACGACGGCGTCGAGCAGCTCCCCGATCCCGCGCCCGTGGCTGGCCGAGATCGGAAAGACGTCGGCGAAGCCGAGCCCGAAGGCGTCGGCGGCGGCCGCCTCGCCCTGGCCGGAGTCGACCTTGTTGGCCGCGACCAGGACCGGGCGCCCCGACTGGCGGAGCAGCTTGGCCACGTCGGCGTCGACGGCGGTGATCCCCTCGCGCGCGTCGACCACGAACAGCACCAGGTCGGCCTCGTCGAGCGCCCGCAGCGTCTGTTGGCGCATGGCCCCGAGGATGCCGGTCGCCGAGGGATCGAGGCCGCCCGTGTCGACGACTCGGAAGCGGGCCGGCCCCCAGTCGGTCTCGCCGTAGCGGCGATCGCGGGTCACCCCCGGCATGTCCTCGACCAGCGCGGGGCGGCCGCCCACCAGGCGGTTGTAGAGCGAGGACTTCCCCACGTTGGGGCGTCCGACCAGCGCGATCAGAGGCAGAGCGAGAGCGGGGCCGGCGTCGCTCATGCGCGGTACCCGAGCGCCGCCATCGCCTGGGCCGAGCTGGTCCAGTCGGGCTCGATCCGCACCGTCAGCTTGAGGTGCGCCGGCCGCTGCAGGAGGTCGTTGATGGCCAAGCGGGCGCGCGTCCCCACGTCGCGGATCATCGCCCCGCCCTTGCCGAGCACGATGGCCCGCTGGCTCTCACGCTCGACCACGATGCTGGCCTCGATGACCACGTCGGCGGCGCGCTCGTTCCAGGCGTCGACGACCACCGCCACGGCGTAGGGGACCTCCTGGCGGAGGCTGACGAACAGCTGCTCGCGGATCAGCTCGGCTGCCAGAAAACGCTCGGTGCGGTCGGTCAAGTGGTCGGCTTCGTAGAGCGGCGGCCCCTCGGGCAGGAGCGCCCACAGCTCGCCGATCAGCCGGTCGACGTTGGTCCCGCGCGTGGCCGAGAGGGGGACCAGCGCCGCGAGCCCGGGCTCCGCGTTCCAGCGCTCGAGCCGCGGCAGGAGCAGCTCTTTGTTCTTCACGGTGTCGACCTTGTTGATCCCCAGGATCACGGGCCGCCGCGCCTCGGCCAGGCCGCGCAGGATCTGCGCCTCGGCCTCGCCCGGCCGATCGGTCCCAGCGTCGACGATCAGCAGCGCGGCGTCGATGTCGGGGATGATCCCCAGCGCCTCGCTGACCATGAAGCGGTTGAGCTCTTTCTTGGCGCCGTGAACGCCCGGCGTGTCGACGAAGACGATCTGCCCGCGGGCGCCGTTGTAGACGCCGGTGATGCGGTTCCGCGTCGTCTGCGGCTTGGGCGTGACGATGGCCAGCTTCTCGCCGACGATCCGGTTGAGCAGCGTCGACTTGCCGACGTTGGGTCGGCCCAAGATCGCAACGGTGCCCGCCACGCTGCCCGCGCGCGGGTTATGGGGGCCGGCCTGGTCGCCGGGGGCGGTCTGCGCCGTCTTCATGGGGGCTTCTATATAACGCAGATGTCGTGCTATCCCCGAGGCATGCGCATTTTCTCTGCGCTGGCGCTGCTGGGGCTCTGGGCCACCCTCCCCTCGCCGCCGGCGGCCGCGGCGACCGGATTGCGATTGACCACCGCGGCCGATGGCGCGCTGGAGGTCCGGAACGGCGACGATCTCCTGACCCGCGTGGCGCTCAAGACGCCGGCGCTGCGCCGGGGGACGCCCACCCTGCGCGACGTGACCTCGGCCGGGCACCGGCTGGCCGAGCTGCGGGTCCCCGTGCGCGGGACCAGCGCCGAGGAGGTCTGGATCGGCGAGGTGGCGGGGCGCGCCCGCCGCGTCGTCTGGTCGGGCGTGACCGGACCGCGCGACGCCGACGGCGAGACGTCGCTGTGGGTCGAGGTGACGCCCGAGCGGGTGGTCGAGTACCAGACCGCCGCCGGCGTCGACCGCTGCGACGGGCTCCCTCCCCGGCTCTTCCCGCGCGGCTACGACTTCGACGCCGGGCGCTTTCGGCCGATCGTCTCGACGCTGCCGCTTCCGGGCGGCGAGAAGCTGGTCGCCCACCGAGGCGATCCGGGCATGCCGACCGGACGGCCGATCGGCGACTTTCACTTCGTGGGAGCCTCGACCACCCGCGGCGCCGGCAGCGACGCGCGCGGCCTGACGCCTCCGGTGGAGCTCGACGACGGCGACCCGGCCACCGCCTGGGCCGAGGGGCTGGGGGGCGACGGGCGCGGCGAGTTCGTCACCGCGCGCGCGGCGACGACCGGCTACGCCGTCCGCGGGATCCGTATCTTTCCGGGCGACGGCGCCAGTCGGGAGGCCCTGCGCGGCAAGAACCGGCTCAAGCGGTTCCAGCTCGCGCTCGGCCCGGCGCCGGGGCAGCGCTTCGACGTCGAGATCCCCGACGATCCAGCGGCCGACGCGGCCCACTGGCGCGATCCCTACTGGGTCGCGCTGCCGAAGCCCGTCGCCTCGGCCTGCGTGACGGTGGTGATCACCGAGGTGACGCCGGGGAGCGAGGCCGCGCCGCCCAAGAATTACGGGACGACGGCGATCGGCGATCTGGCGATCTTCACCGACGCCGACGGTCCCGGCGGCGCGAAGCGGGTGGTCGCGGATCTGGCTGCGGCGCCCGATTGCGAGGCGCGGCTGCCGCTGGTGGTGGGGCTCGGCGAGGCGGCGCTGCTGCCGACGGCCCAGGCGGTGCTGGCGGCGGGCAAGGGACCCGGGCGCGAGTGCCTGATCGAGGCGCTGACGGCCCTGGCGCCCGCGCCCAAGGACCCGCTCGTCGTCGAGGCGCTGGCCGCCGCCGTCACCGGGGCCAGCGAAAAGGAAGAGCAGCTGATCGGCGGCGCCCTGGCCCGGACGTCGCTGCCGCCCGTGTCGGCGCTGGCCGAGCTCTTGGGCGCCAAGTCCGCCGCCGACGACGACCGCGCGCGCGCCGCGCGGCTCCTGGGCGGGCTGGACGACGACGCGGCGTCGGCCGCGCTGCTCGCCGCGGTGGGGACCGGCTCGCTCGCGCTGCGCGCGGCGGTGGTGCAGGCGGCCGACCGCGCCCCGCGCGTCAAGGCCGACGCCGTGCTGGCCGCCCTGGCCGCGGCGCCCCAGCGAGGAGAGGGCGCGACCGCCCGGGCCGCCGATCTGGCCCGCATCCTCCCGAGCGCCGTCAAGCGGACGCCCGAGCGCCGGGCCGAGGCAGTGGCCGCGCTGGTCGCGGCGCTGGCGGCCGATCGGTCGTTCGAGCTACGCGGGCGGGCGCTCGGCGCGCTGGGGGCGCTCCAGGCCGGCGAGGCGCTGGCGGCGACCAAGGCGTTCGCCGACGACGCGGTGCTGCGGTTCCTGGCCACCCGGGAGCTGGCCGACCTGCCGGCGGCCGGCGCCGCGCCCGATCCGCGCCCGGCGCTGCGCGCCGCGCTCGACGATCAAGATCCGCGCGTGCGGGAGACGGCCGCGCTGGGGCTGGGGAGGCAGCGTGACGGCAGCGCGGTCGACGTCCTCATCGCCGGGGCCAAGCAGGAGCCCTGGCCGTTCGTGCGGCGGGCCGAGCTGCAGGCGCTGGGGCGCCTCTGCGTGGCGCGCGGGGACGACCTCATGATCCGCGCCACCGAGCGCGACGTCGACGAGGTCCGCCGGGCGGCGCTCATCGGCCTCGCCCGCTGCAAGGATCCGCGTGCCCGGACCATCTTCGTCCGGACGCTCAAGAAGCACGACGAGAACGCCTCGCTGCGCGCGCTGTCGGCTGGCCTCATCGCGGAGGCGGGCGACACGGGCGCCGCGCCCGCCGTGGCGGACGCGCTGCACGACATCGTCTCCGAGTCCGAGGCCGACATGGCGCTCGAAGGGGTGGCGATCGCCGTGTTGCGCTCGCTGGCCCGTCTGGGGGGGCCCGACGCCGTGAAGGCGGCCGTGACCCTGGCCGGCGACAAGCGCCACCCCTTCCAGGCCGCCGCGGCGGATGCCCTGGGCACGTTGTGCGATTCGGGCGCCGGGAGCGCGGCGCTCCGCGCGCTGGCCGGCTCGGGGGACGCGTCGCTCGTCGAGGCCGCGGCGCGCGCCCAAAAGCGCTGCGCCAAATAGCGTTGCGCAGCCCCGCGCGAGGCGAGGCCCGGCCGGTCAGCCGAGACCGGCCAGCGCCGCCTTGAGGTCGACGTTCTTGGGATCGATCTCCAGGCCGCGCTCGAACATGTTGCGGGCCTTGGGCGCCTCGTTGGCCAGCACGTGCATGCGGCCGAGCATGAGGTAGACCTCCGCCTTCGACACGCCGGCCGTCGCCTCGTCGAAGTTCTGCAGGAGCAGCGAGCGGTAGAATTTGCGGGCCGCGTCGAAGTCGCTGCGCCGGTAGGCGAGCCGGCCGAGAGCGGCGATGGTGGCCGGCTGGCTCGGATCGAGCTTGTAGGCGGCGTTGAAGCTCTGCGCCGCCCCCGCTGCGTCGCCGCGGGCCTCCGCCATCGTACCGAGCCGCGTCTGCCAGCGCGCGGTCTCCTTCCCGCGCCTGGCCTTGGTCAGCTCGGCGATGAGCTCGCCGATGATCCGGGTCGCCTGGTCGGTCCGCCCGGCGGCGATGAGCGCCTCGGCGAGCTGTTCGCGCCCGGAGATCTCGGTCGGATCGAGCGCCACCAGCCGTTCGAGATACGGCAGCGCCGCCGAGAGCTGGCCGAGCGGCCCGCCGTAGAGGCCGGCGATCTCGCGGAGGAGGCGGCGCCGCTCGTCGTCGTCGGGCGCCGTCTGCAGCTCGAGGTCGAGGATGTTCGCCAGCCGCTCGTCGTCCTTCGCCTCACGGGCGATCTTCTCCAGCGCCTCCAGCGTCGGGCGGTGGCCCGGATCGGCGTCGATGGCCCGCAGCAGCGCCGCTTCGATCTCCGCCGGATCGGCCTCCTTGCTCTGCAGGATGGTGGCGCTGCGGAAGTGAATCTCCGCCATCTCGGCCGGCTCGTGCGTGTTCTCGGCCGCACGCTGCAACACTTCGCTCGCCTCGTCCCAGCGCTCGTTCCGCTCGTGGAGGCGGGCCAGCGACAGCAGCGCCGGGACGTTGTCCGGCGCGACCTCCAGCACCTTCTCCAGCGCCTCGGCCGCGCTCTCCGGCGAGTCGAGATCCTTCTCCCACACGTTGGCCACCGCCACCCGCAGCGCCAGCTCCGTCGGCTTGCGCCCCGCCGCGGCCTCCATGTCGGCGTGCTTGGCCAGCACCTCGACGAGGTCGTACCAGCGCTCGGCCGCGCGCAGGATCCGCTCCAGCTCGAGGTAACCGAAGCCGTTGCC
>Ga0134126_10009952_pt1 | contig 11985 bp, 8 predicted proteins | sample KB31752_FD_96881 | JGI IMG/M metagenome (GOLD analysis project Ga0134126, IMG submission 96881) | Terrestrial soil microbial communities with excess Nitrogen fertilizer from Kellogg Biological Station, Michigan, USA - KB3-175-2 | ecosystem: Environmental > Terrestrial > Soil > Unclassified ...
CCCGGCATCCGGATCCGGCGAGCTCGGGCGCGGCCTGGGGCGGTGATCGCGCTTCCGCGGGCCGCACCGCCGGCCGGTCCCGCTCGAGCTTCGGCCCGCCGCCGGGTGTTGCTCCGCGGTTAGGAGTAAAATCACGCATTGTCATTTCCACTGGAGACATCTCCACCCTTAACTCGCTCAAGAACAAGAGGTACCTTCGAATGGCTATCAACGTCACAGACCTTAACAACCGATGCGTAACCACCTCCACGGTGGGATACATGGCACTCGCGTTGACGTCCTGGATGCTGTCAATGTCAGCCGCCGGTTGGTACGACCACATATACAGCGCCGGAAGCTCCCTCATGCTGCCGTTCGCGCTGCTTCTCGCGATCATCGGCATCCTCGCCTACCTGCATGGCCGCAGCCTGGACTCCATCGTGTTCTTCGCGTTCGCCGTGTTGTTCACCGCGGGACATTCCACGATGGCCTCCATCGCCGCCGGGGCGGCCTCGCCAATGAGTTATGTCGGCTGGTTCTGGATCGTCTGGGCGATCGCTTTCGGCTACGTCTGGCTGGGCTCTTTCCGCGCGGGTCTGCCACGGCAACTCTTCCTGCTCGGCGTCTCGCTGACCTTCCTCGCGAAGGCGGTGTACGGCTGGGTGGACCTGCGGATCTTCGAGCTCATCAGCGGCTACCTTGGACTCATCAGCGCGATCATCGCCGCGATCATCTCGGCGTCCGATGTCATCCTCTTCGGCCGCGAAGCGCACAGCCCCAACGATGATCATGTCGACCATGCGGCGGGACACCCGCATACGGCCTGATTGACGGGGCGCGAGCGGATGCGTGGGGTGGGAGGCGCTTCCCGCCCTGCGCTTGCCAATGGGGTAGACTGGCTGGACTGATCACCCCCCAAGGACTCCATGAAGCCCAGCCTCCCGCGCCGTTGCCTCGTCGGCCTCGGCGTCCTGCTCCTCGCGTTGCCGGCCTTCGGCGCGACCCGGCCCGTGTCTTCTGCGCTGCCCCCGGTGCTCGTCTCCCTGGTCGCGGCGGGCAAGCTGAAGGTGGTGAGTCAGTTCGCCACGGAGATTCCGGGGCTCACGGGCTACATCGTCAGCAACAAGGAAGGCACGCAGGTGGTCTACGGCGAGAATGGCTACCTCTTCGTCGGCCACGTGATCTCGCCGAAGGGCGCGGATCTCACCGACGATTATCGGGAACGCTACAGCCCGAAGCCCGACTACGCGGCGGTCGTCGGCAAGCTCGATAGCGGCGGCCACCTGATCAGCGAGGGCCGCGCGACCGCTCCTCTCATGTATGTATTCGCCGACCCGAATTGCAGTGTCTGCTATCGCTTCTACACCATGGCGGAGCCGCTGGTCTCATCCGGGCGACTGCAGCTGCGCTGGGTGATGGTCGCCTTCCTGCAGTCGAGCAGCGCCGCCAAGGCCGCCACCATCCTTGCAGCACGCGATCCCCGCGGAGCTCTGCACCGCGACGAGGACCGCTTCGACACCGCCCATGAGGCGGGCGGGATCGAGGCTACCCCCACGCAGGACAAGGCGCTGCAAGCCGTGTTGCAGGCGCACCTGTCAGCCATGGACGCTGTCGGCGGTATCGGCACTCCCACCCTGCTCTACCGCGACGAGCGCGGCCGCTGGGCGGCCATCGTCGGCCTGCCGACGGGCGACTGGCTCAATGAGTACGCCGGCGGCAAGCACCTGCCGACACGGCCCGCCGGTTGATCCCGCGTGGTCAACCGTTCTCGGTGAACCCGGGGTATAGAGTCATCCCGCCATCGACGAAGAGCGTGGCGCCCACCAGGTAATCGGACTCGTCGGAAGCCAGCCAGACTGCCGTACGCGCGATGTCCTCGGGCTCGCCGATCCGCTTGTAGGGCACGAGTGTCATGAGGCTCCGGTAAGCCTCGGGCGTGCTCCACGCCGCCGTATTGATCGGGGTGCGGATCGCGCCCGGCGCGATGCTGTTGATGCGCACGTGTTGCGGCGCGAATTCCTGCGCGATGCTCTTCATCATCATCATGACCCCGCCCTTGGAAGCGGCGTAGTTGGCGTGGCCCGCCCAGGGAATGGTCTCGTGCACGGAGCTCATGCAGATGATCTTGCCCGCGGCCCGGGACACTGCTGGCACGACGCCCCGGCGCAGGAATTCCCGCACAGCCTCGCGGGCACAGAGGAACTGCCCGGTGAGGTTGACGCCGAGCACCGCGTTCCAGTCCGCGAGACTCATGTCGACGAACGTCGCATCCTTCTGGCGCCCAGCGTTATTGACCAGGATGTCGATGGTGCCGAGCTCCGCGATCATGCGGCGGAACATCCCGTTCACCTGACCCTCGTCGGAGACATCGGCGCAGTGCGCATACGCGCGCGCACCGCCGCGGCGGATCTCCTCGACGACAGCTTCGGCGCGATCCTCGCCGGTCACGTAGTTGACGACGACATCCGCGCCCGCCCGCCCCAGCGCGATCGCCGTGGCCCGGCCGATGCCGGAATTGGCCCCGGTCACCAGCGCCTTCTGGCCACGCAACAACGGCCGGGGCTCGATGGCCGGCGCAGGAACCGAGCTCATGGGTCCATTCTCCAGCGGGCTGCACGATGGGGGTGCACGCCCGGAGCACGCAAGAGTCGCGCCGCCACACCCGCAGCGGCACGAGGTTGGTCGCCGCGAAGCCCGTGCGCCTCCCCGGCAGGTGACATCTGCCGGCCGGCCTCCGCCCGGGGGCGCTCGTCCCGGGAAAGGCCGCGCTCGTCCCTGGATACCCGTCAGTTTGCGGGCCGGCCGCGCGCCGGCCCGCTTTGAACCGTGCTGTTGTGACATCATTCTCCCATGGTTGCGATTGCACGCGCGTTCTGGCCCAGCACCACGCCGATCGCTGCAGACGAGCCGCAGTCTCCCTCCCGCCGCGCGGTGCTCATTTTCGCCAGCCTGTTCTGGGCTTACGTCGCACTGACGAACATCGTCTACGCCGAGCTCATGCGGGTCGAGGTCCAAGAGGTCACCGGCGGCATGGTCTTCCTTCCGTGGCAACAGCGCCTGATGCAGCACGCGCTGATGCTCCCGGTGCTGGTGGCTTGTTACTTGACGGCGGTGCGCATCGGCTGGACGCCGGTGTGGCGCCGCGTGCCGCAGCAGCTTGCGCTCGCTCTGGTCTTTGCGCTGCTGATGGAGTGGGCGATGCAGGTGGGCGAGCTGCTCCTGCACGCTCTTTTCGGCACCTACACCGATCCTTTCGGCATCCGTACCAAGGGCGATTGGGCGGTATGGATGTCGACCACACTGACGGCATTGCTCGCGTATGGCTTCGGTCTCGCCCTGCTCACCGGAATTGCGGCCTCCCGGCGTTACCACGAAATGCGGCTGCGCAACTCCGATCTGCGGCGCAAGTGGGCGGATGCGCGGCTCGCCGCCCTGCGGACCCAGCTCTCGCCCCATACTCTCTTCAATGTGCTGCACACGATCCAGGCGCGCATCAAGGGCGAGCCGGAGGTCGCGGAGAGTCTGATTGCATCCCTGGGCGACCTGCTGCGGGGCCTGCTGCAGTCGGGGGAGCGGGATTTCGTGCAACTGCGCGAGGAGCTGCAGTTCGCCGAGCTCTACCTCGGACTGCAGATCGGCCGCTTCACCGATCGCCTCACGGTGCGCGTTCGCCATGGCGACGATGTCCCGACCGTCTGGGTACCGAGCCTCATCCTGCAGCCCCTGGTCGAGAATGCGGTCGTCCACGGCCTGGCCGACCACAGCGGTCCGGTGCGGATCGACGTGACCTGGAGCCTCTTGTCCAGCGGTTTACGGCTGGAGGTGGTGAACTCGGTGGGCTCGGGCAACACGCCCGGGATCGGGGGCTTCGGACTGCGCAACGTGCGGGAGCGTCTCGCCGTTCAGTTTGAAGGGCGCGCCCGCCTCGTGGCCGGCCCCCGGGACAATGCAACGTGGGTGGCAACCCTGCACCTGCCGCTGCTGCGCGAGTGGCACCCGGACGCTGCGGTGCCCGTGGAGAAGCCATGAAGGCCTTCATCGTCGACGACGAGCCTGCGGCCAGGCAGACCCTTCGGGATCGGTGCGCCGGCGAGAAGGACATCGAGGTCGTCGGCGAGTTTCCCGACGCCGAGAGCGCCCTCGCCGCGCTGCCACGGCAGGCGCCGGATCTCATCTTTCTCGACATCAGGATGGGACGCGTCTCGGGAATGCAGCTCGCACAGGCGCTCGAGCCCGAAACCGCTCCGTTGATCGTCTTCGTCACCGCGTTCGACCGCTACGCGCTCAGGGCATTCGAGGTGAATGCCGCCGATTTCCTGCTGAAGCCCTTCGACGGCGAGCGCTTTCGCAGCATGCTGCGCCGCGTGCGCGAGCGCTACGCCGCGCGAAACTCGGCCAACTACCAGATCGCAGCCGCGACGCTCGCGGAGCTGCAGCGCCTGTCGCAGGCGCGCCTCGAGGCGCGGCCGCGGCTGCTCGCCGAGGTCGGCGGCGCGATGCACATGGTCGATGTCGCCCAGATCGAGCTCGTGACCGCCGACCGCAACTACGTCAAGCTGACGGTCGGCAAGGAATCCTTCCACGCGCGCAGCACGCTCGTCCAGGCGGAGGAGTCGCTGCGCTCGCAGCCCATGCTGCAGATCAACCGCTCCTGCCTGGTCAACGTCAACCATGTCAGGCAGGTCAGCCGTACGGCCCGGGGCGATTACGTGTTCGTGCTGAGCGGCGGCACGACCGTCATGAGCAGCGAGCGCTTCCGCCACAAAGTCAGGGAGCGCATCGGTCAATTCGTGGTTGGCGGCTCGCACTGAAAAATCCGGGGACGACCGCAGCGAATTCGCGGATGAGCGCGTGAATCCGCTCTGGACGCCGGCAGCGCCAGCCAGTGTGATATCCCGTCATGAACCTCCTCATCGTCGACGACGAGCCGACCGCCCGCACGGGACTGGTCCGGCTGTGTCAGGGGATGGCGGACGTTCACGTGGTGGGCGAAGCGGTCACGGGCGCAGGCGCCATCGAGGCAGCGGCGTGCCTGCGGCCCGACCTCATGCTGCTCGATGCCGACCTTCCGGACATGTCAGGCTTTGACGTCCTCGGGGCTCTCCGGCGGCGGCTGCAACGCCGCACGATCCTGCTCACCGCAAATGCACAGGAGGCTTCACGGGCCTTCGCCGCGGGAGCCATCGACTTCCTGGTGAAGCCGGTGAGCGGCGCCGCCTTTTCGGCTTCCATACTACGGGCACGGGCTCGCTGTATATCGCACCCGACGGGCGCGGCCGATCACCACGCAGGCTCATCGGACCTGGCGGCCGCCGCCAGCGACGAGGGCGGACCCCAGTTTCTCGTCGGTGAGCGCGAGCACAGACTCTACCCGCTCGACACGTTCGAGATCGACTACGTCGAGTCCACCGGCAACTACGTCACTTATCACCGGGCCGGCGTCGAGTACATCGCCCGCGAGTCGCTCAAGCGCCTGGAGATCGTGCTCGCTCGGGCCGGCTTCGTCAGAATCGAGCGCTCGCTGCTGCTCAATGTCAGAGCCATTGCCTACGCACAACCGATCGGCCGCGGATCGTTCATGTTCACCCTCACGACGGGCGCGAGCCTGCACTCCGGCCACACCTATCGCGACATGATCCTCGCGGCGCTGCCGCTGCGACGCCGGGCACCCAGTCACTGACCGGCTGGCTGACGACGATCAGCCCTTTCCTTCCCACTTCCAGTCGCGATGCTCAGCCGCCACGGGCGCCCGAGCCCCACCTCCCATCCAACCTGTGTTGCCAATCCCGGAGCAGGCGTCTGCGCCGGCAGAGGTAACGACGGTTCATCCCCGTAACCGACCCATTCGCATCACGCCGCCGACGGTTCGTCACATTGAAGCATCGCCCGGGGTTGCACCGGCTATCGTCGTCTGCACCAAGACCGCGCATGAACCAGCTGGTAGCCGTGCGCGTGGCTCGAGAGCAACGACCCGTCCGAGCGAACCTTCAGGGGAAACACACATGACCCGCATCCGCCAGGCGCAGATCGCAGCCACGCTCGCGATATTCGCGAGCCTGTTCATCACTCACGCCAACGCGCAGCAGGCGCCACCCGCGCCACTCGCGCCCGCTCCCAGTCTCCTGCAGGAGGTGGTCGTAACCGGCTCCAGGATCCCCGTGGCGGGCAACGTCACGGCCACCAGCCCCACGACGATCGTGTCGAGCCAGGATGTCCGGCTGCAGGGGTACACCGACATCACCGATGTGATGAATCAGCTGCCGCAGAACATCATCGGGGCCAACGCCGACTTCGGTAACACTTCGAGCCCGCTGACCTCGACCGGAGGCTTCTCGACCGTCGACCTGCGCGGCCTCGGCCCGCAGCGCACGCTCGTACTGGTCAATGGACGCCGGCTGGGAGTCGGCGACCCCAGCACCGCCAATCAGAATGTCGCTCCGGACATCGACCAGATACCCGTCCCCCTGATCGAGCGCGTGGATGTAGTGACGGGCGGCGCGTCCGCCACCTACGGCTCCGACGCCATCGCCGGCGTGGTCAATTTCGTCCTCAAAAAGAACTTCGAGGGCGTCCAGATCGACGGCCAGTACGGGTTCAACCAGCACGACCAGCACAACACCTACATCCAGGGGCTGCTGGGCACCGATGATCCCGAAACGGGATTCTCCGCCCAGCCCACGGTTCCGGCCGGCAGCATCCGTGACGGCTACAAGCACGACCTCTCGATCCTCTTGGGGCGCAACTTCGATGATGGCAACGGCAACTTCACCGGCTGGTTCGTCTTCCATCAGCAGCAGCCTGTGAGTGCCGCGGCGCGCGATTTCTCCGACTGCCAGCTGATCTCGAACGGCCTGGTCGCCTCACCCACTTTTACCGGCATCGAGTGTCTCGGCAGCTCGAACTCCAATCGCTTCACCCCAGCGGGGGTCGCGCCGGGCGCCGGCGTCGAATACACCGTCGTGGGCAACCAGTTCCTGCCATGGCCGCAGGCAGGGTCGAACCCGCCCGCGATATTCGATTTCAACAACTTCGAGTACTTGCAGCGTGAGGACAAGCGTCTGCAGGCCGGGTTCATGGCGCACGAGAAGCTCAACGACCACGTGCAGCCGTACATGGAATTCTTCTGGATGGACGACCGCAGCACGGCGGTCGTCGCCCCGTCCGGCTTGTTCATCGGCGGCGACCCCTTCACCGCCGACAACAACGAGCTCATCAACTGCAGCAATCCGCTGCTGAGCGCGCAGCAGCAGTCTCTGCTGTGCACGCCCGCGCAGATCGCCGCGGACGCGGCCAACCCTGGCTCCAGGGGCAACAGCGCGGACGTCTCGATCGGTCGCCGCAACCTCGAGGGTGGAGGCCGGACGTCCTTCTACGAGCACAACAACGTTCGTGCCGTCCTGGGCACGAAAGGCGACATCAACAGCGACTGGACGTACGATCTCTACGCCTCGTATTACTACGTCACGACGTTCCAGGGCAACACCGATTACCTCGACTACTCCAAGATCAACGATGCCCTGCAGGTGACCACCGACCCCGCGACCGGGGCGCCGGTTTGCATCAGCGGCGGCCAGTGCGTGCCGTGGGATATTTTCAGCACGGGCGGGGTGACCCAGAAGGCAATCAACTATCTCTCGACGCCAGGCACCGCATATGGGAACAATACCGAGCAGATCGCGCACATAGACGTCACGGGCGAGCTGGGTCAGTACGGGCTGAAGACTCCGTGGGCAAACGATGGCGCCGCCGTCAATGTCGGCTTCGAGCATCGCATGGACAGCGTAACGTTCAGCCCGGATGGCGCCGAGACATCCGGCGATCTAGCCGGCTTCTCAGGCGCGCTGGTCAATATCAACGAGAGCTACAGGATCAACGAAGGCTTCGCTGAGCTGCGCCTGCCGATCGCCCACGGCGAGGCCGGAGCTTATGACCTGACGACGGACGTGGGCTACCGCTATTCCAATTACAACACGACGGGGTCGACGAACACTTACAAGTTCGAGGTGCAATACGCGCCGATCCGCGACGCCCGCCTGCGCTTCTCATTCGACCGGGCCATTCGTGCGCCGAATCTGATCGAATTGTTCGTAGCGCCGTCCTTCGGCCAGGAGGCCGTCGTCGGGACCGACCCCTGCGCCGGCACCCCTACAGCCACGCTCGAGCAATGCGAGCGTACCGGTGTCACGCCCGCCCAGTACGCGGTGAACCCTGTGACCGGCGTCAACAGCATCACCCAATGCGTCTCCGGCCAATGCGGGCAGGTCATCCAGGGAAACACACAACTGAAACCCGAAATCGCCAATACCTGGTCGCTGGGCGTGAGCCTGACGCCTCAGGCGCTGCCCGAGTTCAGCGCGACCGTGGACTACTACCACATCCAGCTGAAAGACCAGATCGGGAACTATCCCTTTACGGCGATTCTCAAGGGTTGTCTGATCCAGGACAACCCCATCTACTGCAGTCAGATCGTGCGCACACCGGCCGGCGCGCTCACCGGCGCCACCGTGGCCGGGGGCGGTTACTTCCTGCAGACTGACTTCAATCTCGGGGTCTCGCTGATTTCCGGGTTCGATACCTCGATGTCCTATCGCCATACTCTGCCGGGCGGCTGGGGCTCGCTGACCGCTACTTTCAACGGGGCTTACCTGTGGCATGACACCACGACGCCCTATCCCGGGTCCCCGACTTTCGACTGCGCGGGCCTCTTCGGCAGCACCTGCCAGAACGGCTCGGTGAATCCCCACTGGCGTCACGTCATGCGCGTCAGCTGGAAGACACCCTTCGACGTGCTGGTCTCCGCGCAGTGGCGCTTCATCGGCCCCACCACGTTCGACAACAACTCCAACAACCCGGTGCTGCAGTTCGCCGAGGAAGGCGCCTACGATGCATACAACGCGCGCATTCCAGGCTACAGCTATCTCGACCTGACGGCCGAGTGGTATGTCACCAGGCAGCTGGAGCTGCGCGCCGGCGTGGACAACGTGCTCGACAAGGATCCGCCGATCATCCCGTCGCTCGATATCAGCGGCAACGCCGGCCCCGGGAACAGTTTCGGTGCCTACGATTACCTGGGGCGGCAGGTCTTCATCGCCTTCACCGCTAAGTTCTAGGCGTCCATGGCCTGGGACCGGCAGCGAGGCACCGCTGCGCAGTGAGACGCTCCTGCGCAGCGGTGTGTGTCAGTTCGCTGCTGCTCGCGGCCCTGGCCGCGGGCACGGGGCTACCACGTACGGATGCGCAAAACACGGCGATTGGGCAGCAGCCGGCCACTCCCGCTCAGGCGCAGGTGCCCGCACCCGGCGTCGTGGTGCAGGCGCCGGAGCCCCGCTTCGTCGCGCCCACCCGCAGAGACAGGATCGGGCGCATCTGGGCGCCGGTGATGATCGACGGCCGTGGCCCGTTCCGGCTGGTCCTCGATACCGGGGCCAGCGGCTCCGCCATCACCGCCCAGGTCGCCAAGTCATTGGGACTCACACCCGACCTCTCGCACCCCGTGCTGGTGCGGGGCGTCGCCGGCAACGCGATCGTTCCGACCGTACATGCCGACTCGCTGAGGGTGGGCGACCTCGAGATCCGGTCGGTGACACTGCCGATCATTGCCGACGCTCTCGGCGGGGCCGAAGGGGTGCTCGGGACCGATGGCCTCGCGGACAAGCGGATCGACATCGACTTCCTGGAAGACCGGATCACGATCGCCCGCTCACACGGCCGTAGCGCACCCATCGGCTTCATCACGCTCTCGCTCGAGCGCTCGGGGCCGGGCCTGCTGATGGTGCGTGGCTCGGTGGATCAGGTCAAAGTGCATGCGGTCATCGATACGGGTGCGCAGCGGAGCATCGGCAACGAAGCGCTGCGCGCGGCGCTGGTGAACCGCCATGCGCAAGGGACACCGGACCAGATCTTCGACGTGACGACGGCGGTCCAGGGCGGGGAGATGTTCATCAGCCCGCCCATCGTCCTCGGGGGAATCGAGATCCACGGGGCGCGCATCACCTATGGCGAGGTGCGCATCTTCGAGCACTGGCACCTCACGCGGGAGCCGACCCTCGTCATCGGCATGGATGCGCTCGGGCTCCTCGACTCGCTCATCATCGACTACAGGCTGCGCGAGCTGCAGCTGCGGCCGCACTGAGCCCGGGCAGGCTTGCCAAGTTGTCCGAGAATTGCGACGATGAGTAGGTGAGCTCAACCACCACTCGGCGCCGGGTGTTGTTATCCGCCGCAGCGGGCCTGGCCACTTGGGCCGGCAAGCGCGCCATGGCGATCGTGCCGCAGGACAAGCTGTCGGGCGTACGGCTGCAGGAAGCGGTGCCGCTGGCCTGTCGCGAATTTCACCTCGGCGACGTGACGCTGCTGCCGGGCCCGTTCCGCGACAACATGACGCGGGACCTCGAATACATGGCGAGCTTCGATTGCGACCGCCTGCTCGCGCCATTCGAGCAGGTTGCCGGCATCAAGCCACGCGCGCCCGCGCTCGGCGGCTGGGAGAGCCAGGGGCTCGCCAGTCACTATGGCGGGCACTATCTCTCCGCCGCCGCGATGATGTACTCCCACACGCACGACGCGCGGCTGCGGCAGAAGGTGGACGCACTGCTGCCGCGGCTTGCCGCCTGTCAGGAAGCCAACGGCCGCGACGACCCGGATTTCCGCGGCTATTGCACCGGCATCCCGCAGAGCAAGGCCGCCTTCAGGCAGGTCCTCGCCGGTAACGTCAATGTCCACGATTCACGTGCGACCCATGATGAGCACGCGCTCTATACGTTCAGACTGAACGGGATGTGGTCGCCCTGGTACACCGTGCACAAAGTCATGGCCGGGCTGCGCGATGTCTGGTTGTACATGGGCCGCGTCCAGGCGAGGGACATCCTCCTCAACATGACGGACTGGGCTGCGCAGTTCCCCCGAAGATTGAGCACCGTGCAAATGCAGACGATGCTCATCAGCGAGCAGGGAGGCATGAATGAGGTGCTGGCGGACGTCTACGCCATCACCGGCTCCGACGCGCATCGCGTGCTCGCCGCGCAGTTCAATCAGGCCGCGCAGCTCGCCCCGCTCATGCGGCACCAGGACATCCTCAACGGCCTGCACTCCAATCAGTACATCCCGCGGGTCATCGGCATCGCCCGGCAATACGAGCTCACCGGCAGCAGCGATTACCGCGCCGGCGCGGAATTCTTCTGGCAGAACGTCGTCCGCCACCGCAGCTTCGTCTTCGGCGGCAACGGCGATCGTGAGAACTTCTTCCCCATCGGGGATGCATGGCAGCACCTTTCCGTCGGCTCGGCGGAGACCTGCTGCACCTACAACATGCTCAAGCTCACGAATCACTACTTCTCCTGGAACGGCTCGATGGAGGCGGCTGACTTCTACGAACGCGCCGTGATCAACCACATACTCGGCTCGCAGGATCCGGCCACCGGCGGCATGACGTACTACCTCCCCCTGCAGCCGGGTCACTTCAAGACGTTTTCCTCGCAGTGGGATTCGTGCTGGTGCTGCGACGGCACCGGGATGGAGAACCACGCCAAGTACTCCCGTGGAATCTACTATCACGATGCCGATACGCTCTGGGTGAACCTTTACCTGGCATCGCAGCTGCATTGGCGGGAGAAGGGTCTCACGGTCCGCCAACACACGCGCTTTCCGGAATCCAACGACGTGCGCCTGGAGATCGCCTGCGCGCAGCCGGTGCGGGCGACGCTGCGACTGCGCCACCCTTACTGGTCGACGCCCGCCATGTCAGTGAAGGTCAACGGCAAGGCCGTCGATGCCGGCAAGCCGGGCACTTACCTCGACCTCACCCGGCGGTGGCGGGACGGGGATGTCGTGCAGATCGGGCTGCGCACCCCGCTCAGGGTCGAGCGCATGGCGCACCACCCTTCCAAGCTCGCCATCCTCGCCGGACCCACCGTCCTGGCGGCTGCTCTCGGTGATGCCCTGATGTCACCGCCGATTCCGACCGCCGGCGTGGATCAGTTCCAGTTCGAGAAGGTGCCGGACCCGACC
>Ga0134126_10009953_pt1 | contig 11984 bp, 10 predicted proteins | sample KB31752_FD_96881 | JGI IMG/M metagenome (GOLD analysis project Ga0134126, IMG submission 96881) | Terrestrial soil microbial communities with excess Nitrogen fertilizer from Kellogg Biological Station, Michigan, USA - KB3-175-2 | ecosystem: Environmental > Terrestrial > Soil > Unclassified ...
AACATTTCTTAGCAGCACCGGCGCATTGTTTCGATACGCAATGACAATGTCCTGATAGTCTCCGCTGGTTACCAGTTGATCGTTGGCGTCAATCTGGTAATCCTTCTTTGGCCCGTCGAAATTCCCCTTGGCTGCGTTTACGCTGGCCTGTGTCAATGCGGTGCGCACCGCTTCCACATCAATCCCGTAGGATTGCAATTGCGCCGGATTCAACTGGATTCGCACCGCCGGCTTTTGACCGCCGCTGATGCTGACCAGGCCGACGCCATTTAGCTGCGAAAGTTTAGGAACCAGGCGCGTATCCACCATGTCTTCCACTTGAGGCAGCGGCATGGTCTTGGAAGACACTGCCAATGTCAGAACAGGCGCATCCGCAGGATTCGTCTTGTTGTAAATCGGCGGCGCCGGCAGGTTGGACGGTAAATAACTTTGCGCACCGTTGATGGCGGATTGAACCTCTTCCTCAGCGACATCCATTTCGAGGCTCAGGTTGAACTGCAGCACGATCACGGAAGTCGCGCCGGAGCTGGTCGAGGTCATTTGGCTCAGACCCTGCATCTCGCCAAACTGACGCTCCAGCGGCGCGGTCACAGTAGTTGCCATCACATCCGGGCTGGCGCCAGGATAAAAAGTGACCACCTGAATTGTGGGGTAATCAACCTCCGGCAAAGCAGAAACCGGAAGCTGCGTATAGCCGACGATACCGACCAGCATGATTGCGGCCATCAGTAGCGAGGTGGCTACAGGCCGCAGAATAAAAGGGCGAGAAGGGTTCACGGAGCGGTGCTCCCGCTCGTGGTGGCCGGAAGCGGCGTCTTTGAGAGCACGACTTTCGATTTATCTTGAAGTTTTTGAAAGCTGCTGTCCGCAATCACATCTCCGGGATTGACTCCCTGGACCACCACGGTCTCTCCAGATTCCGAAATTGCAGTCTTCACATTTTGCATATGAGCGATGCCGTCGCGGATTACAAACACATAGGAGACATCGCCGTTCTGCTGAATGGTCGAGGTGGGCACCAGGATTACATCGTGAAGCGTATTCACCAGCAGCTTTGTGTTGACGAACAGGTTCGGAAACAGTGCGTCATGTTTATTCGCAAAAAGAGCCCGCAGCTTCACCGTTCCGGTCGTGGTGTCGATCTGATTATCCACGGTTTGCAGTTTTCCTGTGGCGATTTCCGCTTCGTCGCCGCGGTCATACGCCGTCACCGGAAGCGATTTTGCATGGCGCATTTGCGACATTACTTGGCCAACATTGTCCTCCGCGATGGTAAAGACAATCGTGATCGGATCGATTTGCGTGATGACTACCAATGGCGTGGTGCTGTTTGCCTGCACTACATTTCCCGGATCGACCAGCCGCAGACCCACGCGGCCCGAGATCGGCGCTGTCAGATGGCAAAATGCAACCTGCACTGCGTCATACTGCACCGCTCCCTGATCAACCTTGATCGTGCCCTCATCCTGCAACACCACTTTCTGCTGGTCTTCGACGATTTGCCGGGCAATGGCGTTGCGTGCCAATGCCGTCTGATATCGCGCCAGATCCATACGTGCCTGCGCCAGCAGGTTCGTGTCGCGTTCCAGGGCTCCCTGGGCCTGCACAAGTTGGGCTCGATAAGGCCGCGAATCGATGTCGATCAGCGGGTCGCCGCGACGCACCATCTGACCCTCGCGGTAATGTACCTCCGAAACCAAACCCGTCACCTGGCTGGTGATCGTGTCCGTATACACCGGTGTCACGGTTCCAATCGCGTTCAGGTAAACGCCGATGTCTCCCTTTTTCGCGGTCGCGGTCGTAATGGTTACCGGCCCCGTCATTGCTCTTCTGCCAGAGGGTGCCTTGGCTGCCTGTTGATGGCGCAGAATCGCCCAGAAAAGCACCCCAAACAGCAGCAAAATCAACACCCAGACGAGAATGCGAACCGTATGCGAGCGGTGCGGTTCAGGCCTGGGAGAGGGCAATTGATGATCCGGCCCAACGTGCGAAGCAGGAGCTTCTTGTGCCAATTCGTCCTTTTCCATTTCAATAAGATTCGCTTTCCAGCTTATTTTTCAAGATATGGGTGCGATTCCGCAGACGGCACAACGTCAAGTGTACGAGAAGGTTTTGCGGCAATGGAGAAATAGACGGATTGGACGCCAAATAAGATTCAGCCCCAGCCCACAACAGGCGACCACAAATCGAGCCTAACTTAAGATGCGCAGGGCAAACTTTGCGATGGATCAGGAAGGAAAATGATTAGTTTGCTCACTCCAGTTTGAGTGGACGCAATCCATTCGTGAATTGAGTGGATCGAACATGAGACATTCTCCTGGTACTGAAGCCGTCACGTTCCGCAGTTTCGAAACCTTCTCCCGGATCGCTATACTAAGATTCGGTAGCAATTGCCCATGGCCACGCATTTAGATGAAATTCTGGCGATCACGCGACGAGATCTTGAACGGCGCAAGCAGGCAGCGAATCTGGCTGACTTGGAACGCCGTGCCGCCGCTCATATCCCAAGAGGATTTGCCGCGGCATTGCGTCGGCCCGCCGAGCAACCGGCAATTATCGCGGAGCTGAAAAAGGCATCGCCCTCTAAAGGTCTCATCCGGGCGGACTTTCATGTTGCTTCTCTTGCCATCCGACTGGCAGCAGCGGGAGCAGCCGCCCTTTCGATACTGACGGAAGAACATTTCTTCCAGGGCAGCCTCGCCAATCTGGGTGAAGCTTCCCGCAGCGTCACCATTCCGTGCCTGCGCAAAGACTTTATCGTGGACGAATTTCAGATTCTGGAGGCGCGTGCCTCCGCTGCTGACGCAATTCTGCTGATTGCCGCCGCCCTGGACGATTCTGCTCTTAAAAAGCTGACGAACGCCGCCCACGCGCAGCAACTGGATGTGCTGTGCGAAGTCCACAATGCGGAGGAATTAGAACGCGTGCTCGATCTTGGCTGCGAGGCGATCGGCGTGAACAATCGAAATCTGCATACCTTTGAAGTAAGTCTGGAAACCTCGCTCGAACTTGCTTCCAACTTGCCGCGGAGTACTGTCCGGGTGTCGGAGAGTGGGATTCACACTCCCGCCGACATCGCACGCCTTCGAGCAGCCGGATTCAACGCATTTTTAGTAGGCGAATCGCTGATGCGGCAACCGGATCCCGCCCATGCTCTGAAGCACTTGATGGCCGTGCCGGTCGCGCCCGCTGAGGTTCCCGCGTAAGGCGGCTGCTATGTGGATAAAAATCTGTGGGATCACATCGCTGGAAGATGCAAAGGCCGCCATCGACGCTCAGGCGGATGCCGTCGGCTTCGTCTTTGCCGCCAGCCCGCGTCGAGTCACGCCAGAAATTGTCCGGGAAATTACACGTGAACTTCCTTTCGATGTTGAGAAGATTGGAATTTTCGTCGATTCTTCGATCGATGAAATTGTCGCCACCTTTGAAATCGCTGGATTGACAGGAGTTCAACTTCACGGAGAATATTCGCCGGCAGACCTGTCTCAGTTGCGGATGCGGATGAGGGGAAGATTTCTTCCCGTGCGTATGGTTTACGTTGTGCCCTACGATGGAGATGCCGCCGGTTTTGCGCGCCGTTTGCAATCGCTCGCCGGTTCTCCGGATAACGAACATGGACCAAGCGTCGTTCTCGTCGATACGCGCGTGGGCGATAAGGTTGGCGGGACGGGGATTGCATTTGATTGGGCTGCGGCGCAAAATGCCTTTCATCAGCACGCCGCAAATCTTCGTTTAGTTGCCGCCGGAGGGTTGCATCCGGAAAATGTGCGCCAGGCCGTCTTAACCATGAAACCCTGGGGAGTGGACGTGTCCAGCGGTGTTGAAAGTGTTCCAGGAAAAAAAGATCATCAGCGAGTGAAGCAGTTTATCCGTGTGTCGCGCGCTGCGTCCGTCGAATTTGCGGAAGCGATGAAACGATAGAAGGATCGAATGGCAGAACAGAATCGAACTCTGGTTGCGACGCCCCGGCGAGAGGATACTCCTGGACGCTTCGACGCCTATGGCGGTCGCTATGTGCCGGAAACATTGATGGCAGCCTTGCAGGAACTTGAGGCTGCGTATGCCGACGCGCAGCGCGACCCGGCGTTTGCCAGCGAACTTTCCTACCTGCTGCATCACTATGCGGGCCGTCCAACTCCGCTCTATTATGCCTCTCGGCTGACGGACTCTCTGGGCGGCGCCAGGATTTATCTCAAGCGCGAAGACCTGTTGCACACCGGTGCCCACAAGATCAACAACTGCCTCGGTCAGGGTCTGCTCGCGCGCCGCATGGGCAAGCGCCGCATTATCGCGGAAACGGGGGCCGGCCAGCATGGTGTGGCTACCGCCACCGTATGCGCCCTGTTCGGCATGGAATGCATTGTCTATATGGGGCTGGAGGACATGCGTCGGCAGGAACTGAACGTCTACCGCATGCGCTTGCTCGGTGCCGAAGTGCGCAGCGTCAATGCCGGCTCCGCTACGCTGAAAGACGCGATCAACGAAGCCATGCGCGATTGGGTCGTCAATGTTCGCACAACCCACTATCTCCTCGGCAGCGTGCTTGGTGCTCATCCCTACCCCACCATGGTTCGCGATTTCCAACGAATCATCAGCGTCGAAGCGCGTAGGCAGATTCTCGAAGCCGAAGGCCGCTTGCCCAATGCCGTGCTGGCCTGTGTTGGCGGTGGTTCGAATGCCATCGGCGCATTCTACGAATTCATTCCCGACAAGAACGTACGACTGATCGGCATAGAGGCAGGCGGTCGCGGCCCCGAGCTGGGCGAACATGCGGCGCGATTTCAGGGTGGCGTACCTGGAGTGTTGCAAGGCACGTACTCCTACGTCTTACAGAATGAAGCGGGGCAGATTTCAAACACACATTCCGTCTCCGCAGGTCTCGATTATGCCTCGGTGGGCCCGGAACATGCCGCGCTACATGATTCCGGACGAGCGGAATATGTTTCCGCCTCGGACGAATCCGCATTGCAGGCTACCGTGAAGATTGCCCGCATGGAGGGAATTCTGCCCGCTCTCGAAAGTGCTCATGCGGTGGCGGAGGCGATACGAATCGCACCTGCCATGAGCCGCAACGATATTCTACTGGTCAATGTTTCAGGTCGTGGCGACAAGGATATGGGTATCCTGGCGCGCGAACTGATGTTGCAGGGGGCGTGAGCGATGGCCATCCACTTTCACAATCATCCTGGCCTGGTCGTTTATCTCACCATTGGCGATCCCGACCTTAAAACCAGTAAGAAAATTGCTCTGGCAGCCATCGATGCTGGCGCGGATGTGCTTGAATTAGGCGTCCCCTTTAGCGATCCTCTGGCGGATGGTCCTGTCATTCAGCGGGCCAGCGAGCGGGCAGTCCGCAACGGTACCCGCATGCAGGACGTTCTGGCCCTGGCCAGTTCGCTGCGCACGCAGCGTCCTTCTGTCGGTCTGGTCATCTTCTCCTACCTCAATCCTATCTTGCGGATGGGCCTGGAATCGTTTGCGGCGGCGGCGGAGAAATCCGGAGTCGATGCGGTGCTCGTGACTGACTTGATTGCAGAAGAGTCGGACGAATATCGCGCGGCCCTCAAGAAGCATCATCTACAGCCGATCTTTCTCGCCGCGCCTACCAGTCCGGATTCTCGCCTGGCGCGCATTGCGGAACTCTCTGAAGGATTCATCTACGCGATTTCTCGTGTCGGCATCACCGGAACGCAGCAGCAGGTCGCCGGCGATGCTCGCGAACTGGTCACGCGTCTGCGCCGCCACACCAAGTTGCCGATTGCATTGGGCTTTGGCATTTCGAACGCGTCGCATGTCGCCGTGGTTGCCGAGTATGCCGATGCCGCAGTTGTGGGCAGCGCCATTGTGGCTCTAATCGAGCAATCGGGTGCCGAGGAAGCGCCTGCGGCGGTAGGAAAATTTATCGCCGGATTGCGGGCGCCGGTCGCCAGCGAGGCTTCGGTTTCCTGAAAAATTCTCCGCAGTCAATTAGGATGAACATCATTACTTTTTTCAGGCAGACAAATCATGGAGTACTGGCAAGCCGCTCCGTGAACCTGTCTTGAGGGTGCTACATGGATATTGCAGATTGGCGTAAGAAGATCGATGAGCTTGATCGCCAGATCGTCAGATTGATCAGCGAGCGTGCTTCCGCAGCCCAGGCGATTGGTCGTCTGAAACGCCAGACCGAATTGCCGATTTATGAACCAACCCGGGAAATGACCATTTTTGAGAATGTGCGCAAGAACAATCCGGGCCCTTTGCCGGATATGGAACTTACCCATATTTACGAGCGCATCATCGATGTGATGCGGACCCTGCAAAAGGATGAACTGGCAGCGGCGTTGGCGGACGATCCATTGAAAGACAGCAAAGTAGAAAATACGACGAAACGAGAACTGAAATGATTGTCGCTATGTTGCATACCGCCTCCGAGGAAGAGATCCAGCATGTGCTGGCCCGGATGGTCGAAATAGGCTTCAACGTTCATCGCACTACCGGCACCCAGCAAACTGTTCTGGCAGGTGTGGGCCAGCCGTCCGCCTTCGACGTGCAGGATTTTCAGGTGATGGCTGGAGTTGCCGAAGCCCACCGCATCACATCGCCCTACAAACTTGCCGGTCGCGGCTTCCGGCCGTCGGGCACAGTCATTCACTTTCCCAATGGAGTCACTGTGGGCGGCGAAGAGGTCATGGTGATGGCCGGTCCCTGCTCAGTAGAATCGCGCGATCAATTGTTCACGATTGCACACCAGGTAGGCGACGCCGGCGCGAAGTTTCTCCGTGGTGGAGCTTTCAAGCCGCGTAGCTCGCCCTATTCCTTTCAAGGGATGGGTCTTGATGGTCTGCGGCTATTGCGTGAAGTGGGCGATTCCACCGGCTTGCTGATCGTCAGCGAAGTCATGGAAATTTCCCAGATTGAATTGATGCTGCCGTACGTCGATGTTTTCCAGGTTGGCGCTCGCAATATGCAGAACTTTAATCTTCTGCGCGAGCTTGGCCTGATCCGCAAACCTGTTCTGTTGAAGCGCGGTATCGCGGCCACCATTGAAGAACTGCTGCTCTCCGCCGAATACATTTTGTCCGGCGGAAATTACGATGTGATGTTGTGCGAGCGCGGTATTCGTACCTTCGAAACCTACACACGCAACACCATGGATATTTCCGCGCTTCCGGTGTTGAAGCATCTGTCTCATCTGCCGGTGCTGGGCGATCCCTCACACGGTACCGGTCGGCGCGATATGGTTCCGGCCATGGCGCGCGCTTCGGTTGCCGCCGGCTGCGACGGTTTGCTGATGGAAGTGCATCCCAACCCCGACAAAGCTGTTTCCGACGGCGCGCAATCGCTCTTCCCGCAGCAGTTTGAAAAGTTGATGGACGAGCTGCGCGTTATCGCCACCGCCGTCGGGCGCAACATTGGCCCCCGGGCGCCCGAAGCTGCGTTGCACGCCGAAGTGTAAATATACCGTGGCAGAGTCCATCCAGAGCATCACCATCCTCGGCACCGGACTGATCGGATCCTCCGTTGGGCTGGCGTTGCGTGCCAATGGATTTGCCGGCAGCATTGTCGGATGGGATCGCTCACCGGAAGAAGCCGAAACCGCTCGCGACAAGGGGGCGATCGATTCTGTCGCCTCCGACCCGCTTATCGCAGCGCGCGACACAGATTGCGTTCTGCTGGCGACACCCGTTTTCGGTATCCTGGAATGGATCGAGAAGCTGGCGCCCGTTCTTCGTTGCGATCAACTGGTAACAGATGTCGGCAGCACCAAGCGAAAAATCTGTGCCCTGGCGGCAGAAGCGTTTTCCTTTCCCGGCGCCGCGTGGTTTCTTCCTGGCCATCCCATGGCTGGCAAAGAAGTTTTCGGAGCCGCCAACGCCGACGCCAATCTTTTTCAGGGAGCAGTCTGGCTGTTCACCGCTTCTGAAAAAGACAACGAAGTGCCTCAGAATCCCACGCCGGGCCAGCAGCGCGCTGAAAAATGGCGGCACTGGGTAGCTCGCATGGGCTGCCGCATGCTGGATCTCGATCCCGTCCGCCATGATGAAATCTGCGCCTGGGCCAGCCATCTGCCGCAAATGCTAGGCACCGCCCTGGCGGCATTGCTGGAAGATACTTTTCCGGACGACTCCGAAGGGAAAGGGGAATTCGACAGCGCTGCAGAGCAGTTGCGGGCCATCGGCGGCCGCGCCATGCATGAGATGACGCGCCTCGGCGGCAGTCCCTACTCCATGTGGCGGGACATTGCCCAGACCAACAACGAAGCCATCGCCGCCGCCTTGCTGGCACTCGAACAGCGCCTCGCCGCCATCCGCGAAAACCTCAAGCACCCCGAGCTGCGCGAAGAATTCCAGCGCGCCAATCAATTCCGGTCAAGGTTTTAACGGCTTCGCATCAGTCTTCGCCATCGGCTAATTGTTCGACTGTAACCCGCTGTTTCCCCGTTCAATCGTGTTGGACAATTCGCGCAGCAGCGCAGCGCCATCGCCACGGTAAGCGCTTCCATGTTGGCATGCCAGCATCGAAGGATCAAGGCTCGCCAGACGCTCCAGAATAGGTGTTGTACTCAGCGCATGTGCGTAGTAGTCCATCATCCCGCGCATGGCTTCGCTGGCAGTTAGCACTTCTGATGCGGTGACAGGTGGCAGGTTTGCTCCCGCCTGCGTGAACAAATCTCCACAAAGCAGCGTGCTGGTGGATTGGTCGAACAGAACTCCGCAGTCCCAACCATGCGGAACATGCGGCGTGTAGAGCCATTTCATCCGGCGGCTGCCGATGGAAAACTCCTCTCCATCCCCGAAACCACGGGCGGTTCTGGATGCAAAATCATTGATCGATGTCAAAACGCCGATTTCCGACCCAAACGCCGTCGCGGCAGGCGCCGCTTCTAAAAATTGGTTCAACGCTCCAAATTCGTCGCTCTCAAAATGCGACCCCCCAACCCAGCGCAGCTTCTCGACCGGCATCACCTTGTTGATGGCTTCCAGTGTAATCGGGAAGAGCGTCCGATAGCCGGTGTGGAACAACAGAGGTTCCTCGTCCGCAATCAGATAGGAATTAAATGTGAACCCACCGGGTATCACGTCGAGCGGCGTTGAAATGCGATAGACACCCGATGCAACTTCGTCAACCCGCGTCCTGCTTTCGTGATTTGTCACCATTTCTGTTCTCCTATCGAGCTTGAAGTCGTGGATGCCAATGCGGATTTGCTACCGCGATCTTGTCGGCTTTTTCATTGTGCTCGCAGACATCTTAGAAGCCGCCGTCTAATCCGGCGAAACATTCCGGCCAAGCCACGGCACCTCCCCGTCGGCATCCGCGAAAATCTCAAGTGGCCCGAGTTGCGCGAAGAATCCAACCGCGTCAACCAATTCCGCTCAAGGTTCTAATCGCGTTTGTCGGGGTTAATTTTCTGTCGAAGGTGTACCTGAACGTAGCAATTGGAAGTCAATGTTCAGACGTTGCTCGGCTCGTCCAACATTGATAACAACAGCTTTGTCTCTGGACTTGACTCCCGGGTAATATACGTCAGGCGAGGATTCCGAGTCGGGGCCAAAGTCGAGGCCGACGAGGTAACGACCCGGCCATAACCCATGAAACTCATAATATCCTTGGTTATCAGTAAACGCGGAAGTGAATTCTTCGTGTGGATTAGATTTTGGAACGACTACGATCTGTTCGTTCCCAACAAGCGTTCCGTCGGCCGCTCGAACGTGGCCCGAAATCCTGCCGTCTGGTTTCAATTCAAACCCAACCTCGCTGCAACCTCGCCGACTAACTTCGATCGTGCCAGATTCCGCCCACAGTCCTCGTACCGTATTGGCTGATAGCTCATAGGAACCTTCGGGTAACGGCCTAAATTCAAAACTACCGTCCGTGTTAGCCAATGCGGTGTATTGAATGCCAACTGCCACTCGTTTCGCGATAATCTCGTGACCAGGGACAGGAACATCATCGTCCGTTGCTTCTGTCCGAACCACACGAGTTACCCTCCCTTTAACGATGCCAGTATTTGTCATCGGCATAAGTTGACGTAGGAGAGCAACCTTTTTCTGCGCTTCTTTTTCAGGCGCGCTGAGTCTTCCATAGACCATGACGAGGGCGTGGCTCTTTTCGTCGCGTTGCAGATAAAAGAGCCAATCATCGCCGGCGCGCATGTCTGGAAAACAAGCTCCTTGAACGGTGGTGACCGTCAATGTACTGGCGGGTTCGCCCAGAAAGACCTCGTCCGGCTTCAGTTGGAGACGCATCTCGGTTTCAGATATTTTGGCGACAGAGAGTATTGACCCAACAAAAATATCCTCATAGCCACCATATAGCCACCATCAAGTCCGCATTCCATTGCAAAGCCCATGAATCCGCTTCGCATGCAAGTAATCTCCTTGCCGTGGTGCTCGTGTTGCTCAAAGATTTGTGCTGAGTTTTTGGGTGCAAGTGAGGCAAAGGAAAATATCGAAAGTAGAACTAAGATCGCCCATTTTGTCGGTGGCATCATAACAATGCGAATTATAGCGGTACGCGAATTTCACCCAGCCCGCATCTCCCGATTGCATAATTCACAGACCTTCGCGTACAACGGCAACATGGATGTTTTGACCGCAGCCGAAATGCGCAAGTGCGATGAACGCACCGTGGAACGTGAGGGCATCTCCTGGCAGGCTCTGATGGAAGCAGCCGGTTCACGGGTCGCTGAGTTTGTCGTGCAGCAGTTTCCCGCAGCGCAACACATCCTCGTGCTTTGCGGCAAAGGCAATAACGGCGGCGACGGCCTGGTGGCGGCGCGCCATCTGGAGGCCGGCGGAAAACATGTGCGCCTCATCCTTCTGTCGCCGTTCGAGCAACTGAGTGAGGATGCGCGAGTGATGTTTGAGAAGTTGCCGCAGGCGCTCAAGAAATCCAGCATGCTGCTGGCGACCGAAGAAGACCTGGACCGCGCTCCTTTCGAAGACTGTTTCCATGAGACGGAATTATTTCTCGACGCGATCCTCGGCACTGGCTTTCACCCGCCCTTGCGTGGCATTGCGGCTGCACTGAAAAACAAGCTCGCGAATTATCCTGCTCCCGTTGTTTCCGTCGATCTTCCCACGGGATGGGATGCCGACTCAACCGCAATGTCCGCGCCCGATGCCTTTCGCTCGGACGCGGTGATCACCTTTACCGCACCGAAGCTCGCGCACGTCTTCGGAGCATTGACGCGAGGTCCCGTGGCTGTTGCACAAATTGGTTCGCCTGCCGATCTAGTGATTTCAGGCGGCAGTGGGACGGCGTCGAATGGAATTTTCTGCTCCATTCGATGGACCGGGGCATCGAAGAAAATCATCGAGCGGCGGCGAGCCCTCGACTCCAACAAAGGTCGCTTCGGCCACGTGCTTGTCATTGGCGGCTCACCCGGAAAGGGCGGCGCGGCCGCGATGGCGTCGCTGGCCGCCATGCGTACCGGCGCAGGCCTGACCACTGCGGCTGTTCCTTGCGGCATTGCCTCCATCGTCGCCGGGTTTGCTCCGGAGATGATGACCATGTTGCTGGAAAGATCCTCCAGCGGTGGTATTTCCATCGATAATTTCGATCCGGCGAAGCTGCAGAAATTGCTGCACAGAATTACCACACTGGCCATCGGCCCCGGTCTCGGCCGCGATCCGGAGACTGCCGAGTTCGTCCGCGAGCTGGTGCTTCATTCCGATCTGCCGGCGGTGCTCGATGCCGATGGACTGAATGCATTTGAAGGCCGCATCGATCTGCTGGACGGATCGAAGCGCCCGTTAGTGCTCACGCCCCATCCCGGAGAAATGGCGCGCCTGCTTGGATGTACCATCGCCGATGTTGAGCACGACCGACTCGCCACCGCGCGCGCGTTCGCCACCAAACACCATGTGACCCTGGTTCTGAAAGGCTGGCGTACGCTGGTTGCGCATCCAGATGGCAGTATCGCGGTCAACACCAGCGGCAACCCTGCGATGGCCAAAGGCGGCAGCGGTGATATCCTCACCGGCATGGTCGCCGCATTG
>Ga0134126_10009954_pt1 | contig 11984 bp, 9 predicted proteins | sample KB31752_FD_96881 | JGI IMG/M metagenome (GOLD analysis project Ga0134126, IMG submission 96881) | Terrestrial soil microbial communities with excess Nitrogen fertilizer from Kellogg Biological Station, Michigan, USA - KB3-175-2 | ecosystem: Environmental > Terrestrial > Soil > Unclassified ...
CCGGAGCTTCATCGCGATGAGCAGACCAGACAGGTGGCCGAACGGACCTTCGATGTCTGTGAATATTTGATGGCGATGAAAAAAGCCGGCCAATTGACGAGCGACTTCATCAAGAAGCCAGGGCGCGTCGCCTATCAGATCCCCTGTCACCTCAGGGACCAGAATATTGGGTTTAAATCAAAGGAACTCATGGAGTGTGCCGGGGCACAGGTTGAGGTGATCGAACAATGTTCGGGGCATGACGGCGCCTGGTCCGCCAAAACGGAGTTCTTTTCGTTGTCGATGAAAATCGCCGGCAAGGCCGTGCGCGCGATCGAGCAAACGCCGACGGACCTCGTCGCGTCGGACTGTCCGTTGGCGGGGTTACAGCTGGAGCAAGCCGGCGCCTCGGCCCATGCAAGAGGAAAGGCCGTCCTGCATCCGATTCAGATCGTCCGTGATGCATATGGGCTGCCTTCTTCGAAGGACTGAGTCACGAGGGCTGAGGACTGAGAAGAGCCGAACCCGGCCTCAATGCTGGGAGAGGAGAACGCACATTCATGAAAACGATCGGGCTTCAAGATGTCATCTCGTACGAAGAGTATGAACGACAGCGAGATACCGTTCGCGCAAAGATCATCACACTGAAGCAACGGCGACGGATTTCTCTTGGCCCCTTGATCACCATGGTGTTCGAAAATCGGGACACTCTCCGGTTTCAAATTCAGGAAATGATCAGAGCCGAGCGGATCATCGATCCGGTCAAGGTCCAGGATGAGCTGGATGTGTACAATGCTCTGCTGCCGCAGCAGAACGAGCTGAGCGCCACCCTCTTGATCGAGATCACCGATGAGGCGAAAGTAAAAGAAAATCTCGATCAGTTCATGGGACTGGATCACGGAGAGAAAGTGGCCATCGTCGCCGGCGGAGAAGAAGCCTTCGGCGAGTTCGAAGGTGGCCGAAGCCATGAGACGAAAATCAGCGCAGTCCATTTCGTCAGGTTTCGACCGACTGCCTCGATGAAAGGAGCCATTGCAGACCTCACCCGACCGGTGACGATTCGAGTGAACCATGGTGGATATCACCAGGAGGTTCCTGTCCCCGGCAGCATGAGGGAAGAGTGGCTTGCCGATTTGAAGGACAGTGCTGAGTCTTAAATGTTGGGTGCTGAGCTTTTAACGACTTATCCATCCGTGTCACAACTCAGCACTCAGGACTCAGCACTGGAAAACTATGCCTCCTGTTCTGTTGAATAAACGTATCGAGTTCGCCGCCGCGCATCGCTATATCAGGACTGAATGGGATGAGGCGAAGAATCGCGCGGTGTTCGGGCGCTGCTACAATCCTCCCGCTCACGGACATAACTATCTGCTGGAGGTGACGGTCTCCGGCGAAATCGATCCGAAGACCGGGATGGTCGTCAATCTGTTCGACCTCAAACGGGTACTGCTCGCCGTACTCGAAGAGTTCGATCACAAGAACCTGAACCTCGACATGCCCTACTTCAAAGAGCGGATTCCCACATCGGAGAATTTCGCGCATGTGCTCTGGACGAAATTAGCCTCTCAACGGGATATCGGCACACTCCATGCCCTTCGGCTCTGCGAGGATGAAGATCTGTATGCCGAAGTCACCGCAGCCGACGGTCCGGATGTCACCGCCGTCGCCAAGCGATATTCGTTCAATGCCATCCAAGACAGCCATCAGGGGCGGGACTGGGACTTTTATGTGACGGTTCATGGAACAATCGATCCGATGACGGGCATGGTGACCGACATCGGTGCCTTGGACCGACTGGTGCAGGACACCGTCATCAAGACTTTCAATCGACAGGACCTCCGTCAGGTGCTCGAATCCGAAACAGTGAGGGGAGAAGCGCTCACCAAGACCATCTGGGATCGTCTCGCCGGTCGTCTCTCCGGTGGAACCCTTCGCAATGTCCGCCTCGTCCAAACCCGCGACCTTTCGTTCGACTACGCGGGCTAACCGGACGACCTCTATAATCTCGCTTCCTTTCTGCCTCAGCTGCCCTCAGCGTCCAAGCCTGAATGCTCCTCCAATGTTCCCATCGGGTTGTTGCAACCGGTGGAGACCCAGCCTGACGAAGACGCCGCTTCATAAAGACATAATCCGAATCACCAACGAAGACAAAGCCGGATCGGTCGGTCGGCCAGCCCTGAAAGGTTCCCGGCGGTGGGCGACCGAGTGTGCGGGGGGCGTGATTCAGGCGGTGATCCCGCTGGCAGCGAACGATATCGCCGGACGGGTAGCCACCGGAATACGTGCGCTGATGGCGGCCACCCGGTTCGATCTATCTGCTGGATCAAGCTGTCCATCCACCTACACCGCGTCTAGGACCGGCTTAGGAACATGAGGTAAGGAATTGCACATTTATAAGCCTTGGCGAACCCCAGGCAGCGGATGTAGGGCTGTTCGGCACTGTTGCAGGGCCTGAGTTGCAGCCAGTATGAGGCTTGTGCCGAAGCAATGAGGACATGTTCGGACTGAGCGTCTCCAGTGCCTCGCTGCGGTTCATCCGTGCCAGTGCGCCGTCTTGACGGTGTTCAGCGAGCGGCGATTGGAGTAGAACGGCGTGATTGTACTTGTATTTCTCGGCAAGGGTTTTGCCTAGTTCCATATTTAATTATTGCACAGGGCGCTCGTCTTGCGTGTCCTGCAGACGGGAAGAAGCTGCTGAGGCTTGCCAGACCGCTACGGAAACGCAGCGATCTGTAGAGGGTTCTTGTGGAGCGTGGTGGAGCAGCAGCAGCTGAGCGATCGGGGCCTGTTTTGCATAATCGGTGTCACCTAGGCCATTTTTCCCAGTCGGTTTGTTGCGAGATCGCGCAGTCGTCACGCGATACAAGCGCACGGAACCGTGAAGAAAGGAGAATACTTGAATAGTATGTCGAACGACCGAGCGGCGAGCCTACTTGCCTGGACGATCCTAGATCGTGCCCAAGCTTATTATAGCGGCAAGTTCGTGATTACATCATGGCTTATCGCCAAAGGCTGGACACGCCGAAGCCTTCCGAGTTGACCTACCGGTCGGCGGAAAAGCCTCAGGATCATAGGGAGGAACTAGGGGACAGCATGACCATCATTGATCCACAGGAAAATACGGCGGTCGGTCTTCAGACCGAGCCATAAGAATACTGTGCCAGGGGAATCCCATATAACGTGAAACCGAACCTGGCTCACGGAGCCGATCCAATCTACCGATATATGACCTGAATGCTCACACCGGAGGTTGTTGCGCAATGAGATCGACTCGTAAGATGGTCTTCGAGAATCATGTTGCCGTTGTTACGGGGGCTAGTCAGGGGATCGGGCGGGCGATTGCTCTGGGTCTTGCCGCTAAGGAAGCCATGCTGTTCCTGGTTGGGCGAAATACCGCCGCCTTACACGAAGTGACGGAACTTGCCGGAAAATCGTCGCCGCGTGTCGTGGCCCATGCCACTGACCTGGTAGCTGAAGGGGCAACCACAATTATAGCGGAGGAGATTCTTCAGCAACTGGGCGGTATTGATATGCTAATTCACTGTGCTGGAGCCTATTCTCAGGGCGGCTTTCAAACCGCTTCGATCGATGAATTCGATAGATTGTATCGAACCAATGTGCGTATGCCGTATCTGTTAACCCAGTCACTTCTCCCAATGCTCAAAAAAAGGCAAGGCCAGATTGCTTTTGTCAATTCCAGTAAGGGACTTCAGGCGCATGCGAATGCTGGTCAGTTTGCCGCGACGCAGCATGCCTTGAGAGCTATAGCGGACAGTCTCAGGGAGGAGGTCAATTCGGATGGGATTCGAGTGTTTAGTATCTATCCCGGGCGAACAGCCACGCCGCGCATGGAGGCCATTTTTCAGATGGAGGGAAGGGAGTACAAACCGGAACTTCTTCTCCAACCTGAAGATATCGCTGAGGTCGTCGTTAATACTCTGATGATACCATTAACAGCCGAGGTGACGAACATCAATATTCGTCCGCGAATAAAGTCGTATTGATGCTGAAGTGGACGGCTGGGATATCTGTAATGCCGGTTCCTCTCTAAGAGGGAAGAGAACCCCTAGCTTCCTCCCGATGTTTGACCAGGTGTCCAAAAGATGAGCAATGGATTTCCGTCTCGACCCTCTTTTCGTTCAGGTCTGCCAGACAGTACCTTTCCATTTGCGAAACTCTTTCATTTCCTCTCCAGCCAGGCCGAAACTAGATACAATGTGTCCTTCGTTTCAGTCATCGGAGATCGACAATTATCGAGTGCCGGGAAAGTGCCTTGTCATCGATGCTCGAAGGCCGGTTATCCTCTGAACCCCGGCAGGGTAAGTTGTTTATCCGATATTGAGGCGGGAGGTAACGGATGAAATTGAGCGTCATCATCCCCTGTTTGAATGCGGCGGGTACCATTGCCACTCAATTCGAAGCCCTTGCGAATCAGAATTATTCCGAGCCTTGGGAAGTGATTGTTTCAGACAACGGATCGACGGATGATTTAGTGAACGTCGTGAAGAGATATGTGAACCGTCTTCCGGATCTTCGTATCGTTGACGCATCTGACAAGCGTGGACAAGCGCATGCCAGGAATATTGGCGCGAAGTTCGCGCTGGGGGAATCGCTTGTTTTTTGTGATGCAGATGATGAGGTCGCCCCGGGTTGGCTTTCTGCGATGGGAGAGGCGTTGTCCAAGTACGATTTTGTCGCCTGCCGTATCGATACGAATAAGCTCAGCCCTTCCTGGGTGACGAAGCAGGTAAAGCATTCCCAAGCATCAGGGCTTCAGCCGAAAGGGGAGCTTGCCTATCTTCCGCACGCTGGAGGAGGCACTCTTGGAGTGAAACGTCGGATCCATGAAACAATCGGCGGTTTTGATGAGTCTCTTGCCTTGTGCGAAGATACAGATTATTGCTGGAACATTCAGCTGAAAGGTGTGACGCTTCATTTTGTGCCGGAGGCAGTGATGCATGTTCGCTTAAGGGATACAATTATGGGCAACTATAAGCAGGCTGTTGGATGGAACGAATATCGTGTTCTCCTGTATAAGAAACATCTTCCCTTCGGGATGCCAAAACGGACTTGGAAACAGGGAATCGCTTCATGGAAGAATTTCATTATATGGTTTGTAAAAAGTATTCTGCACATTCGAGATAAAAGCTATCGCGCCGTTTGGGCTCGGCGATTGGGGGCGAAGATAGGTCGTTTGAAAGGGAGCATCAAATACAGAACTTGGGCGATTTGATTCGTCGGCAAAACTAAAGGTTCAATCGAAACCGTATTTTCCATTCAATGATAGATTTACTAAGGAAAACATATAGACGATTAAAATCGATTCCCCTCGTTGTTATTGGGACAATCACGCATGTCTCCACATCAAAGCCGGCCGTAGCTCTGACTTTTGACGATGGTCCGGACCCGGTTTTCACCCCTCGCCTCCTTGACGTTTTGCAACAGCATCATGCGAAGGCGACGTTTTTCATGGTGGGTCAGGCTGCACAGCGTCATCCTGATATTGTGAAGAATGTGGCTGCCGCCGGACATGCGATCGGCAATCACTCCTGGGATCATCCCTCTTTCCCGTTGCTTACCGGACGCGAGCGGCGAGCCCAGATCCGGGCATGCGCAAAAGCCATTGCTCCTTATGCGCAACCAATCTTCCGTCCTCCCTATGCAGACCAGAACCTATTGTCGCGTCTCGACGCGTTGTGGCTTGGATATCAGGTCATTACGTATAATGTGGCGGCTATAGATTGGCTTGACCACGATGCAGATTGGATCAAAGACAGGATTATGAGTCGTCTGCAAAACGGCAGCATCATCCTTTTCCACGATTCGCTCTTTCGGCATGGAGAGGATCGGTATGTCGATCGAGAACCGATGTTGAATGCGGTGGATACGCTTCTAAAAGAACTGAGCGGGCGCCTCAGCTTCATCACCGTTCCGGAGCTGCTCCGACAGGGACGTCCTCAACGGCAATACTGGCACAAGAAAACCGACATCGATTTTCTGAATGGGCTCAAAGGGCAATATGGTGAAGAGGCGATACTCAAAAGCCGAGTAGCAATTCCACGAAACAAACCAACTAAACGAGATAAATCGGATTAAAGATCCGGCTCAGGCAAGTCAACCACCGTTCAGCATCCAGTGGCTCATCTTGATCTTGTCGAAGGCAATACTTTTCCCTCCTTCCGGGAGCGTGGTTTCTTCCAGAAAAAACGGGTAAGCTTCGGCGGCTCAATTCCATATCGACGAGGTTATCTTTGTGACGGACCTCGACAAGAAATCGCTGAGCGAACGCGATATCTGCACCAAATTCATCACGCCGGCCGTGAAGCAGGCAGGGTGGGATGAGCTGACTCAGATTCGCGAAGAGGTCGGGTTTACCAAAGGCCGCATCATCGTTCGGGGCAAACTCGTGACGCGAGGAAAAGCGAAGCGCGCCGACTACATCCTCTACTACAAGTCGAACCTTCCTATCGCTCTTATCGAGGCGAAGGACAACAGTTATCCCGTCGGCGGCGGCATGCAGCAGGGGCTGGGGTATGCGGCTACGTTGGATATCCCATTTGTCTTCTCATCCAACGGAGACGGCTTCGTTTTTCATGACCGAACAGGCCAGAGCGACCAACAGGAATCAGAGCTGTCGCTGAATGCCTTCCCGGCACCAGAAGCCCTCTGGAAGAAATACCGCGCCTGGAAAGGTTTGGCACGCGCCCAGGAAGAGATCGTTCTCCAGGACTATCACGACGATAGCACAGGCAAAGAACCGCGCTACTACCAGCGCATCGCAATCAACAAGACCATCGAAGCTATCGCCAAAGGGCAGAATCGCCTGCTCCTGGTCATGGCGACCGGCACCGGCAAGACATACACCGCCTTCCAAATCATCTGGCGTCTCTGGAAGGCGGGGCGCAAGAAACGCATTTTGTATCTGGCCGACCGCAATGTACTGATCGACCAGACCATGGTCAACGATTTCCGTCCATTCGGGAAAACAATGGCCAAGCTCAGCAAGAGTTCCAAGACCATCGAACAGGAAGACGGGAGCGGGGGAGATTTGCCGACCGCCGTGGACAAGAAGCACCGGCGGATCGACACGTCTTATGAGATCTATCTGGGCCTCTATCAGGCTATCACAGGGCCTGAGGATCGCCAGAAACTCTACCGCGAACTGTCGTCGGATTTTTTTGACCTGATCGTCGTCGATGAGTGCCATCGGGGGAGTGCCGCGGAGGATTCTGCGTGGCGAGAGATTCTCGACTACTTTTCGTCGGCGACGCACATCGGCCTTACGGCGACGCCGAAGGAAACGGAGTACGTGTCCAACATCCACTACTTCGGCAAACCGGTCTATACCTACTCTCTGCGCGACGGTATTCGAGACGGCTTCCTGGCTCCGTACAAAGTGGTAAAGGTCCATCTGGACGTCGATGTCGAAGGCTACCGGCCCAAGGATGGAGAAACCGACAAGTATGGGCACGAGATCGAAGATCGCATCTATAATCAGAAAGACTACGATCGAAACCTGGTCATCGACGAGCGGACAAAGCGCGTGGCCCGCAAGGTGACGGAGTTTCTGAAAGAAAGCGGCGACCGGTTCCAGAAGACCATCGTCTTCTGTGTGGACGTCGAACACGCCGCCCGCATGCGCCAGGCGCTGATCAATGAGAATGCCGATCTGATGCGGCAGAACGAACGCTACGTCATGCGCATCACCGGCGATGATGCCGAAGGCACCGCGCAGCTCGGCAACTTCATCGATCCGGAGGCCAAGTACCCGGTGATCGTTACGACCTCGCGGCTGCTCTCTACCGGAGTGGATGCCCAAACCTGCCGCCTCATCGTGCTCGACCGCGAAGTCGGTTCCATGACCGAGTTCAAGCAGATCGTCGGGCGCGGGACTCGGGTGCATGAGGACAGCAAGAAGTACTATTTCACCCTCATCGACTTCCGGAAGGCGACCAACCACTTCGCCGACCCCGACTTCGACGGCGAGCCGGTGCAGATCTACGAGCCGGGCGAAGATGACCCGGTGGCACCGCCGGACGATGTGCAGCCATTGACTGATACAGAAGATCCCATCCCACCGAAACCAGATGAGGATGAGCAAGTCGTCGTTGATCCAGCCAAGCCGGACATCACCATACCGCCCGGCGGGGCTCAACCGCGCAAGTACTACATTCATGGTGATGAAGTGAGCGTCATCGCGGAGCGGGTCGAGTATCTCGACGAGTACGGCAAGCTCATGACGGAAACCCTACGCGACTACACCAAGAAGACGCTCCGGAAACGCTATGCCAGCCTCACGGTGTTTCTGAAACAGTGGAACAGCGCCGAACGGAAGCAAGCCATCATCGAGGAGCTGGAACAAGAAGGGGTATTGCTCGAACCACTGGCCGATGAAGTCGGTAAGGACCTCGATCCCTTCGATCTCATCTGCCATGTGGCCTTCGATCAGCCGCCGCTCACGAGAAGAGAACGGGCGGAGAATGTCCGTAAGCGCGATGTCTTCACCAAATACGGTAAACAGGCCCGCGCCGTGTTGGAAGCCTTGCTCCAGAAATATCAGGACGAAGGCGTCACCGGCCTGGACGATCCGCAGATCCTCAAGATTTCGCCGTTCGATGCCATGGGCACGCCGATCGAGCTGCTCAAGACCTTCGGCGGACGGCCCGGCTTTGAACAGGCCGTCCACGAACTCCAATCTGCGCTATACCAGGGAGCGGCTTAAAGTTATGTCTGTTCGCAACACCGTCAAATCTATTCAAGACATCATGCGCCAGGACAGCGGCGTCGATGGCGACGCTCAGCGCATCTCCCAGCTCTGTTGGATGTTCTTCCTGAAGATCATCGACGACCAGGATCTGGAACTCGAAGCGATGCAGAAGGACTACCGTTCGCCCATTCCGAAGAAGTTTCAGTGGCGCACCTGGGCGGCCAATCCCGAAGGCACCACCGGCGAACCGCTCATGGCCTTCGTCAATGGTGAACTCTTCCCCTCGCTCAAGGAACTGTCGGGCACGACCAAGGACGGGCGCCGCCGTGTCGTGCGGGATGTCTTCGAAGACGCCTACAACTACATGAAGTCCGGCCAGCTCATGCGGCAGGTGGTCAATAAGATCAACAGCATCGACTTCAACAACCTGACCGAACGCCAGCACTTCGGCGATATCTACGAGCAGATCCTGAACGACCTCCAGAGCGCCGGCAACGCGGGCGAGTACTATACGCCCCGCGCCGTCACCGCCTTCATGGCGGATCGAATCGACCCGCACCCCGGCGAGATGCTCTTCGACCCGGCCTGCGGCACCGGCGGCTTTCTCACCTGTGCCATTCGGCATATGAGTAAGCACTATGTGAAGAAACCGGCAGATAAGCAGAAGATGCAACAGGGCTTGCGGGCCTGCGAGAAGAAGCAGCTCCCGCACATGCTCTGCGTCACGAACATGCTGCTGCACAACATCGAAGACCCATCCTTCGTCCGTCACGACAACACTCTGGCCCGGCCCTATATCAGCTATGGCCAAGCCGATCGCGTGGATATCGTCCTTACCAATCCACCCTTCGGCGGCAAGGAAGAAGACGGGATCGAAAGCAACTTCCCAAAACATTTCCAGACGCGCGAGACGGCGGATCTCTTTCTCGCGCTGATTGTGCGCTTGCTCAAGACAGGTGGCCGTGCTGCCGTTGTCTTGCCGGATGGTTCGCTGTTCGGCGAAGGGGTGAAGACCAGACTCAAGGAACACCTGATGGAGGAGTGCAATCTCCACACGATCGTTCGTCTGCCCAATAGCGTGTTCAAACCTTACGCCAGCATCGGAACGAATCTGCTGTTCTTCGAGAAGGGCGAGCCGACGAAGGACATCTGGTTCTACGAACATCGCATCCCTGACGGCCAGAAGGCCTACTCGATGACGAAGCCCATCCGCTTCGAGCATCTGAAGCCCTGCATCGACTGGTGGGGCGGGGCCAAACGCAAAGGCCGCAAGGAGTCTGAAGTCGCCTGGAAGGTGACGGCTGATGAGGTGAAAACCCGCGCCTCACGCCCTTTGAATACATCGGCAAAATATGGACCCAAGAACCCGACCGATTCACCGTTCACCCAACCCATCAAATGCTGGGACTAAACATCTAGTGCTTCCATATCGGCGAATCGTACGGTGGAGGGGAAAATAGAAGGTCCTTGTTTGTCGGTAGGGATGCAAATGTATGCCGAAAAAAGTAAAGTCGACTAGTGGGTCAGAGGCAGTTCCAGCAACGGCAGCAGGACAGGCACTTGGTTACAGCCTTCAATTTACTCGCTTGACTGCCATGCTGCTCATAGCTCCAGATGGGAGTTCGTGTAGCTTGGAGGTTTTGGATGATGTTGCGGAACAAACTGTAGATGGCGAAACTAAGCTTAGCCAGTCCAAGAGTTCATTAACGGGTAATCCGGTCGCCGATCGAGCCATTTCGCTATGGAAAACTATCTTCAATTGGCTAGAGGTAGTCAAAACCGGCCTCGTTGTACCGAGTAAGACCACGTTTGAGTTATATGTGTCACGACCTGTAAACGGCCAGTTAATAGACGCTTTTCACGAGTCGAGTTCTGTCGAAGATGCAAAAGAGGCTGTTGCGAAGGCGCGCGAGGAGTTGTGGGGAAAGGCACCTGACTATGCTAAACGTGCCACTTTGCCACACGGCCTTGGCTGCTATGTCAATTCGGTTTTGGAAGCCGATGAAGCACATCTTTTGCCCATCATCGTTAGCCTACGACTCGTATGCGGCAGCGGCAGCCCACAAGCAGACATTGAAGCCGCAATTCGTCGCCATCCTGTATCAGAGGCAAGAGTCTTAGACATTGCTGACAAGATGTGTGGTTGGGTCAAGCGGCAGGTAGATAAGCAACTGGAGAAAGGGTTGGCAGCAGTCATTCTGCGAGACGATTTTCAACGCGAATATACCTCATATGTCCGCAGCGTCGACCGAGACCTCATCCTGAAGGGCCTGGGGAAAAAACCATCTAAGGCAGAAAAGTTAGAATGTTTGCAAGATAACTTCGTTCAACAACTCGATCTTATCGAACGAAGTTTCGATGATAAGCTGGCGGCCATTAGCGACTTTCTTCAGGCATGTCGGGATAGAGCAATGTGGAGCCAAGCCGGTGACGTTCATGAAAATTCATTCACAGAGCTTAAAGACGATCTTGAGCGGACATGGAAGAATATGCATCTCGCCATTAGCATAGAGGCTGCATCAAAAACCGAAATCCAACGGGGACAGCTTCTATACGCGCGATGTATGATGCACAAAGCTCGGATTCAAGGGATGGAACCACCGCCACATTTTGTGCCTGGTTGTTTCCATGTCTTGTCTGACGATCTGGAAATCGGCTGGCATCCGACCTATCAGACGCTACTAAAAAAGCCACCTATCAAGCCATCATGAGCGCTTTAACACAAGAAGTGCTAAACATCCAGAACCCCGCGCTGGGCGCGTGCTTGCTGTGGCGTTTTGTATGTGGCTATGTTGATAGCCATCCAACCCGCGACCATGTGCCCTTACCACTTTCTTTTCTAGTTTTGCCCATCGTTCTCCATGAGGAAACTGAGAGGTTTGTTTATGGAACTCAGAAGACTTCAGGGCTAAGAGCTTTCACGGCTAAGTTTGGGAAAACAGAAAATTCAAAACAAGATTTGCTTTTGGCGATTCACGATCGGATGTTGGTTTTGCGACATCTCAGCATGGAATCGATCCGTCTAGCGTTGGCTACCCGATTACTGCATCTTAATGCTGCCACATTAATCCCTTTGTCAGAAACCCAAGCTGCTGCCGGTATTCCATCTGATGTGAGACGAATGATGAAAAGTTCTGAGAAGCTCGGATGGTGGTGCGGTCTGTTGACCATGCACGAGGTCAGCATCGCACTTAAAGTGAGATTCTGAAATGTTCTTTCAAGTTAAGGAAATTATCCTTTGGCCTAGAAACCATGCGTTTGTCCCTCGCAGGGTTAAGTTCGAGCCTGGGAAAGTAAC
>Ga0134126_10009955_pt1 | contig 11984 bp, 9 predicted proteins | sample KB31752_FD_96881 | JGI IMG/M metagenome (GOLD analysis project Ga0134126, IMG submission 96881) | Terrestrial soil microbial communities with excess Nitrogen fertilizer from Kellogg Biological Station, Michigan, USA - KB3-175-2 | ecosystem: Environmental > Terrestrial > Soil > Unclassified ...
CCCCGAACTTCTGAAGAAGACCGGCGGCAAGCTGGAAGATTTTTCCGGCGGCGGCGGCTACACCTTCTTCGCCGAGCTCGAGCTCGGTTTCCTGGGCACCTGTCCCTATACCGGCCTCGCCGATGTGCTGCAGTCCTGTTTCAATGCCTATCGCGCCGGCAAGAAGCGCGATGCCTATGACATCTTTGGCCGCTTCCTGGCCTTCAACTCCCTGCCGCATTCCAATGACTATGTGATGAAGGCGCGTGGCGTGTTCCCCGAAGATGCGATCATGCGCAGCAATCCGCCGGCGCCGGGTGCTGGCGGTGGCGGCCGCCGCCGGGCAGGGCCGATCACCGAGGCGAACAAGGCCGAGATCAGGCTCGCGCTGAACTCCTATCTCAAGCCGTTCCTGGTCGCCTGAATCCGGCCAGATTTGTGAGGAAGCTGATGAAAAACCCGTTGCTCAAACTTGCCGCCGCCTTGCTGCTGACCACCTGCGGCGGAGCGCTCGCCCAGGGGCCTGGCGCCGCGCGTCAGCAGATGAATACCGGGCCGCTTTCTCCCAACGCCAATGTCGTCGGCAGCGGCCCGATCGTGCAGCCGCCGGAGCCGCCGCGGCAGCGGCCGGCCGGCGCGCCCACGCGGGCGCGGGGTGACTTCACGGTTCATACCCGCCATCTGCTCTATGTCACCCTGCCGGGCTCGCTGGAGCGGCCCATTTATCCCAATGGTGACGGCATTGTCGTGCTGGACGCCGACAACAACTACGCCTTCGTCAAGCACATCCATGTCTGGGATTATTCCGGCAGCATGAGCCCGGAGGACATCTCCGGTGTCGCCGCCAGCCCGGCCACCAACATGCTCTATCTGGCCGCCCGCGGGCGGCTGGGCGCCATCGATCTGGCCACGGACCGGATGGTGTGGACGACGACGCTCGATGGCAAATGCTGCGAGCGCCCGCAAGTGGATGCGGACGGCAAGACCTTGATCGTCGGCTCCAACCTGCAGGACTATTGGTACAAGCTGGATGCCAAGACCGGCAAGCTGCTGGCCACCATCCATGCGCCCGGCAGCATGGGCGCCCATAACCTCAATCTCAGCGCCGACGGCAAGCGCGCCTTCATGTCGCCCAACGGCAAGCTGCTGCAGATCGCCGACGTCGAAACCGCCAAGGTCATCCGCACCATTCAGTTCCCGGACAATGTCCGCGTCCAGGTCCTGAACAAGGATTCCTCGAAGATCTACGTCAACCAGAACAACTTCCTGGGCTACATCATCGCCGACACCAACACCGGCAAGATTTTGAAGACGGTGGAGGTCACCAGCGAGGATTGGCGCAAGGTCTGGAACACCTCGCCGCGGCCGCGCATTCCCCATGGCTGCCCCAGCCACGGCATCGCCATCACACCCGACGGCAAGGAAGTCTGGCTGGCGGACGGCGTCTTCAAGAAAATCCATATCTTCACCAATGACGACAATCCCAAGGAGATCGCCACCATTGACACGCCCGATGGGGTGTACTGGATGACGTTCGGGCTGGACGGCAAGCTGGTCTATGCCTCGTCCGGTGACATTATCGATGTTGCGACCCGCAAGGTCGTCGGCACCATGAAGAGCGAGTTCGGCACCAAGATGTTCAGCGAGAAGCTGCTGGACATGACCTTCCTGGATGGCCACCTGCAGCGTGTCTCCAACCAGTTCGGCAACGAATATGGGGACTTCGTGACGGCGGAGAAGATGGGCGTCGGTCCGCACATGCCCGTGCTGCCCGGCAAGGCCTATCCGATTGCCACCCCCACCGGCCCTGACCCGAATGCGGGCATGAAACAGGCGTCCCTCCCATAACCCGCGTCGATTTGTGAAAGCTTTCCGATCGTTTGCGTTGTACTTGCCGGCTGTCTGCGGGCTTCTGGCCGCGGCGATGCTCGCGCCGGCGGCCGCCCAGGCGCCGGCGGGCAGCGCGGCCACGCCCCAGGCGGCGACCGTCAAGGTCTGCTCGTCCTGCCACAGCATGCAGCTGGTCATGGACACGCCCAGGGACATCGATGCCTGGCATGACACGGTGCAATCCATGCTCGATCGCGGGGCCCAGGCGACGCCGGACGAGTTGGATCTGATCATGCAGTTCCTGTTCGAGAACATGTCCACAGTGGACGTCAATCATGCCGATACCGAAAGTCTGATGACGGTGTTGCACGCGTCCCAGTCCGTTGCGGAGGCCATCGAGGCGCGCCGCAAAACCCGGCCCTTCAAGGATCTCAGTGATCTGGAGAGTTCCGTGCCCGGCCTCGACCGCGCGCTTCTCGATTCCAAAAAGCGGATGATCTTCTTCCAGTAGGAAGCCAGAATCGAAAGCCCCGCCGGTCCAGGGGGAACGGCGGGGCTGGTCGTGCGGTCCGCTTACCAGGGGGGTCGAGCGGCCCGCGTATGCGACACTGTGATCAAAGCAGAAGCGTCGCGCGGGACAAGAGAGGCGATGCGGCCGAGCTGCGCAGTTCTTGCACTGGGTGAGAGAAACAGCGGCGCGCGGCCAGGGGCTCGCAGAAAATGGGACGCTTCTCTCAGTATGTGAAAGATGGCTGCGCGCGGCTCGGACCTTGCGACCGCCGGGTGTCGATCCCGCAATGTTTACGGCACGGCAAATGATCGTGGAGCGACATTTTTACTATGAAAAAGTCGAGCAGCGACAATACCACATGTTGAGATCACGGGCGGAAGCTGCTAAGAGCGTCACAAAACACAAATAACAAGGATGCTGGCGCCATGTCCCGGAAGTGCGGTCGTTCATGAACAAGAAGCCTGGTTCAACCAAATCCAAGAGCAAGCAGGTCGGCACCAAGCGCTGGCTGGGCAGCCAGACCTTGGTGCGTGGCCTCGAGGTGCTGGAGGCTGTCGCTTCCGGCGTGATCAATCTTTCCGCTCTCGCCGCCACCGTGAAGCTGAACCGCAGCACCGCCCACCGGCTGGCTTCGACTCTGGTCGAAAAACGCTATCTGTCTTTCGTGCCGCGCTATGGCTATGGCCTGGGTCCCAAGACCTTGGAGGTCGGCTATCAGGCGCGGGTGCAGCTCAATATTCCGCGGGTTGCGCGCGAGCATCTTGAGAGGCTGGCAGCGCAGACCGGCGACACCGTCCATCTCGGCGTCCTGGACGGGCGCCGTGCCCTCTATCTGGACAAGATTCCGGGCCGCCGCAGGGTAGAAATCAGTTCGCGCGTCGGCGAACTGCAGCCCCTGCGCTCCACCGGTCTGGGCAAGGCTCTTCTGCTGGATGAAAACGAGGCCAAGCTGCGCGAATTCTATCGCTGCGAGAACGGCGTCGGCCAGCCTTATGAGGTGGCGGAAGGCACCTGGCTGCGGCGCATGCGCGACTACACCAAGAACGGCTACGCCTTCGACCTGGAAGAGAATGAAGACCGCATCCGCTGCGTGGCCGCGCCTGTCCGCGACGCCACCGGCAAGATCAGGGCGGCCATCAGTGTCTCCAGTGCCGCCCACTACATGGACGATCAGCGCATGCAGACCCTGATAAACGATGTCCGCGGGGCCGCAGAGCAGATCAGCCACGAACTGGGGTACGAGGCACCCCAGGCTGCGCCCAGGAAAAAGAGCCGCCAGGCGGCCTGAAGCGAGGCAGCAGGCGCGCAATAAGCGCGTCATGGCAGGGCCCGGGGGTGACGGTGAAGATTTCCAGCGTCAAGGCGTTCCTGATCGGCAGCGACCTGACGGGCGGCAAGATGGTGACCGCGCCGCGCCGGCCGGCCTGGACCGCCTCGGCGGAAGTCGCGGGGCCGATGTCCCGCTTTCCCCGCTTCAAGAAGCAGCGCGCCCTGTGGCGACCAACCATGCCCTCCGTCGGCTGCCTGGTGACAGCGGAAGACGGAAGCTGGGGCTTCGGCGCCAGCCGCTATGGCAATCCGGTCGCTGCGCTGATCAACGAGCATATCGGCCCGTTGCTGGTGGGCGAAAATGCCATGGCCACCGAGCAGCTCTGGGACATGATGCAGCGCCTGGCTTCGCCTTATGGCGCCATGGGCCTGGCCAGCTATGCGATCAGCGCCGTGGATTACGCGCTTTGGGATCTCAAGGGCAAGCTCTTGCGCCGGCCGGTGTTCGAGCTCCTGGGCGGGCCGGCGCGCGAGAAGATCACCTGCTACGCCACCGGCAACGACACCGACTGGCATATGGAGTTGGGTTTCTCCGCGACCAAGCTGGCCTGTCCCTTCGGTCCTGCCGATGGCGTTGCCGGCATCGATGGCGATGAAGAGCTGGTGGCGCGCACCCGTGAACAGATCGGGCCGAAGGTCGAGCTGATGCTCGATTGCTGGATGGCCTTCGACCTCGAGTTCACCGTGCGCCTGGCCGAACGGCTGAAGCCTTATGGCTTGCGCTGGATCGAGGATTGTCTGATGCCGGACGACCTGGACGGCTGGGATGTGCTGCGCCGGCGCCTGCCATGGCAGACCCTGGCGACAGGCGAACACTGGTACGGGCTGGCGCCATTTCTCTCTTCGATCAGCCGCCGCAACGTGGATGTCTTCCAGCCCGATGTGGCCTGGGTGGGCGGCATCACCGCCGCCGTGAAGATCTGCCATCTGGCCGAGGCGGCCGGGGTGCCGGTCATTCCCCATGCGGCGATGAATTCGCCCTTCGGCCAGCATGTCTGCTACGCCATGCCCAACATCCCCTGGGGCGAATTCTTCCTGGGGTCCCCGCCTGGCGTCCCACTGTCGGAAGTCACGCCGTTTCCCGGCCAGGCGGTGCCGAAGGGTGGCGCGCTGGTTCCGAACGATGGCCCGGGATTTGGTCTGGGCCTGACCTTGGATGACCTCGAACGGCTGAAAGTCTGATGCGGGCTCTGGATCCCGCCGCTGGCCGCGCCGCGGACAAGGCCATGCGGCATCTGCTGCCCTGGCTGCTCTTGATGTACATGCTGGCCTATCTGGACCGCGCCAATCTGGGTTTTGCCAAGAACGCCTTCCAGGCCTCGACCGGCATCAGCGAGGCGGCCTATGCCTTTGGCGTGGGCATCTTCTCCGTCGCCTATTCCTCGATCGAGGTGCCCAGCAACATCCTGATGCACCGCTTCGGCGCGCGCCGCTGGTTGTCGCGCATCATGGTGAGCTGGGGGCTAGTCTCCGCCGCCATGGCCCTGGTTCACACCGCCTTCGCCTTTTATTGCGTGCGCATCCTGCTCGGCATCGCGGAGGCCGGATTTTTTCCCGGCGCGGTCTATTTCCTGTCGCGCTGGTTTCCGGACGCACGGCGGGCCGGGGTCATGGGCATCTTCTATTTCGGCGCGCCGTTGAGCTTTATCTTTGGCGGCCCGCTGTCCGGATTGCTGCTGGATGCCGATGGTGTGGCAGGCCTTCATGGCTGGCAATGGCTGTTCCTGGTGGAGGGCCTGTTGGCTTCGCTGGTCGGGTTGCTGGTCTTTTTCAAACTGACGGAGACGCCGGAGAAGGCCACCTGGCTTGAGCCGGGCGAACGCAACGCACTGGCTGCGGCGATCGCGGCGGAGGATCATGAGAAACAGGCGCGCCACGGCGTCTCCTCGGTGCTGCAAGGCCTGCTCAACCTGCGCATTCTCTATCTGGCGGCGATCTATTTCCTGATCCAGGCCGCCGTCTATGGCGTGGTTTATTATCTGCCGCCGCAAGTGGGCCGCCTCTTGGGCCGCAATGTCGGCTTCATCGTCGGCCTGGTCACGGCGGTGCCATGGGCTTGTGCCCTTGTTGCCTCCTATTTCCTGCCGCGCCTGGCCGAGCGGCTTGGCCGCCGCCGGCAGATCGCGTCCCTGACCATGCTGGGCTGTGCCATCGGCATGGCACTGTCGGTTTTGCTGGCGCCGGTGCCGCTCTTGGCGCTGGCAGCTCTGTGCCTGGCGGTTGCGGGCTTCATCGCCGTGCAGCCGCTGTTCTGGACCTTGCCGACGGCCTATCTGGGCGGGGCGGCTGCTGCCTCCGGCCTGGCGCTGGTCAACACCCTGGGAGCGCTGGCGGGCTTTGTCGCGCCTCTGTTCCGGTTCTGGGCGGAAACCACCTTCGGCCCCGGCGGCGGCCTTTATGCCATAAGTCTCACCACAGCGCTCGGCGCTGCCATGATCCTGGCGGCGGGGCGTGTGATGGTGGCGGGGGGGCAGACATCGTGACGCTTCGTTTCGCCGCCAATCTCACCTGGCTGTTCCAGGAATGGCCCTTTCTCGACCGCTTTGCCGCCGCCGCCGACGCCGGCTTCACCGCGGTCGAGTATCTGTTTCCCTATGAACATCCGCCCGAGGAAATCGCGCGGCGCCTGGCGCGGCACAATCTCAAGCAGGTTCTGTTCAACCTGGCGCCGGGAAATTTCGCCGCCGGCGACCGCGGCATCGCCACATTCCCGGACCGGCGCGATGAATTCCGTGCTGCCATCGCCACTGGCCTCGAATATGCCCGTGCTACCGGCACGCCCCGGCTGCATCTGATGGCAGGCGCCGCCGGTGGGCCGCAGGCGCTGGCCTGTTATCGCGACTCCATCAAATTCACCTGCGAGGCGGCGGCGAAGGACGGCATCGACATACTGATCGAGCCGATAAACAATCACGACATTCCCGGCTATCTGATGAATGACTTCGCCCTGGCCGAGCGGCTGATCGCCGAACTGAAGCTGCCGAACTTCTGGCTGCAGTTCGACATCTATCACCGTCAGCGCTTGCATGGCGAAGTGACCAAGGGGCTGGAGGCGCTGTTGCCCATCACCCGCCACATGCAGATCGCCTCGGCGCCGTTCCGCCGCGAGCCCACAACGGGCGAGCTGGATGATCGCTGCATTCTCCGGACCGTCGAACGCCTGGGCTATGACGGTTACATAGGTTGCGAGTACGGCCCCGCGAACGGCACGCTCGCGGGCCTGGACTGGATGAGGCGTATTTAGCGCGCTTCCAGCGGTTCGATCTTGTCTACCAGAAACAGATAAGAGAGGGCCCCCACCACGCAGCCGCCGCCCGCCACCGCCAGCGGGATCAGGAAGGAGCCGCTGGTCAAGGTCAGCATCACCCCGGTGAAGGTGGTGATCAGGATGCCCGCCAGATTGCCCGCGAAGTTCTGAATGCCGCTGATGGAGGCGACATGGCCGGGCGTCGGCGCCATCTCGCTCACCACCGTCCAGCAATTGGCGCCGACGACAGAGAGGCTGGCATAGGCGAGCGCAAACAGCGCAAGGCAGAGATAGGTGCTTTCCACAAAGGCCGACAGCCCAATGGATGAGGCCAGCAGCATCCCGCCCACCAGGCAGGTTTTGCGCGCCGCCGTCCGGCTCCAGCCCTGGCGCAAGAGCCAGTCCGAGGCGTAGCCGCCAAACCAGCTGCCGGCGATGCCCATCAGGCCCGGCAACATGCCCAGGGTGCCCAGCCGCGCCAGGGAGAAGCCGCGCGCCTCCTGCAGGTAGCTGGGAAACCAGGTGATGAAGAAATAGATGGCGAAGTTCAGGCAGAACATGCCGATCATCAGCCCCCAGATCGAGCGGTAGCGGAACAGGCTGGACCATGGGATATGCGCGGACTTGGGCGGCACGACGCGCTCCGCCAGCAACGCATCCACTTCCTTGGGCGCGACGGAGCGATAGCGTTCCGGATCGCGATAGATGATCCACCAGGCGGCGGCCCAGACCAGGCCGATCAGGCCGGTGACGATGAAGGCTCCGCGCCAGCCGATGACGGCGATCAGCCAGGTCACCAGGGGCAGCGACAGGACGTTTCCGGTCACCGAGCCGCTATTGAAGATGCCGCAGGCCAGGCCGCGCTCGCTGCGCGGAAACCAGTTGAAGGCGGTCTTGGTGAAGGAGGGCATGGTGGCGGATTCGCCCAGGCCCAGCATCAGCCGGGCGCCAAAGAAATGGGTCATGGTCCGCGCCGCGCCGGTCGCCATGGTGAAAAGAGACCACCAGATCACCGCCACGGTCAGGCTGATGCGCACGCCGACGCGGTCCACCACCCAGCCGGCGGGCATCTGCATGAAAGCATAGGTCCAGAAGAAGGCACTGAGGATCAGCCCCATCTCGGCGGCGCCGATATGCAGTTCGATGCCGATGCTATGGGCGGCAATGGCGAGATTGGCGCGGTCGATATAGCCGATGGCGTTGGCCAGAAAGCACAGCCAGATCAGCAGCCAGCGTATTTTCGGCATGTTTCCCCCGCGCTTTATTATTTGAGGAGAGAGGCTATACGGGGGCTCTGGCCGCGACAACCACCGATCAGGGCGGCAACAGGCGCGGCTCCAGCCCCGTCGAACCTGTCAGCGCCACATTGGCGGCCGAGCTGTTGATGGTCACGTCATAACGGCCCGCGGGCAGGGACCAGCGCTGACGCTGGGTGGACCAGTCGGCCAGAAGCCGCGGATCGGCATCCACCGTCACCTTGGTGCTGGCGCCGGGCGCAAGCTCCACATTGGCCCATCCGATCAGGCGCTGGCCGCGCGCGCCGCCGCGGCTGGTGACATAGACCTGTGGCGTATCACGGCCCTGCCGGCTGCCGATATTGGTGATGGTGAAGGTGGCGTGGATGGTGTTGCCTTCGCTGCGCAACTGAAGGTCGTCATAGCGGAAGCTGGTGTAGGAAAGACCGAAGCCGAAGGGGAACAGCGGCGTCAGACCCCTGCGGTCATACCAGCGATAGCCCACGTCCGAGCCTTCGATGTCGTAATTGACGGTGGTGCGGCTCGGCTGGAAATCGAACAGCCCGTCCAGCACGGGGCGCGGTGTCTGATCGAGCGAGGCGGGAAAGGTGATCGGCAGCCGGCCGCTGGGATTGACATCGCCGAACAGGACATCAGCGATGGCTTCGGCTCCCTTGATGCCGGGATACCAGGCCTCCATCACCGCCGCGGCCTTGTCCAGCCAGGGCATCAGCACCGGGCCGCCGGTTTCCAGCACCACGATGGTATGCGGATTGACGGCCGTGACCGCGGTGATCAACTCGTCCTGCGCATTCGGCAGATTGAGGTCCGGCACGTCCAGTCCTTCCGTGGTCCACTGTGTGGCAAAGATGATGACCACGTCGGCGTCTTTGGCGCGCGCGGCCGAGAAGGCCGGATAGGCGCCGGTGTCGAAGCTCACGCGCGCCTGTGGTGCGCGCGCCGCGATGGCTTTGACCGGCGCGCCGGGATGCAGCAGCACTGCCTGCCAGTCATCGGCCGCCATGGTGGTGGGAATAATGAGGGCAGGGCCGTTCTGCGGCGCCACCTGTGATGAGCCGCCGCCCGACATCACCCCGATATTGGCATAGCCGCCGATCACGGCGATGTGCTTTGCTGTCTTGAGCAGCGGCAGGATGCCGTTGTTCTTGAGCAGCACGATGCCGGCATCGGCTTCCGTCCGTGCCGCTGCTTCGCCCCGGACGATGTCGGGCGTGCCGATCTTCGGCGGATCGTCGAACAGGTGGCTGGCCAGCATCGAACGCAGGATGCGCCGGTTCATGTCGGTGATGCGGGTGGTATAGGCAGGATCCTTGCCGTCCAGCGCCGCCAGCGGGGCGCCGAAATAGATCTGCGGATCGAATTCCTCTCCGGATTCCCGGTCCAGCCCCGCCAGCGCATCGCTGGTGGCATGGTTGGCGCCCCAGTCCGACATGACGAAGCCGGGATAGCGCCAGTCCTGCTTCAGCACCTTGTTCAGCAGGAAGTCGCTGCCGCAGGCGAAGGGGCCGTTGAAGTGATTGTAGGAGCACATTACCGCGCCGGGATTGCCCCGCTCGATGGCGATCTCGAAGGCCAGCAGATCGCTTTCCCGCGCCGCCGCTTCCGAGATGGTGACGCCGATGGCGCTCTGCTGCGTTTCCTGCGCATTCAGCGCGAAGTGCTTGACCGTGGACATCACATGCTGGTCCTGGATGGCGCGGATGGTCTCGCCCGCCAATGTCCCCGCCAGCAGCGGATCCTCGCCCAGATATTCGAAATTGCGGCCGTTGCGCGGCTCGCGCGTCAGATTCACACCACCGGCCAGAAGCACATTCAAACCGCTCGCCCGCGCATCCTGGGCGATGGCGGCGCTGCCGGCATAGGCGATCCGCATGTCCCAGGTGGCAGCCAGCGCCATGCTGGAGGGCAGGGCGGTGGCGTCCTTCGCCCGTTTGCCGTTGATCCAGGCCACACCCAGGCTGGCATCGGATTCCGCCAGTTGCGGAATGCCCAGCCGCGCGATGCCGGGCGTATAGCCGGCGGCGAAGGGCGCGCCGATCTGGGGCAGCTTGTTGATGGCGTTGGGGCGCGAGAAGAAGCCATGCAGCAGCAGGTTGCGCTCGTCCGGCGTCATCTGCTGGACCAGGGCTATCGCCTGCTTGTCGGGATCGGGGGCGGTTTGCGCAAAGGCCTGGCCTGGTTGCGCCGCAAGGCACGCCGCCAGAAACACACCCGCGCGATAAGACATCGTCAGCCCCGGATTCGCCCGAACCGTGCTTAGCATGCGACATGTGCCGTCACCACCGGCTGTCGTGGCAATGGGGTTGCGCGAATAGGGCATCCCGGATCACCATCATGGCGTGCTGACCGACCTGATCCTGGCCATCCTGCATCATCTGGCGATCGTCACTTTGATCGTGCTGCTGGCGATCGAGTTCGCGCTGCTGAGGCCCGGTTTGTCGTCATCCGATTTACGGCGCGTGGTCAATGTGGATGCCGCTTATGGCGCGGGCGCCGGACTGGTGGTCGTGGTCGGGATCTGCCGGGTGATGTGGGGCGCCAAGGGGGCGGACTTCTATCTCTCCAATCCCTGGTTCTGGGCCAAGATGGCGAGCTTCGCCGCCATCGGCCTGCTCTCCATTCCGCCGACCTTGGCGCTGCTGAAATGGCGCAAGGCAGTAAAACAGGATGCCGCTTTCCTGCCGGCTGCCACCGATGTCACAAAGCTGCGACGCTTCCTGCATGCCGAAGTGGGACTGTTGGCGCTGGTGGTGGCCTTCGCGGCGGCGATGGCGCGCTACGGCGCGTTTTAGCCGCATTGGTCCCCACGGCAACGCAGCGTAGACCCGCATCGGTTCCCTGACGAGTTCCGTGTGGCACGCGACCCCCATCCCGATCTGGTGCATTTCGCGCTTGCCGTGGGTGGCTTCGCCATCGGCACCACCGAATTCGCCAGCATGAGCCTGTTGCCTTATTTCGCGCGGGATCTGGGCATATCTGCGCCCACCGCCGGCCACGTGATCAGCGCTTACGCCCTGGGAGTCGTGCTGGGCGCGCCCTTGATCGCGGTGCTCGCGGCCAAGCTTGCCCGCCGCACCCTGCTGATCGGGCTGATGCTGGTTTTCGCGCTGGCCAATGGCCTGACCGGATTGTCGCCCTCTTATCATGCCATGATGATCTTCCGCTTCTTCAGCGGCTTGCCGCACGGCGCCTATTTCGGTGTGGCTATGCTGGTGGCGGCCTCGCTGGTGCCCCATGAACGGCGGGCACAAGCGGCGGCGCGGGTGCTGCTGGGCCTGACCGTGGCAACGATCATCGGCGTGCCGTGCGCCAACTGGCTGGGCCAGGCGATCGGCTGGCGCTGGGGCTTTGCCGTGGTGGCGGCGCTGGCGCTGCTGACCGCGACCCTGGTGGCGCTGTTCGCGCCGCACCAACCGCCGGAGAAAGATGCCAGTCCCCTGACCGAACTCGCGGCGCTGGGCAATCGCGATGTGCTGCTGACCTTGGCGATCGGCGCCATCGGCTTTGGCGGCTTCTTCGCGGTCTATACCTACCTGGCCGATACCTTGCTGACGGTCACCCATCTCTCCGAAAGCCTGGTGCCACTGGTCTTTGCCGTGTTCGGTTGCGGCATGACGGCCGGACTGGTCATCGTGCCGCGCTTTGTCCATGGCCGGCTCATGATGGTGGCCGGTGGCTGCCTGTTGTGGTTCGCCGCGACCATGGCGCTTTACTCCTTTCTGACCTTCAATGCCTGGACGATCACCGCCGCGATTTTCGCCATCGGCCTGGGCGGCGCGCTGGGACCGGTGTTGCAGACCCGGCTGATGGATGTGGCGGGCAGGGCGCAGAC
>Ga0134126_10009956_pt1 | contig 11983 bp, 9 predicted proteins | sample KB31752_FD_96881 | JGI IMG/M metagenome (GOLD analysis project Ga0134126, IMG submission 96881) | Terrestrial soil microbial communities with excess Nitrogen fertilizer from Kellogg Biological Station, Michigan, USA - KB3-175-2 | ecosystem: Environmental > Terrestrial > Soil > Unclassified ...
ATGATGGTAAAAAAGATGGTATAAATTCTAAGAAACACTCTATTAAAAAAAATAAAAAAAATCCTAATTCAGTTGAAAATGAAACAAAAAACGGTAAAAGGATTAAACAAGTTGATGAAGGATTTGGATCAAATGAAGGGTCTGGTGTTTCTGAGATGGAAAAAGATGACCTTGTGGAATCAAATGATCCTGATTCAAAGTTTTTCGTTGTTCGAGTTTCAGGAGGTCAAGAAAATTTAATTGCATCTATGTTATACACCAAAATTACTACTAAAAAAATAGAAGGAATCTATTCTATTATGTTTCTTGATAATTTTAAAGGCTATGTTATCGTAGAAGCCTTGGATTCAAATATTGCGTATGAGGCTCTTCATGGTATAAGGCACATACGTGGTCAAATTAGAGGTGAGTTGCCTTTTAAAGACCTTGAAGGATATTTGGTCAAAAAACCTGTGGTGACCGAGCTGGTTATTGATGATACTGTTGAAATCATTGCTGGACCATTTAAATCTATGAAGGCAAAAATAATGCGAGTTGATTATGAAAAACAGGAAGCAACTGTTGTTTTATTGGATTCACCGTACCAAATTCCCGTCACTGTAGACGCTAATTATTTGAAAAAGGCTTTATAAGATTATAAGAGGATTATTTTAATCTATTACTTATAATGAGTGAAAAAAAAACAGTAAATGCCCTTGTAAGTGGGGGTGAAGCTAGTGCTGGTCCTCCATTAGGTCCTGCTCTTGGACCACTTGGGATTAACATTTTGCAAGTAGTCAATACCATTAATGAGAAAACCAAAGATTTTCCTGGTATGAAAGTCCCCGTTAAAGTAGAGGTTGACACTGATACAAAAAAGTTTACTGTAGAAGTTGGAGTGCCGCCTACTGCTGCACTTATCTTTAAAGAATGTGGTATTACTAAAGGATCAGGTACTGCAGGTTCTAATTTTGTAGGGGATGTTACAATGGAAAGTGTTGTAAAAATAGCTAAAATGAAATCTGATATATCATATGCTAAGGATATAAAAGCTGTTACTAAGGAGATAATTGGATCTTGCTTAAGCCATGGGATAAAAGTGGAAAGTAAGGTTGCAACCGAAGTATATGCCGATATATCAGAAGGTAAATATGATTCTTTGTTTAAATAAATGATTTTATTTTCTTTTTATGAAGTAAATTTAAATATGCCTATCACCGCAACTTTAATTATAATTTTAAGGTGAATTGTGAAGGTGTCAATACAACAAGGTTCAGCTGGCGGTATGCCGGTTTTGATTTTAAAAGAAGGGTCTAGCGAGACCAAAGGTAAAGAAGCTCAAAAGAATAACTTTACAGCTGCAAAGACGGTAGCTGAAATAGTAAGAACAAGTTTGGGTCCACGTGGTATGGATAAGATGCTTGTAGATTCTTTAGGTGATGTTACTATCACTAATGATGGTGCTACAATTCTGAAGGAAATAGATGTACAACATCCTGCTGCAAAAATGATGGTGGAAATTAGCAAAGCAACCGATAATGAAGTAGGAGATGGAACAACATCTGTAGTAGTCTTGGCTGGTGCATTAATTGAACGAGCCGAGGAGTTAATTTCCAAAAATGTTCATCCTACTGTTATTGTTGATGGCTATAGGAAAAGTGCTTTCAAATCTATAGAAATTCTCAATAGTATTGCCATGAAAGTAGATGGGAAAGAAAAAGATCAATTAATAAAAATAGCTAAAACTTCTATGCAAACCAAATTAGTTTCAAAAGATTCAGCAGAGTTGGCTAATATTGTGGTTACTGCTGCTCAACAAGTTGCAGAAACCAGAGATAATAATACTAAAGTTGATTTGGATGATATTAAAGTGGAAAAAAAATCTGGTGGTTCAATTAAAGATACTAAATTAATAAAAGGAATGGTGTTAGACAAAGAAGTTGTACATGGTGGAATGCCAAAACGCATTGAAAATGCAAAAATCGCCTTAATTAATTCTGCATTAGAAATTGAAAAAACTGAATTTGATGCAAAGTTGAATATTACTTCTCCTGATCAGATGAAAAGATTCCTTGATGAGGAAAATAGCATGTTAAAATCCATGGTTAATAAAATTGTTAGTGCCGGTGCGAATGTTGTTATATGTCAAAAAGGAATTGATGACATCGCACAGCACTATCTTGCAAAATCTTCTATTCTGACCGTTCGACGTGTAAAGGAAAGCGATATGACAAAGTTGTCAAGAGCTACCGGCGCACGTATAATTAATAACCTTGACGACATGACCGCTAGTGATTTGGGTACAAGTGATCTTGTTGAGGAAAGAAAGGTTGAGACGGATAAGTGGGTATTTATTGAAGGTTGCAAGAATCCAAAAGCAGTTACAATTCTTATTCGTGGTGGATCCCAAAGAGTTGTTGATGAGGCTGATAGATCCGTACATGATGCATTGATGGTGACTAAAGATGTATTGGAAAAACCATTGATAGTTGCTGGTGGTGGATCGCCCGAAGCTTATGTTTCTAATAAATTGAAAGAATGGACTAGTTCTTTGTCAGGCCGAGAACAGTTAGCTGCAGAAAAATTTGCCGAATCTTTAGAGATAATTCCTTTGACATTGGCTGAAAATGCAGGTATGGATTCAATCGATACCATGACTGAATTGAGAACTAGACAAGGAAAGGGTTCTACTTGGTCGGGTATTGATGCACGTAATTCTCGAATCGCTGACATGTCTGAGCTTGATATTGTAGAACCTTTGTCTGTAAAAGAACAAATTATTAAATCCGCTACAGAGGTTGCTTGTATGATTTTGAGAATTGATGATGTTATTGCATCCAGTAAGTCTGCTGGAGGTGGTGGAATGCCACCGGGCGGTATGGGTGGAATGCCACCGGGCATGGATGGCATGATGTAATTCTGAAGATTAAATATCCTTTTATTTAGTATTTTTTGATTTTATTTTTTATTTTTTTACACACATAATTTCCAGTTCTGTAAAGTTAAGATCAAGAATCTATTTTATAAAACCTTTAATTATAACGGTCCATCAAAAATTTGGTTTGTAAATTAAAATTTATGTTTAGTAGTTTGTCAAAATTATTTTTAAAATAATCAACCAGATTTATAACTAAAAATAATTATCAATTCCTTAATTTTAGAGTCTTTTTGTCATCCAATAAAATTATATTTGAATATGTAAATAAACAAGTGGGGTAGGTAGGGTCGGGGTGCTAGCCGTACCCTCTATCAGAAATCGGCTTTATGCTGAGACCAGTAACTGCTAGGTAAATTCACGGATGGAGGGATTCCTGCTTGTCTAGCCAGTATGAAATCATGCCGTATCGGATGGCTATGAACAGCAAATTACATGAAGGTGTATACTTGACTGTGTATTGTTGAAATGGGTGAGGTCCGGGAGGGAGCAACCCTAAAGCAGCGCAGCCGTGCTGTTACGTCTACGTGGTGGATTTGGTAAGATTTGAGATGGGGCCTTGTATTCGTGTTGGTACTGGTAGGCTACCCTACTTATTTTTAGTTTTAATAATTCTATTATCTATATTTTCTTTATGCAAATTCAATAATCAATTGATAAAATATGGATTAATTTTATTTTTAATTACCACATTTTTTAAAAAAATTATTCATAGGTTATTTCATAAAATATTTATTGAAAATAATATTTGTTCTGTATCTTATGTGGATGGGGCTCCTACGGGAAAACCTCTATCTTGAAAATGTTATTTTATTTAAGATCGACGTAGAACGCCTTAACAAATTATAGATTATGTGTTATATTTGCATTTTTTATGTTTATCTTTCTTAATGATAAAAATATGTCAAAAATATGTCATATATATATCTGAAGATATCTGAAAATAAATTAAAGATGTTAAAAGAAAGGGATAGTTAATGAATTTACAAATGATGAAACTGTAATAAAAGCGTTTCTACTGAACTAATATTGCTTTAGGTCGTTATCGAACAATTATACAAAGAAATTCTTTTCTTTTATGAATTAAACGAGCGAAGTATGTATACTAAATAACGATTTCTTTCTAATATGGCGAATATGAAAAACTTCTTATTTCAACAGATGGCCGTACTGTACTGTACGCCAGCAACTCTACCGTTCCTTGAACTTATGTTATCATATTCTTTAATCTTTTGGAAAAAAGTATCATTGAAAGAATAATATGGTGTATTATGGATGATTGGGAAACTTTAACGATTACTTTGCTTGTAAAAAAAACAAATGCAAATAAGTCATTTAAAACAATGGTTAATCTATTATTGATTAATATACTAGAATTAATGTCGCCAGTCAACAGAGTCATGAATAAACATGAGATATTTTAAATGGATTTAGATACCAATTTGTTATTTATAAAGAAAAATATTGTTTAAGTTACTTTTTATATTCAACTTGTTTGCATGAATTTTTAAAATAAGTATAGGTATTATTAGGCTATTATCTATTGTTAAATTATATTATAGCTTTTGTCAACTTTTATATCAATATGTTGATGGTAATTAAAGACAAAACAATCATTTATGGATAATAATCTTCAAAACAATTTGAGCAAATAATTTTTCTATATTTATTATATTTTTGATTTTCTTTAACTTTTGTGTTATCTTTTGTTAAATTTTTTTTACATATTAAACAAATATTATCTCGTGTTTCCATAATTATACAATATCATTAATAATGTAATATTGTTTACGATCTTTCAAATTATTTGATGTTTTTCATATTATTTTTTAAATTCATTCATAATATTAAAAAAAAGTTTAATGTCGCTCAAAAAAATACTATCAAATTCTTGAATTGAAGATTTGATGGAAAATAATCCCTCGCTATAATTTGTTATTATTCCAAATCCAATGATTTTTTCGTCGTCATTTCTTAAAGATAATCCAATATATCGGTTTTGTAAAAAAGATTCTGATAAAAGGTCATTAATATTCAATTGAATATTGTTGTTATGACTATTGACGGTATTCATATTATAAAAAAAATTGTTTTTATAATATATGGAAGATAATTTTTCTTTTGAAATAGTTACTTTTTTTGTAAATTTTCTGTTCAGTTTTGAATATTCTTTTAGTCTTTTTTCTCTTCTGTCATACGGTGATTTGCGAAAGTCTTTGCAGGGGGAAAATGCGTCCAATATTAGCACATTTTTATTATTTAGTGATTTGTTTTTTATTATTTCAAATAATTCTGTACCTTGTTTGCTTCCAGACATACAAATAATACAATCAGGATTAATTTTTTCAATCAAATCTATTTTATAGTTTTCTCCGTTATCACTTACATATCCATCCGTATTTATGATTATTACGCCATCATTTACATGTGCTTTGTTTTTAGCTTTCCAAATACAATTTATTATTCTTTTTTCATATCCTTTTGGTTGTATGTCTCCGATGAAATTAATATATTTTGGAATATGTTTTGAAAGATCAATAGTTTGTTTGGACGGTGTAGATGTTCCAATACACCCTGGAGGTGATAATTCTCCTTGACCTATATCAGAATCAATTATAATTGGTTTTAGACCTTCTTTTATCAAAAAGTTTGAAATATATAGTGTTAACGTGGATTTACCTGTATCTGAAGAACCAATAATTATTATGTTCTTTCGATTTGTTTTTATTATTTGATTTATAACATTATTCCATATTCTCGTACCTACATATTCTTGATCCATTTTCAACTTTTTAAAATTTATAAAATATCCATTTTTGATCGTTATAATTGTTTTTTCTTTTTTTTCTATTGGAATTATTTTGTTATTTTCATATTTAATAAACGTATTTTTGAATCTTTTTCCTAGAATTTCGCATTCTCCTAAAACTTTAATTAAGAATGGACCTTTGATCAAAACTACCTCCAATAAATGAGTTTTATAATTGAATGTAATAATCTTTAAACATAATCTTCATATTGTATTAATTAAAACGATATAATTTGACGATGATGGTTGTACTTTTGATGTTTTTTGATCGCTAATTTTTTTTACCTATTTTCTTATGAATTAATAAATTAATTTTTTTAAGAAAAATTTATGCAAAGGGATTATTAACGTAAATTTTAATCGATTTGCTTTGATTATATACTGGTTTGTATGATTTATAAATAATCTAATATTTTGATCAGACCGTTATGTTATAAAAGCATTTTATCCTTCATTATTGGGCAAAAATTGAAAATCAATGATTATGTTTTGAATTTGTACTTTCAAATCTTTGGACATTGTCTAACGGTCATTTTTTATCTATATATCATATTTTATCTAAAATTAATAAATCTGAAAATCATTCCAAAGAAAAAATTAGAATCAAATATATTTTAACATCAAAATAAATTATAATAGATTTTTCAATATATATGATTGTCTCATTTACAAATTAAGTGGATTTTCAAATCTTATCAAATAGAATATTATTTCATTACCTGTTGACATCTATCTTGTTGAAAAACCACAATATATTCTATTTAATCTAATAAAGATGTATATAGTATTCACAGATGTGGATTTATAATATTCATTGGTCGTTTGAATTATCTGTTATAAGTAAAATACTGAGAGAACAAATGTATATAAAAATACAATTTATGATTGTATACTAATTGCCTATTTTATTGAGGATATATGAAGGGTATATTAACATATAATTATTGCTTTGAATTATTCTGTAGATTAATCAGATGTTGTTAAATTAACATAATTTAAACACAAATAACTATTATTATTTTTATTATTTTTCATATTATCCAATTTGTATTATTTGTATAACTTATCCTGTCCATGAGAAAATCTATTTAATAAGCCTTGAGCGGGATTTGGACCCGCGACCTTTGCCTTACCAAGGCAACGCTCTAGCCAGGCTGAGCTACCAAGGCTTTTTATTATAAAAAATTGATAGCATAATTTAACCATTTCTATTCGTTTTATTGATATGGTGGTTACTTGATAACTATATTTAATTATGTTAATAAAATTACTGTACAAATACAAATGTGCACTTTCTCATAAAATATTTGTGATACCGTGCCATGCTTTTCATTATGTATTATTGCTAACTTGCTAATTATTTGTAATAATGTGAATGATAATCTAAATGGCTCTGCAAAGTTAAGGAAAAATCTATGGATTTTCTTGTTGTTTATTATTTTATGATACACAAGTTAGAAAAAGAAAAGATTGAAAATATTGTATATCCTACACATCTTTTTCAGCGACCTTTCTTTAAGAAATATATCTAAAACAATATCTCGTTTAGTTCAAAGAATTCACACAGCATTTAGATATTAGAGATGAAATTCATTTTGTTTCTTTGGATAGATACTTGATATTATCGATTACGTATATTTTTGAATCCCTGTTATTGTTTTTACTACTTTTGAAATAAACCTTATTAAAATAACTATGTAGATAAGGTAGCATAAAATTTTCGCTTTCCTTGTAAAAGGGCTAATGCAACAAAACATAGTTTAATATTTCATTGATAATTATAATAAAAGAATAAAATTTCAAGTGTCCTAGCCTCATTTTATTATTGTCTTTGTTAATTTTATCGAATTTGATTTTTATATTTAAATAATAACATAATTTTTTCTAAATTATTATTAATTTTTTAAATATATTTAGTAGTATTCTGTTTTGTTAGATGATTAATTTATTCGTTATTTGTTAACGTTTTGCCTATAAATCTATAATGGAAATAGTCAAATTTTAATTGCTACTGTTATATAAAAATTACATTTTTAACTGATTTTCGAATCATTCAACAATGTAGTAATTTTAGTTGAAAACATCATTGATTTCTAAAATTTTTTTCAATGATCTATTTCTATTATATTCGTCCAATAGTATTTTGGATAAATTTTTAGTTATGTCGGTAACACTTATGACCCCTACAATTCTATTATCTGCTTCTAATACTGGTAATCTTTTAATCTTGTTTGAACTCATGATTCTAGATACCATGTCAATCGAATCATATGTCATTATTGTAATCAATGGTGAAGACATGATATCTTCTATTAGAACATTATTTGCATTTAAATTAGTCTGGCATATTTTCTCTACCAAGTCTCTTTCTGTCACAATTCCTATAGGTTGTTTTTTTTGGTCTATTACTATAATGGAGCTTATTTTTTTTGTAGTCATGATGCTCGCAGCATCCATTGCAGTTTTATTTGAATATGCCATAATAGTATAAGGATCTCTAAAAGACATTATTTCGCTTACGGTGCTCATTAATAATTATTCATTTATAATTCTGTAAACAAATATAAAAATATGGATATGGGCAATTTTATTAATCAAATTATTTGTTTAGCTTTGTTTAACTCTTTATTATAGAGTTAGGTATATTTTAGAATAAAGTATAATTATATTTCATCTAGGTGGACTTTATGGATTTATATAATTGATCTGGATATTGTACTTTTGATAAATTAATATTAATCCAAAATTTTATCTAATTTTTCAATTCATACTTTAAAATAATAAAATTACAATTGTTATATGGGTTTGTAAAATGTGTGTGAATCTTATAAATAGTATTAGCTGAGTAAAATGTCAGAATTTTACAAAATGCATTTGAAATTATGCAACATCTATTCAATGAATACAAGTCATAATTTATATTAATACTACATTAACTTTATATTATTTTCAAATTACTACAAATGATTTACGTGATATAACATGTTTGGATAATTAAAAACATCTTAAAATTATTATATGAATTACTTGAATTTAAATTTTAAAATTTTTAAATTATTATAACAGTAATTTATTGGATATTTTGTAGTTTGTATCATTTTATATGTTATATTTTGATATATTATTTTTCACGTAATAAATAAAATACATATGCATGAACATATTTTGTGTATTTTTTGGACCTCGCTGAAACTTTTGAGAAAATGGAAAAAACCTCTAGTAGGATAGAATTAACGAACTATCTTGTAGATATTTTGAATAAAACTTCTGTCCAATCTATCGATAAACTAATATATTTAATTCAGGGTAAATTGGGACCTTCATTTGAATCCAAAGAATTGGGTGTGGCTGAGAAAATCGCAATCAAATCTTTAGCATTGGCAAGTGGTTATTCAATTAAAGATATTCAAATTAGATATAATCAAAATGGTGATATCGGTAAAGTTGCATTCGAAGTATTAAAAAATAAGTTACAAACAACTTTGTCCTTTGAGAAATTGACCATCGACAAAGTATACGATACTTTGATAAAAATTTCTACTTTGGAAGGATCAGGATCTGTTGATCTTAAGCTAAAATATATAAACGGGTTATTAAATAATTCCACTAATTTAGAAAGTAAATTTATTTTAAAATTAATACTGGGTAATCTGAGATTGGGGATAGCGGATTTTAGCATTATTGATGCGATGTCTCTATCATTAACTGGTGATAAAAAGAATCGAGTGATTCTTGAACATGCCTATAATCTCTCGAGCGATCTAGGGAATATTGCAAGATTATTATCTCGGGGATCGATAGATGATGTTAGGTTAATTTCTATATCTTTATTTACACCGATACGTCCAATGCTTGCTGAACGAGGATCTGACGCCCAAGATGCTTTAAAAAAGTTTGGTGATAATCTATGTTTTGCAGAATATAAAATAGATGGTGAACGCGTTCAAGTTCATAAAGATGGTAAACGGCTCCAGTTATTTACTCGAAATTTGGAAAATATTACAAATAATTTTTCTGATATTGTTGAAGAATTTAAGGATTTAAATATTAGAAATTTAATTGTAGATGGCGAGATTGTATCAATTGATACCAAAACTAAAAGGTTTCTTCCTTTTCAAAGTTTGATGCATAGGAAGAGAAAGTATAAAATAGATGAATCTATTAAAAATTATCCTGTTGTATTAAACCTTTTTGATATCCTTTTCTATGATGATAAAGATAAAACCATTTTACCGTATATTGAGAGGAGAGAAATTTTAGAATCTATTTTTAATTTTAATAATGAAAAGATCAAACTTGTATGTAATTCCAAGATTACTACTGCGGAAGAAATAGATCAATTTATGAAAAAAGCAATCGCAGATGGATGTGAAGGATTAATGTTAAAAAATTCTAAAAGTGTATACCGTACTGGTGCGAGAGAATGGGCTTGGATAAAATTAAAAAAAGAATATTCTTCCTCGTCATTAGATACGATTGATTTGACTATTGTGGGTGCAGTTCATGGAAAAGGAAGAAGGGCTGGTAACTATGGAACTTTTTTGTTAGCTGCATACAACCCTGATGAAGATACTTTTTATGCTATATGTAAGGTTGGAACCGGATTTACTGATATCATGCTTGAGGAATTGACTGAAATACTAAAACTTCATACGATAAGAGATAAACATCCTAGGGTAATATCTGGGGAAGTCAAAATAGATACTTGGTTTGAACCTAAATTAGTGGTTGAAATCTTTTCTCCTGAAATAACTTTAAGTCCTCTTTATCCAACGTCCATAAACAAAATAAAAAAAGGATATGGGTTTGCATTACGATTTCCTAAATTTACTGGAAAAATTCGTAAAGATAAAAATGCAGAAGATTCGACTACTATTCATGAAATTGAAAAAATGTATAAAAAACAACTAAAATCTATCTAACTTTAGGATTTTAAATTAGTAGTAAAATACTTTATATAAAATTAAAGAATTGCTTTTATTTTCTAGTCTATGATAATTAATTTTATTTTTGTGTCGGGCAGATTGTATAGGATTATTTAATTGAAATTTTATGTTTTTGGATGTATTAGAACTCGCATAATTAGATGCCTCTAAAATTTTATAGATTTCATTCGTATTTTGTAATATTCCTATTTTAATTTGCGGATCATGATTAAAATATATAATTTTTAGAAGTTTTCCTAATGGTGTTAAGTATATAAGATCTTTTGTATGTTAAATCCCGATATACTTAATCTAATATAAAATTTAATGAACCACTTGTGCTTGATAATTCATAGCGTGAAATAACTAATATAATTCATGATTATCAGGACAGACTATGTTGTATATTTAGTATTATTATTTTTTAAAAATGATTAATATAGTATTAAATATCTTTTAATCTAATGAAATTTGGATAAACGATGAGAAAAATAATATCTGAAATATTTGTAATTATTGCATTTATTTTGTTAGTTGTGTATATTGCTGATGCTGGGATGGCTAGACTAAATAATGGACACGGTTTTTTACCCCTAACTGCAAAAGATCGAGGTATGATGTTTGGTGGTTTTTCAATATTGCTATTTTTCATATCATTTGGAGTGGGTTTTAATATAAAATCGGGAATATTGACCATTTTATTGATTGCAGGTGGTGCATTAATGGGTACATCTGTATTAATTTCATCTTTGTTTCCAGATAATTCTAGCGTGCTTTCAGGGCAATCAAATACTACACCCCAGATAATGTCTCCACAATTTTTGGGAATCATTGTAATAGGTTATGTTATAATGGGGTTAGGTATATGGAGGGTATTGAAAAAAAAATAATATACTATGTTAAAATTTTTTAAATGCGTTTATTGTCTGTAAATGCTTACTTTTACTTCCTGTTACAAAATATATAATTTATTTTTTGTAATTTGATTATTTGATGAATTTTAGATTCTTTTATTGGTAACTATATGTAAAAGATGTATTATAAAGATGTTTGTATTAATATTTTGATTAGATATAGAATGAAAATAAAATAGCTTTATATATGATACTAAAACATGTAAAAATAGTACTATGAAAAATTTAATAATCATTGCTTTGCCATTAATATTGGCATTTAGTGCAATATTAGTTATAAGCAGCACAAATATGCACGTGTTTGCTCAAACAGAAAGTCAAACAGCAACTCCTATGAATCAAACAGCAACTCCTATGAATCAAACAGCAACTCCTATGAATCAAACAGCAACTCCTATGAATCAAACAGCAACTCCTATGA
>Ga0134126_10009957_pt1 | contig 11981 bp, 12 predicted proteins | sample KB31752_FD_96881 | JGI IMG/M metagenome (GOLD analysis project Ga0134126, IMG submission 96881) | Terrestrial soil microbial communities with excess Nitrogen fertilizer from Kellogg Biological Station, Michigan, USA - KB3-175-2 | ecosystem: Environmental > Terrestrial > Soil > Unclassified ...
CCAGCGCGCGTATTGGTTGGCGCGTCGATTGAGTTGGCGGTAGGTAAGCGTTTCGCGCGTGCCGATCAGCGCAGGTGCGTCGCCGAAACGCGTAGCCAGGTCTTCAATCACGTGCGGAAACACGCGCGCCGGATTTTTCGCAATCGGCGTCGTCATCTTGAGCGCGCGCAATGCGCCCTTGAGATACGTGACGTCGCCTTTCAGGCGGGCAAGCAGGCCCATGCGGTGATTCCCCCGAGCCTAGCCAGCATCGGGGAGTTGCGGCGAAGTGACAAGATGCTTATCGGTCCGCGCCGCCGAACGGGACCAGCGGATTGTCCATAAGCGCGACGCGGTCGGGCTGATCGGGCGCAGCCGCGCCGATGAAGGCCTGGAACAGCTCGCGGACTTTGCGTTCCTCAAGGTCGCGGGTGATGAACACCAGCCGGGTGCGATGGTCGTCGTCGGGCCAGCTTTCCAGCCGCGCCGTCGGATGGAAAATATGCTGCACGCCGTGCACGACGATGGGCGTTTCCGGCATTTCGGCGAGCTTCACGATACCTTTGACGCGCAGCAGGTTCGGTCCGTACCGCGAACGCAGCAATTCGAGAAACATCTCCAGCGTCCCGGCCGGGATGGCAGTATCGGCGGTGAGCGAGAACGCGCCGATGTGCTCGTCATGCCGGTTTTTGTCATGATGGTGATGATGGCGGTCGTGCGCGTCGGCATAGGCCTCCGCCGACAGCCATTTCTTTACGTCCGGGATTTTCCGCTCCGGGTCGTAGAGTCCGCAATTGAGCAATCGCTCCGCAGACGCCTCGCCTTGGGCGACATCGAGGATCGCCGCCGCCGGATTGAGCGCGCGCAAGCGCGCGACGATGCGCTCGCGTTGCGATGCATCCGCGAGATCGGTTTTCGTCAGAACGATGCGGTCGGCAACGGCAGCCTGCTTCACCGCTTCCGGATGCGCGTCGAGCGTGGCTGCGCCGTTGACGGCATCGACGACAGTCACGACGCCGTCGAGCCGGTAGCGCATGACGAGATAAGGATGCGCCATGGCGGTGTGCAGCACCGGCGCCGGGTCGGCGAGACCGGTGGTTTCCAACAAAACGCGGCGGAACGTACAGCGGCGGTTATCAAGATCACGCAGCAATGTTTCCAGCGCGTCGACCAGATCGCCACGCATGGTGCAGCACAGGCATCCACTTTGCAGCAGCACCATGTTGTCGCCGACATATTCGACCAGCAGGTGATCGAGGCCGATTTCGCCGAACTCGTTAATAATGACGGCGGTGTCGGCGAGCGCCGGATCCTTCAGCAGCCGGTTGAGCAGCGTGGTCTTGCCGGCGCCGAGGAAGCCGGTAAGCACGGTCAGCGGTATCGGCGTGGCTGGTCCGCGCTTGCGGGCGCTGTCGTCGGCGCTCATTGCGTAGCCGAGGCGGCTTTCGACTTCGGCTTCGCGCGTTTCGCCGGTTTGGCAGCGGCCGGCTTCTGCTTTTTCTTATGCTTGACCTTGCCGGCGGCCCTCGCGGTCTGATCGACCGAATCCGGATGGTCTGCCGGTCCGGTAAAGACGACGACCGGCGGCTGTGTCTCGATCGCCGGACCGAGCACATATTTTGCGGTTGGCGCCTTCAGGTTGGAAAGCGCGAAGGTCGGGGACGTCGAATTTGTATCGCCCGCGGCGGCAACGCCTTCCTCTTCCTCGTTGTTGTCTTCCGATGGCGGTTTGCGGCGATGCGGCCCGCACATCTCGTCGCGCAGATTCGCCGGTTGCGCGTCGATGGGCGCCAACTCGTTGACGGTGCCGAGCGACGGCGTCAGCCAGGAGAGTCCGCCGCTGTTAAAACCATCCTCAAGCAATTGCGCGGCCTGCTGCGTGCGAACCGCGCCAGAATAGGCGCCGAGGATGACGGCGATCAACCGCCGGCCATTACGTGTCGCAGTAGCGACCAAATTGTAACCCGAGGCACAGATGAAGCCGGTCTTCATGCCGTCGGCGCCGGGATAACGGTCGATCAGTTTGTTGTAGTTATGAATCACCCGATTGCCGTAACGGATCGCGGAGATGTGCCAGTAGTCGTTGTATTGCGGAAATTCGAGAATCAACGCGCGGGCGAGAATGGCGAGGTCGCGCGCCGAGGTCACGTGCCCCTCGGCCGGCAATCCGTTCGGGTTGACGTAATTCGTTTGCGTCATTCCAAGCCGGCGTGCATTGGCATTCATCAGGTCGGCGAACTTCTCGATCGAGCCGCCGACGCCTTCCGCGATGGCGACGGCAATGTCGTTTGCCGATTTGACCATCATCATCTTGAGCGCGTTGTCGATGGTGACCTTCGTGCCGAGCTTGAGGCCCATTTTGGTCGGCTGCTGGGCAACCGCGTCGCGCGTCACGGTGATCAACGTGTTCATCGAAATATGACCGGCCTTCACCTCGCGCAGCGTAGTGTAGGCGGTCATGATCTTGGTAACGGAAGCAGGATACCAGGGATAAGTCGCGTTCTCCGCGTGCAGGACCTTGCCGGTCGCGACGTCGACCAGAAGCTGCGCTTCCGCGCCGGCGCGTGCGACTCCGGCCAGGCTCAAAGCCGCGGCCGCGCAGATAAGGACCAGCGCGCGGCAACTCAGGCGAAGGGTCAGGATGGGCGGTCCGTTCATTAACTCGGTCGTCGGAATTGGTTGGGTTTCACGGGCTGTGGAGCTAGGCTATCCAAGCTTCGGACGGGAGGCAAAGCCGTCCGGTAAACTGCTCGAAACATGGTGAGTTCCGCTCTTCGCCGATGAAAGCGACCAAAGTTCGGCAAAGGAGGCTGTAATGACTGCGGCAATCGTCGGCTGGGCCCACACCCCATTCGGCAAACTCAACGGCGAAACTGTCGAAAGCCTGATCGTGCGGGTCGCCGGCGAGGCGCTGGCCGATGCCGGCATTGCGGCCAAGGACGTGGACGAGATCGTGCTCGGCCAATTCAACGCAGGGTTCTCGGCGCAGGATTTCACCGCGGCGTTGGTGCTGCAAGCCTCGCCCGATTTGCGCTTCAAGCGCGCCACGCGGGTGGAGAATGCTTGTGCCACCGGCTCGGCAGCGGTGCATCAGGGCATCAAATCCATCGACGCGCGCGCGGCGCGCATCGTGCTCGCTGTCGGCGTCGAGCAGATGACGGCGACGCCCGGTCCTGAGATTGGCCGCAATCTGCTCAAGGCGTCATACGTGCGTGAGGAAGCGGATATCGACGGTGGCTTCGCCGGCATCTTCGGCCAGATCGCCGGGCGCTATTTTCAGAAGTACGGAGATCAGTCGGACGCGCTGGCCATGATCGCCGCCAAGAACCACAAGAATGGCGTAGGCAATCCGTATGCGCAAATGCGCAAGGATCTCGGCTACGACTTCTGCCGCACCGAAAGCGAGAAGAATCCATTTGTCGCCGGTCCGCTCAAGCGCACCGATTGTTCGCCGGTGTCGGATGGCGCCGCGGCGGTCGTGCTGGCCGATATCGAGACCGCGCTCAAACTACGCAAGGCGGTCGCGTTCCGCGCCGCCGAGCATGTTCAGGACTTCCTGCCGATGTCGAAACGCGACATCCTCAAGTTCGAAGGTTGTGCGCAAGCGTGGCGAAACGCGCTGGCCAAATCCGGTCTTGCGCTCGGCGACCTGTCGTTCGTCGAGACGCACGACTGCTTCACCATCGCCGAGCTGATCGAGTATGAGGCAATGGGATTGACAGCCGAGGGGCAGGGCGCGCGCGCCATCAAGGAAGGCTGGACCCAAAAGAACGGCAAGTTGCCGGTCAACCCATCCGGCGGCCTCAAGGCGAAGGGCCATCCGATCGGAGCCACCGGCGTGTCGATGCACGCGCTTGCTGCAATGCAGCTTACCGGCAGTGCCGGCGATTTGCAGGTGAAGGAGGCCCGCCTCGGCGGTGTCTTCAATATGGGCGGAACGTCGGTCGCCAATTACGTCAGCATTCTCGAACGCATTAAATAGCGCAGGCGGCAGCCGCGCCGGTCGCATCGCGTATCCGCCCATAATGCAATTTTGGCGCGACTAATAAATCTTGTCGCGTGACTAGACGCGTGCACATCCAACGGTGCTACCGTGTGAGCCGCATGCTGCGTTTGCATACAAACAAATAAAAATGGCTGGGGGTTCGTCGGCGCATGACCAACATTCCGACCGATCTCTTGCGTACGCTTGTCGCCGTTGCCGATCTGCACAGCTTCACCAAAGCGGCTCTCTCTTTGGGCGTGACGCAGCCGGCGGTCAGCGCGCAAATCAAACGCCTGCAAATCCTGCTCGGCGGCGATCTGTTCGATCGCAGCACGCAGGGCGTTAGCCTGACGCCGCAAGGCGAGAAGGTCGTCATCTATGCGCGCCGCATGTTGTCGCTCAACGATCAGATCATCGACCTCCACGGCGAAGCACGCGCCCCCGAGCAGATTATTCACGTCGGTGCGCCGGGAGATTTTGTTGCGTCCATCATCTCGAGCATGGTCGCGGAATTCCGTGAGCGGCGGCCGGATGTGCGCTTCGTCGTGCGCATGAATACGTATGAGCCTTTGATGCGGGATTTGCGTCAGGGCGATCTCGATCTCGTCGTGAGCTTGTCGATGACCGAGCCGGTCGATGCGCGGCACCGTTGGCTGGAGGAGATGTGCTGGGTTCGCAGCCCGAGCACAAAAATCAATCCCCAGAAGCCAATTCCGCTTGTCTCGTATGGAAAAAATAGCATCTATTATTTCCTCGCGGTCAGTACGTTGAAGAAAGCCGGTTTCGCCAGCGACGACGTTTTCGTTTGCCCGAGTCTGCTCGGTCTTTCGGGCGCCATCGCAGGCGGCCTCGGCGTGATGGCGATGCCGCGGCGGCGCGTCTCCGCATTCGGCCTTGCCCCCTGGGACGACGGACCGCTTCCGAAATTGCCGGACATGCATTGCGGAATTTTTGTGCGCGAAGGAGATATTTGCGCGCCGCTGCGGGATTTTGCGGATGCCATTGCGGACATCTTGCGCCCTGAAAGCCGTAACTCGCTTGGCGACTTTGGCGTATTCGCGTCGTCGCACAAGTTGGTCAAGGCGATGAATTCGGCAGCCTGACGACAGCTTTACTGAGCGCAACCCTGCATTACGCATCGGTAATAGACGCGGCGCTATTGCGCTGCGTCATCGCACGTTCGTGATGAGTGTTCCATTTTGTCGCAGCAGGACAGGGTGCGCCGGTCCGTTCAATGAACAGAAAGCCCAGAAAGGGAGATTGACATGCGCACAAATACACGACGTTCGATCGCCGCCGCGCTCGCAGGGGCGCTGGCGTTAACGGCGGTGAATCTGGCGCCCGCTCAGGCGGCGCCCAGCAATCATCCGCAAGTGAAGCAGTCCGCTGCGACGACGATCAGCTCCCGGCGCCATTGGCACCGCGGCAATCGCGCGGCTCTCGGCGCGGTCGTTGGATTGTTCGGCACCATCGCGACGATCGCCGCGATCGATAGCGCTCGCGACAACTATTACGGAGGCTATTATGGCTCCCCGTATTACGGGCCATACTATGGCGGGGGGTATGCCTATGCGCCCGGCTATCGCTATCACCATTATCATCATTGGCACGGGGGCTTTCACCATCGTCATCGCTGATAGCGACGGAGCGTTTAAGTCGAGCGGGCGGGCCGTTTCCGCCCGCTCCGCCTGATTCCGTTAATAAGTTATTTGAGCGGATCGGGTATTCTCCCTGGCCATGACTGATTCGGTCGCTCGGCTTTATGACGCGGTGATTGCCGTTCGCGGGAGCGACCCATCGAAGTCGCGCACCGCGCGGTTGCTGCGCGCCGGCCGCGCCAAGGTGGCCAAGAAGGTCGCCGAGGAAGCGGTCGAGGTGGTGATCGACACCATGCAGGATCAGCCCGAGGCTATTGTCAGGGAAAGCGCCGACCTTATCTACAATCTGGTCGTGCTATGGGTCGCCGCGGGAATCCATCCCGACGATGTCTGGGATGAAATGCGGCGGCGCGAAAAACTGTTCGGGATCGCAGAAAAGATTCCGAAGGATTTTGCGCACTTGCCACAACGGCGCAAGGTCGTCGCACTTGAGGCTCGTCACGCCCGCAAGCGCCGCTGATCGTTAGCGGTCGCGAGTCCCGTTATGACAACTCAGGCCGCCCAGCCGCGTTCGTTGCTTCGCCGCCTCTATGACTGGTGCGTCGGCGCCGCGGGCAAACCGCACGCGCAATGGACTCTGGCTGCGGTGGCGTTCGCCGAGAGCTCATTCTTTCCGGTGCCGCCCGACATCATGCTGATCCCGATGTCGATCGCGCAGCCGCGCCGGGCCTATCTGCTCGCGTTCTGGTGCACGCTGGCGTCGGTCCTGGGCGGCATGCTGGGTTATGCCATCGGCGCAGGGCTGTATGATTCAGTGGGCGCCTGGCTGATCCATCTTTATGGCTACGGCGGCAAGGTAGAAGCATTTCGGGAGGCCTATGCCCGCTGGGGTGCCTGGATCATTCTGCTCAAGGGCCTGACGCCCATCCCCTACAAGATTGTGACAATCACTTCCGGCTTCGCCGGCTACAATTTTGGATTGTTTGTCCTTTTTTCGGTGCTGACGCGCGGGACGCGGTTTTTTATCCTCGCTTTTCTGCTTCACCGCTACGGCGAGCAGGCCCGCCACATTATCGAAAAAAGGCTGGGACTTTGGACTGCTCTGCTGGCCGCCGTCCTCGTCATCGGGGTAGTCGCGGCCTTATACTTGATCTAGCGAATCGGCCGTCCTCAATTTCGCCACCCCGAGGCCCTAGTTGGTGGGGTTGGCAGGATCCGTCGCCGAGGGGCTTTGGCCGGCTATGAGCGCCACTCAAGTCGCTAGATATGGCAGGAAACGGCAGCTCGTGTTGGCGTGTCTGTCCGCCGGTGTTTTGCTGTCGGCGCCCTTCGACGGACGCGCGCAGGAACGTCAAAAGCCTGCCGCTCCGGCGGCGCAAGCATCGGCCGAAAACCCGGACTTCTTCACCCAAGTCGGACGCTGGTTCGATCAGCAGTTCTCAAGCTTCAATTCCAACATGAAGGATGCGAAGTCGCAGTTCGATAATTTCGGTCGTGAGGCCAGCATCGCCGCTAAAACCAGCGCCGAGAGGGCCAAGGATGCCGCCGACGTGCTGGCGCGGATTCCCAAGACGCGCGTGGTCAAGATCCACGAGAAATGCGCGCTGGCCCCGAATGGCGCGCCCGACTGCGCAACCGTCGCGTTGAACGTGTGCAAGGCGCAGGGCTATGTATCCGGCAAGAGTCTCGACATGACGACCGCGGAGAAATGCCCGGCGCGCGTCTGGGCGTCCGGACGCCCTGCCGCGCCCGGCGAATGTACCACTGAGACGTTCGTCAGCCGCGTGCTCTGCAACTAACGCCGATATTTCCCCATCTGTCGTGACCGTCGGGACGGCTTGTGCTGCCCGCGCGCTTGTGTTTCGGTTTTAGGCCGAACACGGAGACGCGACTTTTGAATCTCTCTGCCAAGCTGCTTGAGCGAAAGGCTGCAGGACGGCCTGTGACGGTTGGCCTGATCGGAGCCGGCAAGTTCGGCACCATGTTCCTGTCGCAAGCGCGATTGACGGAAGGCATGCACGTCGTCGCGGTTGCCGATCTCGACGTTGAGCGCGCCCGATCGCAATTGAAAACGGCCGGCTGGCCGGCGGAAGCTTATGCCGCGCCGTCGCTGGACGATGCGATCAAGAACGGCGGCACGCATGTCACCGCCGACGCAGACACGCTGCTGACGTTTCCCAACATCGAGGTGATCGTCGAGGCGACGGGCGTGCCCGGCGCCGGTATTCATCACGCCTTGCGCGCGGTCGAGAACGGCAAGCATATCGTGATGGTCAACGTGGAGGCGGATGTCGTCGCCGGGCCGTTGCTTGCGCGTCGCGCCAAGGCGGCGGGCGTGGTGTATAGCTTGGCCTGGGGCGATCAACCGGCGTTGATCTGCGAGCATGTCGATTGGGCGCGCGCGGCGGGCTTCCGGGTGATCAGCGCCGGAAAAGGAACGCGCTATCATCCGAGCTACCACCAATCGACGCCGGACACGCTGTGGGACATCCTCGATCAGTATTTGCAGATCAAGGATCGCGCCTCGATCAATCCGAAGATGTTCAATTCGTTTGTCGATGGCACCAAATCCGGCATCGAGATGAGCGCGGTCTGCAATGCCACGGGCCTGTCGCCGCAAACGAACGGTCTCGGTTTCCCCCCGGCGACGCGGTTCGAGCTGGCGGAGGTTTGCAAACCGAAGAGCGACGGCGGCACGCTGGAAAAAGCGGGGGTCACGGAGGTCACGTCGTCGGTCTATCGCGACGGAAGCGATGTGCCGCACCATCTGGCGCTCGGCACGTACGTTGTGATCGAGGGTGATACGGAATACGCGCGCCGTTGCTTCAAGGAATACGCCATGCTCCCGGACAGCAGCGGCAAATACGCTGCGCTCTACCGGCCGATTCACATGATCGGGCTTGAGCTTGGCATCTCGGTCGCAAGCGCCGCGCTGCGCGGCGAGCCGACCGGCGTGCCGACGGATTTCCGGTCGGATGTCGTGGCCACTGCCAAGCGCAACCTGAAGGCCGGCGAAATGCTCGACGGCGAGGGCGGCTTCTGCGTCTGGGGCAGGCAGACGCCGGCGGACGTTTCGCTTCGGGACGAATTGCTGCCACTGGGGCTTGCGCACCACGTCAAGCTCAAGCGTGATATTCCGGAAGGTGGCGCGCTCAGATGGAGCGACGTGACCTATGACGCGAACGACTCGGCTGTGAAAGTCAGGCGCGAAATGGAAGCCGCGTTTGGCCGGCGCAACGCCGTCGCACCGCAAGCCTCATAGGCGTAAATAAAGCGAGGGTAGCGGAATGACGCTGCCCTCGCTTGTATTTGTTATTTTCGCGGAAGATTACCAGCGGCAGTGGCGGAAGCCGCGCCAGTCGCGCCAGCAGCGGCGATAATGGCGGTGCCAGCCACGATGCCAGCGGTGCCAGCGCACCTGCTGAACTGCCGACGGCGCAGCGGCCGTCAAACCGGGGTTCATGTTCATCATGCCGGCTTGCGCCGGCACCGACATCGTCAACGCAAAAAAAGCAGCCGCCGCGGCCGCGGACATAATCGTTCGGGTCATTCTGTTCTCCTCTTGAGACGCAACGCGTCAAGGCGACAAGTGGCGAGCAGGCACCGAAGTTCCATGATTGTCGTTGACGGGGCTGTGGCCGGATGCCGCAATCTGGCCTGACGGCGCCCCAAATTCAGCGGGAACCCGCGGCGCTGGCCGGGCTTTGGATCGCTCAGGCCAGTTCGACGGTGCCATCGACCTTGTGGGTCAGCCCAACCTTGCCGATGGTCAGCACCATGTGCGCCTCCAGTCTCTCGTCGCCTTTCAACCGACCGTCCGCGAGCGCGGCGCGAACGGCTTTTTCGATTTCCTGCTGCGAGGTGACGCCGACGACCTTGAGAAACTTGCGCAGGGAAATGTTGAGAGTCTCTTCGTTCATAGCGGCCTCCTTGCAAACGGCTTCGCACAGACGCGGATCATAGACGTGCGTCGCGGACGCTCAAAGCGCAATGTCGCGGCGTCTTTTTGCTTAGACCGCGACCGATCGAAGAAAGCCTTCGACCTTTTCGCCGAGTGTCGCTGCCGCGGTTTCGACGCTTTCCGACGCTGTCAGCACGGTATCGGCCGAACTGCGCGTCTTGGCGACCGCGCCGGCTACCCGATCGAGCACGATGACGACTTCGCGTGTGCCGTTCGCCGCGCCGGCGACGTTTTGCGTAATCTCACCGGTCGCGGCGTTTTGCTGCTGCACAGAGTTGGCGACGGTCGAGGTCCAGCGATTGATTTCCTGCATGCGGTCGGTATTGCGCCGGATCGCCGCGACGGCAATTCCGGTCGAGGTCTGCACGGCCGCGATCTGCGCAGCGATCTGCTCGGTCGCCTTGGCCGTCTGCACCGCCAGCGATTTTACTTCTGTCGCGACCACTGCAAAGCCCTTGCCGGCCTCGCCTGCGCGCGCCGCTTCGATGGTTGCATTGAGCGCCAGCAAATTGGTTTGTCCCGCGATGCTGCGGATCAGCTTTACGACGTCGCCGATTTCCTGCGCCGACTTCGACAGATTCGTGATCTGGTCGTTGGTCTGCTGCGCCTCCGCCATGGCGCTGCCCACCATCTCTGTCGTCTGGTTGAGCTGACGGCTGATTTCCTCGATTGAAGCCAGCAGTTCTTCGGCGGCGGAAGCAGCCGCGCTGACATTGACCGACGACTCGTTGGAGATGGCGACGGCGTTCGCCGCCTGCTTCGAGGTATCGCCGGAAGAGGTGGACAGGCTCGCGGCGGTCGAGCGCAAAGCCGCGGTGCTTTCACCGACGGTACGCAGAACCTTCTCGACGTCCTGGCGGAACGACGTGATTGCCGAATCCACCACCGCGCGACGCTGCTCTTGTTCCGCCAAGGTTACCGTTTGCCTCTCGGCGCGCTGGCGGTCGGTGATGTCCTCGTGCGTGCCGACCCAGTACTTTCCGCCGACGATCGGCCTGTTGATGACGGAAATGGCGCGTCCGTCGGGCGGCTGCACGATGCGGGCATTCGCCGTGTCGCTCGCGACCGCGTCGAGGATGTCCTTGCGATATTTTTCCACGTCGAGGTCGAGAGTTCCTTTGGCGCTGCGGTGGCGGATCAGGTCGCGTAGCGTGCAGCCGGGCTTCACGACGCTGCGCGAAAGCCCATAGAGATCAATGTAGCGGTCGTTGCAGATGATGAGCCGTTCGGCATTGTCGAACATGACAAGTCCTTGCGACATATTGTTTATCGCGATTTCAAGCATCGTGCCTTTTTCGTCGAGAACGCGGTCGGCAAACGCGCTGATCAGGCTCAAGCCCAGTAATACGATGGCGACGCTTGCCACAGCGATGGTGAGCATCGCCGGCGAAAGGCTTGACGCAGCGATCGATGTCGATGGATCGGGAATGATGTCAACGGCGCCCATCGCGGTAAAATGATGCGAAACGATGGCGAGGGCGAGAAGCGCAGCCGCGGCGGCGCCGCCGCGTTTGTTGTTCCATTGGATCGCAACCGGCAAGGCGAGGGAGCCGAACAGCAGACCGAGCACAATCGATACGGTGATCAGGTCCCACGACCAGTCAATATGACCGGGCACCTCGACTGCCCACATGCCAAGATAGTGCATGCATGCGATGCCGGCGCCCACAATGCCGCCTCCGACCGCTGCGCTCCAGCGCGCAGGGATGTACACGGCGAACGCAAGGCCGATGCTTGTGACAACGGCGGCGGCGGCCAGCGAAACCACGGTCAGGCTGATGTCGTATCCGATGGCGACGCCCGGCGTGAAAGCGAGCATCGCAATGAAATGCGTCGCCCAAATGCCGAAGCCCGTCGTTATGCCCGCGATGCCGATCCAGACGGCGCGTGTCCACCCGGCGGTAGCGCGCGCCCGGTGAAACAGGCTGACGGCCGAAAAGCTGGCAATGAAGCAGATGGCGGCGGCCACCCCGACGAGGCGCCAGTCATGCTCATAGGTCAGGCAGGTAAAAACGCGCAACATCTGTGAATTCCGCAGGGTTTCGACACGCCGTTTATGGCGCGATAACCATTTTTTTCGAGTTAATTAGTGCCCTCGGGAGGCCTCTCGGACCGGACATTTGTGCCGTTGACCCTTTGAGGCCCGTGGCTATGATCCCGGCCGCTGGCGCATGGTCCCGAAAGGGGAGCCGGTTTCCCGCCTTCGCGAAGCCCGCTTCGGCGGCCGAAGGAAGGCCGGATCAGACCATGCGCAAAGATGCCCCTGTGGCGGAATTGGTAGACGCGCCAGACTCAAAATCTGGTGGCCGCAAGGTCGTGCTGGTTACATTCCGGCCAGGGGCCACAGACGTTCTTTTCATGTCGCGAAGAAATTGGTAAAGGTGGCATTGCCCCCCCCCCCGCGGCTCACAACGGAAGTAGCGACGTTGCCGACAGCAAAGCCACGAGCCCCGCGATA
>Ga0134126_10009958_pt1 | contig 11981 bp, 12 predicted proteins | sample KB31752_FD_96881 | JGI IMG/M metagenome (GOLD analysis project Ga0134126, IMG submission 96881) | Terrestrial soil microbial communities with excess Nitrogen fertilizer from Kellogg Biological Station, Michigan, USA - KB3-175-2 | ecosystem: Environmental > Terrestrial > Soil > Unclassified ...
ATTTGAAGGGACAGCTTGATGTAGCTTTAAAGAATATTGCTGACCGTGGAGTAAGCAATAGGGTATCAGCACACACAATAAATATACTTGATAAGACTAGTAAACTGCCAACAGACCATGATGTAATATGGATGAGTCAGTTCCTGGATTGCTTCTCCGAAGAAGAAATAGTAATGATTTTAAAGAAAGCTGCAGAAGTAATGGATAATGGAGCAAAATTATACATTATGGAAACTTATTGGGACAAACAAAAATATGAGAATGCTGCTTTTTGCCTTCAGCAGACTTCTTTGTATTTTACATGTATGGCAAATGGTAATAGCCAAATGTATCATTCTTCTATCATGCATCAATGTATTGAAAGGGCAGGCCTAAAGGTTATAGAAGAAACTGATAATATAGGAATAAGTCATACTTTAACTAAGTGTGTTAAAAGATAAATCAGGTGTTAGCTATAAGTAATGATATTTTCCCATTTATTCCGCAACGCCCCCCTGTGGTAATGATAGATACTTTGTATTCTTGCACAGATGAGGAGACTAAAACAGGATTTACTATACTAAAGGAGAATATATTTTTTGAAGATGGCTACTTTTCAGAAGCCGGACTTATAGAGAATATTGCTCAGACTGCTGCAGTACATGCTGGCTACCTCAGCAAAAAAAATAACAGAGAAACACCTATTGGATTTATAGGGGCTATTAAAAATCTGCAAGTATTTGATTTCCCTAAAGAAGGTGATAGAATAACTACCACTATAGTAATAGAAAATGAAGTGTTTGGTGTAACTCTTATTTCTGGCACTGTTCTTTGCAATGAGAAAATTATTGCAACGGCAGGCATGAAAATTGTAATAAAGACCAAAGAAGACTGATTATTTTGGAAAAGGTAAAAACGCTAAAAAATACTAGTAAGGTGACCGTAAGGTTTTGCGAGGTAGATTCGCTAGGCATTGTTTGGCATGGGCATTACCTTAAATACCTGGAAGATGGAAGGGAAGCATTTGGGGCACAATATGGACTGGGTTATATAGATGTATATAATAATGGATTAGTAATACCTATAGTAAAATTAGAAGTTGATTTTAAGCGACCTCTCAAATATGGAGATAGAGTAACTATTGAAACTACTTATCACGATTGTGAAGCAGCAAAATTAATATTCTCATATATTCTTAAAGATATAGAAGAACAAACTGTTGGAACTGCTACTACTACACAGGTGTTTTTGGAAAAAGGACAGCTTTGCCTATATATCCCGGAATTTATTAATCAATGGAAAATTAAGAATCTTAGAAAATGAGAAAGGTATATTCCATTGCAGACAATATAGTATCTCCCTTAGGTATGGATTCTTCCACAAATTGGGATAATGTGCTAAAAGGAGCAACAGGAGTTAAAGCTAACAATAAACCTTCCATTCATCTTAAAAACTTTTATGCGTCATCATTAGAAGAGAATAATTTAGACGACACATTAAAGGGATCTATTGATACTACTGTTTATACTAAATTAGAGAAGATGTTTGTTTTGTCTATCTCTAGTGCAGCTAAGAAATGTGAAATTGATTTAACATCGTCGGGAACTCTTTTTGTTTTTTCAAGCACTAAAGGGAATATTGACATTCTAGATAAAACAGCCACAAGTAATATTCCGACAGATAGATTGAACCTAATGACAATGGCTAAAAGTGTTACTAGCTTTTTCAAGAATCCTAATAAGCCTGTTGTTATATCTAATGCATGTATATCCGGTGTTCTTGCCATTATTACAGGAAGCTCTTACATAAGAGAAGGTTTATATGAAAAAGTAGTAGTAGCGGGTGGGGATATAATTTCAGAATTTACTATTTCAGGATTTAATAGTTTGCAGGCTCTTAGTCAGAACGTTTGTAAACCGTTTGATAAAAGCAGAGATGGAATAAATCTGGGAGAGGCTTGCGCTACAGTAATATTATCTGCTACTCCTCAATCTAACTCATCGGATATTGAAATAAAAGGAGGGGCAACTTCTAACGATGCTAACCATATTTCGGGGCCATCAAGAACGGGTGATGGATTGACGTTAGCCATTAATAATGCTCTTTTATATTCACGGATGACTTATTCAGATATTGGTTATATATCTGCCCATGGAACAGCCACGCTCTATAATGATGAAATGGAAGCAAAGGCATTTAATTCCTCTGGCCTGAGTGAAACTCCTGTAAATAGCTTAAAAGGTTATTTTGGGCATACATTGGGGGCAGCAGGAGTTTTGGAAACTATATTGGCTATGCTGTCTGTTAAAGAACAGAAAGTAGTTGCTTCCAGGGGTTATAATGAACATGGGGTATCTTTGCCTTTACAAGTAGTAAAAGAAAATAAAGCGGTTAGTTTTACAAATTGCATAAAAACAGCTTCGGGATTTGGGGGTTGCAATGCAGCATTAGTACTATCGAAAAATGGCTAATTTATTTATTACCAGATATTCAAGTATAAAACATGGCATTGCCAGTGCTAATGGTAAAACTATTTTTAATAATAACGCTCATGAAGCTTCTGACTTCTTAAAAGAGCTTTATCTTTTTCTTAAAACAGATTATCCTAAATTTTATAAAATGGATACGCAAAGCCAATTGGGAATAATGACAGCTCAGCTGTTATTTAATGAAAGCCATCTTCCTGGCAAATATGAAGAAGCATGTATAGGGGTTGTACTTAGTAACTCCGCCGCATCAGAAGATACAGACAGTAAATATTTGACAACACTTGAAGAAGAAGATTATTTCCCAAGTCCTTCACTATTTGTATATACGCTGCCTAACATTGTTAGCGGTGAGCTATGCATTCGGTATAAAATAAAAGGAGAAAATAATTTTTTTATTTCTGATTGTTTCGACTCTACAATATTATGTCAGAACATTACTTACTTAATGAAGTATACAATTACTAAGGCCTGTGTGGCAGGATGGGTAAATTATAAAGATGGGATATTAGATGCATTTTTGTTTACTATAGAACAAGAGGCTGGCAACAATAAACAACTATTAAACTCTGAGATACTGAATACCTTATATTCTAATTAATAATACCATGGATAACCTTATACTAGACTTAAAAAAAGACATTGTAGAACAACTGAACCTACAGAACATTAAACCTGAAGATATAAAGGAACATGAGCCTTTATTTATAGAAGGTTTAGGGCTTGACTCAATTGATGCGTTGGAGCTAATTCTACTATTACAGAAAAAATATGGCATAAAAATTAACAGTGCAGAAGAAGGCAAAGAAGTGTTTTATTCTGTTAAAACAATGGCCGACTTTATTAAGGCAAACAAAAAATAGTCAAATTTTTAATGCGCAGGGTATTTGTAACGGGCATAGGTATTACGTCATCCATTGGGTTTAATGTTAAAGAATCCTATGGCTCTTTATGCACATTACACTCTGGTATTGGAGCGATAAAATTATTAGACACAAAATTAAAGGATAAACTTCCTGCAGGAGAAGTACCGGCTACTGATACCCAATTAAAAGAACGTCTAAACATAAAAGATAAAAAAACATATTCCCGTACTTCTCTGTTAGCGCTGCTGGCTGCGAAAGAAGCTATTGATTCTGCTAAAATTGTCCCTTCTGAAGAACAAAGTCCTATAGGGCTTATTAACTCTACCAGTGTTGGTGGTATGGACAAAGGAGAAGTCTTTTATAAAAATTACATAAACGGCGAATCGCATAATTCTTTAAAGAATGCATTGGTGTATGATTGTGGAAATAGTACGGAGTGTGTGGCTGACTATATAGGCTTAACAGGTTTTACAAGCACTATAAGCACAGCTTGCTCTTCCTCTGCAAATGCCATATTATATGCTACAAAACTCATAAAGTCGGGTATGCACGAGCAAATGGTTGCAGGAGGAGCAGATGCGCTTGCTTTATACACTATCAACGGTTTCAATTCTCTAATGATACTGTCTGATGAGCATTGTAAACCTTATGACAAACAAAGAAAAGGGTTAAATTTAGGAGAAGGTGCAGCATACCTGGTTCTTGAATCGGAGGAAGCATTAATGAAATCGGGTAAAAAGCCTTTGGCAGAAATTGCCGGTTATGGCAATGCATGCGATGCTTATCACCAGACAGCATCCTCTGCTGAAGGCCTGGGAGCAGGAATCGCGATGAGAAAAGCGCTAGCCACGGCCGGACTTGAAGCAAAAGATATCAGCTACATAAATGTACATGGAACAGGCACACTTAACAATGACCTTTCAGAAGGGAATGCTATAGCAGAACTATTTGGGACAAGTGTACCTCCTTTTAGTTCTACTAAGCCCTATACAGGTCATACACTTGCTGCTGCGGGGGCAATAGAGGCTGTGTTTTCCATTCTTTCGTTACAAAATCAGGTTATATTTCCTAACCTTAATTTTAAAGAACAGATGCCCGAACTGGACATGGCTCCGGTTACTACACTTAAACAAGGCGAGCGTTTAAACCATATACTATCCAATTCGTTTGGTTTTGGAGGGAATAATACTTCATTACTATTTTCAGCATGTTAAAGAGCAGTATATACATAAATGGGATAGGTGCTGTGTCTCCACAAGGGGTTGGAAGTGGTAACGTATTTTCCAATTCTATTAATGCTCCTCAATATGAACATGGATTTATAAGTTGTATTGAGCCTAACTATACAGACTATATTACTCCTAACAATATACGCAGAATGAGCAAGCTTATAAAGACTTCTATAGTTGCATCTAAGCTTGCATTAAAAGATAGTACTACAGAGAAGCCTGATGCTATTATTACCGGAACGGGCATGGGCTGTATGGAAGATACTGAAAAATTTTTAAAAGGGATCGTGAATGATGAGGGCAGTCCTTCTTCTCCAACAGCTTTTATACATTCTACGCATAATACCATAAGTAGCCAGGTTGCAATAGCTTTAAACTGTACAGGCTATAACTCTACCTATGTACATAGGGCTGCATCATTTGAGAGTGCACTTGCTGATGGGATTATTCAATTACAGGAAAAGGACTCAGATACTAATAATATTTTGGTGGGAGGAGTGGATGAGATTACTTCCACTATTTATGACATTACAAAAAAATTAAACTTCTGGAAAAAAGATAATAAAGAGAATATCCCTTTATATACTAGTAAAACAAAAGGGGCTATTTCTGGCGAAGGGATGGTTTATTTTTCTCTTTCGAATAAACTTGCTAAAGAAAGCTATGCGCAAATTTCTGCAGTAAAAATTCTTCAGAAAGCTTCTTCCGATACTATAGCTGACATTTTATATGATTTTATTAAAAATAATGGTTTAAAAGTAGCAGACATAGATTTAGTAGTATTAGGCAATAATGGCGATGTTAGATACGATTATTATTATAAAGAGATAGCTAAACAGTTTGAAGAAAACAAAATCACCTACTTCAAAGAATTGTGTGGGGAGTATTTTACTTCATCTTCCTTCGGTTTAGCATTTGCAGCAACAAAACTAAAGAGCAACAGAGGTAAATTTAGAAAAGCTATTTTGTATAACCAGTTTCATGGAATGAATCACTGTTTCTATCTCTTATCAAATGTCGAAGTATAGATTAAGTTTATTGATTTTCTTCCCTCTTCTCCTGCTTTCTATTTTAGTAGGTAATCTTCTATTAGTTACTATTGTTATTATTGCTTATTTGATATTATTAGGAATTACTGCCTTTATAATTCAAAGCAATTTCTACATCAGGGTTATTAACAAAATAGATACTGAGAAAAAGAATATAATACTAAGTTTTGATGACGGGCCTTCCATACAAAGTACCCCTTTAATATTGGACGTTCTTAAGGCCTACAATGCTCATGCAATATTCTTTTGTATAGGAAATAAAATCAAGGGCAATGAACCCATTTTAAGAAGAATGGTAGAAGAAGGGCATACTGTTGCCAACCATTCTTTTTCTCATTCTACATGGTTTGATTTTTTTTCTGCAAAGCGCATAAAAAAAGAAATAGAAGAAACCAATAATGCGTTATTTAATAGTATTGGTTTAAGAAGCAAATTATTTCGCCCTCCTTATGGGGTGGTTAACCCAACGGTGGCAAATGCTATAAAGGAATCTGGCGCTGTTACTATAGGCTGGAATAAGCGGTCGTTAGATACCGTCTTAAAGAATAAAGAAAAAGTTTTAAGCAGAATTTCAAAAAATTTACAACCAGGGGATATTATTCTATTGCACGATACTGTGCCTGGATGTGTAGAGCTATTAAAAGATTTCCTAGAATTACTAACTGCAAAAGGATATACTGCAGAAAGATTTGATAAAATAGCCCAAGTTGATTGTTATGAAAAATAAACTAGCAATGATTATTTTATTCCTGAGCTCTCAGTTTTGTATAGCCCAGCCCACTTCTTTTAAGCCAGTAAAAGATAAAACTGCTTTTTTAGAAAAATTCAATCAGACTACTAAAACCATAACTAGCATTAAAAGTAATTTTGTACAGGAAAAGCATTTAAGTGCTCTGGAAGATAAAATCATTTCTAAAGGAATTTTCCGTTACAAAAAAGACAATAAAGTCCGCCTAGAATACACTACTCCATTTAGCTATATCATGGTTCTCAACAATGGGAAAATGTATATTAAAGATGGATCGAAAGTGAATAAATTTGATACCAGATCAAATAAAATGTTCCGACAGATTAATGATATGCTGGTAAATACCCTAAATGGCAATCTGGTAAATAGTAAAGATTATTCCATAACCTATTATGAAAACGATCTAATTTACTTGATTGAGCTTAAGCCATTAGATATGGCTGTTCAGGAGATGATGGATAATATAAAAATATATGTAGATAAGAAGAAGCTTACTGTTAATAAGATTGAGATTATAGAAAAATCAGGAGACTATACTTTAATATCTTTCTCAGACATTCAACAAAATACAGAGATTAAAGATGAGGAATTTGTGGTTAAGTAGTCTTGTGTCATTATTAATTCTGTCTGCTTGTGTCGGTGGTAAGAGAATGCCCTGCAATGGGAATGAACGAGCTGAAGTGATTAAACCTTATTTTAATGATAGTACTACCACTGCAAAATATAAAGCTGAAGTTTCTATTTTTGGCAAACATTTTTCTGGCATATTATTATTCAAATTTCTTAACGATACCACCTGTAACTCTGTTTTTGTAACTATACCTGGTTTAAAGCTATTTGATCTTCGATTAACCTCTGATTCCTGTCACGTTAACAGTTGCATAACACAGCTTAATAAACCAGGGGTGCTACATACCATAGAAAAAAATATTCGTATATTTACTATGTTGGACAACTATAGTGATACGCTAGTTTGTATGAAAGAGAGTTCTTACAAAGGAGTAATCTGGAGAAGAAATACTTTGGCTGGCGTGTATGATTTTTATCAGTCTCCGGAAGGAACAGTAGACAAGATTGAATATTTGACAAAAAGGATGCGGAAGAAAATTATTTTAAGAGCCTCAGCCTTCAATACAAGTCTTCCAGAGGTAGTAATTATAAAAAATGAAAGAATACACCTTTCCATTCAGCTCACTAAATTGTAACATGTATTATCAGATACTTCATATTAATAATAAGTCAAAGGAATCTATAGACGCTGAAGTAAGGCTGAATAGTAATGATGAAGTATTTAAAGGACATTTTCCTGGGCAGCCTGTTCTTCCCGGCGCATGTATGGTGCAAATGCTTAAAGCTATTTTGGAACAGACCATGCAGTGTAAACTAAAATTAAGGAAAGCCCCTAATATTAAATTTCTTTCTGTAGTAGTACCCGATATTCATAGTACTATTAAATACACTATTGATATTAAACCATCCACTGATGATACCTTTTCTGTCGAAAGCCAGTTATGGGCAGGTGAAGTAAGCAGTATGAAGTTCTCAGGATTATACAAAATAGAAAAATAATAACGTGCAGAACCTTGCTGAAATAAAAGAAACATTAAAATCGCTAAGGTGCTGCATAATAATTCCTACCTATAATAATTCAAGCACGCTAAAAAAAGTAGTTGAGGAAGTACAACAATATGCCGACGATGTTATTGTCGTTAATGATGGTTCTACAGACACAACTTCTGGTATTCTTTTATCTTTTAACAATATTGATGTAGTAAGTTATTTACCAAACAAGGGCAAAGGAATAGCTTTACGCAAGGGGTTTAAGCATGCCTCTGATAAGGGCTTCAGGTACGCCATTACTATTGATTCTGACGGACAGCATTTTGCTGATGATATTCCTGTATTCATAAACAAGATAAAAGAGAAAGAAGATAGTGTTATTATTGGTGCAAGAAATATGGCCCAAGCTGGCATACCAGGCAAAAGCAGCTTCGGGCATAAGTTCTCCAACTTCTGGTTTCGTTTTGAGACTGGAATTAATTTGCCCGATACACAATCTGGGTTTCGTCTTTATCCTCTTGAGGCTCTAAAGGGAATGAGGTTTTTTACCTCGAAGTATGAATTTGAGATAGAAGTAATAGTAAGAGCAGCATGGCGGGGAATTGCTATAGATTCTGTTCCTGTAAAAGTATACTATGCCCCTAAAGACGAAAGGGTATCTCATTTCCGGCCCTTCAAGGATTTTTCAAGAGTAAGCGTTCTCAATACTGTATTAGTAACACTGGCAATAGTTTACTATATACCTATCCGGTTGATAAAGGGACTCCAAAAAAAAAGTATTAGACAGCATCTAATTCATGCTATAAATAATAAAGAAGAATCTAACCTTAAAAAATCTTATGCTATTGCCCTGGGGGTTTTTGTTGGCATACTTCCTATTTGGGGTTATCAACTTATTGCAGCCCTTACCCTGGCACATTTTTTAAAGTTAAATAAAATATTAACGGCCGTTGCAAGTAACATTAGCATCCCTCCCGCTATCCCTTTCATTATTTATTTAAGTTTTTTGATGGGGAGCTGGTTACCCGGCTCTGATGCTTCCTCTACTAAAGAACTAAGTTTTAACTGGGAGTTTATTAGTAGTAATTTTCTTCAGTATTTAGCGGGTAGTATATGTTTGTCATTTATTGCATCTATAGTAATTGGCACCATTGCCTATGGAGCATTGCGAATATTTAGACGAGAAGGATAAAGATGGAAGCTATTGTTTTACATATTTATAAGTTCTTCAATAAAAATAAAATCCTCTTCTGGTGTATTCTGCTGCTCACCTTTCTTCCAATGTTGTTTTTATCTGCCAGGTTGAAGCTGGATGAAGATATTACTAAAATATTACCAGGTAGTAAAGATTCTGAACAATACAACCAGTCACTAAAGGAATCCAAGATAATGGATAAGTTAGTGATTAGAGTAGCACTTAAAGACACTTCTTCCGTTCAACCAGACAGACTTAGCTCTTATGCATCAGCTTTTGTAGATAAGCTTCAGGGCAGAAAGGACTTGCAACCTTTAATAAGAGAAATCAGGCATCAGTTACCAGAAGATATGATGTTGAAGGCTTATACCATTTTTTATGATAATCTGCCTTTCTTTCTTGAGCCGCAGGATTATCAGAAAATAGATAGTGCAATTGCCGAGGCTGGCGTTTCCAGAAATCTGGAGAAAGATTATCATATACTGGTATCTCCTATGAGTATGGTGATTAAGGAGCAAATAAAGAAAGACCCTTTACACTTTACTACTCTTGCCTTATCTAAACTGCAAACACTACAAATAAATAATAAATATGAGTTGTATGATAGTTATATAGTAAGCAATGACCATAAATCGCTTTTATTATTTATTTCTCCTGCTAACCCTGCTAGTGAAAGTGTAAAAAATGGCAAACTTATAGATGGGATAGATGAAATAGGACACAAGTTATCAGTAAATGGATATGCTGATGTGGACTTGGAATATTTTGGTGCATCTGCCATGGCTGTTGTTAACGCCAGGCAAGTTCAGAAAGATATATTTATAACGGTTTTCATTGCCTTAATCTCTATATGTCTTCTATTATGGGTTTACTTTAGAAAAGCCTCACTGCCGTTAATAATACTATTGCCAATTGCCTTTGGAATGGCTTTTGCGCTTACTATTATTTATCTGTACAAGCAGCATATATCTGCTATAGCCTTGGGGGCAGGCGGAGTTATTATTGGCATAGCAGTAAACTACTCATTGCACGTATTTACACATTACAAGCACACTCGCTCTGTTGCTGTTGTTATAAAAGATCTTTCACTTCCACTATCTATAGGAAGCACTTCTACCATTGGCGCTTTTTTTAGTCTTTTATTTGTTAACTCAGAAATACTATTTGATTTTGGCTTATTCTCCGGCCTTAGCCTTATTGGTACTATATTATTCACTCTTTTATTCCTGCCACAGTTCCTGACTTATTATAACTTCAAAGAAAGTCATGAAAGCAATTCGTGGATGTCAAATATAGGGGAAAAAGCAAGTTCCTTGGCAAGGCCATACTATAAGTACCTATTCTTGCTAATTGTAGTTATATCAGCGCTATTCTTTTTTACATACAGAAACGTTCAGTTTGAGGATGATCTTAATGCGCTTTCTTATATGACGCCTCAATTAAAGAAGGCGGAGCAGGATCTTAATGTAGATAACAACAAATTCAAAAGATCAATTTACCTCTTATTCAAAGGAAAGAATTTAAATGAAGCAATAAAGCACAACGAGAAAGCGCTGAATACTATTAACAGTTTAATTAATCAGCATGCTGTATATAAATATTCTGGTATTACTTCATTTATTACGTCAGACTCTGTAACCTCAGCACGAAAGGCAGCATGGAACAACTATTGGACTTCAGAAAAGAAAACTCAACTGAAGAAAACAATAGAACAACTGGCTCCTAAGTATGGATTTAAGGCAAGTGCATTTGATGGATTAACGACATTACTTGATAAGAATTACACTACTATCCCTGCAGTTGAGTTGGCAACATTAAAAGAGTATTTCTTAAGAGAATACTTATCTACTACTGATGGGAATACTATTGTGATGGCTTCACTGGAAATTCCAACACAGCAAAGTGATTTTGTTTATGAAAAACTCTCTTCCTCCGAAGGATTATTCGTATTAGATAGACAGCACTTTATTAAGAAGTTTATAAGTATTGTGGAGGCTGACTTTAATCAGATACTATACACCTCTTCATTACTCGTTTTTATAGTATTATTACTATTCTATGGACGCATCGAATTGGCACTAATTACATTCATCCCAATGCTTATTAGCTGGTTGTGGATATTAGGTTTTATGAGCATTTTCGATTTGCGTTTTAACATCGTTAACATCATTATCTCAACTTTTATATTTGGATTAGGAGATGATTACAGCATATTTATGATGGATGGTTTGCTGATGGAATATAAAGACGGCACCAAAAATCTTTCATCATACCGAGTTGCTATTATTCTGTCAGCTATTACTACTCTTTTAGGGATGGGGGTTCTTATATTTGCTCAACACCCTGCTTTAAAATCCATAGCCGTCATATCAGTAGTAGGGATTTTATGTGTGCTATTTATTTCATATACATTAATACCAATCATTTTCCGGGCATTAATAAGTAATAGAGTAAAAAGAGGATTAGGTCCAATTACTCTAATTTCCTTCCTATGGACACTGGCAGGATATTCTGTCTTTCTAATAGGTTCTTTTACTCTAATAGTATGGGGCTTCCTACTATTTAAAATATTAAGATTAAAAGGAGCTAGAGTTAAGCTATTTTACCATTACTCAATAATGTATGTTATCCGCTACTTAATGTATAGTATTCTTTATGCAAAGAAGAAATATATAAATGAACAAAAAGAGAATCTTTCCAAACCAGCTATTATTATTTTAAATCATCAATCTATTCTGGATATATTACTGGTATTGGCATCACACCCCAAAGTAATTTTATTCGCAAAAGACTGGGTTTGGGATTCTGTATTCTTAGGCCCTATAGCTCGCATGGCTGGGTTTTATAATGTAACAGATGGCTTAGAGAA
>Ga0134126_10009959_pt1 | contig 11981 bp, 12 predicted proteins | sample KB31752_FD_96881 | JGI IMG/M metagenome (GOLD analysis project Ga0134126, IMG submission 96881) | Terrestrial soil microbial communities with excess Nitrogen fertilizer from Kellogg Biological Station, Michigan, USA - KB3-175-2 | ecosystem: Environmental > Terrestrial > Soil > Unclassified ...
GACCGGATGCCGCGCCCGGGGAACCCAGCGATCTCGCGCGCGACCGCGGACCGGGGGTTGCCGGTGGCCGCCGGAGCGCCGTCCGCGCTCTTGAGGCCGATCCCGATGAAGGTCTTGCCCGTGCCCGCGAGCGCGTCGCCGAACGCCTGGACGGTGGCCATGTCCATGGCCGTCGCGCCGGCCGTGTCTCCGGTGGCCATGACGTCGTGGTTGAAGGCAAGGTGGACGACCGCGTCCGCGCTGGCCGCAGCTTCGCGCAGCCCGTCGAGGTCGCCGGTGTCGCCGAGGCGGACGTCGGCGCCGAGGGCCTTCACGGCGGCCGCGGCGGTCTCGGACCGGGCGAGGCCCGTGACCTCGTGGCCTGCCTGGACAAGTTCGGGGATGACAGCCGAGGCGACGTGACCGCTGGCGCCAGTGACGAAAACGCGCATGAGAAGTTCTCCCATCAAAGTGATGTGACTTGGTACCGTCACGTTAGCATGGTGACGGTACCAAGTCACATCACCTAGGATGTGCTCATGGGCCGATGGGAACCGAACGCACGGGAGCGGCTGGTGCGCGCCGCAGTTGACCTGTTCAGCGAGCGCGGTTACGACAAGACCACCGTGACCGAAATCGCCGAGCGGGCGGGGCTGACCAAGACCACCTTCTTCCGGCACTTCCCCGACAAGCGGGAGGTGCTGTTCGCCGGCCAGGACATGCTCAGTCGGCTGCTGGCCGACGGCATCGTCGCGGCACCCGAGTCGGCCACGCCGCTTGCGGCGGTCACGGCGGGCCTCGACGCGGCGACGGCGGTCTTCACACCCGCCCAGCGTGAGTTCGGGCCCAGGCTGCGGGCGGTCGTCGCCGCCAACAGCGAGCTGCGGGAGCGCGCGGCGGCCAAGCGCGACGGCCTTGCCCTGGCTATGACGGAGGCGCTGCGGAAGCGAGGCGTGCCGGACCCGGTCTCTGCTCTCGCCGCTAACCTGGGCGCCCTCGCCTTCGAGCACGGCTTCGAACGCTGGACCGAGCCTGGCAGCGAGCAGGGCTTCACCGAACTCGCCCGGCAGGCGCTGAACGAGCTGCGGGCCGCGGCCGCCGCGCTCAGCTGAGGCCCCTGGGAGGAGAAGGTAAAGGATCATTCCGAACGGATTCTTAGTTCCAGCCTTCCCTCCCCCTGTAGCGCCTGGGGATGGTGAGCATGGCCGCGGCAGCCAGGATGAGGCTGCCGATCGCGCACCACAGGGCGAGGGCGAAGAAGCCGCCTGTGAGCGCGTGCACAATGACGCTGACGGCCGGCTGGTAGCGCGGCTGCGCCCGTGCGATGAGGGCGGATCGCAGCCAGGCCGCCGCGATCGATGTCACGAGGAGCGTCAGCGCGCCGCCGGCGGCAAGCAGGACCAGGGTGCGGCGGCGCCGCGGCGCGGCCAGGAGTGCCCCGGCCCCGGCCGCGGGGGCGACGAGCAGCAGGGCGAGCGTGCCGGCGCGCAGAGCGCCGAAAGCGCGCCGGGCACCGGTCAAGGCGGACGCAGGGAAGAGCGGGAGCTGCCCGCAGGTGGCGGGCAGCTGGGTGCGGGTAAGGCCGGCGGCCTGCTGGCAAGCGGCGGCGGGGACGGTGCTGATCGCCGGCAGGGTGAGGGTCTTACCGCTCAAGGTGGACAGGCGGGCGGAGGTCTCTTTGAGAACGGCGCTGATCAGCGGGGCCAGGTTAAGCACGACCTGGTCGTGCGCGGTCGCCACGGCGGTGTTGCTCCCGTTCAGCACGCTGACAACCTGACGGTGCGTATCGGCGTTGGCGGCTGTCCATAGCCGCTGGAACTCCCGGCTGGACATGAAGCTGTCGGTGCCATTGCCGGCCAGGCTTCCCAGGCCGTGGCCCAGCGGTCCGGCGAGGACGCCGACCGGGGACGGCACCGCGCTCTTGACGGCGCGGCTGACTACCAGGCTGACCACCTCGTCGATCGCGGCCCGCACCGTGGCGCGGACCGCAGGGGCGGCGGCGACGGGGGCGACGGCTGCTACGTACCCGGTGGTGCTCAGCACGGTGCCGCGTATCCACACGGCCGTGATCGCGGCGGGCAGCGCGGTGACATAGACCATAGCGAGCAGCGCCGCAGCTGCCCGCCGGCCCGGGCCAGGGCCGCTGTGCGGGCTCACCGCTCGTCGGAAGCGAGCGCGGTGCCGCGCGGCGCGGGCGGCGGACCCGCCGTTTCGGCCGCGGCGGACTCTACGTGCAGCTTGGGCAGCCAGTTCAGCCAGGCGGGCAGCCGCCAGTTCCAGTCGCCCAGGATGTACATGAGGGCGGGGACGAGGGCGAACCGGATGAGGAACGCGTCCAGGGCGACCGCGACCGCGAAGCCGGTGCCGATCTCCGCCAGCAGCCGCTGGCCGCCGACCACGAAGGAGGCGAAGACCGCGATCATGATGACCGCGGCGCCGGTGATGACGCCGCTGACCCGGGTCATCCCGTCGTGCACGGCCCGGTCGTTGTCGTGGCAGGCGCGCCATTCCTCCTGGACGCGGCTGAGCAGGAACACCTGGTAGTCGGTGGACAGCCCGAAAACGATCGCGAACATCATCACCGGCATCGCGAAGTCGACCGGCCCGGCCGGCAGCCCGGTCCAGCCGAACTGGAAGACGGCCACGACCACGCCGAGGGCAGCGCCGATAGACAGCAAGTTCAGCACTGCGGCCGTCAGCGGGATCGCCACCGACCGGAACACCACGAGCAGCGCCGCGATGCCGATGACCAGGACGGCGGCGATGAACGGCAGCAGCCGGCTACCCAGGAGGTTGCTGAGGTCGATGTAGGTGGCGGTGGGGCCGCCGACGTAAGCGGTGACTCCCGTGCCGGCGGTGGCATGCGGGATGACCGTGTCGCGCAGCCGGCTCACCAGCCGGCTGGTGGCCGGGTCCTGCGGGGACGTCGCGGGGTAGACCCGCAGGACCGCGGCGGTGCCCGCAGGGCTGACCTGGGGCGGGGTGACCGAAGCCACTCCTGGCTGGGACAGGAGCGCGCTGGCCAGGGTGCCGAGGACCGCGGCGTCCGGCGGTGCGGGCAGGGCAGCGGCGACCAGCAGCGGGCCGGTAAAGCCCGGGCTGAAGCCGTCGGAGAGCATCTGGTAAGCCTGACGAGTCGTGCTGCCCGGCGCGTCCGCGCTGGCGTCGGACTGGCCAAGTCGCATGGAAAGCAACGGCAGTGCCAGCACGGCCAGGACGCTGATCACCGCGGCGGCGGTGCCCCACCGCGTTCGCCGCACCAGGGTGGCCCAGGCGCTGAGCCGCCGGGCGGAACCGCCGGCGCCCGCCGGGTGCCTGCCGGGCACGCGCAGGCTGTTGACCCGGTGGCCAAGCAGGGAAAGCACGGCGGGCAGCAGGGTAAGAGCGGCGGCCATGGTGAACGCGACCTCGACCGCGGCGCCGACTGCGATCCCGGTGGTGATGCTCACCCCGAGCATCAGCATCACGAGCAGCGCGAGGACGACGATGCCGCCGGCAAGCAGCACCGCCCGCCCGGACGTGTTGACCGACCCGGCGGCGGCCTCGTCCGGTTCGCGTCCCTCGGCGAGCAGGGCGCGGAAGCGGGACACGATGAACAGTGAGTAGTCGATGCCGACTCCCAGGGCGATCATCAGCGCGATGGCCAGCGTGGCGGTGTTCTCGTTCAGCACGTGGGTGACGAGGGCGCTCACGCTGACGCCGGCCCCGATGGCGACGAGCACGGTGATGATGGGCATCAGCATGGCGACAACCGAGCCGAACAGGACGAGCAGCACGAGTACCGCCACCCCGAGTCCCACTGCGGTGGCCTGGCCCGGCCCGGACGACTCGGCGTTCGCGACCGCTTGACCAAGCAGGGCAACCTGGAGCGTCGGGGTCCTGGCGGCCTGCACGGTGTGTATGACCGTCGTGACGGCGCCGGCAGGGAGGTCGTTGGCCTGCGCGTCGAAGGTGACGACCGCGAAGGCCGTCTGGGCGTCGCGGGAGATCGCCTGGCTACGGGAGCTGTACGGGCTTGCCACGCTGACCACGTGGGGCAGCCGCGTCACCTGGGCGAACAACGTCTCAAGCCGGTCCTGTACCGCCGGGTCGTCAACGGTCCCGGCCGTCACGTGCACCACGATCTGGTCCTGGTCCCCGGCGGCCTGTGGGAAATCCCGCTGCAGCAGCGCTTGCGCCTGCTGCGAGCCGTACCCGGAAGGCAGCGTGACGTTGCTGTCGTAGTGCGCGCCGCCGACTGCCTGCGACAGCCCTGCCAGCAGCGGGACCAGCGCCACCCAGCCACCGATCACCCACCATCGGTACCGCACTGACCACCGGGCGAAGGACCTCATGTCACTCTCCTAAGATACGGAACGTATCGTTCTCTATGAGGTCACCCTAGCATCGTGTCTCGCGCACGGCGGCGCCAGAAAGAGAAATGGCGCGGTACGTTCGTGAGCAACGCCAGATGCGGGAGGAGGGCGAGTGGGCACCACCCCCACGCCGACGGCTGCCGGAGAAGCCCATCACGGCGGGCAGCCGCGGCGCCGCGGCGAGGAACTCTACGCCGCGATTTTCGAGGCGACGCTCGCCGAGCTGGGCGAGGTGGGGTACTCCCGGCTTGCCATGGAGCGGGTCGCCGCCCGGGCTGGCGCCAGTAAGGCGTCGCTGTACCGGCGCTGGCCCAACCGGGCCGAGTTGGTCATCGCCGCCCTCGGGCACCATTACGGCGGGCCCGAGCCGACCCCGGACACCGGCAGCCTGCGTGAGGATGTGCTGACCCTGCTCCGCCTCGGCACAGCCCGCCTCAACGGGATCTTTGGGGTGGCAGCACGCGGGCTGATGGCCGAAACACTGACCGACCCCGACCGCACCGCCAGCGTCCGCCCCAGCATGTTCACCTCACGCAACCGCATCATGCGCGAGATCCTGGACCGCGCAGCCGCCCGGGGGGAAATCCGTCCCGACGCGATCACCCCCCAGCTCATCAGCCTGGCGCCCGCGCTGGTCGACTACCACTTCCTCATCTACGGCGCCCCCGTCCCGGACGAGGTGATCACCGGGATCGTCGACAACATCCTGCTCCCGCTGCTCACCCCCGCAGCCACCTGACCCGTATTCCGAGCGCACCTCACCACGGAGAACCCGAACAGTGACAACCGAACCCGCCGACGGCGCGGAAGCGCTCCGCACCGCGCTGCGGCTTGGCCTCACCACCGCGATGAAGTCGCGGGACCGCGACGCCCTGGCCGCGCTCCGCACCGCTATCGCCGCGATCGACAACGCCGAGGCCGTCCCCGCCCCGGACGCCGCCCCGGCGGCCACCAGCGCCCATATCGCCGGCGCGCGCAGCGGGCTCGGCGCCGCCGAAGCCGCCAGGCGGGAGCTCAGCGCCAGCGAACTCCAGGACATCTTGCGCGGCCAGATCTCCGAGCACACCAGTGAAGCCGACCGCTACGACGCGCTCGGGCAGGCGGATTCGGCCGCGCGGCTACGCCGCCAGGCGGACTCACTCGCGCCCTACCTCCCCTAGTACGGCAGGTCGGGCAAACTTGGGTCGTGCGAGCCGCGGAGATCGACGCGATAGCTGAGGTCCTCGGGCGGCCCGTGGTTGCGGTCCGGCCGCTGGCTGGCGGGTTCTCTCATGAGACCTGCCAGCTGACCCTCAAAGGCGACGAGCGCGTTGTCGTGCGCCTCGGCGGACCTGACCCAGGCATCGAGGCAGCGGTCATGAACCTGGCCCGCGCGCACGTCCCGGTGCCCGAGGTGCTGTGCGTCGTGCCGACGGTCAGCGACGAGACGCGGACCGCGATGGCCCTTGAGTACGTGACCGGGACCCTGCTCAGTGACGTCCTGACAGCGGCTGGAGACGACACGAACGGCATGGCCGAACTCGGGGCTGAGGTCGGACGGGTCATCGCGGGCATCGGCGCGGTGACGTTCGGCCAGCCTGGCTTCTTCACGAACCGGGACCTCGCCGTCAGGGAGATGCCCCCGTGGTCGAGGCAGCTCCCCGAGTTTGCCGCGACCTGCATGGACGTCACGCCCGCTGAACGTCTGGATGCTGCCACGCGGCAGGCCTGGTCCGCCCTGTGCACCGCGCACGCCCCGGCGCTGGCCGCCATCGACGCGCAGGCCCGCCTGGTACACGCGGACGCCAACCCCAAGAACATCCTGGCCACCCGGGCCGGCGGCGGCTGGCGAGTGGACGCGGTCCTCGACTGGGAGTTCAGCTTCTCCGGATCCCCCTACGCCGACGCCGCGAACATGACTAGGTTCAGCGGCGACTACCCCAGTCGCTTCACCGCTGGCTTCCGCGAGGGGTTCGCCGATCATCACCCCGCAAGCCTGCCCCGCCCTGACGACTGGGCGTACCTCGGCCGCGTCCTTGACATGTTCGCGTTGAGCGACCTGGTCACCCGCCCGCTCGGACACCCAGTGGCCGACCAGGCGGCCGCCCAGATCCGCCACTGGCTCACCCACAGCATTCCAGGCCAATTGTCGCTATTAGTCGGCAGCAGTCGACCATGTCATCTATGCTTCACCCATGACTACGGGCGTGGCCGGATCTATCCTTGATCTCGTGAGGAGTGCGCGCGACATCATCGAGATGCTGCCTGATGACGTCCATGCCGAAGTGATCGAGGGGGAGGTCATCGTGAACGCCGCCACGCCGGCGGGACGTCATGCGCGCATTGTCCTTACCGTCCGCCGCGCGTTCGCTAAGCGCGGCATCGACAACCTCTTTGAGAACACCACCCTCCTTGTGGAGTACGACGAGGAGGAGTACATCCCTGACCTCGCGCGCTGGCCCGAGCAGGTCATCGACGGCGACAGCTGGGAGTTCCCCGCCGAGGAGTGCCTTTTCGCCCTTGAAGTGGTGTCCGGCGACCGGCCCGGCAGACGGCAGCGGAACTATCGGAAGGCCGCCGGTTACGCACGTGGCGGTGTTCCGGTCCTGCTGATCATCGACCCGGCCGAGCGCATCTGCACGCTCTTCACGGAACCGAAGGACAACGAGTACTTGGTTCGGCAGATAACCAAGTTCGGCGAGCCGGTGCAGATCCCCGCAGGGGCCTTCCCCGTTACGCTGGCGACGGACGCCTTCTAGGCCGACAGCTGGCCTGTCAGAGCAGCGGGAGGGCCTGGGCCTTCTACGCTGGCGGCGTGGCGCCCGCAGGCGACTGTGAAATCGTCGGCCCAGAACACTATGAGCTCGTCCTCGGTGAGCTGATCCGGCGGTACGTCCATGCGGACACTGCGCCCCGATGCCAGCGACCACATGCGGACGAGCAGCCTGGCGAGCTGCACATCGTCATCCCCGACTTCAGCCGCCGACACGGTGACTGTTTTGGATTCGTTTAGCCGCAAACGACCACCCGGGGATGCCGGACAGGCTGGTCCTTTAGGCATTCCCCCTCCATTTCTAACCTCTCGATCACATCTTGACGTCTCAACTTATACGTTAAGCCTGCGGTGCGCATTAAAAATGCCGACAGTACAGCATTCGGTTTTTGATGACGTCCGCTACAGCAGCACATGCCCAGCGAACTGCGAAAAAGGCCACATCTCAGGAACATCAATTGCGATTCACACAATCAGGTAGTCACAATCAAACTACCTGCACACTCTGATTAAATAGAGAGCAACGTTAGACGTCAATCACAAACATTGAGGGTAGGGTCACTGCTACATTTGCGGCGCGAATATATTTTAGCCGACGTTATCAGCAACGATCGGATATTTGAGGCTTAAGCGCATAAGGCAGGTCAGCAAACGCCATTCAGTTAACCGCGCCCAGGCAAGGCATAGGAGGCTCGCGGGCATGATCGCGAAGGATTTGCAGCTTATTAGCGGAAAATCCTTAGCGATCATGACGGGCCGACATTGAGGCAGGTCGTCGTTAATGTCCTGCCGCGCTAAGGGAGGCCGGTATGGCAGGCTGAGCCTGTGAAGATCGCCTTCGAAGCCGAGCTGTGGCTCTGGGATGCCCGGCGCAATGACGCCTGGGTCTTCGTCACGCTGCCGTCCAGCGACTCCGAGGAGATTCGCGACCTGGCGGGCGGCCAGCGCCGCGGCTTCGGCTCAGTGCGGGTGCGGGCCACGATAGGCGCCAGCACGTGGACCACCTCTATCTTTCCGGACAGCCAGGTTGGCTATGTGCTCCCGGTTAAGCGGCCGGTCCGCGTCGCCGAGCGGCTCGACGTGGGCGACGTGGCGGCGGTGACCCTGGAACTGGTCGACTTCACCTAGCTCAGGTGATCTCCTGCGCGGACACAGCCTCATCATGCCTTACGCCACCGACGAGCCCGTCACGACGGGCTGGGTGTCCTGGCCGTTCACGCTGTCGAAGATGCCGGGGGCGTTCTGGAACTCGCCGCTGGTGTTGCCTTGCAGCGTAGAAGAATCGATCGTCAGGGTTCCGCCGCCGGAGTTCACGACGAAGAAGATCCCCCCGCCGCCCTCGCGGGCGGTGTTGTCGCGCATGACCGTGCCCGACACGCTGAGGTCGTACTGGTTGCCGTCGGTGTAGATCGCGCCGCCGCTGCCGCCACCCGGCGTGCCTGCCTTGGCGGGGTTCGCGCCCCAGCCGACCGCCTTGTTGCCGGTCAGCAGGCTGTTGATGACGTCGAAATGAGCGTAGAGGCCGCTGAGCGCGCCGCCGTTGGAACAGCTGTTCCCGCTGAAGGTGTCGTGCGTGATGTAGACGGGGCTCGCCGGGTACATGCCGACCGCGCGGACCGCCCCGCCGCCAAGGTCGGGGCCGCTCGTGTAGCAGTTGTCGCCGGTGAACGCTGAGTTGACGACCTTGAGCTGGCCGCCCGCGGCGAAGATGGCTCCGCCGCCGTACACCGAGCTGCCGCTGGTCTGCTGGGTGCCCGAGTAGGCGTCGGTGAAGGCGAGGTTCTGCACGACGAGCAGCGGCCACTGCTGCTGCCAGCCGACGTTCATGGACAGGATCTGGGTCTTCCCGCCGCCGCTCAGCGTCACCTTCCCGCCGCCGTCGAGCACCACCTGGTGGCTCGCGCTCGCCACCGTGGCCGTCGCGGTCATGGTGATCGTGACCGGGTCCGGACCGCAGCTGAAGGTGGTGACGCCGCCCGCCGCGATCGCCGCCACCACGGCCGCCGACGTGCAACTAGCCGGGGTGCCGGCGCCGACGACGTGGTCGGGGTGACTGGTGTCAACCGCCTGGCCGCCGGCCGGGACGGCAGCGCTCCCGGCTGGATTCCCCGGCGCGGGCAGCGTGCTGCCCTGGCCGGCGGCAGGCGGGGTTGTCGCGCTCCCCTGCGGGGTCTTCGCACGTGAGGCGTGCGGCGTGGCCTTGATAGCTGGAACCATGGCGGAGGCGACCGCGACGGGCGCGCCGGCCGCAGGCGCGGTCGGCGCGCTTTGTGGAACCGCGCTCTCGTGAGCCCCACTCGCGGGTGCCGCGCACGCCGTGACTGTGGCCAGCGTCAGGCAGCCGATTCCGGCGAGCAGGGTCCCGCCTAGGCGGCGCATCGATCCCATGGCGCATGATGCTAGACCCGCAGGCGATGCTTATGTCGGGGTCTGCGGTTCTTTGTCACCTGCCGCCTGCGGCGCCGAAAATGGCGTGCCGCCGGGCCGTCCTGGCGGCCATCATGGGAACGTGAGTAGCAGATTGCGTGCCATGGCAACGGAGACCATGGCGATCATCGAGGCCGGCGGGTACCGGTCTCCAGGCGGACACGACGTCCGCATTGCTTCCGCTGTTGAGGCTGCTGTTGCCGGGACCCGGCTGCACCTGCCCGACGAGAAGGTTCCACTGCCCCAGGCCGACGCCGACGGGGCGCTGGTCACCGACGTGACGAACGAGACGAGCCTTTCCGCCGCCAGGCGGCTCGGCTCGGACGTCGCGTGCCTGGTGTTCGCGTCGGCGAAGAACCCGGGCGGCGGGTTCCTGACCGGCGCCCAAGCGCAGGAGGAGAGCATCGCCCGCTCCTCGGCGCTTTACCCGACCCTGCGCACAGCGCGCGAGTTCTATGACTTCCACCGGGAGCAGCGCGACCTGCGCTACAGCGACCGGGTCATCTACTCCCCTGGCGTCCCGGTCATCCGCGCCGACGACGGCGCGCTGCTCGACGAGCCGTACGCGGTGTCGTTCCTCACGGCCGCCGCGCCGAACCTCGCCGCCATCACGACCAACCAGCCGAACGCGGCGGACAGCGTGCCCGGCGTGCTGGCCGCGCGGGCCGAGCGCGTCCTGGCGGTCGCCGCGGCGCACGGGCACCGCAACCTCGTGCTCGGCGCGTGGGGCTGCGGCGTGTTCAGGAACGACCCCACGGTCGTCGCCGCCGCGTTCGCGGCCGGGCTTGCCCGCGCCGGCGGCTCCTTCGACCGGGTCGTGTTTGCCGTGCTCGACCGGCAGCGCAGCGCGCCGACGCACGCCGCGTTCGCCCGCGCCTTCGGCCGTCCCAGCCTCTTGGAGAAGCGATGAGTGACGAGGTAACCCGCGCCAGCAAGTTCATGGCGTACGTGCTGCGACACGACCCAGGGTCCATCGGCCTTACCCTCGGCGACGGCGGCTGGGTCCGCGTCGACAAACTGGTCGCCGCCGCCGCGCGGCACGGCCGCCGCCTGGACGCCGCGATGATCGACCGCGTCCTGGCCGCGCCGGGCAAGAAGCGGTACGAGATGCGCGATGACCTGATCAGGGCGGCCCAGGGCCACTCTGTCGCCGTCGACCTCGGCCTGGAGCCGCGGCAGCCGCCGTCCGTCCTGTACCACGGGACGGTCGCGCGGTTCCTCGACAGCATCTTCGCCGACGGCCTGCGCCCGGGTAGCCGCACCCACGTCCACCTGTCGGCCGACCACGAGACCGCGACAACGGTCGGCGCGCGGCGCGGCCGGCCGGTGGTCCTGGTCGTGGACTCCGCCGCGATGAGCGCCGGCGGGCACGAGTTCTTCCAGGCGGCCAACGGGGTCTGGCTCACCCTGCACGTGCCGCCCGCGTTCCTCGGCTTCCCGGACGGGTCACCAGCACCTGAGCCGGCACCCCAGCCGGCACCCAAGCAGGCCCCTGAGCCCACCCCCTAGACGGCCCTCTCGGCGGTGCGCGCCCGGCCGGCGGCGCGCACCCGGGCCAAAATTCTTCCTATCGATTGAAATACCCTACCGGGGTATGGTGTTTGCGGTGTCCACGAAGTCCGCCGTGGGAAGGAACACGTGATGCACGCGGTACTCCACGCTTTGTCGATCACGGGATCGATGACCTGGGAAATCACCTGGGCGTTGATCCTTGGGTTCGCGCTGTCCGCCGTCATCCAGGCTGTCGTGCGCCGCTCCACCGTCGTGCGGCTGCTGGGCGATAGCCGACCGCGCACGCTGGCGATCGCGGCAGGTCTTGGCGCCGCGTCGTCCTCGTGCTCCTACGCCGCCGTCGCGCTGGCCCGCGCGCTGTTCCGCAAGGGCGCCGACTTCACCGCCGCGATGGCCTTCGAGATCGCCTCCACTAACCTGGTGATCGAACTCGGCGTGATCCTCACGCTGCTGATGGGCTGGCAGTTCACCCTGGCCGAGTTCACCGGCGGCCCGCTGATGATCGTGCTCCTCGCGGTGCTGTTCCGCCTCTTCCTGCGCGACAAGCTGCTCCGGCAGGCCCGCGCGCAAGCCGACCGCGGGCTGGCCGGGTCGATGGAAGGACACGCCGGGATGGACATGTCCATCCAGCGGGAAGGGTCGTTCTGGCGGCGGCTGCTCTCGGGCGAGGGCCTTACCTCGGTCAGCCACGTGTTCGTCATGGAGTGGGCCGCGATCATCCGTGACATGGTGATCGGCCTGCTGATCGCCGGCGCGATCGCCGCCTGGGTGCCGGACAGCTTCTGGCAGGCGTTCTTCTTCGCGGGCCACCCGCTCGCCGCGAAGCTGTGGGGACCGCTCATCGGCCCGGTGGTGGCGATCATCTCGTTCGTCTGCTCGATCGGGAACGTGCCGCTTGCCGTGGTGCTGTGGAAGGGCGGGATCAGCTTCGGCGGCGTGGTCGCGTTCATCTTCGC
>Ga0134126_10009960_pt1 | contig 11980 bp, 12 predicted proteins | sample KB31752_FD_96881 | JGI IMG/M metagenome (GOLD analysis project Ga0134126, IMG submission 96881) | Terrestrial soil microbial communities with excess Nitrogen fertilizer from Kellogg Biological Station, Michigan, USA - KB3-175-2 | ecosystem: Environmental > Terrestrial > Soil > Unclassified ...
CCGCGCCGCGAAGTTCCAGGTCAAGGGCGGCAATTTTGAATCCTGCTCCCAGGTCGGAAAATTCTTTCAGCGCAGCCAGTCGACGGCGGGCAATCGGCGTCAATTCCACTTCCGACGGCAACAGAAGATAAGCATATGCGCGCCGGTTCGACCGCCCTACGCGTCCGCGCAATTGGTACAGCTCGGAAAGGCCGAGCCGGTCGGCGCGATTGATCAGGATCGTATTGCACAGCGGAATGTCCAAGCCATTCTCAATAATCGTGGTCGCCACCAGAATGTCGGCCTCGTGGTGCATGAACTTAAGCATGACCTTTTCTAGCTCGCCTTGAGACATCTGCCCGTGCCCCACGATAACTCGGGCCGAAGGCACCAGCGCCTGTAGCTTGGCTGCAATTTCCCAAATGGTATCCACGCGATTGTGAACGAAGTAGACCTGCCCACCACGCTCCAGCTCCTGCTCGATTGCGTTGCGAATGAGCTTCTCGTCCCAGTTGGCAACCACGGTTTGAATCGCGATGCGATCTTTCGGCGGAGTTTCAATTACACTCATGTCGCGCAAGCCGACCATCGACATATGAAGAGTGCGCGGAATCGGCGTCGCTGACATGGTAAGCACATCCACTTCCTTGCGCATCTGCTTCAATCTTTCTTTATGACGCACCCCGAAGCGCTGCTCTTCATCAACAATCAGCAGGCCAAGATCGGTGAACTTAACGTCTTTCGAGAGTAGCCGGTGGGTGCCGATCAGAATGTCCACTTTGCCGGCTTCCACCCGCTGCAAAATTTCCTTTTGCTGCTTTGGCGAACGGAAGCGGCTCACCATTTCGATAGTCACAGGAAATGCCGCGAAGCGTTGCTTGAAAGTTTCCAAATGTTGGAATGCCAGCACGGTCGTCGGCGCGAGCACGGCAACCTGTTTGTTGTCGCTGATCGCCTTGAAAGCGGCTCGCATGGCTATTTCTGTCTTGCCATAGCCCACATCCCCGCATAGAAGGCGGTCCATCGGCAGCGACGATTCCATATCGCGCTTTACGTCATTGATCGCCAAGTCCTGATCTTCGGTCTCACTGTATTCAAATGCATCCTCGAACTCCCGCATCCATTCATTGTCCGCCGGGAAGCTGTGGCCTTGCGCGGTTTTGCGTTGCGCATAGAGCTTGAGCAGCTCCTCGGTCATATCCTTCATGGCTTTCCGGACACGCGCTTTGGTCTTTGCCCAGGCAGCCGTGCCCAGATGATTGAGCACCGGCTTTGCGCCTTCCTGCGAGCGATACTTCTGCACCAGGTCAAGACGAGTCAGCGGAACATAAAGCCTGGCAGCGTCCGCGTATTCGAGGACCATGAACTCGGCATTGCCGTCGCCTTGATTGATTTCCTTCAGCCCCTGGTATTGGCCGATTCCATGTTCGACGTGCACCACGTAATCGCCAACCTGAAGATCTCGAAAATCAGAAAGGAATGCCGAGGTCTTCGATTTCTGCCGCTGTGGCCGTGAAACCACCGACTCCGATTCGTCGAATAAATCTCGTGTTCCAAAAACCGTCAGCCCGGCATCGGGAAGTATCATTCCATCGGGGATATATGCCTTTACCAAAGTTGTGGTGAGCACTTCGCCTGCGAAGTAAGCAGTTTCATCGGCATAGCTTTCGCCGCCTCGGGTTCGGCTACCCAAGCGGAACGACACCGCATACTCGGTCAGGAAATCCGCCAGACGCTCAAGCTCGCCGGTGTTGGGCGCGGCCACCAGCACGCGACGGTTTGCAGCCAGATTCTTTTTAACCTCTTCCAGCATCATTGGAATGGACCCATGAAACCGAGGGCTGGGCTGCGAATGAATCTCAACCGTTTCCAGATCCTCGCCGCGAGTTACGCCAAGATGTTCGAGATCGATTCCGGGAACGGATCGCAGCTTCTTCGGCCACTCTTCAGGCGAAAGATAAAGGTCTGACGGCCTAACCAGGTTCCCCACACCACTACGCTCATGGGCTTCGGAAACTCTTTCCCAGAACTGCTCTAGTTCTACGTTCAATAATTCGGGTTCATCGGCGATTACGGCAGCATCGGGCAAGAGATCAAAAACCGTTCCTGCAGATCCGGCGACCGGCGCATAAAATTCCCAGCCGGGAAACACATTGACGCCACCGTCCCGCACCGACTGCTCGATAATTTCTTCCGAGCCGCTGATGCGCTTCCCAGAAAGGCGCGCATGAATTGCACCAAGTAACTGCTCTGTGACGGGCGTTTCAGAGAGCGGCAGCAGGACCGCTTCATCTGCTGGCGAAGAAGATCTCTGCGTTCCCGGATCGAACTTGCGGATCGATTCCACCTCATCGCCAAAGAACTCCACGCGCACCGGCCGGTCGGCGTCAGGCGAATACACATCCAGGATTCCGCCGCGCAACGCATATTCTCCTGGCATTTCCACCACGTCGGTCGAGTTATAGCCGACAGAATTCAAGTGCTCGATCAATCGATTGATATCGAAACTTTCGCCACGCCGCAAAGTGCGCGCAAGATCCGCATAGTATTCCGGCGATCGAAGCCGTAAAACCGTTGCCGCAACTGGCGCGATAACAATGGATGCCGCGCCGGTTGCGATTTTCCACAAAGCAATCGCCCGCTGCTCCTGAATCTCAGGGTGTGGTGAAAGATTCTGAAATGGAAGCACGTCGCGGCTGAGCAGCGAAACGATGGCATCGGCTGGCGCTCCTCCAACAAGTTCGGAAAACGCCTGAATCACAGGGAGCAGATCGTCTGCCGCCTCGTTGTTGCGAGTGACAATGATGAGAGGGCGGTCCAGAACTCTCTGCAGTTCCGAAACCACGAGAGCTTTGGTCGGCTGGTTGGGCCCGGATACACGAATCCGCCCCGTGTTTGCTCGGAGGTGAGAGACAACACGCGTAAATCCGGGAAGCTTTTCAACGTCCGCAAATAAATCGCGGACGAAAGGCAGGACCATTGCTCTGTTATTTTAACAGTAGTAACGACTCTGCCCTTCGCTCGCCGGATACCTGATTGCCAAGCTAATTGCCGGATCCGCCACTCGATCCCGCGCCACCAGCATCGTTCACAATGCCCAGCGCAAACTTTTTGCCGGCAAAACGGATTTCCGACAAAGTGTAGGTTTTGTCCGCATTTGCGGCCACGACGGCGCTGTTGCTCGCGATGGGATGATCTACCTTCAACACCCGCGCCGGCGTGGATGCCACGACGTTCTTGCCCTGATAAATTTTCAAGTCAACTTGATCGCCGGTGCCTTCCCACTGCACCGTGTAATTGCCCATAGCTAGTTGTTTTCCGGCAACGGTTGTGGGATGTTGCAGCTCCAACGAACCCTTGTTCGCAGCCAATGCACTTACGGCAGCCAACACGGTCGCCGCCAGGAAAATACTCTTCAAACTCAAAACGAGATGCGATTTCACGAGTCCTCCTCATTCCGGAACGCCGGAAACGGTTAAGGCGGTCACGGTTAAGATCGGGCTTGTTTTTTATCCCGGAAACCCTACAATGCAGGCTCGGGAAAGCAAGCGGGCGCGTGAAAGCGCGCTCGTTCGCTGCAGGGGATTGTTCTCCGCTGGCCGCCAAACCGTGCGAGACAGTCCCCTGGCCCTTTTAAATTTTCGTTTACGGTGTGCGGGAATCCCGCTCCGTCCTGACCTCAATACGCAAACAGACGCGTCGAGGTTCCGTTCATTGGTTTGTTGGACGGTTTATCTTGAGGGTGGTTAGCGCAGTGAACTTCGGGTGACACCGAATTGACAATCAGCTACGCCGCTTTGGGTTTGACTTCCGCGTTTTTGGGGACGAACGCTTTTCCAGCAACACAACTGCGTGCGCGATCGCCGCATTCTCTGTACCCATGCCTTCTGGAGTTTTAGCTTTGATTCCAATGCAGTTTGCGGGAGTTGCAGTCAATTTCGAAACCGAATCGCGAATGGCAGCGGCATGCGGGCCGATCTTGGGCGCGGCGAGGACCAACGTCGAATCAATATTTACAATTTTGTAGCCAGCTGACTCTACACGTCTGAGCGCTTCTGTAAGAAAGACCGCCGATTCTGCTCCCTTCCAGCGCGCGTCAGCAGGAGAAAATAGCGTTCCGATATCCGGAGCGGCGACGGCGCCGAGCAGCGCATCGGTTATCGCATGCAACAAAACATCGCCATCCGAGTGGCCGCCCAATCCTTTGTCATGCGCAATTTTTATCCCGCCGATTTTGAGCGGAATACCACGTTTGAATTCGTGCGAGTCCCAGCCGTAACCGATTCTCATGCTGAAACACCGGCCGTGAATGACAATGACATCATTGAAAGGGTACTCGTTCGGTTTATCCGTGTTAATCCGTGTAAATCCGTAGCCAGCTTTACCGTTTCAGGAAGAACTCAGCTAACTCCAAATCTGCCGGCGTAGTGATCTTGATATTCCGCGGCGAACCCATCACCACCGCAACCGCGTGCCCCGATCGCTCCACCAGTGAAGCTTCATCGGTTCCCATCATTCCATCGGCAGCGGCTTCGTCGAAAGCTTTTTTCAGAACGTCGTAACGAAAACCTTGCGGAGTTTGCGCCATCACAACTTTTTCACGAGGGATGGTGGCCTTAATAGTCGCACCTTCAGCTGTGCGTTCCACCTGTTTAACGGTATCAACCGCAGGCACTCCGGCTATCGCTGCGCCGTACTTCGCAGCTGCAGAGATTACATCATGAATAATTTCGTCCGTGATAAACGGCCGCACTGCATCGTGCACCAGCACAACATCATCACCTGATGCTGCAACTGCCGCGAGAGCGTTCGACACCGACTGTTGGCGGTGCTCTCCGCCCTCTAGTAATACAGTTCTCTTGCGCAGAATCTCAGGTGCTTCACGCTCCAAACGCTGCCGAAAAGAATCAATTTCAGTTTTGCGAAGTGCCACAAATATTTCAGTCACTTCCGGGTTGGCGGCAAATTTCCGCAGCGTGTGAATTAACACCGGCGTGCCCTGCAGATCGACAAACTGCTTGCTGGCTGGAGGTTTACCGGCTTTTCCCGATTGCGGCGGCGCCATCCGCGTGCCCAAGCCGGCAGCCGGAATGATTGCGACTATCTTCATGCGGGCGAACAGTATACGAGTTGGCGCAACTTCAGTTCAAATGCTCACATGCAACCGGAGTAGCACATCTGGCAACCAAAATATGCTGAAACTGATCTTAGTTAAGCCAAGGCTTGGAGGCGTGTGAAGCACCGATCCATTATCTCGCTGATCAGCTACTGTGTGATGACGACCGTTGGCGCCGCTCTGGTTTTTGCCATTATTGTCGCCGGCGGGTCGGTTGCGCTTGCGAGTCATCAGAGCGCCAGCGCAGAACAACTGCAGGAAGATGCTGCTGTGCCACAGAATCCAGCTGCATTGCAGAGCAACGCGACTCCGCAGCATTCTGATCAGCAGGACCAGGCGCCTGCTGGTCCGCAGCACTCAGATCTGTCCAGTTTTAGCGGTTTGATCACTGATTCTTACTGTGGAGCGCGGCACCAACGGTATTCCAGCCTGACGCCCGAGGACTGCGCTCGTGCCTGCATTCGCAACGGAGCAACTTATGTTTTGGTGAATGGGCACCACCGTTACAAGTTGAGCGGTAACGAAGACTCGCTGAATAAACTTTTAGGAACGCGCGCCACCGTCAGCGGCACGCTGCAGGGCGACACTATTTCAGTAACTTCCGCCGGACCGCAACTTTAATCCCTCACTCACTGGGCTGCTCGGCAATTACCACCTTCTTTGAATCCGCGACCGAATTCGCGGCGCTCATCGCATTTCTTGAATCAGATCTAGGCGCGGAACGCTCGTCCCATTTCCCAAAAATCATCTTGCCCGCCGTAGTCTGCAAAACCGAAGTCACCGAGACATCGATCGTCTTGCCAATCGCCTTACGCGCGTTATCTACGACCACCATGGTTCCGTCGTCCAGATACGCAACGCCCTGGTTGTATTCCTTCCCTTCCTTCAGGATGAACACCCGCATGGTCTCGCCGGGAAGAACAATCGGTTTGAGCGCATTCGCCAATTCATTGATGTTGAGTACTTCGACTCCCTGCAACTGCGCAACCTTATTCAAATTGAAATCGTTGGTGATGATTTTGCCTTCGTAGACCTTGGCCAATTCAATCAATTTCAAATCGACTTCGCGCACGCCGGGAAAATCGTCTTCCACGATCTGAATTTGCAGCGATGGAACTTTCTGCAGGCGCTGCAGAATATCCAGTCCACGCCGTCCGCGATTGCGCTTAAGCGAGTCGCCGGAATCCGCGACCAACTGCAGTTCGCGTAAGACAAACTGCGGCGTGACCACCGTTCCATCAAGAAAGCCGGTCTCCGCAATATCGGCAATGCGCCCGTCAATGATCACACTGGTGTCGAGGATCTTGTAGCTCTTCTTGAGCTGTTTCTCGCCGCCGAAAACTCCGCCCAACGCGGCCAGGTTCAACAGGTCGCCTTTGTTAGCCCCTACGATCAGGCCCACATATGCCATCAACAGCATGACCATGATCTGCAGAAAACTGCGCAGCGAACTTTCCGCCAGGCTATTGCGAATCACCAGCGCAAATAGGTACGCGCCGAAAATTCCAAGAATGCTCCCAATCGCCGCGCCAATGAGGCGCTTCAGGCTCACGCGCAGCAACCGCCATTCGAATATGACAATGGCAGCGCCGATCAGAGCGCCAATGATGGCGTCCAGCCTGGGACTGAGTCCAAACGGGTGGATGAGGAAACAGGTAAAAGAAACAAAAACAATAAAAATGAAACGTACCAGAATCAGGTCCACAGCAATCCTCCCCGGAGTCGGCCGCAGCCCACCCAGTCGCCCCGCGCCGGCAAGGTAAACGCTTCCGAACAGCCGGCGTTTCTATCCGGGGCCCTTATGAAAATGAAAGTAGGCCCCACTGCCCAATTCTCGGGCAAACATTTAACGCCGAAAGTATATACCTCGCCGCATAGAAAAAATATGCTTTACGGTACGCTCGACCTACCCCGCCGATCTGCCGGATTGCTACACTTTAGCTATGAAAGCGGTCGTCATCACCCGTCAGGGCGGACCGGAAGTCCTGCAGGTCCGCGATGTTCCCGAGCCTACGCCAGGCGCAGGCGAAGAACTGGTCCGGGTGGAAGCTGGCGGCATTAACTTCGCTGATACTATGGCCGCTAGCGGCGGATATCCCGGCACCCCGAAACCTCCATTGGTCGCCGGACGCGAGTTCGGTGGAACCCGTGCCAGTAACGGCGAACGCGTAATGGGCTACACGCAATGGGGAGCGTTCGGCGAACGGGTCGCCGCCCGCGCCGCTCTGCTCTGGCCGGTGCCCATGGGATGGAGCGCCCCCGAAGGCGCAGCTTTCCCGGTTAATTTCTTCACCGCATATTTCGCATACTGGAAGGCCGGATTGATCGACTATCCCAAAGGCTCGCGAGTGCTCATTCATGCTGTGGCCGGTGGTGTCGGGACTGCGGCAGTGCAGATCGGCAAGCTGCTAGGCGTTGAAATGTATGGCACGTCTTCGTCAGATGAGAAACTAGCCCGTGTAAAAGAACTCGGCCTGCAGCACGGAATTAACTACAAGAAGCAGGACTACGAAGAAGCGATAAAAGAACTGACCAAGGCCGAAGGCGTCGATGTAGTCTTCGAAATGCTTGGTGGCGAGCACGTCTTGAAAAGCGCGCGCTGTCTGCGGGATTTCGGCCGCGTGATCGTGTACGGCACGGCTACAGGGCAGCGCGCCCAACTGGATCCCGGAGTGCTTTATGCCAAAGGCGCCAGCGTCCACGGGCTCTGGCTGACATACCTTTCACAGAAACCCGAACTCATGCGAGAAGCATGGCAACAGCTTTCCGCATGGGCGGGACAGGGCCATCTTCGTCCGGTGATTGAAGCCGTCTTGCCGATGGAAAAGGCAGCAGATGCTTACCGGCTATTGTTGGAACGAAAGAATTGTGGAAAAGTCGTGCTAACGATTTGATCGTGTGGCGCGGACCTGCCCTGAGCGGAGCCGAATGGGGTCTTCGCCTGCGTTTGATTGCCCCTCGAATTCTCCCGCCAACTCTTGATGTTTCTCCCTTGCAGCTTCGACCAGCGCCCGGAAAATCGCCTTCGAATTCTCGTCACCATCGAACGATCGTTCAGGATGCCATTGCACGGCCAATACGAAATGGTCCGCCTGGGTTCCCTCAATCGCTTCAACGATCCCGTCCTCTGGACAGCGCGCGACAATCTTTAGACCGTCACCAGCCCTATCCGCTGACTGATGATGACTCGAATTAACCGGAACGGGAAGCCCACGACCTGTGTCCGCGTTGAGACGGCCGCCCTCGGCCGTCCGGTCGAATGAAAGTCGATGATCGCCTGCAGCATTATCGGCAAAAGCTTCCCGGCCAACTTCCAAGCGGACAGCCGAGGCCGGCTGTCCCCACGCGGACTCTGCACTGATAATCTCGGCCAGCTTCGACCCTGCCTCAATCTCTACCTCGTGAGCCACAGTCACTTCCCTGCCGGCTTCATGATTCACTCTCGACTCAATATGCTGCACTAACGTCCCCGAACGATAAACATTCAGTATCTGCAGGCCGTAGCAAATCCCCAGCACCGGTTTACGCATGTTGTAAGCATCTTGCAAAAGTAACTCATCAACAGTGTCGCGTTTGGGATCGGCCGCTGCAGTCCTGGGGTCCTTTTCTGCATCAAACTTCGCCGGATCGACATCTGCTTTACTCCCCGGCAATAACACTCCATCACAACGCTCAATGAGCTTCATTGCCTCTGCGGGCGTTTGATCGAGCGGAATCCGTACCGGCTCGCCCCCCGAAAGCTTGACCGCCCGCTCGTATTGAGGGATGGCCCGCAGAGCGTATTCGGGATCACTGCCATGAGGAAGGGGAATCGCAATGCGAGGTTTCATCGGACTATGAGGAAGGGGAATCGCAATGCGAGGTTTCATCGGACTATGCGGAGCGCCCAATCTGGCCCTCGATGCGCTGTAAGACTTTCAGTCGCCGATAATGTCGTATTTCCATGAAACTTGCCGAAACCAGAATGATCGCTGCCACCACCCCGGCTGCAGGCGCAGCAATAAAACGATACGCAATCCTAAGGTCTGGCTGGATGTGGTGCAGTTTCGCGGCCAGCAACACCGCGCAAATCCCCAGCAACAGGCTGATGGCGAACGATAGCAGCGATACAACAACTGTCACCAGCAGCACTCGCAGTGGTATTAAATACCAGCGCGGCTTAGGGCTCTCGGTCTCAGCAGAAACTGTCATTTTAGGCTGTACTAAGTTTACCCCAGGTGCGAAGCCACGATTGTCTAAGCGGGCAGTGATGGTGCGTTAGAATACTCACAATGTCTCAAGCGGCACAAGCGATCACGCGCCCACCGTCCGAAGTCGTCCGGGAGACGCCGGTGTCGCAGGCGCCCAATGGAATTTGTTATGCCGTCTCAGGAGAGATGAGCGTTTCGAGCACCGATCTCGAACGCATGGTTTCGGCGGTCCCAAAATCCATCGCCGGGGCCTTGCAGCGTAAGGCGTACTACTTTGTTCCGCTCACGGTTAATCAGGGCGATCAAACCGTCATCGCCGACCGGTACGACGTTGCGCTCAGCGACAGCGCGGTTTGCCATCGCAATCTGGAACTGGGCAATGCACAGTGCGTGTTCATCTCAACTCGTTTAATGGATGATAAGTTCTCAATCGCCTTCGAGTTTTACATCAATGTCGGACACGCCTTCGTTGAGCAAGCCGGAATCTCGCGCGAATTCAGTGATCTGGTCTGGAAGCAATCAGAAACAAGCGTTCGTGGAGAAACTTCGCTGGACGCGTGGGAATCGCGAAAGCTTGCCACAGCTCACACCATCGATGCTGATAAACACAAGAACGAATATTTCGCGGCCGCCTTCTCTGACGCTATCTCGATCTATCTTCTTTCTCTATCGCTTGATGTCGATTACCACGATTTGCGAGAGCGGGACTACCCGCTGTTAGCTCCGGCCGCAATGGCAGAGCGTTTGCGCAAAATCGCCGAGATGTTCCCGCCGAATCCAGGATTTGACTTTGCGGTGTACTACAGACGACGGCCCTGACCAGACCGCGCTTAGTCGATGCGTTCCCGACGGAAAAATTGCAATAGATTACGCGAACCGTGGACAACTCGTAAAACTTCGATTCCTTGATCGGCCGGCCGGTAGAAAGCTAATATTTTTTCGAATCCAGAAATGGAGAAGATTCTCAAGCCCCGCAGCTGGGTGGACCTCAGGCGCGGACGCCAACCAATTCCAGGATTTGTTGACAGCAGACGGAAAGTCTCATCGGCGGCAAGCAGAAAACGGTGTCCTATGTCGACGCCCGCGACTTCAGCTAGGTAGACTGCTTGTTCTTCAAGATCTTGGTCCGCTTGCGGCCGGATCAAGTAGCGAGAGCTCACGAACTTCTCTTGATTCGCTCATCTAATCGGCGATGCAGGTTTTCCCAATAGTCGACGCCAGCCTCGATAGGGTTCCCCGATTTCAAACCTTCCACGGCCAACAATTCAGCTTCCTTCATAGCTTCTTCTTCCGCCTTCAGCAGGCGTTCGATATAAGCTTCCACACTGATACCTTCAGCGTCCGCGCGCTCGCGAAGCTCTGTTTCAAGCCGGGGATCAAGAATCAAGCCCATATTTGTGTGATTTTACGCTCACTATTGTCGCAAACGAAAGCCGATTACTTCTGCGTTATCACTAGCTCACTATTTTCAACCCGCAGGCTGGCGATGCCCTGCGGCAACTTCAGTTGTTCGCGCTGCTCCAAGAGCTTTTTCTGCAAGGCAGAATTAACCAGGGAGACTGGAATATTGAGCTCGCCGACTTTGAATTCCGTGGGATCAAAGGTTACGTACCCGTCTTGTGATCCGAGGTGACCTGCCAGTGTGACGTATACGTCTTTACCTGCGATCTGGGTTGCGAACTGGCCGCGAGCAACATCTCCCTCCAGCTTCACTTCGTACCCCTTAACCTGGACCTGACCCTGGCTGATGGCTGCGTCCGGAGAAGATGGTGGAGTGCTGGCTGGCTTTGCTGCATCCGTAGGGGCGGCACTAGGTACAGTCGCGGAAACAGGACTGCTAGTAGCGGGCGAACTGGTCGACTGCGCAATTTCGGCGCTCACTTCGGCTGAAGTGAATCGCACTTCGGCAGGGGCATCGCTGGAAGTTCGGGGCGTCTCCAGCCGCTCAATCTTCTGATCAAAAGATGAGGCATTGGCCTCAGCCACATCCTGGCTTTGCGGCTCGGCAACTGGTTGTGGTTTGCTGAAAAGTTGATAAAGCGTGACTACACACCCCAGCAACATAACCGCGCTGAAAATGCGTCTTCCGGTAATCTGCATGAGGTCCCTCTGCTGATTCTGGGGAGAACACCATAGTGACTGAGAACTGGCATTTAGCAGAGGTGACGGAAGCTGCTGAACGGATGGGTCCGCGTCAACAAAAAACAAACCTTTTACAACAGAGAACACAGGAACGGAGCAGACTGGCAGAACGCGTCAAACGAATAACGGCTCCGGTCAGTACTTCCTCGCCCGCGGCGGGATCAGGCTTACATCTACCGGTTCGAATTCGAATTTCGGCTCGTCGGCATCGGGAGCGAAGTAGGCCTTCGTGGTTTTCAGCCAGTTTTTGTCGTCGCGCTCGGGAAAATCGGGCTTGTAGTGTGCGCCACGCGATTCGTCACGCATGCGGGCGCCTTGCGCAATGACTCGCGACAACTGCAGCATGTTATAAAGCTGGCGTGTGAATACGAATGAAGTGTTGGCCCACATCGAGCGGTCGCTCAGGTTCACCTTTTGGAATCGTTCGATGAGATCGACCAGCTTAGCGTCGGTCTGCTGCAGGTTTTTGTTGTATCGAATGACGGTACAGTCTTTGGTCATCAGCTCGCCAAGTTCACGCCATAAGCGAAATGGGTTTTCATTGCCCTTGCCG
>Ga0134126_10009961_pt1 | contig 11980 bp, 8 predicted proteins | sample KB31752_FD_96881 | JGI IMG/M metagenome (GOLD analysis project Ga0134126, IMG submission 96881) | Terrestrial soil microbial communities with excess Nitrogen fertilizer from Kellogg Biological Station, Michigan, USA - KB3-175-2 | ecosystem: Environmental > Terrestrial > Soil > Unclassified ...
AATCTGCAACAGGAGTACAAACTGATTTTTTGTCGGTAACTATAACCTTATAGGTGGTTTTTGTTATAGGTTTTGCAGTATAGGTAGCAGTAGTATCGGTTACAGGCAACCAATTATAAGAGTATGTTCCTGAGCCGTTACTTGCAGAAGCTGTAAGTTTTATAGAATCACCCAGACATATAGCGGTATCTGCATTGATTTTAATAAGGGGTGGCTCATTAACTGAGATAGTTATAGAATCCGTAGCAGAATTGCAGCTTGCATTGTTGTCTGTTACATTTACAGAATAAGTAGTTGGGGTAGTAGGTTTAACAATTAAGGTAGCCAAAGTATCGGAACCAGTGGACGGACTCCATTTGTATTTGTAAGAACCTGTACCATTGCTAACAGTTGCCTTTAATTGTATGCTATCTCCAAGGCATATTGCAGAGGAGGCGGAAGAAATAGATAAGTCAAGAGAATCGGTAGCGCATACCATAAGCCTGCCGCATCCATAAGGAGTTCCAACAGTAAATTGTAGATTAAAAACTGACCCATAATACTGTATCAGAGCCTGGTAGCTTGCACTTACTGCTTTAACTATATTGTATCCAGAATTGTCCCAATATTGAGTTGTCCAGTTATCCGTGCCTATCGTATAAGGAGAGCTACATTTAAATGCTGCCCAGCCTGTTGAACCGCTTACTAATGAAAGCCCAATCCAATATTTCCCAGGAGTAAGACTATAAGGAGAAGCATCGGTTATTGTTTGTGTTATATTATTAGTAGCTCCTACGGTTAAACTAACAGAAGTAGAAGTATGTAACAAAGTACCAGGGCCATCATAATTGCCGGCAGGAGAGCAAGTACCACAGTAAGGCCCACCGGTAGGATTATTAGAATAAATAACAAAGACAAAGTTGCCAGTGCCTTGCCCATAATCATTCCTTTGATAAAACTGTAATGAGTTTAAAGTTATTGTTTGTGTTGCGTCAATAAGAGTCATAGTTCCATTTAAACCAGCATTCGTATTATCAATAGCCCAACTTCCGGTTGCGCAGCTACCTGGAGCGCCGGTAGGCAATAGAGCTGCTGAATAAGTACTGGTATCTTCCACAAAAAGGGCATAAGGGCATCCGGTTCCATAAGTTTGGTTGGTGCCAGAGGTTGGTAAATTAATAGTACTTCCTTCTCCTGCTACTGTACTGCCTGTTAAACTGGTATACCATTTATAATCCCTGCTACCTGTAGCAGAAAAAGTAGCATTGTTTCCGCAGGCACTCCCCTTCGCAGTGTAGTTAGGAAGGGTGGGCGTAACTTTAATGGTATCGTACATATCAGTACATTGCCCACATGCATATTTGCCAGAAACTTTTACCATGTAGTAAATGGCAGAACTTCCCATCATGGTTTGCGAAAGTGCAGAATCCCCTACGCCGCTTGAAATAAGAGTATAAGGGCCATTTAATGATGTGGATGAATACCAGTTGTAGGTATATCCGGTATATGATTCATTAGCTTGAAGAGCAAGTGTACTTCCAGGGCAAATCGAAAGGTCGGCTCCCAAACTAGGTTTTGCAGGACAGGAGGCAGCAATAGCAAAGCCTGCGGGTAGCGCAACCGAAACTGCATAAGGCTGGTCTGTTGTATTTCCTATTCCAAGCTCTCCTCCCCAGTTCCCTGATGCTGTTAATGGAGCTGCCTGACTGGCTCCATTAAATCCCCATGTATAGGTGTTGCCTTTCATATCAACAGCAAAATACCAGGCATCTCCACGGGTTATGGAAGCAATATTTTTGAGTTTAACGCCGGAGGCAGTTTCTACATAAGTAGGAGTACCATATCCGGCGCATCCTGCTGGCCCTGCCTTTGCAGGACTGTCAACGTAAGTTGTACATCTTGTAACATTAGACTGACAGGTTGCTATGGTAGATGGTAGTCCATTCCCTAATGTACCCGAAAATAATAATTGGCCTGTTCCGCAAGGAGAGCCTGGATAAAGCCCCTCTCCTCCAAAAGTTACTATTGAACCGTCTGATAGAAGAATCGCAGAACTTGCCTGACCGGCAGCAACGCCTATTGCATTTGTAATAAAGGTGCAACCGCTACAGCCACCATAAGGGGAAGCGTACCCATTAGTCATAGCTGAAAAATATAAAGGAGCAACTACCCGGCTGGCAAAAGCATTAGCGGTATAAAAACTTCCTTGGCCTAACTGTCCTGGCGCCCAGTCACCACCCCATGTCCATACCTGGCCGCTGCTATCCAAAGCAAGACAATGAGTATCTCCGGCAGAAATTTGCTTTATCCCTTTTAATGGTGTAAGCCCCAATGCAGCTGCAGATGCACCAGACGAACCAACTGTTGATGGGCCTTTGTATACAGGGGCTGCACAGGTTGTGTTGGTTCCTGATGTACCATTACCTAAGTTAGAGTTATTATTTAGCCCCCAAGACCAAACCTGGCCAGTGACATCTAAGGCAAAAGCAGTTTGGTCGCTGCCGCTTGCCATTGCTATATTAGTAAGTTTGCTACCTGAACATTTTGTAACTTGTACCGGGGTAGCGCTTACATTACCACTAGTGCCGTTTCCAAGTTCTCCGTATTGGTTCTCTCCCCAGGCCCACACATTGCCACTGGAGTCAATCGCTAATGAAAAGTTATTGCCTCCACTTATTTGTTTTATACTGTGCAAGTAAGTAGCATTAGAGCCTGTTCCTGCAGGTTGTGCTCCCAACAATACCTCTGAAGGTATGGGGTGAGGAGATAGTGCTGCTCCACCAGTACATCCCGAGTATGAGCCTGAAGTTCCATTGCCGATTTGCCCACATTCACCCTCTCCCCACGCCCATACATGGCCACTGCAATCTAAAGCAAGGGCATGGCTGCCAGAACCTGCTGTTACTTGTATAAAATTTATGGTAGCACCACTGGTGCCTGCAAAATTAACTGCCACTGGGGTGGTATAAGAGGTTGTGGCAGTACTTTGCTGCCCTATCTGCCCGGAGCCATTGGAGCCCCATGCGTAAACACGCCCACTGTTAGCTAAGCCAACAGAAAAGGTATTGCCCCCGGAAATTTGTGCGCTTTGGGCATTAATTTTAGCTGCGGCAATTATAAAAAGCAGGGTAATAACTAATGAAAGTAATGGCTTTTGCATAAGTTTTATCAGGGTATTTTGTATAAAAATAGTTAAAATTCAGAGATTGATAATCTGTTAAAATACGTAACATTTCTTCAAGCTTCAAAGAGATTCAAAAACAGCAGTTTATTAAATTACTAAAAAATATTAATAAATAATAAAGAGGGGCTTTTGGTAGGCATTGTTTTTTATTGTAGTTTCATAGCAAACTGAATTTACAGGGATAAAAGCAATACATTTTGATAATTGAATATTTTTTATGAGTACTCCGGGGGATAATTTACAGGCGTTTAAGAATCTGATAGGCATAAAGTTTGAGATGTACAACAGCCTTTTTGCCTCACTACCATTTCACAGGGTAGAGAGGACAGGTGTTTTGTTGTCGTTGTTTTTGCTGTATTGCGAAGAAAGCTTTGCAAAGGAAAAAAGCCCTACGGATATTGTAGATTCCTTTATAGAGCAGTATACCTCCTACAAAACAGAGCAAGAGCAATTGGATTTGCTGTTCCGTTTTGTGCAGTATTCTGAGCGACAAGTAGTACTTTTTGATTCGCTGGAAGATGCAGCCTTCCGCCATATACATGATATGAATGGCGCCGGAACAGTAAAACATCTGCGTTCAGAAGTAAAGCATCACCAGGTTCAGGAGCAGCTTGCTGAGAAGATGAAAGACTTTTCGGTACGGCTTGTGTTAACAGCTCACCCTACTCAGTTCTACCCTAGCTCTGTATTAGGTATTATTAATGATTTATCTAAAGTGCTTGCTAACGATAATGCAGTGCTTGCCAATACTTACCTGCAACAACTAGGTAAAACGCCATTCTTCAAAAAGGAAAAACCCACTCCGTATGATGAAGCAGTAAGTTTAATATGGTTTCTGGAGAATGTATTTTATCAGGCTGCCGGACATATTATCACTTATTTAAAAGGGCAATTTCCTGATGCATTTACTACCAACCATAAGCTTATCCGTATGGGCTTCTGGCCGGGTGGAGACAGGGATGGTAACCCTTATGTAAAGGCAGATACTACTCTTAAAGTTGCTGGTGAATTAAGAGGAAGTATTATTAAATCGTACTATATGGATGTGCGCCGACTAAAAAGAAGGCTTACATTTAAAGGAATTGAAAATGTATTGGCAGCGCTGGAAATTAAATTATACAACAATCTGTTTGTGCCAGGCTACCAGGGCAATCTTTCCAAAGAAGAAATTATTACCACTTTAACAAAAATCAGGGAAATACTGGTAAAACAAAACAACAGCTTGTTCATAGGTATGCTGGATGGGTTGATTAATAAAGTGGAGTTATTTGGATTGTTCTTTGCCTCTCTGGATATACGTCAGGATAGTTCAGTACACGGTCAACTATTAGAAGCAATTGCTGAAAAAGGAACAGCTCTGCCAAAGAACTACAAAGAGCTTGCTGAAGATAAAAAGATAGATGCTTTGCTTAAAATTACTAGTAAGGCTGAGCCAGATGATCTGGATAATGAATTATTTAAAGATACATTACTTACTATTAACGCTGTTCAGGAAATTCAGAAGTACAATGGTGAGGATGGTTGCCACCGCTATATTATAAGTCACAGTACAAGCGCATTGAATGTGATAGAAGTGTATGCCTTGTTTTTACTGAGAGGATGGAAGCGGGAGAATTTGAATATCGACATTGTGCCACTGTTTGAAACTATAGATGACTTAAAACATGCTGGTGCTGTAATGAAAGCTTTGTATGAAAATAAAACATATAGAGAGCATTTGAAGAGAAGAAATAATACTCAAACTATAATGCTTGGTTTTTCTGATGGCACTAAAGATGGCGGCTACCTAATGGCCAATTGGAGTATTTACAAAGCTAAAGAAGAACTAAGTCTGGTATCTAAACAGTACGATTTGCAGGTAGTATTTTTTGATGGTAGGGGAGGCCCTCCTGCGCGTGGCGGGGGAAAGACACACCAGTTCTATGCTTCCATGGGTAAGAATATTGCCAATGAAGAAATACAACTTACTGTACAGGGGCAAACTGTAAGCTCTAATTTTGGTAATACAGATTCTGCGCAGTATAACATGGAGAGGCTTATCCATGCCGGTATTTTTAATGCTTTATTCTCATCCAAAGAAGATACCCTTACTGATGATGAAGATGCACTGCTGCAAATGCTTTCTGAAGAAAGTTACAAAGCATATGCTGCGCTTAAACAAGATCCTAATTTTATAGAATACCTTAGCTATGCCAGCCCTTTGCGCTACTATGCTGAAACTAATATTGCCAGCAGGCCATCTAAACGTAATCAAGGTAAGCTTAACCTGAACGACTTGCGTGCTGTGCCTTATGTAGGTTCCTGGAGCCAGATTAAACAAAATCTTCCAGGCTACTATGGAGTAGGGGCTGCCTTTGAAAAACTAGAGGCTATGGGAAAATGGAAAGAAGTAAAAGCTTTATATGATAATTCATTGTTCTTTAAAACACTTCTGGATAACTGCGAGATGGCGATGAATAAATGTTTCTTCCCGCTTACAGTTTACCTATCTCGCCATCCAAAATATGGCAAGTTGTGGACTATGATTTATGAGGAGTATGAGCGCACTAAAAAATATGTGCTAATACTTTCGGAAGCAAAGGAGCTTATGGCTGATAAGCCAGTAGATAAGTTATCTATACAAATGCGCCAGCGTATAGAGCTACCATTAGTTACTATACAACAATATGCGCTTACCAAAATTCGTGAAATGGAAGAAGAGGGAAAGGATGGTACCAGTAAATCACTATACGAAAAACTTGCTATGCGCTGCTCATTCGGTATTATTAATGCAGAGCGTAATTCAGCATAATGAGCGTTAAAGAGCATTACGACCATCATCTGGGTTACTTTTATTCCTGGATGGTGGGCGATTTTAGCGAAAAGCAAAAAGAACAAGAAACATATTTTAATAGTAATAATATACATCCTGCAAGTAGTAAGGTTGCTATAGACCTCGGAGCAGGACATGGTCTTCAATCTATCTCTCTTGCCAAGTTAGGTTTCAATGTAGTTGCTGTAGACTTTAACAAGCAATTGCTACACGAACTTGAGCGGCGAGGCAAAAACTTTAACATTACTATTGTTGAAGGGGATATTAAACAAATACTTCTTTATTCATCATATATACCTGAGTTAATAGTATGTATGGTAGATACTATTAATCACTTGCATTCTGAGGATGAAATCATAACTCTCATTAAAGGAATTTATAAGTTACTGCAAGCAGGAGGAAAATTTATTGTCTCTTTTCGCGACTTCACTAATGAACTAAAAACTAAAGAGAGATTTATTCCGGTAAGGTCAGACGAGAACCGAATACACACCTGTTTTCTTGAATATTTCCCTGACCACGTATCAGTAACAGACATTTTGCATGAGCGCAAAAAAGGATATTGGGTACAAAAAATAAGCTCTTACCGAAAACTTAGAGTATCCTTAGCACGAATGGAAGAACTGCTAAAAGCAGCAGGTTTTACTATTAAAAAATCAGAAGTTATAAAAGGAATGAATTACATTATTGCTGCAAAGTAATAATATAGTAACCCTAATTGCTAAACTCATCAAAAGAGCTCCCATACTTTTTTGCAATATTCTTAAAGCAACCATATTGAATTACAAACGTTTACATATATATATTGTCTAAACCTCTACAACCATGAATTTGAACTGGAAACTTATTTTTCAATTATCATTATTTGGCCTGATAATGTCTATAGCCACTGTATTCTGGATACCCATGAATATAGAGCCAGTTTTCTGGCTGGTTATATTTGCTGTGTGTGCATATATTATCGTTAAGAATACCCCTGGTAAATATTTTTTACATGGGTTTTTAGTAAGCATGATTAATAGCGTATGGATTACTGCTGCCCATGTTATATTTTATGATGCCTATATGGCCAATCATCCTGATATGGCAAGTATGAATGCCGGGCAGTCAAATCCTCAGCTTATGATGATACTTATGGGACCTGTGTTCGGAGCCGTATTTGGACTTATACTTGGTGCATTTTCTTTTGCAGCAGGCAAAATCATAAAAAAGTAAAAACTTAGTTAAATAGAGGAGGACAAAATTTTTTAAGAATTTTTGTCCTCTTTTTATGGCTTCCAATGTCTTAGTTAAAAACATCTTATGCTAAAAACACTAACCCAAACTGTTTTATTTAAACAGACAACTCCACAAGCGCTATATAAATTATACATGGATGCTAAACTACATACCACTGTCACTGGGGATATAGCTAAAATTTCAGAAAAGGAGGGCGCCATTTTTTCAGCTTTCAGTGGATATATTACCGGCAAAAACTTGCAACTAGTAAAAAACAAACTTATTGTTCAATCGTGGAAAGGATCTGACTGGAAAAAGAAAGATTTAGATTCAAATTTTATTCTTCAGTTCCATAAACAGGGCAATGATACTCTGCTAATAATGGTACATGCTAATGTACCTGAAAAGCATGCAAAGGGTATAAAAGATGGATGGAACACTTACTACTGGAAGCCTTGGAAAGAATACCTTGCAAAATCCCGAAAGAAATAGGCTAGTTTAACAAGATGTATACTCATTTTGCAACATATAAAAACTATTCAAGTGGAAGTAATTGAATAAACAAAAGTCCTTAAAAAGTAATAGATTAAAGATTTTATTAGGTATTAAATGTTTAAAAACACAAAAAAAATGTGAATTTTATAACTATATTTTTATGCATAATATTCTATAAATTAGTATATTAATTACAACTGCATCAATTCTCATTATTTTTTTTATGAAAAAAATGCAGGGCATATAATTGACAATTAAAATTATTGTAATATCTTGCAACAAACTTTAAACCCAATTTAACATGAAAAAAGTATTCTTATTATCCTCAGTGATTGCAGTTGTTGCATTATCTTCTTGCAAAAAAGATTACACTTGTACTTGCAAAGATAGCAGTGGTAACGTTTATGGTTCTGTAACTATAAAAGATACTAAAAGCAAAGCTACAAGCGCTTGTACAGCTGATAACAGCACTTACGCTGCTTATGGTATCAACATTACTTGCAGCATTCAGTAATTTTTTTTTAACGAGGCATATAATTTTATATGCCTCGTTTCCTTTTAATAGTTCTCACCATTTCATTTACATTCCTTTCTCTGAATACTAATACTATAAAACAAGGGAAATATATTAAGCTTCTCTCCATAATTATTTCTGCCTTTTGCGGTGGTGTTTTTATTTTTTCTGCTTATACTAAGCTTTTTCCCATTGAGCTATTTGAATTACAATTTGTAGATATAGGACTAGCAAACTGGACTTTAGCACCTGTTGAAGCAAGAATTTTTATTGGTATAGAGTTTTTACTAGGTGCTCTGCTTTTCCTTAATCTGACTTTTTCAAGACGTACATATATTTTAGCATTGCTATTGCTAGTAGTATTTACTGTTTATCTTATTGTACAAATAGTAACACATGGGAATACCGGGAACTGTGGTTGTTTTGGCAGTGAATTAAAAATGACTCCTCTGCAAGGTATTTTTAAAAATATTGGCCTTATTGCTTTAGTAGGCTTTCTTTATTTCTTTAAAAAAGAAAGCAGTTTCAAAAATGAAACTAAGATAATACCTATTATATGTATTATAGCACTTACAGTTCCATTTATTCTTAATCCAGTTGATTTTGATATTGCTTCTCATTTTAGTCCAGGTGACTCAGGATATAAACTAAACCTTGACCTTTTATATAATAGTAAAACCAATCCTAAACCTGATACAGAATTAAGAAAAGGGAAATGGGTTATTGCTTACCTTAGCCTTACCTGCCCGCATTGTAAATTGGCAGCTTATAAGCTGCATATCATGAAAAAGAAAAATCCTGCACTACCAATATATTTTATACTAAATGGTAAGGATGAAAATATTAAGCCTTTTTTTGAGGAAACCAAGTCTGAAAATGTGCCTCATTCCTTTTTTAAAGGTAGAGACTATTTAAAGATGAGCGGTCCTGAATTGCCAGCCATTTTTATGGTAAATAATAGTATTGTAGATAGGAAGCCCAATTATTTTGTGGTTAACCAGCACGATATAGAAAACTGGTTTGCAGGAAAAAAATAGCAAAGGAATAAATTATACTCCCCTTGCTATCTGGTATTTTTTATTCAACCTTCAATATAATTTTTCCTTTTGCATGCCCTGTTTCGCTTAGCTTGTGAGCTTCTTTTACTTCTGTAAGCGGAAAGGTTCTTTCTACTATTACCTTTACAAACCCTTTATCAACCAGACTTGCTATTTCTTGCAAACGAGCGCTGCAAGGCATAACCATAAAACCTACTCCTTTTATACCATATTTGGCAGTTTCTTTAATATCCGGTTCACCAAGCGTACTTACTAGTATACCTCCCTTTTTTATTACTTGCATAGATTTAGTCTGCGTTTCCCCACTAATAGTATCAAGCACTATATCTATATTACTTACTTTTTTTGAAAAATCTTCTGCATGATAATCTATTACCTCATCAGCCCCCAGCGATTTCACCATGTTAATATTAGCTTTGGAGGTAGTAGTAAGTACATATGCACCTGCTGCTTTTGCAAGTTGTATAGCAAAAGAGCCCACTCCACCTGAACCGGCATGAATAAGTACAGACTGTCCTTCTTGAAGATTTCCTTTTTCAAAAAGCCCTACCCAGGCCGTTTGCCCTGCTAATGGTATACCGGCAGCTTCCTCTAAAGAAATATTTTTTGGAGCAAAGGCTACTTCATGTGCACGAACAGCAATGTACTGGGCATAAGCACCGTTACGCATTCCATCTGTCTTAGCGAAAACTTTATCTCCTGGTTTTAAACGGCTGACAAGAGAGCCTGCCTGTTCAACCGTTCCTGCTACGTCCCATCCCAGAATAAAAGGCATAGGGAACGTTAAAGCTCCTCCCCTGTAACCTCCTTTGCGTATTTTCCAGTCTACAGGGTTAACACCAGCTGCATGTACTTTTATTAAAACTTCATCTGGCAGTATTTGTGGAACTTGCGCATCTTCATATTGCAATACATTAGCATCTCCGTATGAGTGTATACGTACTGCTTTCATTGTTTTTACAGAAGTGTTGTTCTCAGCCAGCAATGGTTCGGCAGTTGTTTTCATAAGCTCTTTCTATTTTTTAGGTTGACTGTTGTAGTAACTTATGTAACTATTCTTTGTTCTATACTAATAAACAGATTTCTACTGGTTTTACATCAGCCCTTCAATATAAAGGAAGGGAAGCAATTTTGCTTCCCTATACTTATGCAATCGCCCTTTTAAATATAGTGCCCAGTTTCCTTATACCTTCTTCCATTTGTTCTGCATTAGAATTAGAGAAATTTAAACGTATAGTATTTTCTCCTCCTGGGCTTGCATAAAAAGTTTTTCCAGGTACAAAAACTACCTTTTCTTTAGCCGCCTCTTCAAGAAGAACAAAAGCATCTAACTCTTCTGGTAAAGTCAGCCATATAAACATACCTCCTTCTGGTTTTGTATAACTAATTTCTTTTGGAAAATAATCCCATATCATTTCTATCATACAGTTTCTTTGGGCTGCATAAGCAGTTTTAAGTCGGTTAATATGCTCATCAAGGCTATTATCTCTCAGATACCTGTAGATAATACGTTGCGAAAGAAAATTTGAATGCAGGTCAGCAGCCTGTTTCATTACTATCATCTTTTCAATAATTTCTTTTGGTGCGGCTACCCATCCCAATCGCATGCCCGGCGAAATAATTTTAGAAAATGAACCTAGTAAAATAGTTTGTTCCAGATTAAATTTCTTAATGGGTGGAATATATTCTCCCATAAACCGTATTTCTCCATAAGGGTCATCTTCTATAAGAAATGTATTACTATTTCTAAGTAACTCAGCTACCTTCTTTTTCTTTTCAAGACTATATGAGATACCAGTGGGGTTTTGGAAATTAGGAACAGTATAAAATAACTTTGCTTCATTTTTATACAATGCCTCCTCCAGCGAAGGAATATTAATGCCATCTTCCAACAAAGGAATAGTAATAAATTCTGGCTGATAAACAGAGAATGCCTGTATGGCGCCCAGGTAGCTTGGTCTTTCTAGTAATACCTTGTCTCCTTTATTTAAGAAGAGTTTGGCAGCAAGATCAAGTCCTTGCTGAGATCCATTTACTATCAGAATTTCTTCCGGACTAATATCTATTCCATGCTTTCGCCGATACCGTTCAGAAATATATTCTCGAAGGGGATGATATCCTTCTGATACTGCATACTGCAAAACATTTTTTGCATCTTCTTCAAATACCCTTTGTGCAGCAAGTGCTATCTCTTTTTCCGGAAAGCAGGAGGGGTTAGGCAGCCCTCCTGCAAATGAAATTACATCGGGCTGAGAGGTCACTTTTAGAATTTCCCTTATAAACGACTTGGGAATTCCATTTACTCGTTCAGCAAAGGTGTATTGTTCGGTTTTGTTCATATAGTAAATTGTTTTAAGGTGACAAATAAAAAAGCCCGGTTGTTAGACTGGGCTTTAAGTATTATAGTATAAATAATAGCTCTCCCGGTCATGTGCTGATGACTGCCACGATAAGGACTGCTGCTATAGTTAATAATATTCTATTCATACTTTATAAATAATTGTAAATAAAAAAGCCCGGTTGTTAGGCCAGGCTTTGTCAATATTATATTATAAAAAATTAGACATACCTGGCCAATGCGGTCTTTCTGACTGCTACGGCGACTAGTACATTATTTCTTTTTAAGTTTTTCATATTCGTTTTTTAAAAGTACAGTAAGAAATTTAAAAAAGCAAAAAAGAGGCAATTATTTTTATTGCCTCTTTTACTATTATACTATA
>Ga0134126_10009964_pt1 | contig 11979 bp, 6 predicted proteins | sample KB31752_FD_96881 | JGI IMG/M metagenome (GOLD analysis project Ga0134126, IMG submission 96881) | Terrestrial soil microbial communities with excess Nitrogen fertilizer from Kellogg Biological Station, Michigan, USA - KB3-175-2 | ecosystem: Environmental > Terrestrial > Soil > Unclassified ...
CGCGCGCTAACTCGAAATAGGCCTCGATGTCGCTGGAGCGCCGCACCAGATCTTCGTCCTGCGCCACCAGCCCTTCGAGGCGCTTGCGGTCGCGCATCAACGGCTTGCTGGCGGTGGGATCGTTCCACATCGCCGGATCAGCTAGTTTCTTCTCAATGTCTGCGAGTTCCCTGCGGAGGCGGGCAGGGTCAAAGATACTCCCGCAGGTCGCGCACCTGGTCGCGCACGGGAGCATAAGCGAATTCGAGATCCTGAAGGGATGCCATCTGCTCTTTTTTGACCTGTCTTGAAGATGAACTGACCAATCTACTTCCTGGCCGATCCCTAGAATATCACCTGACGAATTCTCGCTGGACATTTGCAGCCTTCCCACAGTTGTACATATGTGATATATACAGACCATGGCGGCGGTCGGTCCACTTGCCGACTGTGTCGGATTCGATTGGGATGAGTCGAACACTGTCAAGAATTGGGAACGCCACAAAGTTACACCCGAGGAAGCCGAGGACGTTTTCTTTCGCGAGCCCCTGGTGGTACGTAGCGATGTCGGGCACTCATCGAGAGAAAAACGCTACCGGGCATTGGGGCTCACATCGCGCGGACGGATGCTCTTTGTCGCTTATACAATTCGCCGCAAGCTGATCCGGGTGATTTCGGTGCGCGATATGAATCGAAAGGAAGCTGAGGAGTTCACACGGCATGAAGAAGGTTCCTGAGTTCAAGAACGAAGACGAAGAGTTTGAGTTCTGGTCTTCAATGGGTGCGGGGGCCGATTCGACCCAATATGTCGATTGGTCCAAAGGCCGCCGCGTCAAGCTCGTCAAACTCAAGCCCACGCTGCGCACCATCTCCGTACGGCTGCCCGTGGCCATGGTTGAAGACCTGAAGATATTGGCCAATCAGCGCGACGTCCCTTACCAGTCGCTACTCAAGGTGTTCCTGGCCGAGCGGCTGGAACGGGAGAAGGCACGACGGATGGCTTCGTAGCCCCAGCAGCCAGGCCAACTTCACGCTCTTACGCCACCTTGATTTCCTGGAACAGATCAGGACGGCGATCCAGGACGCCGTCTGCCTCCCGCCCAACCCAACGTACCCAAACTCAGCACTACACACATCCACGCAAACACGTCCCCATGTTGCGTGTAGAACGTGACGTCGTCGCGGAAGCCGTACTGCGCCGGCAGCGCGTCCACCGCATGCCGGGGAATGCTCTGCCGCACGCGGCCATACGGATCGATGGCGGCGGTGACGCCGTTGTTGGTGTCGCGCAGAATCCAGCGGCGGTTCTCAATTGCCCGCATTCGAGCCATGTTCAGGTGCTGCCACGGCGCGCTGGTGTCGCCATACCAGCCGTCGTCGCTTATGTTCACCAGCACCTCGGCTCCGTTGCGCGCGAACAGGCGTACTTCGTCGGCAAACACCGCCTCGTAACAGATAAAGACGCCATAGCGGCGCACGATTCCCTTCTGGTCTGGAATGCGGAACACCATGCGCCGCGTGCCGCGCGAGAAGTCGCTGACCCGGCCCGTGAGCTTGTGCGCGAAGCTCACCCAGTTCTTGAACGGAATGTATTCGCCATAGGGCACCAGGTGGATCTTGTCGTAGCGGCCCATCTCCGCGCCGTCGGGGCGGAAGATCATGGCGGAGTTGTAATCGTGCCAGCCCTCGTCGCCGCCGGCCCACTCCGCGCCGATTCCGCCCACAATCAGCGGCGCCTGCTCCGCGTGCGCCACCGCTGCCATCGCATCCTGAAAGCGCGCATCGGCTTCGACGAATGGAGCCGGGGCTTCAGGCCATGCCACCAGGTCAGGATGCGTGGGGTATGGGGGGCAGTTGATCTCGCTCGTCGCCGCGCCGGTTTGCGGAATCCCGGCAATGTAGGTCTTGCACTGCTCGCTGCCGAGCTGTGTGAACTGCGCAATGTGCGCTGCCCATTGCGGGCCGGGCCAGTTGTTGTCGCCTTCGACATCGAGGTTGGGTTGGACGAGAACGGCCGTCGCGGTGGTCGGCGGATTCTCTCTGCCGTTCAAGATCGTCTTGCTGAGAACGAGTCCGCAGAAGCCGACTCCGAGAACCCAGACACCAGCGAGAAATAACCCAGCCCTTGCTCGTGCGCGGCGCAGAACCAGCCACACCAGCATCGCGTTCCACACCACCAGCACGAAGCTGATCCCGTAGACGCCGGTCCACGGCGCCAGCAGCGTCAGCAGCCGGTTATCCACCTGGGAATACCCAAGCTGATCCCACGGCACACACGTAATCCGCGCACCCGCCAACTCCACCGCCACCCACAGAAACGGCGCTGCAGCCAGTGCCCAACCCAGGCCGAGCTTCCGCTGAACCACGGCCATCCCCAGCCCGAACAGCCCGAAGTAGGCTCCCAGCACCAGGCTGAACGCCACCAGCAGCAGCACGGAGATGAAAGGGGCGATGCCGCCGTGGATCTCCATCGTGGCGTAGATCCAGTAGCAGTTGCCCATGTACCAGAGCACGCCGCAGAGGTAAGCCACGAGAAATGATTGCCGCAGCGGCCGTCGCGGGCTCTCGGCCATCCGTGCTACGGCCCAGATCACGGGAGCCAGTCCGAACCAAGCGAAGATGCTGCGCCAGGGCGGCATGGGGCCGGCCAGGGGAAACGGCAGTTCCAGCAAACCCGCGCTGACCACCGCGGCCGCCCATCGCATCCATTGCTTTTCGTACATATAGTCCGAGTGTATCGCGCACGCTTTTAGGGCTTTGCGCTCCAGAAATATCGACGCGCAAGGACCAGGCACCGCTCTCCCGCTCGCCTCACAGAGAATGGATCGGGCTCACGAATGCCGACTCCGTCGAAACGCAAGCCTGCTGAATCTGTTTCCACACCGTCCTTCCGCCGACCCTGGGTTTGGGAACTTTCAGAGATTGCACCATCCGATTTTGATACACGTTTGAAGCCAGCAGCCCTGCCTGAATTAAGTGTTGCGGTTTCAGTGATCTATGAATCCTTACGCCGCCCTGATTGACTACCGCCCCCATCGGCTCTAGACTCAGCCAAGGGCGGACACGGAAAGTACACGATTTCGCCCAAGGATTGGTTGCTGCCGGTGCAGTCGCCGGCTCTCAGTGATGGCCTCTTCGCGTACGACCGTAGCCCCGCCCTCCGACCGTGTTCGGCTCATCGTGGCATCTTCGGTGATGCTCACCTTTATATCCTTCTGGCGAGCCGCCGCCGTCGTCCTCAATGACCTTGGTTCGTCAGCTTTTTATGCCGGTGGCATCGCCGAACAGGCAATTGGCGCCTCCGCTCCCTGGTTCATCCTCGGCATCATGCTCTTCAGTTTCGCCGTACGCGCTGTGTACGTCGAAAGCTGCTCCATGTTCACCCGCGGCGGCGTCTACCGCGTGGTCAAGGAGGCCCTCGGCGGAGGATTTGCCAAGCTCAGTGTTTCGGCGCTGATGTTCGACTACATCCTCACAGGACCGATCTCCGGCGTCGCGGCAGGACAGTACATCATCGGCCTTGTGAATGAGTTGGCCATAGTCAGCTTGACTCACGGTTGGCTCCCCCCAGCCCTCACCGATGGGCACGGACACGCCTTCCAGTTCCCCGTCAACAGCACTTCCGCTCTGATTGCCGCGCTGGTCACCGCCTACTACTGGTGGCAAAACATCAAGGGCATCGAGGAGTCCACCGACAAGGCGCTGAGCGTCATGAAGATCACCACTCTAATGGTGCTCATGCTGCTGGTCTGGGGTGTGTACACGATCGTAGTGAAGGGTGTGCACCTGCCCCCAGCGCCTACACCCTCGAACCTGCATTTCAGCGCAGACGCGCTCGGATTCCTCAAGGGCACGCGTCTTGTGCCCATGTTCGGAATGTTCGGGATCTTGATGGCGTTCGGGCATTCCATTCTGGCCATGTCGGGCGAAGAGAGCCTCGCGCAGGTCAATCGCGAGATCGAGCACCCCAAGCTCAAGAACCTGAAGCGCGCCGCCATCGTCATCGCCATCTACAGCCTCGTGTTCACCGGCGGCGCCACGCTGCTGGCGTCCATGATCATCCCCACGTGGGAGCGGACGCACATCTATCAGGACAACCTGATCGCAGGCATCGCAATGTTTCTTGCCGGACCGGAGACCCTGAGATTCGCGTTCCGGATTTTCGTGGTGATTGTCGGATTCCTGATGCTCTCGGGGGCCATCAATACCTCGATCATCGGTTCGACCGGCGTGCTGCAGCGCGTGGCCGAAGATGGCGTACTCACCGACTGGTTCCGCACACCGCACCATAAATTCGGCAGCCCGTCGCGCATCGTCAACCTGGTCGTCGGATTGCAGATGTTCACCATCATCGCCACGCGGGGCAATGTCATCACCCTGGGTGAAGCCTATGCGTTCGGCGTGATCTGGTCGTTCACGTTTAACTCGCTGGCCATGCTGGTGCTGCGCTGGAAATACAAGGGCGAGCGCGGCTGGAAAGTCCCGCCGAATATCCGCATCGGGAAGACCGAGGTCCCCGTGGGCCTGATGTGCGTGTTCCTGGTGCTGTTCTCGACGGCGGTGACGAACCTGTTTACCAAGTCCGTGGCAACGGTCAGCGGAGTGGTGTTCGCCGCCGCCTTCTTCGTCATCTTCACCGTCAGCGAGAGGCAGAACCGGCGCAAGCACGCGCTCACCGCGCGCCAGATGAAGGACCACTTCCAACTGGAACACCAGGACACCATCAGCCGCGAATCGATCGAAATCCGTCCCGGCGGCGTGATGGTGACCATGCGCGATCCGGCAAATCCATTTGCGCTCAAGTGGTCGCTCGCGCGGCATTCCAGCGACGACACCGACGTGGTGGTGCTGAGCGTGCGCATCATGGGCGCCGGCGGGCCCGAGTTCCTTTCCGCCGAGGAACAGAGCTTTAGCGAACACGAGCAGATGCTCTTTACCAAGGCCATCTCGGTAGCGGAGAGTTTCGGAAAAACTGTCTCTCTGCTGGTGGTGCCGGCGGGCGATATCTTCGCCGCCCTGGCCCAGAGCGCCAATAATCTTGAAGTCGATTCGGTGGTCTCAGGCGTGTCGACGAAAATGTCGGCGGAGGAGCAAGCGTTTCATCTCGGGCAGGCATGGGAAGCTCTCCCGGAACCGAAGCGCCAGTTCAACTTCTTCGTCGTGGAACCCAGCGGCCAATCCAAGGTGTTCTATATCGGGCCTCACGCGCCGAACCTCAGCCCGGACGATGTTCAACTTGTTCACCGCCTATGGCTGAACATGCGGCGCGATCCATCTGCTTCTGACCTGCACCATAGCGACATCATCACTTATGCGCTCACGCGGCTTGCCGGCCAGTATGCCCGCGAGAAAATTGAGATTCTGCGCGACTTACGCAACTACAGGGCAGCCAATCTTCCGCCGGATTCCGGCCCCCCGGAACGTCCGCAGTTATCCGGGGCATCCCCGGAGCAACCGGCTCATTCGCCGCCACACGCGCGCTGATCCAGCGGCAAGTCATCCCTCATAGTTTTCGCCCCAGGTTTCCTCCTGGCCAAAGGAAGCATTTTTCCTTTGTCAATGTCACACGTGTGTGCGTATGTTGAGGGGAGTCACATGTCTCAGCCGAGGGTATAGACAGACACAACATAGATCCCCCGGAGCATACGATTCAGTGGCAATTCAACCCGTGGAACAAAGTAAGGAGAAACTCCGTGGCACTCACTGACATACTTTCCCAGATCGATCGCGAAATTGCTCTTCTGCAGCAGGCACGTGCATTGCTCGCAGGAGCAGAAACCCGTCCAAAGAAATCGCCGGCCAAATCATCCCCGGCAAAGAAACGGCGCCTGAGTCCGGAAGGCCGGAAGCGGATTGCCGAGGCGGTAAAACGGCGCTGGGCCGAACAAAGAAAGGCGGCGGCAAACAAATAGCCGCACAAATTCCATACAGAAACCGAAGGGCTGGCGCACCACGCCGGCCCTTCGTTCTTATGTGTCCGAGCCGACAGCATTTACCGCGTCTGCTTACACCGAATCTCCCGGCGACCAGTGCTCCACCTTCACGTTGGTAGGCACCAGGCTGGCCAGTTCCTGCGGCGTTCCGGTCAGTGCGGGGAAAGTGCCCCAGTGAATCGGCAGAATCGTCTTTGCGCCCAGCAATCGTGTCGCATAAGCCGCTTCTTTCGGATCCATCGTGTAAAAGCCGCCGATGGGAAGCATGGCCACCTCGGGCTTATATAGCTCGCCGATGATGCGCATGTCGCCAAACACATTCGTATCGCCTGCGTGATAGAGCACAGGGCCATCGCCCGTCTCGAGCACATAACCGGCAGCTACACCGACGTAGTGAGTGCCTTGCGGGTCCTGCGCCCCCGAGGAGTGATGCGCAGTCACCATGGTGGCAGAAAGCTCTCCGAGCTTCACCGTTCCACCCAGGTTCATGCCGATGGTCTTTTCCACGCCTTGTTTTGCGATGTAGTCGGCAAGCTCGTAAATCGCAACCACCGTCGACCCATGCTTCTTCGCCACCGGTGCAGCGTCGGAGATATGGTCGCCATGCCCGTGCGTCAGCAGCACATAGTCGATCTTTGCGGGAAGCTCGAAGCTCTTCGGATATTTCGGATTGTTCTGAATAAACGGATCGATCAGTATGTTGGTGCCCTTCGCTGTCTGAATCAGGACAGTCGCGTGGCCCAGCCAGGTAATCCGTGCCATCTGTCGTCTCCTCTGAAGCTAGGATGCCACACGCCGCCTCCGCGACATCCCGGCCGCAGCGTCAGATTTTCATCACCGTTTTCACGGCGGGCGCCCCGTCGATCGCCTGCGATACTTCCGCGTCCGCAGCGATCGCATTGGCGACCTTCTCCACGATTTTCTGGTCTGCGTCCGATGCGTGGCCCACGCGAACCGGGTAGAGCACCACCAACTGAAGGCCGTCGTTGAACTGCAGGCGCGATTCGACCTTGGGCGCCGGTACGGCCGTGTCCATCCACGCTTCGGTAACCGCGTGCTCGCGCTCGATCTGCGGCTTGTACTCGCCGTACACTTCTTCCACGGCCCCGCGGATCTTGGTCATTGCGGCGTCGTATTTCGCTCCCGGCTTCAGCTTCACGGTCATCTCGTGCCATACATAATTGGTGCCGGGAATCTGCTTGTAGAGAGGAGTGCCCGTCTGGAACAGCACCGAGTTGGCGAACACCGCGACACGCCCCGTGGGATGAAGCTCATTTCCCGTGCCGGCCAGCTCCAGCATGTAGAAGCGCGCCAGGCCCACCTCCACCACTTCGCCCGTGACATTGGCAACGGTGATGCGATCGCCCACCTTCACGCCGTATCGGCCAACGATGAAGAAGTACGCCGCCACCGACAGCAGAATGGTCTGCAAGCCAACGGCGATGCCCGCCGTGATGAACCCGGCAAACGTCGCCAGCGAGCTGAACTGGGTCACAAATCCCAGAATGATCACAAGGCCGCTGAGAAACCCCACCACGATGCGGCGAACCAGCAGCAGTTGCCGCCGCCTGCGCAGATCCTGCACATACCGCGTCGCCGCGCGCCGCCAGATTTCACCCAGCACCAGCACGAACACAAGCGCGGCACCAATGAGCGCCAGGCGAATGACCAGCGAGTGAAGGATTCCGCGGCGCTCAAGGTCTACAGCCGCGCGCCATGACAACAGATTGCCCTGCGCCTGCTCCAGCAGAAGAATCTCCTGGCTGATGGGAACGGACACTCCGCTGATGGTCTTGAACGCGTCGGTCAACTGGTCGTAAGTTTTGCGGATTGCAAGCCGATCTTCGCTCGGACCGGAAGCTCCCCTTTTTGCTTCGGCGCCTGCGTTTTGCGCAGCCTCTGCCGCGTCCTCGTCTTCGAGCCTGCGGCCTTCCTGCACGGTGGCGCGAAGAATGTTGACCAGGGGCGCTCGCAGGCCCTGCGCCTGGTCATGCAGTTTCTTGATCTCCTCCTGCCGATCATCGATGGCGCGCATTGTGGCCATAAGCTGGAACAGCACCTGCGCCTGCGTGGTTACGCCCGCATCGCGCAGAGAGCCAATGTTCTCGAGCGAATTGGCGACCGGCTTCACCTTGTTATCGACTACTTCGGGAACCGCGTGCTGCAGCTTGTCAATCTGCCCCTGAAGGCTGCTGTTCGATTGCGCGAGCGAGACTCCCGCCACCTTCGAAAGGGCCTCAGCTTCCGCTGCCAGCAGCTCCGCTTCCCCCGCAATATCCTGTTTCTGCTCGAGCAGCGGACCGCGCGCGGCCGGTCGCGCCGTGGCGAGTTGCTTCTCCACCGCCGCGGAGCGCGTCTGCAGGTCGCGTATCTGCTGCGCCACGCGGGCCTGCGCATTCCGCATCCGCTGCGCCGTGCCTTCCACGGGTTGCTGTGCGGCTGTTCCGGTAGCGCCCTCGATGCGCGCAAGAAGAGCAGCCTCATCGCGCGCTGATTGAAACGCGAGTTGCGCGACTTGCCGCGCAATGCTCTGCGCCTGCTCAGCGTAGAGGATATCGCTCGCATCGCCGGATTTCTGGATGGGCGTAGCCGTCATGCGGTAGAAGCGGATGACTTCGCCCAGGTGCTCCACGATGTCTTTCGAGCGCTGCGCAACATCGATTCCCTGCGTGAGAGATGCAGGCAACGGCTTGGGCAGGGCTTCAAGGTGGAGAGCCGTCACCGGCTTGGGCGCGGTCGGCTGGCCGGGCGCCGCTCCGTTGGCAGCCTGCGCCGATCCTGCAGCGTTCGGCGGCTCTCCTGAAACCGGCTTCTCGCCCGCCGGAGCCGTTTTCTGCGCGTGCGCCGGCGACTTGGGGGCCTTACCAGCCTGACTAATGCCGCCCGCGGCCGCGACAAGGGCAAGCGAGAGCACCAGGGCAATGCGCGCACACTGCCGGCCGGCATTTCTCAAAGCGAGTCGATCCATGACCATTGGACTCCGAACTGAGGCCCCGATTCGAACCTAACTGTTGCTCATTTTAAAGCCTCTATTGGTAGGGGATCCCTGCCGGGTCGTACCATGGACTGCGAACCATCACGACAGCTTTTTGCGCTTCCGGCGACTAAGCATTTTCCGGGGGAAATCAGATCATGACTGGGACCCGTAACTGGGGATGGCCATTTCGATTATCGCTCACAGCATTGCTCGCCGGAATACTTGTCCTCGTCGCCGCTGCCCCTTTAGCGAACGCTCAGTCCGAGCCACAAGCTGCGACCGAGGGTGCAGGCGAGGCCACGCAACAGAACCCTGCTCCCGGCGAAAAGACACCGACTCTTACCTCGAACGTGAATGAAGTCTCGCTCGATCTTGTCATTCACAACAAGAGCCACGAACCGGTTCTCAATCTCAAGCCCGATGACCTCGTCGTTCTCGATGACGGGAAACCGGTCAAGCTGACCGGCCTGCACCTTATCTCTGCTGACACTCCGAACGCGCCCGGGCACATGGTCACGCTGGTGTTCGACAGCTTTCGCGGGCCCATCTCCAAAAGTGCGCACACCATGGCCGATCGAGTGCTCGCCGCGCTGCCCGCCCAGGGCTTCTCCTTCGCGGTCATGGATTTCACCAATCGCCTGCGCCTCGTGCAGGGGTTCACCAGTGATCGTGCCGTCGTCGAAAACGCCGTTCGAGTGGAAACCGACAGCAATGCCATCGAGATGGCCACGACGCTTTCCCAAGCCATCGATGTCGCGATTGACAAGAAGGCCGACGCAGCCCGGAACACCGAAGTAGCCAAGGCCGAAAAGGATATCATTTCGATTGCGCAGACCGGCGCGGACACCGCGGGCCGTCATGTGGACTTCACTGAGCGCGCACGTGCGCAGGCGCTGCTCCGCGCCCTGCAGGACACGCCGGAGATTGCCCAGAAGCAGAAGGCGTGGCTGAATCTTGCCGGCCTTATGGCGCTGGCGCGCGCGCAGCAGCGCATGACCGACCGCCGCGCAATCATTTACTTCACCATCAATCGCATGATGGACCCGGCGTCCGAGCGCATGCTCAAGACCATTGCCGACGTCGCAACCGAGGCCGGGGTGTCGCTTTACACCGTCGATCTGGACGCAACGCCGCACAATCGGCCCTCCGATGGACCTAATGCGCGGTTCAACGGAGTGGGTCAGGTCGGAACCCCCGCGCAGGAAAGCTCTCTGCCCATCCAGGGCGAGGCGCCTCCGCCACCGGCCGCTCCCATAGGACCCCGCGCGCCGAGTCCGCAGCCTTCGTCCGGAGCCGCGCCCGTCTGGACCTGGCGCCAGGACGTGGCCGTCATGACGGACTTCATGCGCAGCAGCGGCGAAGACCGGACTGACCCGTTCGCAGATAATCGCAACCAGCTCGCGGGGCTGTCGCGCGCCACCGGCGGCATCTACATTGACGCGCTGAACAACACGCGCAAACCCATCGAACGCATGGCGCAGGACCTCACAACTTACTACCAGGCGACCTACGTGCCGCCATTCAAGGACTACGACGGCAAATTTCGCAAGGTGGAAGTGAATTCGATTCGCGCCGGCGTGACGGTAAAAACGCGAGCGGGCTACCTGGCGCTGCCGCCAAACATGGAGACCGCGGTCCATCCCTTCGAACTGCCGCTGCTCAAGGTTCTTGCGGGACCCGAACTGCCCGCCGCCCTCAAGCTCCGTGCCGGCGTGCTGCGTTTTGGCGACCTGCCCGACGGCAATGCCAGCGCACTCGCCATCGAGTTGCCGCTTTCAGAATTGCAGGTGAAGGCCGACCCGCAGAGTAATGTGCCCGAGGCGCGTGTTGCCGTGGTGGCGCAGGTGAAAGACGCCTCAGGCGTGGTGGTGGAGCACTTCAGCGAAGATCTGGTGCGGCGCGGTGTGGCCCAGACGCTAGCTCACGATCCCCTCGCCACAGTCTCCTTCACGCACTCGTTTCTGTCTTCACCCGGCAAATACACGCTTGAAACCGCGGTTGTGGATCAAAACAGCCATCAGACGGGCGCCAGGCGCACATCGTTCGAAATCGCCGCAACGTCAGAGCCTGTCGGTCTCAGCGATATGGTCCTGGTGCGATCGCTCGAACCGCATTATGCCGAGCAGGAAGATCCGCTGCAACCTCTCCGCTACGACCACCAGAACATCGTTCCCAACCTGGCCGATGAGGTCGGGGCGAATACGAAGAACGCCTCGGTGTTTTTCATGTTGCACCCCGACGCTAAATCGAGCGCTCCACTCACGCTTGAAATGGAGCTGGATCACAACGGCCAAAAAGGAGATCGCAGCTTCCTGTACCAGGTGAACCAAGCGCGGTCGGCCATCCCCTACATGGCGCGCATCAGCGCCGGCGAACTGGCTCCCGGCGATTACAGCGTGACCGCTTTCGTCACCCAGGGTACGGAAAAGAGTACGCAAACGAAGACCTTTCACGTGGAGGGCGTCTCTGCCGCACCGCCATCTTCGGCTCCCGTTATGGCGGTGGGCGATGAAGAGATTCCCTTTGGCAATGCGCTGCCTCGGACCACAGCGCCAACGCCATCCACAAAACTCGCCATCACGCCCCTGACTGCGCCCGGGCCCCCGCCTTTGCCCGGTGAGGCCCGTCAACTTCTCGAGAGCGCGCGGGCAAACGCACTGGACTTCAGCCGTTTATTGCCGAAGTTCGCGTGCACCGAAACGACCCGGCGGTCCGTGGATCGCAATGGAAACGGGCACTGGCAGACTGCCGACGTGCTGGTGGAAGAACTCGATTATCGCAATCACCAGGAGCAGCGGACGCTCACCGAACGGAACGGGGTCGCGGCCACCGACGCCGATCGCACCGCGCTCAAAGGCACCGTGTCCTCGGGTGAATTTGGCGGTGTGCTGCGCGCCGTCTTCAACCCGGACTCGCAAGCGACGTTTTCCTGGAAGCACACCGATGCGCTGCTTGCCGGGACGGTGGAGGTGTTCGACTACAAAGTAGACCAGGCCCATTCGGCATTCCAAGTCAAGGACGCCAATGGCAAGCAGTCCACCGTAGGGTTCCACGGTGAGGTGTTTATTGAGAGCGCCAGCCGGCGCGTAC
>Ga0134126_10009965_pt1 | contig 11979 bp, 11 predicted proteins | sample KB31752_FD_96881 | JGI IMG/M metagenome (GOLD analysis project Ga0134126, IMG submission 96881) | Terrestrial soil microbial communities with excess Nitrogen fertilizer from Kellogg Biological Station, Michigan, USA - KB3-175-2 | ecosystem: Environmental > Terrestrial > Soil > Unclassified ...
GGAGTTTGTCGGGATCGAGAAACATAAGCGGAATGTTGTGCGAACGTAGCTTTCCTTCGAAAATTCAATCGCGCTCGGGCCGGGCAGGCCTGACCCTACACAAAATTTGTGGTCAGTCGTAGGGGTAAGGCATGCCGCGCCCGCGCAGCTTCAATCAGTTCATCGCCTTGTGTGCAACGGTTCATGCAAGCGAGCATCGCGATTCATTCGGTCTTTCGCCGTCCTTCCCTGGGAAAACGAAAGGGCCGCGCTTTCGCGCGACCCTACCATTCTCTCGAATTGCCGGAGCGGGATCGAGTTATTCTTCTTTTTCGACAACGACGGTAATCTCCGTCGGGACTTCCCGATGCAGTCTCACCGTGACTTTGTGCTCGCCAAGAGTGCGGATCGGCTCATCCAGCACGATCTTGCGGCGGTCGACATGAAAGTTCTGCTTTTCCAGCCCTTCCGCGATGTCCCGGCCCGTAACCGAGCCGAATAGCTGGTCGTTTTCGCCGACTTTGTGGCGGAACGTGAGCGTTACGCCGGTCAGCAGCTTCGCAAGATCCTCGGCATCGACTTTGATTTTCGCTTCCTTACGCAGCCATGCCTGACGCTCCTGCTCCACGATTTTGCGATTGGCGTCGGTGGCGGGAACCGCCAGTTTCTTCGGCAGCAGATAATTGCGGGCGTATCCATCGGCCACTTTTACGATGGAGCCGCGCTGGCCGAGCTTCTCGAGATCTTCTCTCAGAATGATTTCCATTGGACCTGGACTCCTCCCGCCTACATCTTCGACGCGAACGGGAGCAGGGCGATATTACGCGCCTGCTTGATCGCTTCGCTCAGCCGCTTCTGGTGCGGCGTGCATACGCCCGAAATGCGCCGGGGCGTAATCTTGCCGCGCTCCGAGATAAAGCTGTTCAGCATGCGAACTTCTTTGTAATTGATATCGTCGACTTTCTCGACGCAGAACCGGCAGACCTTTTTCCGGCGGAAGTATTGCTTCTTGCCGGTAGCGATGGCTTTGTCGCCGCCGGTCGGCCGCTGTGAAGCCGCGATCGGACGGCCACCTCTTGTTTCTGGCATAGTATTTTTCCTTGGGTGTTCCTTCCGTCGTTACTTCTGTTCCGGTTGAGCGGGAGCTCCGGGTGTCGGGGCCCCGGGAACGGGTGTTGCCGGCTCGCTCGGGAGCAAAGGGGCCGCGACAGCCGGCGCTTCCGGCTTCGGTGGCCGCCGTGCCGCCCGCTTCTCGCGTTGCTTTTTCCTCTTCTCGATGCGCTTCAGCTTTTCGTCAATCCGAACCGTCAGGAATTTGACGACCAGATCGTTTACCCGGAGCCGGCGCTGGATTTCCTTCACCGCCTCCGCGCCAGCCGAAAACTGCAGGAGTATGTAATGGCCCTCGGTCAGCTTTCCAATGCGATAGGCCAGCCTGCGGACGCCCCACTTTTCGGTTTTGTCAAGCGTACCGCCTGTTTGCGCAATGATATCCTTCAACTGCTCGACCAACGGATCGATTTGCTCGTCCGTTGCATCGGGCCGAACGATGAACAACTCTTCGTAAATTCTCATTCTTCCTCGTCTTTTAAACCTCGGGCGCGACGATTAAACCTCGTCATGGACTTAATGGCGCCTTCGGCAACTATGGACTCGACCGCCTCCGCGGCATACGTCAGCATCTCGTCCAAATCCTCTTTCAACGCCCGCTCCAAGGGAGCGAGCACATACTGCGCTGTATCTTCGATTTCATGATCCGGCCGGATGCCGATACGCACCCGCGCGAACCAGTCGGTGCGCATTTCCGCGATCACCGACTTTACTCCATTATGCCCGCCGGCCGAACCCTTCTTCTTAATTCGTAGCGCTGTCCACGGTAAATCGATATCGTCGTAAACGAGCACCAGATCCTTATGACTCAACCGCCGGTTCTGCATGACGGCTTTTGCGCTGGCGCCGCTCCGATTCATGAACGTCTGCGGTTTCGCCAGAATGACGTCACGGCCGCGAATCTTCCCCGTTCCCGTGAGCGTTACACCTTCGTTGCTCTTAATCCGAATTCCATTCCGTTCCGCCAACCGGTCCAGCACCATAAATCCCATGTTGTGCGGTGTCTGTTCATACCGCAGGCCGGGATTTCCCAGCCCCACGATGAAGTACGTCCTGGAACCCGCCTCGACCTCCGCATCGGGCGTTTGTTCCATTTCGGTTTGCCCTGCCGAAGCGAAGGATTCGAGTTTTTCAGCCATCTACCGGATATTCGGCAGCAATACGCAGGAAGATTACTTCTTCTTGCTTTCCTCGGCGGCCTCTTCCTTCTTGCCCTTCTTGACAACTTCCGGTTCCGCGGCCGCTGGGGCTGCTTCAGCCGCCGCCGGTTCCGCTTCGGCTTTGAGAGACACGACGTGGGCCACGACGGTATCGGCCGTTCCCAGCAACTTCATCGTGCCCGACATCGGGATATCGGAGACGCGAATGCTTTGTCCGATCTGTAATTCGCTTACGTCAAAGTCGAATTGTTCGGGAATCTCGTCGGGCAGGCATTCGATTTCCACTTCGCGCGTTACAAGTTCGAGCAATCCGCCCTGCAACTTCACGCCTTTGGGGTCGCCATGCGTAACAACCGGAATCATGACGTGAATGCGCTTCGTAAGATCTATCCGCTTAAGATCCACGTGCAGCAAATTGTCCTTGATCGGGTCGTGCTGCCAGTCGACTATCATGACTGGCGTCTTCTCGCCGCCGGCCAGTTCGAGATTGAAAATCGTGTTGTGGCCCGTTTTGCTGTTGAGAATTTTCGACAGCTCTTTGGGATTCACGGCAACCGCCTCGGGCGTACCGGGATCACCGTAAAGAATCGCCGGCATCGAGCCTTTCGCGCGCAACCGCCGGGCTTCATTCTTGCCGCGGGAATCCCGAGCTTCCGCGGCGATTGTAATATCTTTTCTCATTTTCTTCCTCATTACCAGGGCGCCGGCCTGCCGCTACATTCCGAGCCGCGAAACCTGGTTTGATTTGTACCGCCAAACCTAAATAAATAACGTGCTTACCGAACCACCTTCGTGTATCGACTGGATGGCGCGGCCAAGCAATGGAGCTACCGACAGCGTGCGAATCTTACCGCAAGCCGCCACCCGGGGATTCAGCGGTATCGAGTTCGTCACCACCAATTCCGCTAACGGCGAGGCCTCCACACGCTCAACCGCCGGTCCCGATAAAACCGCGTGCGTGGCACAAGCGGAGACACCCGCCGCGCCCTGGGTCAACAATGCCTCAACGCCTTTTACCAGCGTGCCGGCCGTATCCACGAGGTCGTCCACGATCAAACAATACTGCCCACGAACATCGCCGATGATGTTCATTACCTCGGCTATATTCACTTCGGTTCGCCGCTTATCGATAATCGCGAGCGGCGCATTCAACCGTTTCGCGAAGGCGCGGGCGCGTTCCACCCCGCCGGCATCGGGCGAAACGATTGTGAGATTACCCGTCCACCGCGATTCAAAATACTCCACCATCACCGGCGCCGCGAATAAATGATCCACAGGAATATCGAAAAATCCCTGGATTTGAGCGGCGTGGAGATCCAGAGCCAGAATCCGGCTTGCTCCAGCCCGCTCGAGCAGACTGGCAACCAGCTTGGCCGAGATTGGCATGCGCGGCTTGTCCTTCCGGTCCTGCCGCGCATACCCATAATAGGGTAACACTGCCGTGATGCGTTCCGCACTAGCCCGCTTCAGCGCGTCGATCATCAGCAGCAATTCCATGATGTTGTGATCGACGGGGGTGCAGGTGGGCTGGACGACAAAAACGTCCGCCCCTCTCACATTCTCTTCAATCTGCAGATGCGTTTCGCCATCCGCAAACCTGCGGATCATGGCCGAACCCAGCGGACATCCCAGACTGTCGCAGATCTCCTGAGACAGCGGCACGTTCGCTGTGCCCGAAAATACCTTGAAATGGTTATAACTCGCTCGTACCGGTCGCGGAGCAGCCATTAGTTGTCTGTATCTTCCCCTTTTTGGCCTACGCCACTTGCTGACGCGCGCGGTTCAGTGCTGTTCAAAGGCCTTTTCATCAGGCCGGGAAACTCGCTTGCGCCGCGTCTCCCAGCGCCCGGCGCCAAGCCGCGCAGTAGCCGGCTCGCGGCAAGAATCGCACGGGGTAGGCCCAACCTGCCGGAAAGCGCCCTGCTGCGGTCTTTGCCTCCGCCACGCTGGCGAAAATACCGAAGAGCGCCGACCCGCTACCCGTCATTAAGGCTGGTTTTGCGCCTAAGCGCTTCAGTTTTTTGGAGAGCGACGCCAACTCTGGATGCACCGAAAAAACAGCCTTTTCGAAATCGTTTTTGAGATGCAGACGACCGAGAGCGGCCCGATGCAATCCCCAGGCGATGGCCTGAAACTCTCCCAGAATAGGCAACACATCGTGCGAAGTCAATGAATCTGTAATATTCGAACGGGGGCGCGTGTGAACGCCTCGTTCTAACGACCGGTAGGCGTCAGACGTAGACACATGTACGCCGCTCGCGACCACCAGCGCAGGGAGCGCGCCAATGTCGGGCAGCGGGTACAATTCCGTGCCCCGCCCCAACCCCAGAGCCGTTCCCCCATATAGGAAAAACGGCACATCGCTACCGAGCGCGGCCGCGATCTCGTGAAGCTGGCCCTGAGGAACCGATTTGCCGGCCAGCACCGGAAGCGCGCGTAGCACGGCGGCGGCATCGCTCGACCCGCCTCCGAGACCGGCGCCCATCGGAATTCGCTTGCGGAGGAACAAACGAACCCAAGCCGTCATTCCCAGGCGATCCAGAACGGCCCGGGCGGCTCGTAGAACGATATTGTCTTCTATATCGATCGAGCTATCGAGAATTAATTCGGTGCGCCGGGCCCGGCGGAATTCGATACCGAGCGTCTCGCGTAAGCTGATGGTTTGAAAGATGGTTCTGATCTCGTGGTATCCGTCGGGGCGCTTATGAAGAACCCGCAAATCCAGGTTCAACTTGGCAAATGCCGGAACCTCGACGTGAAGCGTGCGGCCAGCGTCCGTAACCCTGCGACCCGATGTCATCCGAGGCGCCGCCACAAACCTGACGTGAACTGAAAAATCACGGGGAGATCAGTACTTGATGAGAGAGAACAGGTCGTAGTTCTTGAGCTTCTCGCGCCCCGGCAGGAACGACAATTCAATTACGAAGCCTAGCCCGGAAACCTTGCCGCCCAACGACTCGACCAGCTTCGCAACGGCGGAAGCAGTGCCGCCGGTAGCCAGCACGTCGTCGATAATCAGCACATTTTGACCAGGCTCAATCGCATCCGCGTGAATTTCCAGGCTGTCGGAGCCATACTCGAGGGCATACTCGACGCTGCGCCGTTGATATGGCAGCTTTCCCGGCTTGCGAACGGGAACGAAACCGGCTCCGAGCGCCAGCGCCATGGCGGGCGCAAAAAAGTAGCCGCGCGCCTCTATGCCTACGACAACATCGACAGGTTTCGCCGCATAGTGATCTTTTAGACGTTCAATCGTCTCGTGGAAGCCGTCTTTATCTTTTAAAAGAGTGGTGATGTCGTAGAAATTGATTCCGGGTTTCGGAAAATCCGGAACCTCCCGGATCAACTGCTTCAGATGGTCCATGTTGATGAAGGGCGATGAGGGCGCGAATCCGTCATTGTAGCAGGGGGGACAAGCGGATCGCGGTCATTAGGCTCCTAACGGGACGTTGGCGGCGGGTTTTTTCTCCTTAAAATGCACCCTTGGAGGAGAAATTGCCTGTAACTCCAGCCGTGAGCCGAATTCGGCCGAATTTGCGAAGATGGCGTGACCCTGGCGCGGCAAAGAGTCCGCCCGTGGGAACGGACTGTCACGAAAACGGACAGGAGTTCTGAAGCTATGTCTTTTTCCGATTTGAAATATGCGGCCCGCACTCTGCGCAAAAGCCCCGTGATAACGATTACTGCAATAGCCGCTCTGGCGCTCGGCATTGGCGCGAACACCGCATTGTTCAGTGTTGTGAACGCAGTCTTATTGCGGCCCATGAACTATCCGCATGCGGAGCGCATCGTGGAGATCACACGCTCCTTTCAGGGCGGCAAGTTTAACTCGCCGTCCGTTACCGCCACGAAATTCGATTTCTGGCGCACGCAGAACCAATCGTTTGAGGCAGTCGCCGCGTACGATTTCCTGCCGTTGGGGATCAATCTTACCGGTCGGGGGGAGCCGCAGAGGTTGAGCAGCTTACCCGTCACGGCGGGGTTTTTTCAGGTATTAGGCGTACAGCCTTTTCTTGGGCGCTCTTTCAGCGAATCCGAAGACAAACCGAGCGCGGGGCACTTTGCCGTTATCAGCTATGGGTTGTGGCAGCGACTGTTTGATGGCGACCGGCACGCCGTCGGGAGAACTGTGACGTTGAACAACGCCGGCTACACTGTTCTGGGCGTCATGCCGCGCGATTTCGATTTCCCCGAAGCAGCCGACGTCTGGACGCCAATACAACTACAAATCGATCCGGCGGATTACAGCAACAACTATAAGGTAATCGGCCGCCTGAAATCCGGCGTCTCGCTCCAGCAAGCTGCCGAAGACATGCGTCTCGTGGGACAGCACTTCCGCCAGCGGTTCAGCAGCGCGGCGATGGACGATACGGAAGACGTGAGCGTCATCGGTTTTCATTCCTGGATCGTCGGGAATGTCCGGCCGATGCTACTCGTCTTAATGGGCGCGGTTGGTTTTGTTCTGTTGATCGCCTGTGCGAATGTGGCCAATTTGCTACTTGCGCGTTCCGCCGCGCGGCGGCAGGAGATGGCGGTCCGCGCCGCCTTGGGCGCGAGCGGCGGGCGTCTGATGCGCCTTCTATTTACGGAAAGCCTGCTACTCTCGCTCGCAGGCGCAGCCCTCGGCATCCTAGTTGCGCAGTCGTCACTGCCGCTGTTGCTTGGGCTTGCGCCGGCCAATCTACCTCTGTTGCCGCGAGTGAGCATCGATTGGGGTGTCATTCTGTTTGCTGTCGCCATCGCGGTTCTCACCGGATTCCTGTTCGCCTTGTTCCCTGCCCTGCAAAGCATGCGGCTGGGCATTGGCAATCCTTTACGCGATTCTGGCAACCGCACGACCGCAAATGCCTCCGCGGATCGCGCCCGCCAGGTGCTAGTGGTGGCCGAAGTGGCTATTTCTTTGATTCTTCTGATTGGCGCCGGCCTGCTCATTCAGACGTTCAAGAACCTCAGCGGAGTCGATCCCGGCTTTGATACGCGCCATGTCCTGACAACGCAGATGTCGCTGAGCGACGACAGATTCCGCAAGACAGCGGCTGTGGCGCAATTGACAAACAGGATCGTGACACGGCTCGAAGCAATGCCTGGTGTCGCCGCCGTTGCGACCACGATTACTTTGCCGACTGAAATTGGCCCGGACCTCTCATTCGAGATCGTCGGCCGCCCACCTTCGAACCAAGTGCTGGATGAACAGTGGCGCAGCATCACACCGCACTATTTCTCGGCGCTGCAAATTCCGGTTGTCGCCGGCCGCGCGTTCACGCTACAAGATACGCAGCAATCCCGCGCCGTCGTCATCGTGAATGAAGCGTTTGCACGCAAACACTTCCCCAAGCAGAGCCCCATTGGCCGGCAGATTCTCATTGGGCGCGGTTTGGGGCCGATATTTGCCGATCGTCCCCGGCAAATTGTCGGAGTTGTGGGTGACACGCGCGATATCGGATTGGGCGCTCCTCCTCCGCCTATACTCTACGAGCCCTTGGCACAGGTTCCGAATGGCCTGATAGGCTTGGACAATCAACTGGCGCCCCTGAACTGGGTGATTCGTACTTCCAGCGGCGCTATGCCAACAGCAGAGCAGATTCGCCGCGAAACCTTAACGGCCTCTGGCGGCGTTCCGATGGCCGAACCGCGCCTGCTCGAACGTGTGGTGGGCGCATCGATCTCGCGCCAGCGATTCAGCATGGCCCTGCTCGCGATCTTTGCCGGCCTCGCGATGCTGCTCGGGGCAATCGGAATCTACGGAGTAATCTCTTATTCGGTGGCGCAGCGCACTCGCGAACTCGGCATCCGCAGCGCGCTCGGCGCGACCAGAGGCGATCTTTTGAGGCTGGTGATTGGACAGGGCATGTGGCTGGCCGGCATTGGCCTAACGGTAGGGCTATTCTCCGCCCTAGGCCTCACGCAGTTTCTGAGAGGGATGCTGTACGGGGTCACGGCATTCGATCCCGTAGTGCTTATCAGCGTCACTGCTTTGTTGGCGGCGGTTGCACTGGCGGCCTGCTGGTTCCCGGCACGCAGAGCCGCTCGCATCGATCCGGCCGTTGCATTGCGCCAGGACTGATGAGCTTACGCCGATGAGCGCCGTACGAGCCGGTCACCAAAGGACGTGATTCCTGGCAGGAAGGTCCCGAATAATGCCTCATCGCGGGAACCGCTGAGGTCCTCCCGCACATTGCGTTCACGTTAACGAAAACCTCACGCATATCGCGTGAAAATGGCCGTATCCACAGGCGTATCGCCTATCGGCACCATAGCGAATAACGAAGCGCCTGTTTTCAGACGAGTCCCCTTGATGTTCGGAATCCGGATCACGGCCATGTCGCCGCTCGATTCATTCAGAATGAGCGCGTATTGCTGATCTGGAGTTATCGTGATCTGTTTTGGTTGCTGCCCCGCCTGTGTCAACGCGATCATCTTCCGGGTATCTACGCTCAAGATGCTGATCTCTGAGCCAGTCCGGCTGGCGACAAAGAGATACATAGGATTGGGACCAGAACAGGCCATGGCGCCGGGAGTTCGCCCTGCGAGCACAGTTTGCTCTACCTCAGGCGTGTGGAACGGAAAAACGATGGCGATCCCGTCCATGCCGCTGCCCGAGACGAAGAGCTGTCCACCTTGGTCCGCGCTGAAACAGAGGTTCTCCGGGCGCATCGCGAGAGGCAGTTCGCAAATGGTCTGAAGAGTCTGGCTGTCGAGCGCCACCAGTGTGCGCTCGCGGTAATTCGCAACCAGCAGAATCTGGCCATCCGAGCGAAACCGCAGGTTTCCAAGCTCCCCCGCAAGTTGGGTGTGGACGCGTTTGCCCGTGGCGAGTTCGATGCACTCCACCATGCCGCTGGCGCCTTCTGAAATCGCCGCGTAGATGCGGTTTGTCCCGGAATAGAAGCACAGGTCCAAATCCAGCGGCTCGTTTTCCAGCCGGACGCGCCGGACAATTCGATGGCTCTCTACGTCCGCAAGAATGAGTTCGTGGCTCTTGCCGGAGATCGCGGCCAGCATCTTCCCGTCTGGGGTGAGGCGAATGGAATCGACACGATCGGCAAGCCGGACCGACGCCTTTTTTGCCAGACGCTCAATGTCCAGCAGGTGAACGGTTCCGGTTGCGGGGGTCAGCGCGTAGCCTTGCCTGGAATCCGCGATGACCACCGACGGTGAAGCATTCAGCCCGATCTTCTTCGCCACTTGAAACGAGTTGAGGTCGACGGCGGCCACGGAGTTCTCGCCCGCCGTGCTCACCAGCGCGTATCCCGGATACCCGGTTGCCCGGCTCCGGCCACAGGCGGAAGCGATAGTGAATGCGCTGCCGGCAAGCAGACTGCGGCGGGTAAATTTACTGTCCATGGGACTGAGACTTGTTTTTGCTAGCCCGGCAGGCGATTCCACGGCAGAGATTTCCGGCCTCGTAAGGCCAGTGAACGCCCTGCCCGCGCAGTCGATGAAAGCGGAGATTCACGTGATCTAGTACTCGTGGTATTCCTATGTTACTCTCGTGAGTGATCGCGGGGGGAGCCTCGCCCTCCGTGTGCTTCTTGCGCATTGTCTGAGCTCGGTTCCGAGCCGTTGCGAAAGCTGCCATCCACGGGTCGCGATCAGTAAGGGACCAAGCTCTTTTCATGAATTTCAGGTCTGTTTTTAGCCTTATTTCTTCCGATCTTGCCATCGATCTTGGCACGGCGAATACGCTGGTTTTCGCCAAAAGCAAGGGCGTTGTCGTGAATGAGCCGTCCATCGTCGCCATCAACAAAACCAATGGCGAGGTGGAAGCCGTCGGCAAAGAGGCCAAGGAAATGGTGGGGCGCACGCCTGGAAACATTGTCGCGATCCGTCCCATGAAGGACGGGGTTATCGCGGACTTTAAAGTCACCGAGCGCATGTTGAACTATTTCATCCAAAAGGCGCACGGACGCAAAATGCTGGTGCACCCGCGTATCGTCATCGGTGTTCCGAGCGAGATCACACAAGTCGAAAAAAGAGCCGTGATCGACTCCGCCTATCGCGCCAAAGCAAGCGAAGTACACCTGGTGGAGCAGGCGATGGTGGCAGCTATTGGGGCAGGCCTGCCTATCACCGAGCCCTCCGGGAACATGGTGGTGGATATCGGCGGCGGGACTACCGATGTCGCCGTAATTTCTCTCTCCGGTATCGTTTACTCGCGCTCGGTTCGCGTCGCCGGCAACGAAATGGACGACGCCATCATGCAGTACCTGAAGCGGAAGTATAACCTTCTGATTGGCGAGCGGACGGCGGAACAGATCAAGATTCAGCTCGGCTCCGGGTATCCTCTGGACCGGCCGATTACCATGGAGATCAAGGGCCGCAATCTGATCGAAGGCGTCCCGAAAACCATTACCATCGGGGATAGCGAGATCCGCGAGGCGCTTTCGGAATGTGTTGCGACCATCGTGAACGCCATTCGGGTGGCGCTTGAAAGAACGCCACCCGAATTAAGCGCCGATATCAGCGACCGTGGCATAGTGCTGACCGGAGGCGGAGCGATGCTGAAGAACCTCGACCGGCGCATCCGGGAGGAAACGGGGCTCCCGGTGTCGATTGCCGACGATCCCCTGGCTTCGGTTGCGCTTGGCACGGGCAAGATGCTTACCGATTTTAAGCTGCTGCGTAGAATCGTGATCGAGTAGTCTCTATTTTGATAGCGCCGGGCGGGTCTCCGTCGCTACAGTAGAGTTTAGGGATCTACAAGTTTGCAGGAACCGCGAGTCGTTGAGGCGATTCTTAGCCGGTATCGAAACCTCATCATTCTGGCGATTGTCATCGTCGCTCAATTGCTTTTGTTAGCGTGGCAGGTTCGGACCACGCAGGATGTCCGGCTAATTCGTGTGTGGGCCGTCACCACCGTGACACCGCTCGCGGGAGTCACCGAGGCCGTGCGCCGCAACACCATTGGCTTCCTTGAAGACTACTTCATCTTGCTGGATGTCCGCGAACAGAACCGGAAGTTGCGCGAGGACAACAACCGGCTGAAGATGGAGAACATCTATTACCGGAATCAATTAACGACAGCGGAAAACGCTCGCGCGTTGAGCGCGTTCCAATTGCAGACCGCTTCCAAAACCGTGGCGGCAAGGATTATCGGCAATGGCACGGCCTCTTCGGCGCAAGTAGTATTTATCGATCGAGGCTCGACGAGCGGGGTCGTCAAAGGCATGGCGGTGGTTACGCCCGATGGCATTGTCGGCAAGGTGATCGCGGTATATCCGCTCGCATCGCAGGTGCTCCTGGTCACCGATCCGACCTTCTCAGTGGGCGTGGAGTCGCAAAAAGCACATATCCATGGGACCTTGAGCTGTAACGGTTCCAACTGCGTCGTGGATTACATCCAGAATGAGGAAAAGATCGATCCCGGCGAATGGTTTTATACGTCGGGCGAAGACCGGATTTTCCCGCGCGGGTTTCCGGTCGGCACGGCGGCTTCGGTGAAATCCGGCCAATTCATGAAAGACATCCATTTGAACTTAAGCGGCGCTCCCGGAGCCGCCGACGAAGTCCTGGTTGTCCTCCACGGCGTTCATCAACTAATTCCCGATACGCCTCCCGAGCAGCGCGTGGCGCAATCGTTGCCCGCCCCGCCGCCGGATGCCGCTCCCGGCCCGGCCACGCCGAAAATGGCCACGCAAGCGGACAAGATCAAGCAGAAATATATCGATATTGGCAAGGAAGAGAACCATGTATACGGTGCGATAGGCGGCAATATGCCGAATTTCAATAA
>Ga0134126_10009966_pt1 | contig 11978 bp, 6 predicted proteins | sample KB31752_FD_96881 | JGI IMG/M metagenome (GOLD analysis project Ga0134126, IMG submission 96881) | Terrestrial soil microbial communities with excess Nitrogen fertilizer from Kellogg Biological Station, Michigan, USA - KB3-175-2 | ecosystem: Environmental > Terrestrial > Soil > Unclassified ...
GGCCACTGATCACAGTTCGCCTTAGTCCACCACCTTGATTCTCACCTCAGCTCCATTCGTACGGATCTCTGGGACGTACATCGCGTTACCCAATACCGGCAGTGCATGGAAGGCGCCGGGACTCTCAGCCCGCATTTCGTAACTCAACTGCCAAATTCCTTCCGGAAGATAATCGATGAAGAGCGCAACTTTGCGATCCCGCAGCTCCTGGTAGACCCAGCGTGTGCGGCCGGTGAAGTCAGACGCGGAGCTGAAGTTCATCGGGGCCAGTCGACTCGCAGATGAGCTCCCCGTACCAGCTGCGGGCGAGACGCCCGCGGTCCCAGCACTACCCTTGAGTGCGCCGGACTTGAGTTCCTTCACATACATGTTCTCGCCGCTGCGCAGCTGGACCGCTTCAAGGCCGCCCGGTTTGAGATCTTCAAACAGCAGATACTCATAGTTGTTTTTCGCTTCGATAGTTATCACCGTCTCCACGCGTTCGCCACTCTTTACCGTGTCGCCATCATTCAAGGGCACGCGTTCAGAAACGAAACCCTTCAGCAAGGTCGCGTGATTGACGAGTTTGAAATACTGCCGGCGTACGAAGATTTCATTGCCGGCGGCAGTGATTGGTTCTTCGAGACTGAAGAACTTTGCCTGGGCCGAGAAATAAAGCGCGCCGGTGCCGTTGGTGCGCTTGATCGTGATCTCATTCGCACCGTCACGAATGAATTCGCGCGAAACATCGAACTTACTCGGCGCGCTGAGCGCATCTGCCGCGGTGATGTGTTTCGTCGCGACTGAGTTTCCATTTACCAGCAACTCGTAACTCATGTCTGCCTGCAACTCGCCACTCCTTTTCAGGTAGTCGTTCAGCGTCAGCACGACGATGGCAGTGTCGCGGGTATTGCTCCATTGCGCGCCACGGCGGTTCTTCACCAGCCAGTTCGTGATGGGCTCGATTAATTTGTTCTGCGGGTTAATTGTTAGTAGAGCCCGGAGGGCAAACGAAGTCGCTTCGACGCCGCCGTCTGACCAGCGCCAGTAGAGACCATCTTCGCCCCAGTGCGCAGTGCCTATTACAGAAGAATCCGACGCTTGCCCGCCGCTCTGCACGATTGAGGTGTCAGGTTTGGAATCGATCTTCACGCCGTTTTCGAGATTCTCGACCAGCGTTTTCGCTTTGTCGGCATAACCAAAGTAATGCGCTGACAAGGCGAGCAGGGCGCGCGTGTAGGCATTAAGCCGATCGCGATTGGTGAAGAGATTCTGGAAGGCTTTGGATTGGAATTGAGTGGCGAATTGTGTGACGGGGCGAGACGTTGCGGGTGAGGCGCCCGCGGTCCCACCAGAACGCTTGACCGTAGACCCAGAGACAGAGGCATCGTTTGAATAGACAGCCAGGGCATGGAGCATCCAGGCTTGCTCGTCGTAGTTAACTTCTTCTTCGACGAGTTCTTTGTCTAGGTAACTCGCCGCCCGTTCAGCGACATCATGTTTCACTTGAATGCCGGCCTGGTCTGCGAGAGTAAGACCCCAAAGCACGTAGGCGGTCATGTAGTGATCGCTGTCGCCGTCTTTCCACCAACCCCAGCCACCGTCGGCGTGCTGGAAGTTGTATAAACGATCAAGACTCTGGCGCGTGATCTTATCGAGTTCCTTGAGGTCACGTTGACCTTTAGGATGCGTGGCCAGGGCCGTGTCGGGTTCTATTCCACCGAACACTCGCTCCATCGCGTCCTCAGGTTTCATGCCCAGATCGCGCAGTGTCTTTGCGGTGATCGCCGCGGGCAGGAAGCGGCTCATCGTTTGCTCGGTGCAGCCGTAAGGGTAGTCGATGAGATAAGGCAACGCGTCGAGCATGGTAGTGGCCATGCTCGGTGCTATTTGTACTGAAAGACCGGTGGTTTCAACTCGGCGAGCTTTGGGAATGTCGAGCGTGATCGCGACGCTGTCGCCGCGCATTTTGCCCGAGCGCGCAACAAACTTCTCGACGCCATGCTCGTAAACAGTAAATGTCTTCTCCATCGCGTCGGCGTAGTTGTCTGCACGTCCCTCGACTTTCAACTTCACGTCGCCTGCTCCGGTGACAGCGACCAGCCAGTCGACTCTGGATTCGCTGTTTGCCTTAACCTCCAACGGCATCTGTTCACCATTAACTGTTTTCCCATCGATCATCCGGCCAGTAACAGTCAGACCTTCGGCCCTTAACGCCGGAGCAACGCGCATTGCCTGATCGGTGTTGTTGTTGATGACGGCGGAAACCGTGACCTGATCGCCGACGACAAAGAAGCGTGGCGCCTGCAACCGCACGATGAGAGGTTGCCTGGTGCGCGTCGATGCGTTGCCGATACCGAATTGGTTGGCGGCGGTGGCCAGCCGGGCAGTGGCCGACCAAGTCGTTAGCGAGTCGGGATATTTCACTTTCGCCGTTGCGTTGCCGTTGACGTCAGTAGTGAGATCCGGCAACCAAAGAATGGTTGAACGAAAATCGCTGCGCACCTGGACCGCGGGTTCCTGACCAGGAGCAGGAGGCGGAGGTGGCGCCTCAGCCACTTTGAGAGCACCGGCTTCACGACTCCTCGATACACCGAATTCCGCTATTGAGTCAGACTTCTGCAACCGCGCCAGGGAAACTGGCGCTGCTCCATCCTTCGCCATGACTCCCGCTGAAACACCGAGTGTCTGGCGCATATATTGGCCGGCGCCTGCGCCTCCAGCCGGTCCTTCCTCACTTACCTCGTCATCTTCGTTGCCGACCTCTTTGATATCAATCAGCCGCCCCTTGGTGACTTCGACTAAACGCAAATACGATTTTTGTGCGAAAGTACTTTGCGTCTCAACCGCCTGCGATCGCTTGGTGCCGTAATAAAACTGGCGGGGATCGCCGGCGTAGTCCTGCTGAATGTATTTCACTGACTCATCGATCAATCCCAGCGCTATTTCAGCGGAGACGGGTTTGCCGTTCGCGTCCCTGGCGCTGATTGAAAGCGTTCCTTCTTCTCGCGGTTGATACTGCTCGCGATCCGCCTTCACATCTACTGATAGAAATTGCTCGACCGGCGGCACCACCACCTGCTTCGCGTCCACAAACAATTCCGCATCACTCACCATAGCCGCGTGAAGATAGATATTGGGTACGTGTTTCTCTTCAATCGGCAATTCGATCAGCTTCGCGGTGCCGGTGACATGTATCAGCTTGTAACTGAAAAGATCTTCGGCTTCGACGCTGAAGAGTACATAGCGATCGTTTGTGAAAGTCGAGATCATCACTGGCGCGGTTTGTCCGGCGCGGAAGGTGTCTTTGTCAACGGTGATCTCAACGCCATCGTGACGATAGCCAAGCTCGCTGCTCGCGTTGGTAGCCACGAAGACGTAAGTTTCAGCCTTGATCGGCGGCAGAAAACGATCACGCTTGCTGGCGCCCGGAAGGACCTGACTACTCTCCCAGGCGACGTGGTAATAGCCTTCACGTTCGGGAGTGAATTCAAACTGCACCGCGCCCTCGGCATCGGTTTTTACAGTCTGCGTAAGTATGTCGTCGTGTTGGTAGCCGCGGAACTTCAGCCGCCAAGGCTTTTGCTTTTTAGCTACGACCGGTGGAAACACTTCACCCTTGTCCTGCAAGAGACGAAGCTCGTTGCCTTTCACTTCACGACCCGTGGGATCGAGCCACACTTCCCACCAGTAATCGCGCGTGACTTTCACGGTGCCTTCGGTGGTTACCGGCTGTTCGTTGGCATCGAGCGCTTTGATATCAACCGTGACTTTGTCTTTGGGGCGATAGATATTCTCCTGCGCGCGCGGATAGACGTAGTAGCGCTGGCGCGTGACGCGCACGGTGTTGCTGGAGACGATCTCGCGGCGAGATGAGTCAGTGACGCGCGCCTCAATGCGATATTCGAAATCCTGATTGTAGTTTTCGCGCGGCGTATCAAAGCTAAGCACGGCTTTGCCCGTCGCGTCCGTCTTGATCGTTTCGCGCTTGATGATCGAGCCCTGACCACCGTAGTAGCCGCGCCCGCGCTGTTCTGCGAGGTCATCGTAGTACCAGGGGTAATCGTGACGCGGATACCAATAGTGATAGAAAGGATTCTGATAGACGACGACTTCAACTGAGGCGTTTCCGACCGGGCCGCCAAAGTAGTAGTCAGCCTGGATGTTTACTTCTACTTTCTCGCCCAGCCGGAAAGCTTTCTTTTTGCCGTTTTCTTCGGGAGTCTGCACAGAGACTTTGAACTCCGGAAGTTTGTACTCTTCGAGCCGAAACAGCCTGGCGCTGCCGATACTGTTCTTACGGCCGTTGTCCCAGAACTGAACGTTGTATTCGCCCAGCGGCAACTGCTCGCCGAGTTCAAGGGACCCCCACGCGCTGCCGAAACTGTTGAGCGTCGCTTTGCCTTCGCTTACTTTGGCGCCTCGCGGATCGTTGATCTGATATTCAACTCCCTGGTTCGCCGGCGTTGAATACACGCCATTCCCAAAACGGCGCGCGATGAATTTCCACTGCACCGTTTCCTGCGGGCGATATGCCGGGCGATCAGTGAAGGCGTAGATGCGCCATGATTCGCCGCCCTGATTAACGCCACCGGCGCTGCCGGCAGCAAAGGCCTCACGATCACCACCAACCGCGGTCGCAGCCGCCGCATAAAGATTTCGGCCGCTACTGGTGTGCTGCAGTTTGAACTGGGCCAGCCCGTCGCTGTTTGTCGTTTGTACCAAACGGCGCGCGTGCCACTTGGTGTTTTCGTTGCCGTCGTAATAGTTCTCCCAGAGGATCACCTTTGCGTTTGCCAGTGGCGCGCCGGTAACAGCGTTCGCGAAGTAGACCAGGGCCTGAGTTGCCGACGACTTCAAAACCAGCGAAACGTCAGTGATCAAAACCAGGTCGCGGGCTGAAAGTGAACCGCTCCGGCCCTCCAGCACATAAGCGCCCACGGGAAGTCTGCCTTCGATGTGAACCTCCTCGTTGAAGAGTTTGTGATCGCCCTTACTGTCAATTTGTTTCGACCATGTTTTAACCGGCGTTCGGCCGGCGACCTTCAGTTTGTGAATCCAGTTTTCGACGTCGCCTTCGCCTTCATCCTCATCCACGTTTTTGGTGTAGCGGACATCAGTGGTTAAGTCGATCTTGTAAAGCGCGAAGTCGACACGTTTCAGGTTGCGTGCCTCCAAGGCGACTTGCAACTCAGACTCCGGCAGAAAAATATTCGAGACTCCGACACTGAGAGTGGGCTCGGTGATTTGGTTGATCTGCTCGAAGGCCTGGTCGTAGTAGCGCGTTTCGCCTTTGGCGAATTCTTTGGTCAGGCGACGAAAGAGTTCCAGCGCCTTAACGTAGTCGGGCTCCTGTTGCCACTCGCCGTTTTCCAGCTGCTGAATTGAGCCGGTGGATTCCATCCACTCCGCGTAATGAAATAGCGCATCGTCGTACCAATCCGATTGCTTGCCGGCCTTTAGCGCGGCTTCAAATTCTTCGGGCACGCGCTGTCGCGCTTCCCAATCGCCGCCTGCGTAACGCATGGTCATCGCGATCAGGAAATGCAGGTACGCCTTTTCGTTTTCAGCTGTGCTGATCTTCAGTGCGTTTTCGAGGGTGTCGAGCGGAATGTAGTTGCCGTAATAGGTATAGTAGTAATACTCATTGGGATGGGGCGGCTCGGCTGCTTTGAAAACAATCCTGAGATAACGTTGACGGGCTTGATCGATCTCACGTTGCCCGGCCCACCAATCCAGCGCCAGTTGATAATGTGGCCAACCCGCGCCCCAGTTCATCTGATTGCTGCGCGTCCAGAAAAGATCGCCGAGTGATTCGTGAGCTTCAGCCCACACGAGGTCGCGTTCGGTGTCCTTATCGTTAACCCGGATCAGTTCTTCCAGTTGCTTCTGTGCCTCTTCAAATTTCGTGGTGTCCGACGTTTGAGTTGCCGCCTCGGCGCGCCAGGAGGTGTCGGCGAGGCGGAAATCGACCCAACGCGCTTCACCCGGTGCCAGTTTTGTCTTATCGACCTTGCCATAGACTTCATTGGCGCGAGCGTAGGAACCGGCTGCATAAAACTGTTCAGCCTCTGATTTGAGTTTTGCGTAGTCAGCTTGCTGAGCGGAGGCCGGCAGGAAGTAGAGAAACGCGAGCAGTGCGATAGAGATGATTGTTTTCATGATCGGATGTTGTTGTTGAGCCGATTAATTTTCAAAGTTTGCACGAACGCCAACCCCGGCCTGGTTATGTCGCGGTGGTTAGACCACAAATAACGCTCGCGAGTTCCCGTGGTGCCGTTTAATGAACGTAAGAATTGGAAGGGACTTGCGCGAACTGAGAAATAGAGACCGAAGCGTCAAGTGATTGGCTAGGACCGCGGGCGCCCTCGCCCGCAAATGAGCGCGAAGCGCGAACCGGATTTGTGACACATACCCTGAAACTGCGCGCCTCCGGCGCGTTTGCGGGCGAGGGCGCCCGCGGTCCCAGCCAATCACTTGACGCTTTTATGAAAAGTAGGATGGTTCAGGTCGAAAAAGCCTTACCAGTCTTCCTGAGCGATGTATTTGAGGACGGATCTGATTGACGCGACAGCGTAGGTGCCGTCGGCTCTTTTGAACGGAATGTGTCGATACCGGCCGAGTGACATTTTGTTCAGGGCCTCTGCGACCGAATCTTCCTCGTGCAGGGTCTCCGGATTACGGCTCATGAGTTCTTTCACGGTTGCCGCCGTCAGATCTCCGCCGCCGTTAACCTTCTTGAGCACATCGTGCTCCGTGAAGATTCCAACCAGTTTGCCGCGTTCGACCACAAGCGCGCAGCCGGAGTTGGAATTCTTCATAAGGTGAGTTACGTCGAGAGCAGGCGTATCAGGGGCGACGGCAATAGTCTCATCCTGATCAAGGTGACTCAAATTGTCTTCCATCACGGAACGCGCCAGGCCCTCGGCAGCGTCGGCACTGGGAATGTCGAGTTGACGAAACGAGGCCAGGCAATTCTCGCAACGGTCAATGCCGTCGATGTTTTCGTGACCACAAGAAGGACAGTTCACTCGTCGCTTCGCTCCTCGAACGGATTGCGGATTAGGGAATTCGGATTGCGGATTCTCAGCTAATTGCAGGTTTTGAAAATCAGCAATCAGCAATCAGCAATTTATTCCACGACCCAGGTGTCGCCGCTATTCAGTAACTTTTCCAGGCTGCCGGGTCCTGACTTCGCGATGGCCGCATCAATTTGATCAACCATCATCTCTTCGTAGGTCGGCCGCTCGACGGCGCGGAATATTCCCACCGGCTGCGGAAAGTCAGGCTGCTCCATACGGGCCAACATAAACGCGACCGAAGGATCCTTCAGATAAATGTCGTGCACCAGCAGATCGTTTTCAGTGATGCCGTTTTCGCCGATCGTCACCACTTCCGGGTGTGCGCCGTTCATACGGATGCCGCGGTTACGGTCCTTGCCGAAGATCATTGGCTTGCCGTGCTCGAGATAGAGCACGCGGTCCGTGCGCACGCTGCGTTCAGCGAACGAATCGAAGGCATGGTCATTAAAGATGTTGCAGTTTTGATAGACCTCGATAAAGGAGATGCCCTTATGCCTGGCCCCGGCTTCAACCACGCCGCCAAGATGTTTGACGTCGATATCAATCGAGCGCGCCACAAAAGTTGACTCACTGGCGATGGCCAGTGAAAGCGGATTGATGGGATAGTCGACCGCACCTACCGGACTCGACTTCGTCTTCTTGCCAAACTCCGATGTCGGACTGTACTGGCCTTTAGTTAAACCATAAATACGATTATTGAAGAGTATGTAGTTGACATCCAGGTTGCGGCGAATCGCGTGCATGAAGTGATTACCGCCGATTGACAGCGCGTCGCCGTCGCCGGTGATTACCCACACGCTCAGATCCGGATTCGCACACTTGATGCCGGTCGCGATCGCGGGCGCGCGGCCATGAATCGAGTGGAAGCCGTAAGTGTTCATGTAGTAAGGAAAGCGCGAGGAGCAGCCGATGCCGGAAACGAAAACGATCTTCTCGCGCGGAATGCCAAGCTCGGGCATGACCTTCTGCACGTTGTTGAGAATTGCGTAGTCGCCGCAGCCGGGACACCAGCGCACTTCCTGGTCGGAGACAAAGTCGGCCTTTTTCTGTTGACCCGGAGGCGGTGCGATCTTGCCTGACACTGCCGAGCCCACTTCGCTGTCGGCTGAAACCGCTTCGACGACAGGCTTGTTAAGATTGCCGTTACCACTGTTACCATTGCCCGTTGTACTCATGAATGCTCCTTAAGAAAGTACTATTACTCGATAGCAAAAATGTCAGCAATTGCGATCCGAAAACCTGGGAGAACATCACCACCGTCAAGCGTGTCCATCTCGGTCAAGGTTTCAAGGTCCGTAAGTGAGCGAAAGACGGTGACGTTGCAGAGTTTGGGGCTAATTAACCAGACCAAGCGTGTTCCTCGATCCAACCACATGTAGACTTTGTCCTCTACATCACCAACGGTGTCGCTTGGACTGATGACTTCGACCGCGAGATCCGGCGGTCCCTTCCAAAAGCCTCTTGACCTGCCAACCTCGACAACTCTCTCTTGACGAATAAATGCGATGTCGGGGGCCCGAACGGTATCCGGATTGGTCGTCAGAACGAATCCCGTCTCCGCCGCATAGACCTTGCCGAGCTTGTTCTTTTTAACAAACACCTGGAGCGGACTTGCCAACTCCATAATGATTCTTCCGTGGTCATGTCCGGCTGGTGACATCTTCTTTAGTTCTCCATTGACGAGTTCGTAACGAAACTCGCCTTTAGGTAAAGCCAGAAGCTCATCAGCGGTCATGAGTTGTACTTCAGTGCTCATCTCTCAATTTCTCAACATCACTTCGGCAGGCGAGGGCACACCCGCAACAAGAAACCGGATTTATAAATACTCCTCAACCTTGCGAACGATCTCGCGAATCTGGAACGGCCGGCCCTTCACTTTCGAAAAAGCAATCGCATCAACCAAATACTTCGCACGCACCATCGTGCAAAGCTGGCCCAGATTCATCTCCGGAATAATCACGGTTTCAAATCCGGCGAGCACTTCGCCCAGATTCTTCGGGAAGGGGTTCAGATACTTCAGATGCGCCGACGAAACGCTCTTGCCTTCGCTCTGCAGTTTCTCGACCGCGGTACTGATCGACCCGTAAGTCGATCCCCAGCCCAACACCAGCACCTTGCCGGTTGGCTCACCGAAAACTTCTAACAGCGGAATGTCGTTCGCCGCGCGATCAACTTTCTCCTGCCGCAGCTTCACCATCAGATGGTGATTCTCAGGATCGTAATTAACGTTACCGGTAATGTGCTGTTTCTCGATGCCGCCGATGCGATGTTCGAGTCCCGGCGTGCCGGGAATCGCGTACGGACGCGCCAGCGTTTCCGGGTCGCGTGAGTAAGGCATGAAGCTGGCCGGGTCGGTGGCGAAGTTCACGTCAATCTTCGGCAGTTGATCGATTTCCGGAATGGCCCATGGTTCGGCGCCATTTGCCAGATACCCATCCGACAGATAGAAAACCGGGGTCATGTACTTGAAGGCCAGGCGCACAGCTTCAATAGCCATGTGAAAACAATCGGCCGGTGTTGCCGGCGCAAGAACAATCGCCGGACATTCGCCGTTTCGTCCCCAGACCGCCTGGAACAGATCGGCCTGCTCGGTCTTCGTCGGTAAGCCGGTTGAGGGTCCGCCGCGCTGCACGTTGATAATAACTAAAGGCAGCTCGGTCATCACTGCGAGTCCGATTGCTTCCTGCTTCAGAGCCACGCCCGGACCGGAAGTTCCAGTTAGCCCAACCTGACCGGCAAAACTTGCGCCGATGGCGGAGCAAACTGCGGCGATCTCGTCTTCAGCCTGAAAAGTTTTCACTCCAAAACTCTTGTGGCGCGCAAGCTCGTGCAGAATGTCAGACGCCGGCGTGATTGGATAAGACCCATAGAACAGCGGACGTCCAGCGAGTTGCGAAGCAGCCACGAACCCAAGTGCAGTAGCTTCGTTGCCGGTTATCTTGCGATATTTGCCGGGAGCGATTTGCGCTTTCTTGATCGTGTAGTGGGTAGTGAACAGCTCCGTTGTATCGGCGAAGTTGTATCCGGTCTTCAAGGCAATTTCGTTTGCCTTGGCCAGCTCCGGGTTCTTGCCAAACTTGCTCGTGATCCAGGCGAGGGTATTTTCCATCGGCCGATCGTAGAGCCAGTAGAGCACGCCGAGCGCGAAGAAGTTTTTGCAGCGATCGATCTCCTTGCGTGAGAGTTCAACGTTGCCTTTCAGCGCGGCCATGTTGAGCGTGGTGACCGGCAGCTTGTGCACGCGATAACCGGCCAGCGTCCCATCCTCGAGCGGATTTGAAGCGTAGTTCGCATACTTCAAATTCTCCGCCGTGAAGCCGTCGGTATTTATGATTAATGTGCCGCCCTCTTCGAGGTCCGGAAGATTTACCTTCAACGCCGCTGGGTTCATGGCCACCAAAACACTTGGCTGATCGCCGGGCGTCTTGATGTCCTGGCTCGAGAAGTTCAATTGAAATCCGCTTACGCCGGGCAAGCTGCCGGCGGGGGCGCGAATCTCGGCTGGAAAGTCCGGCAAGGTAGAGATGTCATTGCCGACCACTGCCGAAGTGTTTGTAAACTGCGTTCCCGTTAACTGCATGCCGTCGCCAGAGTCGCCGGCAAAACGGATCGTCACGGCCTCTACTTCTTCAAGATTCTTTTCCGCGTGTTCTACCGGGGGTTCTATAATAGTGCTCATTTTGTTTCTCGACGTTTCCTTCCGTAAGAAAAGTAAATGGTGATTGATAAATGGTAAATGGTAAATGGCGAAGCCCATGCTTCTATTCACCATTTACCATTTACGATTTACCCTCCGTCAGTACTCTCCATCACTTGATCTGGATTGGGCGGCAGGTTCATCGTGGTCTGCGGATAACTTTCGGCCAGATAGCTGATGATATCGAAGACGGAGATGGAACCAACGAGTTTGCCGTTTTTTACCAGGGGAACATTCCGATAACCCTTGTCATTCATGATGGCCACAGCGTCACCGATCGTTGCTTGCGGCGTCAAAGTCGCAACTATGGGTGACATCAAGTTCTGTACCGGCGCATTCAAGTCGATTTCCCGCCCGATTACCTTAGTTAAGAGGTCTCGTTCGGTGAAAATACCCACCACCGACCCGTCATCTGCGCAAACGATCGCACAACCGCCTTCGTCCTGGCTCATTGCTTCGATTGCTTTAGAGAGCGGGGTGGAAGGCGAAATGCACACGTAGTCGTCGGTCTGCATTGAGCTGACTGAATCCTGCCGAGCCTTGCGCGACGACGCGGTTTTGCCTATGGCGACGGAAGGATCTTCATTAACCGTGGACTGTTCACCTGGCATCGATTATTGCTCCGGGAACTGACGGAGTGTATTAGCGGAGACGTAACTGAATCCAAAAAGAATTCTACCAGTAAAGCGGAGACGACTAAAGCCAAGACCCTTAGGCGTGAAGCAGCTGGGGCAAGCCCGCCTCTATCGCGGCGATGTTTTTAGCGTTTTGAGTTCTTTGTCATAAGGCGACATCTCAGCCAGCTTGCTAATGATCCCGGGCAGGATCTCAAGCGTGTAATCGATTTCCGCTTCGGTGTTGTAACGGCCCAGAGAAAACCTGATCGAACCCTGCGCCGCTGTGTAGGGCACATTCATCGCGCGCAAAGTCGGTGATGATTGTTTAGTAGTTGAATGACAAGCGGAACCCGTGGAAACACAAACGCCGGCTTTGTCCAGATAGACCAAAATGTTTTCGCCCTCAACATACTCGAACGAAATGCTGCTGGTGTTAGGCAAACGCTTCGCGGGATCGGCGGTCCCGTTCAGTCGCGCGTTCGGAATCTGATTCAATATCGCGGTTTCCAGTTTGTTACGCAGAGCCTCGAGACGTTCGTGTTCGTTGAAGTGTGCGGCCAACTCGCAGGCGGCGCCGAGCCCAACAATATTTGGGACCGCGGA